>Ga0310342_100001110_pt1 | contig 16329 bp, 11 predicted proteins | sample S15DNA20500_MG_FD_206155 | JGI IMG/M metagenome (GOLD analysis project Ga0310342, IMG submission 206155) | Marine microbial communities from station ALOHA, North Pacific Subtropical Gyre - S1503-DNA-20-500_MG | ecosystem: Environmental > Aquatic > Marine > Oceanic | place: Pacific Ocean: North... | reverse complement strand
AGAGTCACGCGCGCGATAGGGAAGATGGCGTACTCGACTCCCCTGGCCAAGACCATAGACGGAGTCCCTCAATTGGTCAGCTCCGGCGCGGATCATGTCGGGGCCTACGACCTCAGGACAGGCAAGGAGCTCTGGTGGATGCCCTATACCGGCTTCTCGCAGGTAGGCCGCCCCTCCTACGGCAATGGCCTGTTTTACGTCGTCGGCTCGGTAAGCCAGGACAACTTCGCCATCTACGCCGTTCGCCCCGGTAAAGGCCAGCTGACGGATAAACAGATCATCTGGCAAAACGCCAGCGGCGTAGGGCATGTCCCCTCCCCCCTGCTTGTCGGCAAGGAGATCTACGCCGTGGATGATAAGGGCATCACCAGCTGTTTCGATGCCCTGACTGGAAAGCTCCATTGGAAGGAACGCCTCGGTGGCAACTACCGTGCATCCCCCATCGAAATCCGCGGACGGATTTATACCTGCAGCCGCGAGGGCGTGAGCCACGTCCTGGCCGCCGGAAAAGAATACAAGGTCCTGGCGACCAACAAGCTCGACGGCAAGCTGATGGCATCTCCTGCCATTGCCGGCCGGGCGCTCTTCATCAGAAGCGACACCCATCTCTATCGTATCGAGCAGCCCGGGAAATAGGCCTGAGATGAAAAAGGGATTTCGCGCGATCCCCGACCGGGAGGACATCGCGGGGATGGAACGCGACCTCCGCTTCCACCCCTCCTTGAGCGGGAACCCGCAGGCCTTGTCTCCTGAACAGGTCGAAAGCTTCAATCGCGATGGCTTTCTCAAGAACCTGCGAGTCTACGATGATGGCGAGATCGACGTCATCCGGACCTACTTTGACGAACTGCTGGAGCGAACCCTGGCCTCCGGCGGCGACAGCTATTCCATCAGCACGGCGCATCTTCTCTACGGTACCGTCTTCGACATCCTCACCCACCCACCCATAGTGGCGATCGCCAAAGACGTTCTCGGGCCCGATGTCATCGGCTGGGGATCGCATTTTTTCTGCAAGCTCCCCGGCGATGGAAAAGCTGTCGCCTGGCACCAGGATGCCAGCTACTGGCCGATGACTCCCTCGAAAACCGCGACCATCTGGCTCGCGATCGACAAGGCAGATCTCGACAACGCCTGCATGAGCTTCATCGCGGGCTCCCACCGCCACGGCCATCTCACCTGGCGTGAGAGTGCCGAAGGCGAAAACAACGTGCTGAACCAGACGGTGGACGATGCCGAGCGATATGGCGAGGTCGTGCCCATCGAGCTCGAGGCCGGCGAGGTCTCGGTGCACTCCGACCTGCTCCTGCACGGCTCCAAGGCGAACCAGTCGGAACGGCGCCGCTGCGGATTGACCCTGCGCTACTGCACGCCCGATGTCCGGGCCGAAAACGACTGGCACGAGAAGGGAGTCGTCGTCAGCGGCAGAGACTACTCGGGGAATTGGTTAGACCGGAAACGCCCGAAAACTGACTGAACCGCGAGCTCCCGGGTCTTCCCTATGCGGGCTCATTCCTCCGGCTCAGGCTCCACATAATTCATTTCCGCCGGAACCGTGACGGGCAGGAGGACCGTATCGGCGGCAAAGCTCAGGGGAAAGTCGACGAGAACCAGCGGCGTGACAATGAACGTGATGACAACCTTGGTGGAAATCTTGCTGGAGGTGGAGCCTATCAGCTCGGTAGCGATGTGCCCGAAGGGAAAGTCCTCGATGTGATTGCGAACCCCGCCAAAAGCCTGCGGTGACCGGTCATTGTTGAACTGGTTAATTGTCGAGCATCCCGCCGCCATCGTCGCGATCAGCAGCGCGGCTATCGATTTCCTCATACCGACAGTTTAGACCGCCCGGACCCGGCAAGCAAGAAGGGCCGCGCGCTTCCGGGTAATCGACAGTCCTGCCGGGTAGTCGGCGAGCGCAAAGCTGTGTATCCTGAGAAGTCCAGGCACGGGGCCGGAACCCCGAATCGAAACCCGACCTGGGAAAGAAATATCATTGGAGTCCATCATGAAAATCGTTTGCGATTACCGGGCATGTCAGCTGCTCGTTCTCCTCGGGATGCTTGCGGCTTCCCCGGATTTTCTCCAGGCGGCGAGACAGCCCAACGTCATCGTCATCCTCACGGATGACCAGGGCTGGGGCGACCTGAGCCTCAACGGCAACAGAAACCTGGAGACACCCGAGATAGATGCCCTGGCTCGCGCCGGCGCCCGCTTCGAGCGTTTTTACGTCTGCCCGGTCTGCTCGCCTACACGCGCCGAATTCCTCACCGGGCGCTACCATCCTCGAAGCGGTGTCTTCAGCACCTCGGCGGGCGGCGAACGGATGGACCTGGATGAAATAACCATCGCCCAGACATTCAAGGCCGCCGGCTATCGAACAGGCGCCTTTGGAAAATGGCACAACGGGATGCAGTATCCCTACCATCCGAACGCGCGCGGCTTCGATGAATACTATGGCTTCTGCTCGGGCCATTGGGGGAACTACCACGATCCCATGCTGGAGCGAAACGGCAGGATCGTCCGCGGCAAGGGCTTCATCATCAATGACCTGACAAACCAGGCGATGGAGTTCATCGAGCGCAACCGGGAAAAACCGTTCTTTGTCTATATCCCCTACAACACCCCCCACTCTCCCATGCAGGTTCCCGGCCGTTGGTGGAAGAAATTCAAGGACAAGGACCTCGCCATGCGGCCCAGCTCGAAAAAACGGGAAAATATCCCGCACACCCGGGCAGCCCTGGCGATGTGCGAAAACATCGACTGGAACGTCGGACGTCTCCTCGATCGTCTGGATGAGCTCGAGCTGGCCAACGACACCATCGTGGTTTACTTCTGCGACAACGGGCCCAACGGCAACCGCTGGAACGGGGGCATGAGGGGCCGCAAGGGCTCGACCGATGAAGGCGGCGTCCGCAGCCCGCTGCTGGTTCGCTGGCCGGGCAGGATCAAGGCGGGGAAGACTGTTCCACAGATCAGCGCCGCGATCGATCTCCTGCCGACCCTGGCTGACCTGGCCGGCATCCCCGTCGCCAGCCGCAAACCCCTGGATGGGGTCAGCCTGAAGACCCTTCTGCTCAAAGAAGAAAATAACTGGCCCCCGCGAATGATCTTCTCCCATTGGAAAGGCCGCGTCAGCCTGCGGACCCAGCAATTCCGACTGGACCACCAGGGCAGGCTCTACGATATGCGCAAAGACCCGGGACAGGCCCAGGATGTATCGAAGGCCCACCCTGCCCTGGCGGCTGATTTGCGGAAGGCAAAGACTGCCTGGGCGCGCGGCGTATTATCCGAGTTGAAGCAGCCACCGCGTCCCTTTGTCATCGCTCACCCAGACTTCAAACACACCCAATTGCCCGCCCGCGACGGGGTTGCCTCCGGCAACATCAAACGCTCGAACCGCTTTCCCAATTGCTCCTATTTCACCAATTGGACGAGCCTCGAGGATGCCATCACCTGGAATGTCGAGATCTCCGCTGGCGGAACCTACGAAGTGGAACTCTATTACACCTGCCCGGAAAAAGACGTCGGCTCCACCATTGAATTGCGTCTCGAAAGCACCAGGGCAGCCGGAAAGGTCCTTGCCGCTATCCGGGGAAAGGTAACCGAAGCCCATGACCCTCCCCTGCGCGGTGCCGCCGAGGACAGGGTGAAACGGACGGAATCCTACGTAAAGGACTTCAAGCCGCTCAAGCTCGGGAAAATGAAATTACCCCGGGGAAGTGGAAAACTGGTCCTGGAAGCCCTGGAGAAACCGGGCTCACAGGTGATGGATGTCCGGCTGCTCTTCTTCACCCGCGTAAGCGAGTGATCCGCGCGCCGACCGGGCAAACACCACCTCACTCAGCGTTAGGGACAGGCAGTGACCAGCGAGTCAGCGTCTCGTGGTCCTTTACCAGGATCGCACCCTTCAGCAGAACCGGTGGAGCCCAGGTCTGGCTGTCGGCTACCTGGTAGGTAGCGGCCTTCCTGAAGCCATCGCCGGTCGCCGCGATAATGTGCAACTCTCCATGGTTGACCAGCGCCAACACGTAGCCGGGGACCGCCAGGAACATCACGTTCTGCCCGGTTCGGGGTGGGCCCATCCAGCGGATCTCCCCCGTCTCCATGTCGAGGCAGAAAAACCTGCCCTTATCGTAATGGGAGAGGCCATAGAGGAGATCCTCGTTCACGATGGCCGATGCCATATCGAGCGCCACCTTCTTCTGGCTCCAGCGCTTCCTCACCGTCCACTTCCCGGCCTTGTAGAGCGGCTCGATGCTGTGGACGCCGCGGTTCTCGCCGCCCAGGAGCACCCGCCCCTTGTGGAAGACAGGCGTCGGCATGTTCTGGTTGTGGGTTTCGTGAGGAAAGGGATACTCCCAGAGCAGGCGCCCGGACTCGCTCTCGATACCGGCGAGAACCCTGTGGTTCCATTCGACAACCTGGCGAACACCGCCGATCTCCACCAGCAACGGCGAGGAGTAGCACGGGCCGTCCTTGCCATGGCTCCAGACCTCCTTGCCGGTCTTAACGTCGAGCGCGACGAGGGCTCCCTCCTCCTCGGTTCCCATATGGACCACCAGGCGCTCTCCATCCACCAGCGGCGAGGTCGCCGTCCCCCAATAAGGGTGAGATTTCTTGAACCGCTTCCTGTAATCACGACGCCAGAGCTGCTTTCCAGAAGCCGAATCCCAGGCAATCAGGATTCCTGAAATACTCAGGGTAAAGAGCCGGCCATCGGCCAGTACCGGGCAGGACTTCGGGCCCTTGCCGTGCCGCTCCCCGCCCCCGCCGATCTTGAAGGGAGCCGGATAGCTCCTTCGCCACTTGAGGGCCCCGGTCTCGAGGTCAAAACACCAGACGGCCTCCTCCTCCCCCTGGCGGGCGTGCTGCCAGACGCGCCCATCGGCAACCAGGGGAGATCCGTAGCCCTCTCCAACCTTGACCCGCCAACCACGTTTCAGCTTCCGCGGCCAACTCTTCGGCGCCTGGAAACCTTCCACCCATCCATCACGTTTCGGGCCGAGCCAACCCGGCCAATAGGCCTCAGTGACACTGGGAGCCTGCGCCTGGCAAACTCCCGCGAGGAAAAACAGGACCGCGAAGCTCGCGGCCAGCCTGCAATACACCGGGCTCATCTCCTGGATCCTTCCTGGCTGCCTAAAACAGCTCCTTGATCGGGGTTCCATTCAGCACCAGCTGCCCAGGATTGCGAGGAATCGTCGAGTCAAGCCGCATCTTACCGACATCGAACACGGTGTGAAGGATCGTCGACATCATGTCCCCTGGAGTAATAGGCTCGGTCGCAGGCTTCTCAGCCTTGGCGTTGGATCTTCCGATCACCTGCCCCATCCGCAGACCACCGCCAGCGAAGACCAGTGGACAAAGATTCGCCCAATGGCCCCGTCCGCTACCCTTGCCGATCTTCGGGGTGCGCCCGAAATCACCGGTAACAACCAGCAGAATCTCTTCGCTGAGCCCTCGCTGCTCAACATCCTCGAGAAAGGCCGACACGGCCTGGTCCATGGTCGGACCAAGCATAGCCATCCCCTTGACCATTCCAGGGTTGTTGCTGTCCGCGTGCATATCCCACCCCGCGCTATGCACCGCGACAAAGCCGGCCCCTGCCTCGCAGAGCCTTCGCGCGAGCAGCATCTGCTTGCCAAGGGTGCTGGGCCTGGTAGTGCTATGCCCTATCCTGATATGGCCGGTGTCGTATTTTTCCACGAGCCGGGGGTCTTCAAGGCCAAGGTCAAACGCCCTGGTCGCGCCGCCAAGGAGCATCGAGACGGCCTGGGCCGAGAGCTTGTCCATCGCGCCCATCGCCTTGCTGCCATCCAACTGCCGCCGAAAAGAATCGATGGATTCAAGCAGCCGGCGACGATTGTCGAAAATCTCCGGAGGGAGGTTCAGTGTCATATTCGCCACACCCGGATCCACTCGCTGGTCACTGTTCTTGCCGAGGACCTTTCCGGCGGCCTCCCCGCCCCAGCCCACCTGCCGAGGAAACGGGCCGTAGGATCTACCAAGAGAGCCAGGCCAGGAGCCCTTGTTGAAGCGATGGAATTCCTTCGTGTACTGGCGATCCACCTCAACCTCGTTCAGGGTGATGTAGGTGGGTAGCCCGGTGTCAGGATGGTTCGTTCCACGCAGGCGTGAATAGCAGGATCCGATACTGAAGCCCGCCGATCGATTACCGACCGGGTCAGTGCCTCCGGAAAGCACATGAATATGAGCCTTCTCATGATCTCCCACCTTATGGGCATGTGAACGAACGACCGCCAGCTTGTCTGCCATGGCGGCCAGCCGGGGGAAGCTGCCCCCGAAGGTTACGCCGGGCAGCTTCGTCTTCACCTCACCGTTGACGCTGCGATATTCCATCGGAGCGTCCATCTTGGGATCAAAGGTTTCGATCTGGCTCGCGCCGCCAGAGAGGTAGAGCAGAACGACCGACTTGTCCCGCACAAAGTCCTGCTCTGAAGATCCAGTCTTCGCCGCAAGCAGGCCTGGGAGCGACAGGCCGCCCAGCCCGAGGCTTCCAACTCGAAGAAAATCACGCCGGCTGAAACCGGAACAATCCCTGCCTCCCCCTGACTGGACAAAATTGAGCACTGCTTCGTATTCTCCTCTACAGTCGGCAACGCGGACGCATGAGATTCCCTGTCGATAAACACGGAAATCTCATATCGCTATTTTAGTTTATCCAGGATGGACAGCCAATAGTTTGCCATCCGGGCTTCCGACAGCCCCAAACGCCCTCGACAACCCTAAGCACAACAATATAAGGACTTAGAAAAAGGCGCGCCTTTTACCTCGCCAGGATCTTCACAAAAAGAACCTTGTTGCGCTGCCCCCTCCGTTTCCCCAGCCGCAAAAGGCCTTCCCCGCAGGTAACCCAGCTCTCCTTGTCGCTGATTCGACAGACGCCGGAATTTCCCAGGGTAGCCTGGTTTTCCGGAATCAGAACACGTTCTGTCGCACGGATGACCCGAAGGGTGCCCGGATCTACCTGGCCGATGAAAAGCGGCGCCCGGTGTCGAAACATATGGTCATTGCCGGCGCCCCTGCGGGTGTATACGAGAAAGAGTCCTCCGCCGACCACTACCCAGTGCTGCTGCGTGTTGTAGCTACCAAGCGGCTTGCCGTCATCAAAACGCCACTGGCGAACCGGCTCGAAATAGATCCCATCCTTGCCCCGGGTGACGTAACCGGAATGGTCGGCCCGCAGGGTCAGGAAATAGTCCCCGCCAAAACGGATCAAGGACGGCTCGTAAAGACCTCGCCCCCGGGAAACGTTCAACTCAGATCCGTGTTCCTTGTAGGCAAGCGTCTTGCCATCAAACGCACACCGCGCCACCACGCTGGTGAAATTGTATTTTTTCGGATCCCGCCAGTAACGAACCGGCAGCAGGATATCCCCCCCGGGAAGATCGACTCGCTGGGTGTTGCCGGCGTTGGCGCCGGTGATCGTGTGGCCTCCATGGTCTTTTTCGGGCATGGCCAGGAATCGAAGGGGTCCCCAGTCCCCCGTCTTCGGATCCATCACGGCGTAGGACACCCGCTCCCTCAAAGCGACCTCGCGCTTGCCCCCAGCGAAATTAAAGGTCTTTCCTGTCGCCAGGATCCGGCCGCTCTTTGCGTGCCGCCCGGGCCAGAGGTCGCCGGGCGCAACCTCATAACCATCCGGCTCTTTCCTGCGTCTCAGCGTCGAGATACGGGCGGGACGGCTCCAGGTCCTGCCTCCATCGAAGCTGTCTGACTGGTAGATATCATGAAAGTCGTGGGAGGTTGTTTTCCCCGTCTCCGACATGGTGGTGACCCACCGCTCTTTCACGCCCGGCACATAGGCTGTCCGCGCCTGCCACCAGTCCCACTCAGCCGTCCCCTCGATGGTCCCCAGCCTTTCAAGCCGGAGCTCCACCGGCGCGGGCCCCTCCTGCGCCCGCGCCGGCTGGGCGCAGACCGCCAGGAGAACAAGCTGGACCAACCTCCATCTCCTTAAATAAGCATGGAGGTTAAATAGCATAGTCAAACCAGAGATCCTTACCTGGGATTGCATCTCGGCCACAGGAATTAACCGGCCGCCGGAGGGACCTACTTCTTCAGGTTCGCGAGCTTTCTGCGTACAAGCGCCGACTGCTCGTCGGTGAGGACCTGCCAGCATGCGAGACCATTGCCTACCAGTTCCCACTCGTCAAACTCCCAGACGACCTTCTTGTCGCGGGTGATCTCGAAGATCTGCGGGTTCTTGTCGCCGGCATGGCAATTGCCGACGATGCGATTACCGTTCTCGAGCTCCTGGAGGCAGGTCATCCAGCCCAGGCCGATCTCGGTGCCGGGCACCTTACCCTTGACCTCCCAGACGACCTTCTTCTCGGGTGAGACCTCGACGACGCTCTTGCCGCTGCCGGAGGCGATCAGGGTGTTGCCGCTTTTCAGGCGGATGGCGCCATAGACGCGGGTCTTGATGAGGTAATCCCAGACCACCTCGCCCTTGCTGTTGTACTCTGTGACCACGCCGGGGTTCTCGGAGCAGACGAGAAGATTACCCTCGGGCGTGTGTCGCGCCCAGCGGGTACTTTTCGTTCCACCGGGCTTGAGCGGAAACTCCCGGACGAGCTTGCGATCCTTGTCCACCTCGATCACGCGCCCCACGCTGCTCTCAACGATCATGGTATTGCCGTTGGCCAGACGAGCGAAGGCGTGGACGTCAACTCGCTTGCCCTTGTTGCCGTTCATGGTGGCTGAATCGTAGGTCCACACCACCTTCTTATCGAGGGTGATCTCCTTCAGCGTAGTCCAGGTATCGTGAAAGAGAATGTTGCCGTTGGCCAGCAGGTGGACATCGTGATGGCCTGTATGGCCCCGCCGTGGACCCGCGGTTTTGTGTGACCAGACCACGTCACCCTTGGCGTCGGTGATCGCGAGAATGTTTTTACCGTACGAGGCCCCGACAAGCACAAGGCGCTCAGCCTGAACGTTGAGCGTCGATGCCAGGACGGTGAGAACAGCAAGCAAGCGAATTGAGAGCTTCATATTAATTCCAGGTCCTCCGTTTAGTTGACCCGGACATCATAGATCAACCCCCGGAGAACAGGCAAGAATCCCCTGCCCCCGGTTTGTTCTCTATTTTTTTCCAAACGCGAACAGCGACGAATGCGTCCGCACGTAGAGCACGCCACCGGAAATCGCCGGGGTCGCGTAAACACGCTCCTGCATCTCATTGACCGCCAGGATCTCGGGTTTCGGCCCGAGCGTCAGAACCGAAATCCGCCCATCACCGGCCGTGGTGAAGAGCCGGCCGCCGGCAATGAGCGGCGAGGCGTAATGGGTCCCCCGGCCGCGCGTCCGCATACGGTAGACCCTCTTTCCCGTCTTCAACTCGAGGCAGGTGAGTACGCCGCCGTTCTTGACGAAATAGACGTAGGTTCCATCGCAAAGCGGGGATGGCACCTCCGGGATGCCCTGTTTTTCCAGGGTGCGGATCTGCCCGGCCTCGACCAGCCCCTTGCTGTCGAGCGCGATAGCCAGCATACCGTGGGTCTTGTAGCCGGCGCGGAATTTTTCCAGGCCGCGAAGCTGAGCGGACCACTCGCCCCCATCAATCTCGCGGTCCCTGTTCTTGTCGACCCGTTCAAAGCGAATGGTGGCGCCGTTCTGAGGCGCCTCCACGCCCTCGGGGCGATGAAAAATCCACAACTTCGGAAACTCGTCACGACTGATCCGCTTGTCACTGTCCCTGTCATGATCGGCGATCAGTTTTTTAAAGTCCGGGAATTCGGGCCGCAGCGCCGGCTCTCCCATCTTGTTCCACGCCGCGACGATCACCTCGTTGCCGGCAAGGACAGGCGTACTCGTCGCGGTCGTCGCGCAGACGGCCACCCAGAGCTGCTTGCCGCTGGAGATGTCGAACGCCTGCATGGAGCGCGCGGTGTGAACGAGCAATTTATCTCCTAAGGAGATCGGGCAGGCTGTACAGGCCATCTCGCTGGAGAAAGGTTCTCGCTGCGGCACCTTCCATAATTCCCTGCCCGTGACCTTGTCAACGGCCAGCAGGTAATGATCGACATGATTACCGCGGTAAAGGATAACCCGGTCGCCGATGATCGCGGGTGAGGTCGCGTTGCCTCCAAACGACCTGGTCAGGGGCATCTTGCGTTCCCACAGTTTTTTACCGGCGGTGTCGAAACAGATCAGTCCAAATGACCCGAAATAGGCGACCACCCGCTCACCATCTGCCGCCGGCGTGCTGCTGGCCGGATTGAAAGACGCATGTCCTTTTTCAAGCCTGTCTGTCGGCACATCTCCCTGCCAGCGAATCTTGCCGTTCGAGCTGTCTATACAGACAACCGCGAGCTTCCTGTTCTTCCTGTCACAGGTCGTCAGGAAAATCGCATCACCGACTACGACAGGAGAGCTGTGACCCTCTCCCATTGGCACGTGCCAGAGCTCATTCCTGCCGGGACCGAATTCAACGGGAGGAGCCGGGCCAGCCGCGATGCCCGAAGAGTTGGGGCCTCGAAACTGAGGCCAGTCGGCGCAGGCAGGGCCGGCAAGCGAGACGAGAATACATACTCGGCAAACCAGGCTACGCGCCAGGGGGTTCTTGCTCCATTCCATCGGTTCAATCCTTCATTGCGAAATGCGGCAGGCACTCCATGCCCAACTGAAGTTCATAGCCTACCCGCACCCCCGCCGCGACATCAATCGGCAGGCGAGCGGGGCTCAGGGAAGATGCTGACTAAAGTCCGCGGCGACAAGGTTCCCGCCCCCGCTCACCGTGGCTCTCTCTCCCGTGGCCCTATTGCCCCGGCCGCCGCTCACCGTGGACCATTGCCCCGAGGCAGTGTTGCCTTGCCCGCCGCTCACCGTGGACCATTGCCCCGAGGCCACGTTCCCCTGCCCTCCACTGGCCGTGGACCACTGCAGTAAGGCCGTGTTGTCCTGCCCTCCGCTCACTGTGGACCACTCTCCGGAGGCCCTGTTGTCCTGCCCTCCGCTTACCGTGGACACCACGCCCCGGGCCGTATTCTCACCGCCGCCACCCACAGTGGCTCTCTGCCCCGAGGCCGTGTTGCCGATGCCGCCGCTTACCGTGGACATCTCCCCCGCGGCTGTGTTGTCCTGTCCTCCGCCCACCGTGGACCATTGCCCCGAGGCAGTGTTATTCAAGCCCCCTCCCACGGTTGACAGGAAACCTGAGACCGTATTGCGCCTGCCGACAACCTGGCCGCCCCAGATGCTGTAATTGTTCTGGGAGCCGACCACGAGATTGTGGGAACCGCTGCGGTCATTCGCGTCATCTGTCAGCGGGTCTTCATCATTCCTGCGCAGCTCCTGGTAGCCGATGATGAGGTTACCAAGGCCGCCTCCATTCTCGGTTGCCGTAGCATTCCTGCCATTGACGACCTGCACATTCACGCCGCTGAAACGGATGGTCCTGGCGGTATTGCCCTCATCATCCACCGGCAACTGCTCGATCGACAGATGGGCGAGAATCGCAGCCTGCCCGGCTGTCAAACCTCCCTCGCCGGGGTTCGCCGGGGCGGCCGCGGCAAGGTCAGCGATGGATGCGGCGTTGGTTATGGCGGCGGCGGCGGTCGCTTCAATCGCTGCGGCGCCCGCTTCTAAATCAGCTCTGACAGCCTCCACCTGGCTCCGCAGCTCAGCGATCTCCCTGGTATGATCCGGGCCTCCGCCAAGCACCCTGGCATTCAAATTTGACAGGGCCTCCGTTGTCTGTTGAGCGAAAGCATCCAGCGCATCTAGCCTGGCGAAGATTGCGGGAATGGCCGTCGTCGATACCGCCTGGAGCTGGCTCACTGTCTCACCAAGAGAGTTTACTCGGGCGGTGAGCTCCGAGCTGTCCACGGGGGCACGGTCCACCAGCCCCAGGACAACCCCCTGCAGATCGACAAAACCATCCTCGAGGGCAGCCACCCTAGCCAGCAGCTCCGGCGAATCGGCCTCGGCCACCTTTGAGCCACTGCTCGAGCTGCAACGCATACCGAGAAATGCCGCGTTCAGCAGCAGCGCGAACGCGATCAAGCGTATCAGAGGATCTTTGTTCTGGTTCATCTGTTCGGCCCTTCATCACGGAGTTTTGGACATACATTTCAGACCAAGTTGAGCTAATAGCCTACCCGCATCCCTGCCGCGGCATCAATCGGCAGGGACCTGCTCGCGCAGTGCAGTCCCTCACCATCCAGGGGGCACCCGGCAGGTGGGCGGACTCGATATGGGGTTGGGATCAATAATCCGGTTCGAAAAATTCCGGCTGTTGTGACAGACTATCCCGCTGTTTCCCGTACGCCCCCTGCACACGGTTTTCTTCAACACGCGACCGCCCCGCCGCCGGCGCGCGCTTTTCTCGCTGGTCGGCGCTACGCAGTATAAGGATGAGCCCATGAAACTCAATCTGGTTTGCCTGCTCTTGATGATCTGTCTCATCGCGAATCCGAAACACGGCATCGCGGAAGAAACTATCGACGGACCCAAATACAATTTCGTCTGCGCTGATTTCTCCAAGGGCGAGGTCTGCGTCGTCACCAGCAAGGGGGAGCGTAAGCACATCTTCAAAACGCAAAACCCCAACGATGTCTGGTCCTTACCCAATGGCGAGACCCTGTTTGCCTGGAGACGGGGCGTCAAGGTCTACGACAAGAACGGCAAGCTGGCTTTTGAATGGAAGTCATCAGAGAAACGGGATGAGATCCATACCTGCCAACCCCTCGCTGATGGGAATATTCTCATCGCCCAGAACGGACCATCCCGGTTGATCGAGATCAACCGCAAGGGCGAGATCGTCAAGAAGATCCCGGTCAGGTCGCGCAACGACAATCTGCACATGCGCTTTCGGATGTGCCGCAAACTGGAAAACGGCAATTACCTGTGCATGGTGTCCTGTGATAACGAGATCCGGGAGCTTGATTCCGAAGGCAAGACCATCCGCGTCATCAAGGGCCTGCCCGGGGTCAGGATGGCCAAGGCGCACGCCGTCATGCGCCTGCCAAACGGCAATACGCTCTTCTCCACCGGTGCCGGCGTCACGGCGGTAGAGGTCGATAAAAACGACAAGGTCGTCTGGAAGCTGGAGCGCAAGGATCTCCCCGAAATCAAGATGGGCTTCATGACCGGGCTGAACCGTCTTGCCAACGGGAATACGGTCATCTGTTTCTACCAGGGCAGCCACCACGTCATCGAGGTCACGCCCCGGAAGAAGCTGGTCTGGAAATGGCGTCTGCCGTCACAGAGGACGGTGGTCAGCATCCAGGTCCTCGACCAGGAAGGCGACGCCTCGAAAGGACAGATATTCAAGTAGGCCATCGCCCGGCAGGGCAAGCCCCCAGGGTTGACCAGCGCGATCAGTCAGCCTCGTAGCCGCGCCACATCCACACCAATGTGTCCGCCAGCGTCTGCTCGAAAACACGTCGGTCACAGTGCCTCGAGGCGCGGCTGAATACATAGCGGTAGTTGTAGCCCCTGGCCTTGAGGGCGGCTGCGGTGCGCCGGTTGGCCATCACCCAATTGTGGTAGGTCCCCTCGGGATCCCCGGACCCATTGTCGTTTTCAGAAACGTGCGTGAAAATCCGCAGGGGTTTCTTCTCACTGTTTTGAATCAGCTTCTTGCCGGAATGATATTCCCAGGCGCCGAGCGGATACTTCGCCTCCTCAGGGGCATCGTCGTCCTGCTGATCGACGAACGTGCCGGAATACGTGATCAGGCGGCGAAACAGATCGGGCCGAAACCAGCCCATGGCCAGGGCGGCGGCCCCGCCTGAGCTGCAGCCCATGGTGGCCCTGCCCCAGGGATTATCCGTGAAGGCTATTTTCGGGTAGGCGGCCTTGATCTCCGCGTTATTCAGCACGGCCGGCAATACCTCATCGTTGATGAACCGCGCGAATCGATCGGAGAGGGTATCGTATTCGAGACCGCGCTCGCTGCCCTTGCTGTCATCACCGCCGTTTTGAACGGCAATCACTATGAAGGCGGGCAACCGACGCCCGGGGTCCCCTGAAATTGTCAGGTTATCCAGCGCCTTACGTACCAGGTCGAGACGGCTCGGCCCGTCATGCGTGACGAGAATGGGCGCCCTGGTGCCGTCCTTGTAGGCGGCCGGCACGTAGACAAAGATCTTACGCTCCTTCCGAACGGACTTCTTAGGATCTAGCGTCGAGTCATCGCCGCGGAAAATCCTGCTGTCTTTCAGACGCATCGCGAACTTGAAGTTCCGGCCCTTGGGATTGCCCTTGTCTGTGAGATCTGGATCGACCCTGAAGTCGGGGCCGATCGTATGATCTCCATCTCCCTCCTTGCCGGGATTCTCCGCATACTTCTCGTCCTCTACGCCCGCTTTGATGCCCTGGCCTTCGGAGGCTGCAGCTGCCGGCAATTCGCTCATCGAAACGTGACGTGTGCCGAGAAAAGCCGCGCTGAGCAGCAACGCGAATGCAGTCAGGAACTTCATGTTTATTCCCTCGCTATATGCCAGTTAAACCCAGGCAATAGCCTATTCGAGACCATGGACGCTGGCAAGAAACGGGTGGGGAGCCATCGCTCATCCAGGGGATCGTCTGGCAGGTGGGCGAATGAACTGTAGACCGGTCGGCTTCCTCTAAAACCCGCAGATGTTCGGGCAACTCTCCAGGCGCAGACAATCCGTCCCGCGACTGGGCGGTGCCCCGCCCTGGTACAGGTACGCCAGCAGCCAGACGGCATCGGAGACATTCACCTCCTCGTCACCGTTGGAGTCGAGGATGCCGATGTTGCCCGGGCTGTCGGGGCTTCCATCCGCGCAGGGAGGCAGCTCCGGCCGGCGCCCGAAGAGGTGCAGCAGGAGAGCCACGGCGTCTGAGATGTCGACCCGGGCATCCTGGTTCGCATCGCCCGGCAGCTGCCGCCCCCGGGGCTCGAGACCTGACTCGTCAACTCCGGGGGAGCCCAGGTCCAGGTTGCTCGGCCGCCAACTATCCGCTTCCCCCCAGGCCGACAGGTCGGCGAGGGCATCGACTATCACCAGGGACGAACCCTCTCCATCGGTTTCGGGATGCCAGAAGTCGCCGTATTCGAAGTCCAGGATTGGCTCATCCAGCGGGCCGTGAATGAGAATACGCTCACCGCCATCGCTCAGCGCGCCGGAATACTCCCCGGCGACGAGGATCCGGGCGAGATCGTAGCGGCTGGCGAAACCCTGGAGATCCTCCACAAGGACGACCACCTCGCCGGGGGCAAGCTCGGTAACGGCGCTATCGGTAAAGTCAAACCGGATCCCTTCCACGAACCGCACCCCGCGCAGATCCAGCGTGTCGGTGCTGATGTTCTGAAGCTCAATATACTCGAACTCACGGCGCTGAAACGGGCTGCCCTCCGCGGGCGGGGCAGGGTTGTACATGAGCTCGGTTACCCGCAGCGGCATGTCGGTGTGGAACACCGTGTTGGTCATCGCGCCCCAGGAACCATCCCGGGTGCGAACCCGAGCCGAGACAAGGGTTGTCTCCGAGAGCAGAAAAGGCCCTGTGTAGGAAATCGCCATGGGCGACAAGGCTCCGCCGGGAAGGCGGGGATCGGAACCGTCCACCGTATAGAAGACGCTGTCATCGGCCAATCCAATCTCGATGGTTCGCTCTACAAGCTCCGCCCGGATCAGGAAATCACTGCTGTTGGAGGTGAAGTTCAGCCCGTGAATCGCCAGGACGTTCCCCCCGACTCGCAGGTGCTCTCTGAAACTTTCCAGTTCAAAAACCGCGGGGTTGCCCGGGTCAGCCTCGTTGGAACCGTCAGCGAGAGAGTTCCACTCGAGATCATCGGCCCCGGGAGCATTCGCCTCCGCCACGCGCTCGCCGTTGAGATAGGCGACGAAACCATCGTCGTAATCAAGCGCCAGGGTCAGGTTGTCCATCGAGGCGATCGACTGCTGGCCCGCGATATTGAATGGGATGCGGATGAAGACCGAGGTGTTGCCGGGATCGTTCCCCATCTCATCCCCGACATCCAGGTCGATGGCGTCCCGGTAGTCATTGTTTCTGTCGTAGCCGATTCCCCCGGAGGCCTGCTGCCAGGTCTCTCCATGCGCGCCCCCCACGTAGCCGGGCAGCAACCATTCATCTCCCAGGTCTCCGTTTCGAGGGACCAGAACACTTCTTGGGGTGTCCAAATCAATCACGGGAAAATCGACAATCCGCTCGATGCCCACAGCCCCTATCTCCAACTCGGCGCCCGGAGAAAACATCCCGCCATGCTGGGCGCGGCCATCGATAACAAAGGCCGGCGCGGCAACCGGCAGCATCAGACCTGCATCGCGGTAGTGGCCTACCATTACATCGGTACGGGACGGCAGGACTCCATTTAGATAC
>Ga0310342_100001108_pt1 | contig 16354 bp, 33 predicted proteins | sample S15DNA20500_MG_FD_206155 | JGI IMG/M metagenome (GOLD analysis project Ga0310342, IMG submission 206155) | Marine microbial communities from station ALOHA, North Pacific Subtropical Gyre - S1503-DNA-20-500_MG | ecosystem: Environmental > Aquatic > Marine > Oceanic | place: Pacific Ocean: North... | reverse complement strand
TCATCCTCGCCGTCCTGCATACCGCTACTGCGGAGTGAGTCTATACGTGACTCTATGTCCCTGACCTCGTAGATTAATTTCTCTTCCCTGTCCCTGAGTCTGGAGGAGCCAGCGTTCAGTGCTGTGGTCTTGAATGATCCACTCTCTGAGATGGAGAGGCACCAGAGGTTACCATATAGGGGTATGAAGTAGTTAGGGGGTTGTATGGTAAGTCTGGTGCCTGCGTGTGCGCCTAGGCAAGAGAGTGAGGTGCCGTAGATTATGGCGGAACTTGCCTCTGTGAGTTCACAGGCTTCACGCACGTGGTCACGCAGTATGGGTGGTATGTGTGTGTCGTCAAACTCCTCTGGCTCCTCATTCTTGAGGAGTGAGGTGCAGAGTTCCTTCATGTCCTCTGCCTTTGGGACGACTACGTGTGCCTTCTGATGGTGCCTGAGTTCAACAGAACGCTTAACAAAGAGTTCGCTTACCTTCACACCTAGGCTGTCGCAGATGGTGCGGATGTCACACCCTTGATGACACCGCATTAGTATCTTGTCTTCCTCCAGTGTGACACTTAGGGAGGGTCTCTTGTCATCATGCGTAGGGCAAACCGCATTGGCTGTCTTGCCAGACCAAGAGACCCCCCTAAGTTGGGAGATGATCTTCTCATGGACTACATTAATATCATTAACTGTTTCTGATCTCTCAGACTCTGTGAGAAACTCATCTACATTTAAGTTATCAAAGTGCCATGACTTGCTAAGGTCTAAGTCTGCTGACTCCATAATGAATGGAGTCTTGTTACTGTCTACTAGGCTGAGTATTTCATTCTTGCGTTTCTCTTCTGGAATTGTACTGATTACATCGCTGATGTCTCCACCCTTGTCAAGATTGGGTAGGTTGACTATCCAGACTTTTGATACAAACTCCCTGATGTGTCCGCCTGTTTCCTGTGCGAACTTCCTGCCAGCCTCATCGTTGTCTGGTATGATGAAGACCTGTTCAAATCCACTGAAGTATTTTTCAGGGAAGTCAGGTTGCTTCTTGAGGAGGGGAGTCCATGCATTACTTCCTCCAGCAATTGTTGTAGATACCAGATCAATGCTGTGAAGGTTGTCCACATCCTTTTCACCTTCAACGAATATAACTGCACGGTGATCCTTGATGTCAGGCCAGCGATATGGTACTTGCTTGATGCCATCCCAATTCCAGTGTTCCTTACCATTCTGATCCTGTCTTAGCCTGCGAAATTCTTTGTTAGGAAATTTTACTACGGTATATAACAGCCTCCCATTACCGTCATTGTACTGATACTTTATCTGTTCCATTGATTGCCCCACATTTGATTTTAATGTACCCCTTTTTGCGATGATCCTTTTCGCATCGTTTGATTTTAATTTCATCTACCTGTGAGTCATCCCTGAACCACGGTAGAGCGTCTTCTACTATCTTGATTAAATTGGAAATGTCTCGTCTCCGATTGTCTGGTGGGTGTACCTCTATGTCCAGCCAGACTCTTTCTGTTTCATATACCATCTTAGTCCCTGCAAAAATGGTACCACACGCCTTCTTAAATGCCTTACCTCTGGCTGAGACGTATACTCTCCTGCCCCTCGCCCTGTATAGGGCGTTTACTGAGACAGGCCACGGTAGGATCGCCTCATGGCAACTCATACAAAATTAATTTCTTTTGAAAGATGAACAGGAATATCGTAGAAGAGTTCCCCTTCTGGTGTTCGTTTATTATGTATAACTTCTAGATATTCATCCTGTAAACAATCACTTTTTATAACCTTTGCCTTTGTACACGTATTATTCAGCACCCAAAAATAACCCTTTTTACCATCATTAAGATACTTCTTTTTTCTAGAGGGGATGTGAAGTGTCTTCCAGTGTGAAGGCCATTCTTCCTCCCACGCTGGTTTAATTTCAACCTCATGAAAAAATGAATGAAGGGCTTTAATGTCAGGCCCATAGTCTTCAAGCACCTGTGTAAGAATACCCATAGAATCTAAGTGTTTTCTTACAGATTCTTTTGCCTTCTTATCATATGTTTCGTATGCTTTTTTATCAAAATCCATGTGGCTGTCCCCAATGGTACACTGTTACCGCAGTCCAGATAATCACAATTAAATTTTTCCAAATCCATGCTTCTATCATAATTAGTACCTATTTGGTGCTATATGTCTTAAAAATGTCTTAAAAATGTCTTACTTTTGTCTTACTTGGGTAAGAGTAATTTTGGGACGGTCAGGAAACAGGAGAGAAACCTGACCGCCGTTTGTGATTACCTACCCCAAAATGCAATTAAAAAGGTAGGTCATCACTCTGTGCCTCCTTTTCAGGGGGCGTTGCCGATAGTCCATCATCGGCGAAAGGAAGTACCTTACGTACCTCGTTGTAACCGTTCTTGTTGGGGCCATAGTCTACCTTGACATACTTCCCCTCCAATTCGTTCAGGTTCTTCAAGGACTTCAGGCCCACAGCGTTAGCGTATCTCGCTACCTTGCGTTTGCCGATGCCGTCCTTGACCTTACCAGCCTCATCGTGCTGGTTGTTCATGTAGATGGCCTCAAACAACCACTGACCATCAAGTTCAGGGTTGCCTGAGATTTCAATAGGCATCAATATCTTATTGTGCCCCTTGGAGTCCTGCCGTACATCCGGCAATGGCTCCTTGATCTCGCAGACATACTCGCCTGCAGGCACCTCGATGCGTTCACGTTTAGTTTCTGTGTCCAGAGTTTCTTGTACGTCCTCTATGGACATATCGAATTCAGCGTTCATAATTATCCTTTAGTTCTGAGTTTTCTGAGTAGTGCCAGACCAGAAGTCATTGATTAACTTCTGATAGCCATTCCAATCGGCAGGAATTTCTGGCGGTAAATCAAATCGGTTCTTGGCATCCACGCCCATAGAACCACTGGTGTACAGGAAGCGTTTGCCTGACTGGATTGCCCTGCTGTCCTTCCTGTTAAATCCACTGTCGATCTTCTTGACAATGGTCTCAAATGCAACAAACAGAATTACATCTGCCCATTCCATTACATCTGCACATAGTGATTTGTGTAGTTTAAGTACGAAAGAGTCATATGGCTCCATCGTAGGTTTGTTAATTGTCCTGACCTGAGTGTGGCAGATCAGTACTGGTTGAATACTTTGGGTATCACGTAGGTAGTTGAGTCCGCTAAGGAACTTCTGCATTGCGCCACGTACATATGAAAATCCCTTTCCATAACCCATATCCTCGATGTGGCTTAGTTTATGGTCTACACATACCCTACCCTGTGCAAGGATTTCTAGCTTATCTACTGAGTCAATGATCAGCCTTTTTACATCTGACTTCTCAGTTGCTAACTCACGTAGCGTGGACATTACACTGTCCCACTTCTCAGCGTTTTCCTTTACATCGCCTGTAGGGATGCAGTCGTGGATATACTCTATTCCAGTCTTGTGGAATACGTGTTCACCGCCGTCATCTGCATTGATGACAAAAGCAGGCTCTTTTTTACTGTGTGATTGACAAGCAAAGGTAGTCTTCCCTGCCCCTGCTTCCCCCTCAATGACTAGCTTTTCAGGCTTACGCATTGATTTCCTTTTATATTTTTCAAGCATTATTTCCTTTGCTTAATAGTTGATTGATTGACTGATCTTCCTTCCACATACGTTGCTTCTTCTCCTTCCAGATATCAAATAACTTTGATAAGGTCTCCTTGATTTCTGGTTCAAAGACTCGCTCTGTACATCTTGGGCAGAACAGGTGATTTGCTTTGCTCTTGCAGTTGCCCATCCACCATGCGGTGTCTGCGTCTAACTCTCCGCAAAAGCAGGGGAAGTTTCCATTCTCTCCCCTCTTATAGCCAAGCTCATCGAACCTAGCCATGATCTGTTTTTCCCTACTCCTCTGTTGCTTCTCGCCATCTGTGTAAACGAGCGTTTGCTTGTGCTTCGTTTTCCATGATTTCTTGTAGTTGCCCGATGGTCGAGAGGGCGTTGAGGATGAGATTTTTGGTTTCATATAAGTTCTCCTCTCTGATCTGGTCAAGTGCCAGATCAAGATGCTTCTCTGCTACTATTAGCCTGTTGTATATTCTTGAATCCATCATGCTATCTTGGATAGTAGGTTCTCTACTGTTTCAAAATTGTCATAGTGGCACTTGTCGTACACTGCACACCACATGGGTGAACAGAAAGAATGACTGCGGTTTAAAGGCCAGTAGTCCTTATCTATTCTCTCATTTAATTCAGTAAGCAACTTGTATGCCATATATAGATGTTCAGGTGTTAATTCTGTAACTAGGAATACAGGCGGTTGGTCTGGAATTACGAGATGGTTCTCAAACTTGGGAATTTCAGTCAGGTTACGCTGTTTCATTAGGGCTAGTGCATAGAGTGCCCCCTGCATGATCCAGTCGTTCTTCGCCTTCTTTGCAGGCTTAGACTGTCGCTTGATGTCTATAATAAGGGGCAAATTTTGCCTTTCGGCAACAATGTCCATGTAGCCAGTAGTTGGTCTGGTGTGCCCCTCAAATGTTATGTTGAAGAAGTGCTGTGTTTCCAGTGGCTTATAGTTGATCCACGCCATATATGATTCGACTGCCTGTACGTGGCTGTCAAAAGACTCTGCCAGTTTAATTTCCTCGTTATAGGGTAGGTCATCCTTTATTTTCTCAAAGGATTCTTCCATGCTCTTGCGTATGTTACAGCCCTCGATGCCTGTCATCAGGTTCTTGAGTCCTGCTTCATAGCCTGCGTCTACTATTATCCCTGCACCAAGATAAAAATTGATTGGGAATTTTTCCTTGCCTACCTTCTTGTACCATAACTGCTTGGCACAGAAGTTATTTGCACTTGAGTGCGATAGTTTTATATCAGGGTGTAGCATTAGTTTAATTGTGGTGGAGTGTCCTGTTCATAAGATTGCTGAATCGCCTCTTCTTCCTGCGGTAGTATGCCGTAGGATACAACTTCGTAGAGGATTTGGTTGCTTGTCAGCCACATAATGACCGCTTCACGCCCAATCCACCTTACTGTGAACTCCCTGTAGGAGCGTTCTATTTTTTCTGTTGAATATCTGTTTGAATCGAGCCAGCGTGACTCTGGATGGAAGTTGGCTTGCCTGTCTGCCTTCCACAGCATTTCTCCTACTGTCTCCAAGTCTAAGTTTCCTGTTTGATATAGTCTCACTATCACGTTTCCCCTTAGATTTTAGTTAGTTATTGTAACATACATATAGTACTAATCAAGCTCTAATTAATTGGATTCATTTTCTCAGTTATGGATTCCTTGCCACAGTGGGGGCAGTATGCCTTGCCCTCTGGATAGACGTTCATGTCCTTGTGGTGTGTTAAGGCTATTGACCACCAGTTCTTGCACTGACTGCAAGTGAAGTGGAAGATCATTTCAATTGTGTACTTGTGTGTCATTTTTTTCGATCCTCGCCTTGAATGTTTCGTAGTTTTCTGACCCCTTCATATTGTTGCAGTCCTTACAGCATATTACCATATTGTCTATGTCGTTCTTGATCTTGTGTTTATCCAGTACGATTGAGCGTGGTATCTTGTGGTCTATAATAAAGGTAGTAGGTTCAAGATTAGTACCACAGTAATGGCAAGGTGCGGTGTGATCCTCTATGTCCTTCGCCTTTAGCCATAGTACCAGTGGGACATGACGGCTGTAGCCACCCTTGTGGATGCCTTTTTCCTTATTCCTTTCCCATGCCTTCCTATATTTGCAACTAAAGGAACAGTACTTCTGGCGTTTATACTGGTTGGCTACTGGAACGTAGTCCACACCACATACCAGACACACCTTAGTCTCTGCTAATTTTACTTTTTCCATAACGGTGCATCCCTGCTTGCTTGTGAAGTTCGTTGAGTCTTTCCATGTACTCGTCATGCGTTTTGAGCGTCCACTTTTCTGGCTTTTTTTTTAAAGCCTTGCGAATTTCCTCATCGCTCATGTCACTTAGTCGTTTCATATCAAATCCTTTTTTAGCATTTCATCCCTCTCCTTTTTATGGCAGGGTTGGGGTATGAATGTTATGTGGTGACCGCAGGGGAAGTGAGATCGTAGCTGACCTTCTTGCCTGTTTAATGGGTGCAGTTTGAATGATAGGCTCTCAGTCTTCTTATCCCACTCCACCGCCTGCTGTTCATGTAGTGCCTTAGTCTTTCTGTTCTTCTGGTGTTGCCACTTTTGCATCTGCTTACTCCTCTGGTTCGCTGTATATAACAATTATTTCATGCACATCATTTCCAATATCTTCTAAGATATCTTCAAATTCCTTGTATGCCCAATTGGTATGACCCACTTGTGCATCGCAATAAGCATCTAAATAATCTGTTGGAAATTCAGTTAGATTCTTCAGTTCCATGTGTCCCCCTGTCGCCTGTTAATAAGTAGTTAGTCATGCTGTTTACAGCCTCTGCTCTCTGAGACTGTTCCATTGCTTCTTCGATCTGCTTGATGGCAAAGGCAAGTGCTTCGCACCATCCTTGTGCAATCCACTCACCTTCTTCTTCATAATCTGATTGCTCATATTTAGCTACAGTATCTCCTTGATCCTTTAATTCCTTTTTTAAAGTATTCAAGACTTGTGCCATTTCTTTCATAAGCCCACCTTTCTATCTAGGAATACAGGCGAGTGTTCGCCTACGTATGATCCTCTGATGTTAAATTCAAAGTGTTCCAATGCTTCTTCTGGTGAGCATCCCTCGCCATATACACGTTTCTCTACAATCTCTAATACTTTTTGTGTGTCATAGCAGAATGCAGTTAGGTTGATCCGCTCCACGACTCCTACTATTGCCTCGTCAAAAAACTCACGTGGCTCTAGCATCATTAGGTTCGGATATCTTTCTTCCCATATCTGCATAGATGGGCGTAACTTAGGTTTCTCCTGCTCAGGTTCTTTCGTTGACCCCTCATCCATTTGTCTATAGATTTCTTCCCATTCAGGATCGATGTCTCTCATGTACTTTATTCTTTCCTGAATCTTTTTCATGTTCTCTTGATCGCTCATGTTTCCCCCTTATTTTAATGATTGCTCCTTTATAGTTATCCTCAGTTGTGTACCTAAGAGTTACCTCAGTTACGAAACTTTGGTTTACGTGGTGTGTTGTGGTGCTTCGCCTCATACTCCTTAACGTCCTCGTCTGAATAGTCGTCTAACTCTACTACAAACTCACGCACAATTGAGTTGCCATCGTCTGCAATGTATGAGTTACTCTTCTTGTTAGGATCAAGAACTCTCCTTGCCCTGACATCCATTATAAGTTCATTGCCCCACCCTTTAACCTTGGTGTCCCTGTTGACTGTCTCAAGTCTTACTAGTATCTCCATGCTCCCCCTTTAATTTTATGCCCTGTGAGTTAAAAAATTGCTCGACATTATAATGAGCGTCAACCTCGTTATGATAAAGGTCTAGTAAAAGTTTAAATAAATATTTCTCTTTCGTAGCAGTTACATAGCCTTCACTTATTGCTAATTCCACAATTTGATCAAACTCGTCATGATACAGTTTATCTATGTACTCGCTTGTGTATACAACTTCATCTTCAATAATCATGCTCCCCCTTATATATGGTGTACGTTATCGTAATCGCTGATCACGTTATCAAGGTCATCAGAGTGTGTAGGTGTTACACGCTCAATGACGTACAGTATTTCCTGTAGTTGTGACTTTGTATTGGCAAGGTCATCAATGAATGCCTCATGCCCTGCCTCGCCTTCTAATAATTCGTAGACTATGTTCTGGATGAAATTAAGTTTTTCATGTGGTGTCATGTTGCCCCTTTAGTTTAATGTCCTCTAGTTTGTATGCAGTTCCTGTACCAAAATGAAACCTTGAAGTTTTACAGCACTTAATGCACCAAGTGTGTTCCTCGCTGTTCGCCTTGAATATAGGTAATTTTCTGGTGTGTCCGCAGTATGCACACGTGATTCTAACGAATGTAGTCAAATTTGACCTCTTTTTGGGTAGTTTAGTCAAAAGGTAACTCGTTGATATTAATAACAAATACCCCTGTTTTTACCACTTTTTGGGCGTTTGGGTACTCCCCCATATGTATATGTAGGTATAGTGTCTCCCTCGCCAGATGCAACGGAGACTACCCAAATACCCAAATATAATAATAATAATATATAATATATTAATAATATTATATACTTATACTGTATTTTGCTTAGGAAAAGTTACCCAAAAGTTACCCAAAAGTACCCAAAATTTGGGTAACTCCCCCTGTTTTTATTATATTCGATCTTCCCAAACCTGTCGAGTCTCGCCACTTCCAAAGTAATTATCGAATACTTTGTGGAGTTTTTGCGTCCTCGATATCTGATCGACATAGTTCAATCCTTTGTTGATATGGGTAAAGGAATTGAATAATGTCCAAGCACTATTAGGATTAGCTTGGTATTGATAAGTTGGTTTTCGCCACTCGCCGTCCACCTTGTCGATCTTGGTCTTAGGCAATGCACCCTTGCGTACAGCTTCCATTATAAGATGGTCAGATAGCTTGCCACCTATAACAGTATTTTTCCACAAGTCATACTTCTTGTGCATTGAGTTGGTATGGTCAAGCAGTTTCCTATTCAACGATGTCACCCTATCATTAAATGTGTCCATGATGTTCTTGGTGTGCTTCGCCCCTGCTATCTCATACTCTGCAACAAACATCATGTTTGAGCAAATCCCCACTACACCGCCTGTACCGCATCGTAATGAGAATGCCATATCATTGGAGTTGCGGAATATATAGACTGTATCGTAGTCATTACGAGAATTGTCATCCCTCAGCCTAAGCAGGGAGAAACATCTTGCCCCCTTGTGTGAGATGCCATAGGTCTCCTCAGTAATTTCGTAGTTGCCGTATGACTGTAGTGTACGCTTGATTGCATCCGCTACTTTGTAGTGTTGGATTGGTTCATGCGTAGCTGACTTCCTTATTGCAGGAATCCTAGCGAGTTCATCGTAGGTTACCTGATCTGCACCGCATGAATTGTAGATTACTTTTGTATTCATCATGACTCTCCTCTTTGAAGTAGTCGCCTGACTTGCGACTTGTTATATGGACGCAATGTAGTAGGTTGCACCCATCCCTGTTCAGCCAGAATCCCTGTGATCTTGGCTAATGATAAACCTGTATCAGATAATTTTTTTGTCTTCCTTAAAAGTTTCCCAAATCTAACTGATCCATAGTGTTCTTCAAGTGACTTCCTGCCACCGCATTTCCCTTTCTCCGCCTTGATTCGCTCCCTCGCCCCACGCAACTTGCTGACTAGGTTTGATTTCTCAAACTCGCTGACTGCACCTAGTATCTGGCGTATCATGGTCAGACTTGGTGAGTCGCCTGAGAAATAATCTGGTGCGTCTACTGGTATCAAGGTAAGGTTAAGTTTCTTTAGCTCCCTGTAGCCCAACTCTTGCACTATCACATCTCTTGCGAATCGGCTTGCATTCTCACAGAGAATGACTTGCACATCATTCGCCAAGCAGTATTCAAGCAGAGACTTATACCCCTCTCTCTCGCCTGTAAAGTCAGACCCCTTCACCGCCTGATCATATGCACCCTGCACAATCTCATAGCCATTCTTTTCTGCATAGGCGTAGATCGCCACCTTCTGGCGTTCCTCTGAGTCGCCGTCTAGGTTTGTGGCTGAACTGGTGCGTATGTAATAAACGGCTTTCATTTTTTCATCTCTCTTAAAGTGTGATTAAGGGATTCTTGTGCCCGACTTAGCATATAGGCATCCCAACCAGATTCCTGTTCTACTGACATTTGATTTTCGACCATCGAGAGTAGGTAACTTAAAACCATTCTCTCTTTTTGATCCTCTAATGCTGTTTGCCAAACTTTAACGTATGGTTTTGCCATTGTAATCTCCTGTTATTGGTTAATAAAAAACTGGTTACTCAGAGAGTTTTGGCTTCTTCTCTACCACCTTCCTTCGGCTCTGCCACCTCACCAGTTTATCGGTTGAAGTCTGATCCACCCCAAGTGCCTACAGCCCCTGCCAGTAAATCTTGCTGTAGCAAAGAAAACCTTACTGGCGGTTACAAACTCAGGAATGCCAAAGCACCATGTATACTTTAACATCAATGGATCAGCTTCCTATTTAAAATATGAGACTGTTACACAAGGCCATTGCTTATTGCCTTACCTGTACCTATAGGAAAGTAAGACTCACATCACCTACTCCTTCCACCCGATTCTGGTTCTTTCCAACCATCCTTACAGTCTCAAATCGGTTGGAGTCTCCCCAATTCGCCTGATACTCTGAGAGTTATCACCCTCGCTCTGACTACGTTTATGGCGAGACTCCATCTTTTGTTTTTGAAAGGGTGGTTACCTGTCCCATCTCAGCGTTGTTTTGTCTGAGGATCACACATCCATCCACATCTTAACCTCACCACCCTTGTTAAGTGTGTCCATCACTGAGGTCAGCCCTAAAAGCTGACCCCATCAAAGGATGCACTATCTGCCGTTTCTGGCTTGGATTTCCTTAGCTGTTCTACCCTGCAACTCATCCCTAGCTACGGTAATGAAAGAGCGGATAGTATCCTTATCCATAGATTGAACGTGCTTGCCCCAAGCAACAGCCTCAGTTGGTACAATCGTACCATTCCTGTCAGCCCTAAATTGGGTGTTGCATCTGCCGTTCTTACCATTGACCTTCTCGCCAGTCATCCAGTAGTTCTTACCATTACGCTGATTGTACAGGCGAGAGACCGCACCAGTTATAAGGCAAGTATGTATTTGCCCTATCTTTAGTGTTGGGTCATTCTTACTCACCTCTCTTGAAGGTCTGAACAATGAACTAACAGCGTTCCAGTCTTTGTTATTTATACTCATCTTGATCTCCCTTATTAGGGTTGTGATTGATGCTACGCTCACGCTTGCGATTGTAGCGTTTAGCAGAGGCTTTTACTTTTTCCCTGAACCTCTTAAAAAAATTGTTTCTTGTATGTCCTGCAATCGCCATGCCAAATTTAATCTTATAAATTATTTTTTGTAAATCTTTTCGCTTTCGTTATATATGGTTGCAACCCCCATGCCAAACTTGCCAAACCGCTAATTCTACACGATCTTTAATTATTCTTGCAGGAAAGTTTTTCCATAGGGGAAGAATCTACCTAGCAGAATTTGCCTACTAGGTAGAATTTGCCTACTAAACCAAGTCAATATGTTCAGTGGTTACCATTCGCCCACCGATCTTCCAGTGGTCTATGTGAGCCTGTAAGTCTTCACCATATGGCAAGTCCCATTCAGCCCAACCCCATTGCCCATTCTCAAAATAAAATAATCTTAATCTACACATTTTTGTCTCCCAATTAGAATGTTATTGATTCTTGCTTGACCTCAATCTCATAGCCCAAGTTATGCCTGATCTCCTTTAACTTATGTTCAGTCAAAGTCTTAGTCTCAAGTAATTGAGTGAATGCCTTAGCCTTACTACATACTGGATAGTAAAGATCATTGCCGTATATATTTTTCTTTTCTACTATAATTCCCATATTAATTTTTATTATTAAAGGTTAAGTTGATTAAAGGAATCGTCTAATTGCTTACACGTTTCCTTTTCGGTTTCCACCGACTGCATAGTTGCAGTGGTGATCTCAAAGCAATATGCACACTCGTTCAAGTGTTCAATTGCGTACTCTTTATTATCAGAAACGCCGTCAACGAATGAGGCTATCTGCATATCATTTAAATGTTCCATTGCCTATTTATTTATGGATTAACAATAGCGAATAACTGGATTGTTATCCGCTTACTTAATTAAACGTGAAAAAAATAAATTTTTAAAAAAATAATTACCAAACCCTTGCTACTACTTCCTCTGGATTGAGTTTGTGGTAACTCCTCGCCCTCACAATTACTGATGGCTTAGGCTGTGACTTTTTACGGCTTGGCATCTTTGATGGGCTGTTTAAACCATAGTGACTACGCACCCATTCAAGTTTAATATTCTTGTCAGCTTCGGCCTTGCATTGGTCATGAATGCTCAGTACTACTGGCTCAGGCTCTGGCGTAGGCTCTGGCTCTGGCTCTGATACATAGATTGGCTCATCCTTTACGAACCTACCGCCACGATCAAAAAAATTATTCAAGGATTCTTGAATCATTTCAGCCGTTACTGTTTGTGTTTGAGTCTGCATAATTATTCTCCTGTTTAGATTATTGGTTACGGCATACTGAATCTTAATGTATACCTGAGATGACACCCTGCAAGCAGGATGCCATCGTCAGCTAGACACTAATTTTTTCTACGCAATTCCTCTTCGAGATGTCTTGCATAGGCTTTGTTTTTAATGTAGATATCTTTAAAATATTCTACCTGTTCACGCAATGATGTGACTTCCTCATTGAGTAGCTTGATAGCTTCAGCGTCTGTAGTTTGTGTGAAATCTTTTTGCATTTTCAATCTCCGATTAGTTGTTAATTTTTAATTCATCAATCACTAGGTCATCCCATGAGCCTAGTAATTTAGCCATGTTACGCTCGTCCTGTTTACTCCTGAGTTTAGCTATCTCTTTTTGCTTCACTCGTTTATGCTTTGCTTGCATATGATGTCTTGCAAAATCATCTTCGTAATGTGACATGATATTCTCCTGTTTGTGGTTAGTGTAATGGATAGGATGTGTCCATGTTGCTAGTGTCCCAACACATGGTGCAATCTCGACACTCTCCATCCTGTTTGTACGCCACGCAAGAATGGTCTCCCTTTGTGGTTACTGATGATGTCTGTATACCTAGCCTAACAGCCAGTTTGGTTGGTGATCCTTTGTCTACCATATTCCCGGACAGTCTGATGGATAGATTGGAAGGAATACTGCCGTAAATCTCAAAGTAATCTTCAACCATTTTAGATTCTTTTGTTGGTAACCAATGCCTGATTTGTGGTGTCTGTTCTGCTACCTCAACAATCATCCTGAGATGGTCAACAGACTGGATATCTCCTGCATCATGCCATCTAAACAAATCCTGTTTCCGATTGTTTAGAAGGTATACAAACGAATCAATCCATACCTTGCGGTCTGATATGTTATCCAATGCTCTCATCGTGATCTCATACCGCAATTGCAAGGCATTCTCTACAACTGGCATCCTGTAAAAATTATCTAAGGCATAGCATTTGTTGCAGACTGAGCCTTTTACCTTTGCCAGTTTAGAACCAGTCTTGCAGTACTTGGCAGGAATTGAGTAGCCATAGCATGGCATTTTACTTGGATTGGATAATCCGCCGATGTTGGCGAGTGCTAATTTAATATTCATATTGTCTCCTGTTTGTGGTTAATTGGCATCGTTATGAATACCTGAGATGGCACTCCTGAGAATGCCATCATCAGCTAGTCACAGACTATGCTTGTCTCCCAAATAAATGATGAAAATTTACCTCATCACTCCATGCAAAGCCGTCATCACAAACTGTACCATTCGCAATGCCTTTGCGTTCCTGCTCCCATTCTAATTGAGAGTTTACGGCTTCCTCTGGATTTGGCTGATCACTTGGTGTTAGGTGTCCTATAAAATCTATTAGTTGCATTTTTGTCTCCTGTTTGTGGTGATTGGTTAGGCACATCTGATATCAAATTTATCAGTGTTGCCGATGTAGTCTGGGTTCTCTAAATGATACTCAGCCTCAGCCTCCATTGTACCAATGGCTGATTCGAGATCGTCTTCGTATCCTGAGAAAATGTCTTCATGAATGTAGCGTTTGAAATAGAATGCTCTGATCTCAAATTCGCCGTACTCATTCTTTATTACTCTCAATTCAAGATCGTTGTCGATCTCGCCGTCTTCGCCAATTATCTCAATCGGCTTCCTCGCCAGTACTTTCATATTGTCTCCTTATATGGTATTATTGACTGTCTCCCTGACCGACCATCGGTCAAGGAAACAACATGGTCTCATGTATCATATATGTTGTCAAGTTGAAAATAAACTGGTAAAGATTATGAAAGATAAACTAACTGAAAAAGAATTAAGGTTTTCAATAGCTTATGCCTCTGGATTAAGTCTCAAGGAATCTGCAACAATTGCAGGATACAAGGAATCAAACGCATCTCAACAGGGTCACAAACTAATGAATGGATCGAAGAAAAGCCTAATTTTAGGGGAAATTGAGAAGCGAAGGGAAGATTTGAGGCTGTCGCTAGGTATCACCAAGCAATCTGTACTGGCTGATCTAATTCGTTTGTATAATCAGGCACTTGAGGCCGAATCTCATGGAGTATGTAAGGATATTCTTAAGCTGTTAGGTAGTGAGATTGGCTTATTCAGAGAAGGTAAGACTGTTGAACATCAGCATAAACATCAGCTATCATTTGAGAACATCCTGCAAGATATGGACGCACCAAAGATTGTAGAAAAACCAATGATTACAGTCAACTAGGTAGGATCGAGCGGATCACTTCCTGAAGGAAAAAATCCGGTAGAGAATGGAATCTTGATTTTCCTATATTTTTTGAGGGGGCTAGGGTGCCACACGCCCCCCTATATCATACATAAAGTAGTTACTCGCATTTATACGCCCTTGCGTGTTATACTGTTTTGAGTAAAATAAGGGAAAGGGGCTTTGTCTCCAGCCCCGGACGGCCCTACTTCCCCCTTAGTACCTCGGTGGGGCCGTCACTTTTTTAAAGAGGAATATGAGTCTCATTAAACGATTGCTACTATTATTCTTGATACTGGTGATGTGGGAAATAACCACCAGTTGCTCCAAAGATGATGGGTGCTATGGTTATTGGGAGGATATGGGGTTAAAACGAGGTACGATACACAAGACTAGGGACTACATTAGCCCCTACAGGCAATGTGTAAAAGAGACACCTCCACATAGAAACATAAGGAAACAATGGCAGAAGTAAAAGAAAATGGCGGACATTTAGAGCCTGTATTAGCAGTTAAGCTAACTAAAGCAATTTGGGTACTGGTTTTTGCTATATTATGGCTTGGGTATATGATAACCAGCTTTGAGGACAGCGTAGAGTCCGTAGTAACAGCACGTATGCTGGAGATTGCAGAGATTATTGATCATGAGATGGATGATGTGAATGATAATTACGAGGCAAGTTTTAGCCTATTGCTAAAAAGTCAGTGTAGTGATGCCTATAAACAGGCATTTGACAATAAATGTGAAGGCAGGGCTAAATTAAATGAATTAATTATGAAACAACCAAACCCATCATTATAGGCTCATAAATGATAGAAAATTTTTCAGAACACCAGAACCTGATCTTAATGATCATCTTTATATTTGCCTACTCAGTTCTAGTGTTATTCAGAAACAGCAAGAGTGGGGTAGCAGATTTTTTCAGGAACATAGTATATATGGGTAGCGGAATGCTATTTGTGTTCTATATATTCCAAATTTCGTACTTAGAAGCATATAAGGAGTTTGAGTATTTAGTTATATTCCTTATAGCCCTGAGTTTCAGGGACTTACTACCAGTAATAGTGGATTTTACAGTAGATATAGCAACATCAAAGCTGAAACAACTAGATAAGAAGGTTAAAGGGTCTGGGGGATAGCCCATATGGAACAGAAGGAGATAGTTGAGCTTATACGTAAGCTCAAGGCTGACCCATTACTCTACTTCAATACCTGTCTGAAGATACAGAACTTTGGAACAGGAGAGCTTATTCCGTTTAAGCTCAATGAAGTGCAGAGTATAATGCACTCTATGATGCAGAGGCAGTTAGAGGAACATGAGCACGTTAGGATGATTGTCCTAAAGGCTCGTAGATTCGGCATATCCACATATGTGCAGGGGCGGTACTTCCGTCATGCGGCTATGAACCATAATAAGGTGGTACAAATCACCACCCATAGTAAGGCGGCTACAGATGTCATGTTTGCCATGACACGCACAATGGAACAAAACCTTCCTATAGAGGTAAAACCCCAATTAAAATACAGTGGTAGGCGTGATTTACACTGGGGCAGTGAGGGGGGCGGCCTAAATTCATCCTACTCCCTTTCAACGGTGGGGGGCCGTGAAGTACGTGGTAGTAAGATAGACTATTTACACTGTAGCGAAGTAGCATCTTGGACAGCAGGAGGAGAGGATTACCTTTTAGGTCTATTAAACTGCGTAGTTCAGGGATTTGAGACGGAGGCGGTAATCGAATCTACAGCGCAGGGCGTAGGCGGTGTATTCCACGATATGTATTGGGATGCCTCAGAGGGTAATTCAGGATGGGAGAGTGTCTTTTTTCCGTGGTACATATATAGTTATTACAGAAAACCCTTTGATTCAGAGGAAGAAAAGGAAAAATTTAAGTCTGAACTAGGCCAAGACAAGCGATACGGCGGTGATGCAGAAAAAGCCCTACTTGGCATATCCTGTGAGTATGATGTAGGA
>Ga0310342_100001107_pt1 | contig 16358 bp, 13 predicted proteins | sample S15DNA20500_MG_FD_206155 | JGI IMG/M metagenome (GOLD analysis project Ga0310342, IMG submission 206155) | Marine microbial communities from station ALOHA, North Pacific Subtropical Gyre - S1503-DNA-20-500_MG | ecosystem: Environmental > Aquatic > Marine > Oceanic | place: Pacific Ocean: North... | reverse complement strand
ACCGGCTACTTCAGGCTAAGATTTCTGAAGGATACATCGGGGACATCATCGGCGTTAACGTCCAGTCTCTGGGTAACACCTTCATGGAGCAGGGCGGCGAGATGCACTGGCGCAACGACCGTGACCTGAGCGGCTACAACATCCTAAACATGGGAATCTGGTATGAGGCCATGATCCGGTGGGTCGGACGAGCCACCAAGGTCTCAGCCATGACATCGATCAACGTCAACCGTCGTAAAGATGAGAATGGTGATTTGGTAGACATCACCATTCCCGATCACGTGAACATACTAGCTGAACTGGCCAATGGAGCCCAAGCAAACATGCAATTCAGCGCAGTAACTGGCCTATCTTCAGGAAACGGCATCTGGATATACGGCAGTGAGGGTACCCTCCACGTGGACGGTGCGCAGAACGTCTACGGCGGTAAACGAGGCGACGAAAAACTATCAGAGATTCCGAATCCTGAAGAAGGCCGGGCCGTCTGGCGGGTCGAAGAAGAATTCTGCAATGCTATCCGGGGGACAGAGAAGATCACACGAACACCATTTGAGGTGGGTCTCCACTACATGGAATTCACCGAGGCCGTAACACGTAGCGCGCAAACCGGCCAAACGGTGGCATTACCTCTATAAAACTAGAAAGTCAAAGTGCGTTCAAGTTAACAGAACACACTTTGACTTTTTCCGACTATATTCGCACCAGACCGTTCTTTTTTGAGCCCGTCAAAAGAACCCAAGAATGAGCGCAGGTTGAACCACGACAGAAGTCCAGCTCACCGTGAACCTAGTACTCCACCCGGTAAACCCGCTCTGCTGTGCCTCGGAACATATCATTCCGCTCGCTAGCCGAATAATCCTTTGTCAGGCGTTTGAAGGCATTGTAGAGGATGTTATAGGAATGCCCCACCTTGTCCGGCGGGAAGTTCGACTCGATCATACCCCGGTCAGGCCCGAATTGATCGATAGCATAGTTCATGAGCGGCGCCATCAACCCCGATAGTTCATCCGATCCAATCGGCTTCTCCCGAGCCGACCAATCATATCCGGTCCGGGGCTGTCCGATGCCGCCAAGTTTCACAACAACATTTGGACATTTGGCAACTTCAGCCAAGTTCTTCTTCCAGACAGGAATGACATCTTCTTGTAGATTCGCGTAAGGGCCGGTTCCAAGCACTCCACCAATGTGGTTCAAAATGATTGGCAGCTCTGGAATAGCCTGTGCAAAACTAACTAACTCGGGAAGTTGATGGAAATACATCCAGGCGTCAAACGAGAATCCCATGCGGGCCAGTACCCTTGCACCATCCCTAAACCTCTCTTCACCTAGCTGTTCCTTTCGATTCCACCGGTTGTTACCGATATCCGGGTGGTCATCATACGTTAGGCCGTGTCTAATACCCCTGAAACGCTGGGGGCTGGCTGCCTGCAACGCTTCCAACACCGGCTCCACCGCATCGCCCAAATGAAGATTAGCATGGCCGACGATAGACGCGGCTGCTTTTGCAGGTCCATAGAGACCTGTGTCAGCAGCGGCTGCCAATCCTTGGACAAACTCTACTTCACCTACTGGCATCATCTCTTCTAATCCGTTAGGACGATACATTGCATTGGCCTCAACGAACACTGTGGAGACCACATTGTGTCCGCTGTTTAAATCCTCATAAAGCTCAGGCAGCAGGTAATTCTGATAGGGAATACGTTCAGGACGCCGGTCCCAAAAATGATGGTGGGGATCACAAATTGGAATATCCGGCTCCAGTGTCGGCTCTTCAGTCAATGCGTGCCAGTCGTTGCCTCCAAATGGCATGACGTTGCCTCCAATTTCTACTTCGATTACCTACAAGCGGGCTTAGCTTGTCCTCATAATATCTATTCCCTGAATAATCACAGGCTGTACCGGTCGGTCGGGTCCCTCAGTGGGCACCAAAGATATCGCGTTAACTATCTCCTGACCCTCAACCACATGTCCGAATACTGTGTGCTTACCATTCAAATGAGGTGTGGGCACGGTTGTGATAAAGAATTGACTGCTATTTGTATTGGGACCCGAATTAGCCATTGCCAGGACACCCACACGATCAAATTTTAATTCAGGGTCAAATTCATCATTGAAACTATACCCAGCACCACCGCTACCACTGCCTGTGGGATCCCCACCCTGAATCATAAAATTGGGGATTACCCTGTGGAAAGTCACTCCTTCATAGAACCCTTCTTTCGCCAAAAAGATAAAGCTGCTCACCGTTTCTGGAGCAGTGGCTGCGAATAACTCTATCCGTATATCACCCATACTGGTGCGCATAGTTGCCAGATAAGTAGCTGCCTTATCGATAGTCATAGCAGGGAATTCGGAGTATTGTTTACCAGGTTTGCTTTCAACCTTTACAGATGGTTTTAAAATTTGAACTGGTTCGTTCAAATTTCTGAACCGGCTCACAAAACTCTGAAACAGACTTTCGACATTTCCAATCTGAAAAGCGTCATAGTCCGAAGCCGGAACTTTACCTTCTTGTCTGATCTGCCGGGCCAAAAAGTCTTCGACACCGACCCAGAGAATCACCAACTCATTCTCGGATTCATCAGGAACAGTTCCCGTCACCTTGTAGACTGGTAGCCCGTCTAGAACCTCTCTCACGGCCTCTGTCGCAACCATGTTAACGGGAATAAAATCCTGATCTTCACTCTCAACAGTGTCCTCGTCTATCGACCACTCTGCCGAGAAAGAATCCCTGGCATATGAGACGCCTCCAACTGTTTTGGTTTCGTTAGTAACCTTTCCAACAAACCCAGCAGTATCGATATCCATAGTGATGGATATCTCGTTATTGCCATCAACGTAACCTGCGCTTTTAATCTCCATGGAAATCAGGTTAGTTTCAGCATCTTTGGCAGTCTTTAGTAATAATTCGCTCTCTAGAGTGAAGCTTTCTAATGCGTCCATAGCGGTTTTGATGTCGTTCAACAAAACCGACGGCACCAAGGGTGTCTGAGTAGAGGTAATACCCATAGTTTGGGCCGGAACCTGAGTTGCTTCACTGCCACCACCACATGCTGCCAAAATCAACACGGCAAACAGAGTGATAAAGGGTAGGAGTTTCACACTGCATTTCCTGTAATGTACTGCCACTTTTTCAGAAGATAGCTGAACCTTATCCACCGAAATATGAACACAAGAGTAAGCTGCTAACGCAAGCTCTTGGCAAACTTTTGGCGAATCTTGGCTACCTTGGGGCTGATAACCACCTGACAATACATGCTGCCCGGATTGTTCTGGTAGAACTGGCGATGTTCCGGTTCAGACTCGTAGAACACTTCAAATGGAGCAAGCTGTGTAACCACTGGTCCAGGCTGGCTGCCCTCAGCGTCCAGCTTTTTGATATATTCTTCTGTCTGGTCTCGTTGGGTATCAGAAGTGTAAAGAACCACGGAACGATAACGTTCTCCTCTATCGGCACCCTGGTAATTGAGAGTCGTAGGGTCGTGGGATACGAAGAACACCTCAAGCATCTCATTAAAAGAAATAACTGAAGGGTCAAACTCCAGACGCACAACCTCGGCATGGCCAGTGGTCTCTCCGCAGACCTCATAATAAGTGGGATTTGCCACGTGACCACCAGAGTAGCCAGACGCCACAGAAATCACGCCTTTGATTTCCATAAACACGGCCTCGGTGCACCAGAAGCACCCGCCTCCGAATACAGCTACCTCATTCTTACCAGCCATCATTAATCCTCACTTTCGGGCTTACAGTATCTATGAGTCCATTCGATTTAGACAAAGTCAAGATGTTCATAGTTGCCGCCGACGGTGGATTTAGCATCCAGGCCCATCCATTTCTCGACAATAGTGGAGTAAACGCTGCGATAGTCGACATTGAAATGAAGATCGCCGTCCAACTGATCCGCTTCTCTCAACGAGGGATATTCGCCGTACATGCCACCCTTTACCGGGTGTCCGATTAGATAGCATCCACCACCTGAGCCGTGGTCTGAACCGGAACCGTTATCTTTTACCCGGCGACCAAACTCAGTAAAGACCAGCATCATCACATTATCCGAAGCGTCGTGCTCTTCCAGGTCAGCAAAGAAATCGCCGATTCCCTTGGATAGATCATCAAGTAGTGGAGTCTGCACTGGCACCTGGTTGGCGTGCGTATCGTATCCGCCCTGAGAGGTGTAAAGCACCCTAGTCCCCAGACCCTTCAGGATCACCTGTGCCATGCCTTTGAGACTCCTAGCGATAGGTGTAGCAGCATATTCCACGGTGGAGGAATAGCTGTCGGCAGCAGTCTTGAGAATGTCGGCTCCTTTAAGTGCATCCAGGCCCGTGCGGCCTAGATAATCCATAGCTGCGCTAGTTCCGATCGCCGGGGAATACATCCTCTCGAAAACGTCCAGAGCACGAGCTCGCTGTTCTTCACCTTGGATTCCCGTCAAAACCCCGTATCCTTCCAAGACGGCAACCGAGGCCACAGGTACCCCTGTCAGAGCTAATGCGCGGGGAAGCCCTCGACCAAAGTTCACACCAGTCAAAACGTTTTCACCATGAGGGTCTATATCCCGAATCACACGCCCTAACCAGCCTTCGGTAGCAATCTTATCCGGCTCGCAGGTGTGCCATATATCCATGGCCCGGAAGTGGGAGCGATTGGGGTTGGCATAACCTACGCCGTTCACCACGGCCACATTACCTTGGTCGTAGAAATTCTTGACCGATCCCAAAACGGGGTTGAACCCAAACCGATCATTAATCTGTAAAACGTCCTCGGCGGGAATTCCCACTGTGGGTCGATTATCGTAATAAAGCGGATCGGCATATGGGACTACCATATTCATGTAATCGCTGCCGCCAGTAAGTTGTACCACCACCAAGATGGGGTCTTTATTGGTGGATGTCATGGGCTTACTCCCTTATGGGTTTTGATAACGTCTGGAGTGCATATCGGATAGACTAGGGACAGTATAACGTTGTGGTTCACTCTAGCAGTGGCACAGAAGAGCGTCAACGCACGATCTATCATCAAAGTCGTGTTCGTGGTAACAAGCCTTACAGGCGTAAACCGCTTGACAGTCCTTCAGCGGTGGCTTTACGATTCAAAAAGGTTCCCGGACGCGTAGGGAAGAACCGGACGGATCCATGAATGCGCCCAAATGGGCTTTTCTTGGGTTGGCATGGGGATATAGCTCAGTTGGGAGAGCGCGGCGTTCGCAATGCCGAGGCCGAGGGTTCGAGTCCCTCTATCTCCACCAAGTGCCCTTGTAGCTCAGAGGATAGAGCGGCGGCGTCCTAAGTCGCGCGTCGGGGGTTCGAATCCCTCCAAGGGCACCATTTAATATACAGCGACGATATCTCATCCCGACAGCCGCATCAGATAAAATACAGCGTCTCACCTACAAAGACGCCATACATCGCAGGAGCGTAGCTCAGTCTGGCCAGAGCGCTGGTCTCCAAAACCAGTGGCCGGGGGTTCGAATCCTCCCGCTCCTGCCAACGAATCAGGCACGAAAAAGCCCCCGGACACTAAATCCGAGGGCTTTTTCTTCTGTAAATTTATCCCGTTTTTGTCTCCGTTTTGTTTTTGGCCCTCTTTTTACGCCTACGGGCCGGTTAACTAGGGAGATTCCACAGTACGTTAATCTAAACCTGAGCTTATGGTAATAGGACGTACAACTATTTGCTGAGCAACGTTGTATCCGATAGACACTTTGTCTTTCTGAGTCTCAACTTCCATGACACCCAAGTACGCTGTAGCCTCTAATACTGTGACAGTATGCTCTGGCACAATCATGGAATCGGCAAGAAATTTGAGCAACTGGGCATCTTCTTCTGGCACGCGGTCCACGATATATTCTTGCCCTGGATTTGCTGCATCCAGAGTCAAAGCATCAGCAGGCATCTTTGGTTCGCCGGTTCCCGGAATCGGCCTCCCGTAAGGGGAACGTGTAGGATACCCTAGGCGTTCTACTAGCTTTTCCTGGAAGTTTTGCGACATACCATGTTCGAGCTGGTGAGCCTCGTTGTACGCCTGATGAAGATCCATGCCAAGTAACTTTACAACTAACCATTCGGCCAAACGGTGGCGGCGAGCAATATCTTCTCCTCCCGCTAAACCCTGGCCTGTCAGGCGGATTCTCTTGTCCGAACCTACATCTACCAGATCTTGACGTTGCATGCGGCGAATCATTCCGGCTACAGATGGGACAGACGTCCCCAAGCCTTCAGTCTCGGGCAACTGCTTCAGATTGTCAGTAAGCTGGGTGATTGTAGGAATTTCATCGTCTTCCCATAGCTTATAGAGGCAAAGAAGGTAATTCTCGGTTCCAGGAGACAACCGCGCATCGCTCTCGCCAGATTCTCCTGACGGATTACCGGTCTTATTACGAGGTCGAGGCATTATTTTAATGACCTAGCGAGTGTTCGGTGTGCGGCACTGCCACCAACTGGCCATCAATAAAAGGCCTCAGATGATGGCCGTCACGGAGGCTGACAGTCACGTTAGATCCAATTGGATATTCAGCAGTGTGGGAAAGTAGGCACCTTACGCTAGAACCGGACGGTAACTCCACTCGGTAGAGATAAAAAGCACCCCTGAACTCGCGATCGACAACTACCCCTGAACCACTTTCAGCAGGGACACATTCTAAGCAATCCGGTCTAACCATTACTTCTATGTGGTTTCTATCTGTTGTAAACGGATCCTGAGGTAACTCTGACGCCAACTCAGGCCAAGAAACTGTTCCAACTTCGGTATGGAGTTCACCGTCGCCTTCTTCGGCGTGCAAGAAATCTACCATACCGATAAACTGTGCCACGAATTTAGTCATTGGATGGTGGAATATGGCCTCAGGTGTCCCGGTTTGCTCTATACGGCCATCATTCATGACCGCAACAACATCTCCTAAGAACAAAGCTTCTTCCTGATCATGGGTGACAAATATAGCAGTAACTTGGCTGGCCTTAAGTATAGCTAGGACATCGCGCCGAACTTGATCTCTAAGATTTGAGTCCAAATTAGAGAACGGCTCGTCCAATAAAAGAACCTCTGGCTGAGGTGCTAGGGCCCGTCCCAATGCTACCCGTTGTTGTTGCCCACCGGACAATTCGTGAGGCATCCGGTTCTTCTGTGCACTTAGGCCAACGAGATCCAGAACCTCCGTCACACGTTGTTCGCGGTGAGAGTCCTTAGGTAGACCGTATCCTATGTTTTGCTCTACAGAGAGATGAGGAAATAGGGCCCCTTCCTGAAAGACCATTCCTACCCGCCGGCGTTCTGGCGGCGTGGTATCAGAATTTTCACTAACTGTTTGGCCACCGATGACGATTACACCTTGGTCAGGATTCTCGAAGCCGGCAATCAGACGAAGCGCTGTTGTTTTTCCGCAGCCGCTTGGACCTAGGAGCGCAAGAATCTCACCTTTCGCGATACTAAGGTTAAGACCTGACACCGCTGGTACACCGCCAAAATTCTTGGCTAATTCCTTACATTCCAAGGCCACGGAAGTGATATCCCTAGCAATTGATGATTGTCGATCTAAAAGTGTCATCTGTGTCCTGAGCGGAGTGATTATCCACAACACAATACGGATATAATGCCCAGTTATTCACTGAGATAAGTGTAGGCATAGTACCCTGCCATGTCAATGTATAGTGATGTGCTTACTTAGATCAGACTAAACATGAACTTTAAATGCGAATTCGCAACCCTATCCTTCAAGATAACAACCAGTCAACGGCACCAACGTAAAAGCTAGTAAATCATACCTGTTTAGTCGTGAAATTCGCTATTAAAATGCCTAGAGGTTTGACACTGGAAGACTTATCGACATATCCTCACCCAAATTAATCGTCTATACATAACAATAATGTTAATAGACATGTTATATGGAATATAATCGTAGTGATCAGAAGCACTCTAAATGATCATGTAAGCATTCTTTAGCAGGCGTATCCAAGTCTTTCACATCTAGCCGCATACCACTAGCACGCGCCATACATTGTCGAACAGAGATTCCTGATCCCGGCGTCTTAAAAATCTCGTTTGCTCCCATAGATTGCGCACACGCCACACAGGATAAACATAGAGGCCTCCCGAGAAACCATTGTATTCCGTAATGATCACCGTCAAATCCATAAGAACAGCTAGTCTAAAGGCTCTGTCCGGAACAAGGAACATACCTCCTTTGGTGATCTTAGCACCAGCACTTTTAGTTGGCAGCGCTCTTATACTTCCCCTGGTATATCTCTCAATCCGAACATTTGCTACTGGAGAAAGCGACGTACTAGACGTTCTATTCCGTCAACGAATCGCTGATATTCTTGGCAGAACAGTCGTATTAGTGATCTCGGTCACCATTGCATCTACTATTCTGGCAGTTCCAATAGCATGGCTCACCACGCGTACTGATATTCCCTTCAGGCGTGTTTGGGTTGTTCTATCCGTTTTGCCTCTAGTGATACCAACGTATGTAGCAGGTTTCGTGGTTGTAGCCGCATTAGGCCCTAAGGGGATGTTGCAGAAAGCGCTTGAAGTCACATTCGGTATAGATCGACTACCCGACATACATGGTTTTCCTGGGGCATTCTTGACACTAACTTTCTTGAGCTTCCCTTACATAGTTCTTACTGTCAGGGGTGCGATGTTACGTATCGACCCCGCAATGGAAGAATCTTCTCGCAGTCTCGGCCGCGGTAAATGGAGCACGTTCGCATGCGTTACTCTACCCTTACTACGGCCTGGCATAACAGCAGGTGGATTACTCGTAGCCCTCTACACATTGTCTGATTTTGGTGCGGTATCGCTATTAAGATACGAGACTTTCACCTGGGCTATATTTATTCAATACGAATCGGCTTTAGACCGTACACTGGGCGCAGGACTCTCACTAGTACTCGTAGTCTTTGCTCTAATGGTAGTGGGTCTGGAGTTTGTTAGCCGAGGGAGAGCCCGTTACCACAGTAGTACCTCATCCGTATCCAGACCGCTGGAAGTAGTGCGTTTAGGTCAGTGGCGATGGATAGCTCTCTTATTTTGTTTCTCGGTAGTAATGGCATCCCTTGCAATGCCGATGTCTATCTTAGGATACTGGGTAGTCCGCGGGGTCTCTGCAGGAGAATCACTCAACTTTGCATGGGCACCAATTGGGAACTCTTTCTATATCTCAGCTTTGGCGGCGACTATCGTGTTGGTCGCATCATTACCTGTAGCAACCTTGTCCGTCCGCTATCCCAGTCCTCTCAGTGGCCTACTAGAGAGGGTTGGATACATCAGTTTTGCCTTACCCGGGATAGCCGTCGCTCTCGCACTTGTCTTCTTCGGCGCCCGCTATGCCTCTGCCTTGTATCAGACCACTAGTCTTTTACTATTGGCCTACCTGATCTTATACATCTCTCCTGCCTTAGGATCGGTACGGTCTTCACTGCTGCAAATCAGCCCTAGGATAGAGGAAGCTGCTAGAGGCCTAGGCAATAGCCCAATACGGACCTTCTCTTCGGTTACCTTGCCAATAGCCAGACCCGGATTACTAGCTGGCTGGGCACTTGTATTCTTACTAGTGATGAAAGAACTGCCAGCAACTCTGATATTGAGCCCGGTAGGATTTGATACATTAGCAACGTCTATTTGGTCAGCGGCTTCCGAGGCGTTTTTCGCTAGAGCTGCAGCTCCTGCCCTGCTCCTAATTGCAGTCTCTGCAGTCCCACTCTCTTTCCTGATGCTCCGTGAACGACATTAGACCATCGAAATACAGTACCTCAAATCTTATGCCAATGAACTTAAATTAAAAATAAGCCCACGGAAAGGCCTGAAGCCCTGACGTGGGAATTTTGATTGCGGATCTAGAGTGGTTAATTGGAGAGTTTGGGTAGTACCAGCATCCCCTCATCTGGGTCGCCCAACATATCTGTGTCGAAGTTGACATGCAGTCGACCAGTGTAAGCGTTAATTATAGCGTCACAAACATCCTTATCGATGTCCACCATATAGCTGTCCATTCCAAAAACCAGTGTCTCCAGACGGCTAATCATATAGTTCACACTGTTAGGGTTATTCTTAGGCGGCATATTATCGCCAAATAGCAGCATCTTGGTGGCATGGGGATAGACCTCGATCACATCGTAACCCTCAGACCGCAATTCATGATTGAGGCGCATACCCCTGTATATTAGGTCTTTGATTATGGAAACTTTATTGGTATAAAAGCAGCTGATCCCCATTTTGGCCAGCTCCAATTCCAATAACCGGCTCTTTCTATCTTGTACTGAAAACCAGCATCCGCATGACTTATCCAAACAGCATAACCCAGCTGGCAGGTTCAACGGGCTGCCGATGGCAACCAGATCTGGTCGCAATTGTTTGACCAGATCGGCTAACTCTATATCTTCCCGAAAACTACCCAGCCAAATCAATCGAGAATCTTCATCTAGTAAAGCTAAAGGGGAGGATTTTTTGCTGGATGTCCTCAGATCTACCCCTAAGACTGGCATATAGTTCTTGGCCACCTTGAATCAAAGCAGGTTAGCTCCGTTTGTTCGTTAGGAGGGTAGTTGACCATTGTGATAACTCCTGCAGGTTTAAGATTTCCACACGTCTTCGTATCAGTACAATTGCCTACAGGAATGCTTGCCAAACCTTCGAAATTCTACCGTCACTTTGATGGCGCCATAATACGGAAAACTTTAGTTCCGCATTGTTGACAAACGCCTTCAGTTGCGGGGCGGTCATTCTTAAGGGTGACAACCTTTGCGTCTTGAATCTCACGTTTGGCGCGGCATTTGAAGCAATAGGCCTCCATTTTCTCCTTTATTGGGAGTATAATTTGAGCCAATCTCTGAATCTTGGTTCCAAGCATGATCCTGCAACTCCATATATTTAAGGTTCCTATAGCGGATTAACCGGGACAACACTCCACGCGGCGGCCCCGAGAGCCCGCCGACGGATACACCGGGAGGAGGTGCCCATGTATCCAACCCACGCACACACACACTGCACACGGCAGAACTCAGCCACATGGACTGTTGAGTCCCGGTTATCCGCCTCCTAAGAAATAAGGGAATTTATCTGTATCATAAGGACAGGTCGGTTCCTGAGATTCACATAGTAGTATTTACCTATCGGGATCACTGGACCCATTTAAATACTGGTGTCCAACAGCAGCTCCCTATCTCCCGCAAAATCGCTAAACCCTATTTAGCTACTGCCAAGCTATTATCGTCCGAACATATTTAAACTTATACAGTCGTTCATCTCCCAAGGTTACTAATCTATTCCATCTATGACTTCCCAAAAAGCTTCGGGAATTGGAGTGGAAGTAGAGGAGTCTCCTTGCCTAGATGCTTCAGATTGTTCCACCTGTTGCTCCCCTTCAGTTGAAGCAAAATCTCCATCCATAAATATCGGAAGTCCGATGTGGATAGCCATCGATAGTGCTGCCGTAGTATCTACATTTACGTCCAAAGGGCCATTCGAAGTTTCCAAACACACAATTCCTATCAGTTCGTTTGCTTCTTCATTCCTTTGAACAATGATATGACTGACTCTGGCTCCGAGAGACTGAGCAAGCTGTAACGACAGGTGATGTAGAGGACAATGGTCACTAGCAAGGCCTCGCATCTCGACTGCCAATTGCCTAGCCTGCTCCATTGGCAATTCCACAATATAAGCCTGGTTCCCATGTCTAAGTCGCAATAGCAACTGACCTCGCCATCCATGTTCCGCTCTGCGAACTTGGTATGGAACAACCGGTATCATGTTTCACTCTCCTGAATGTCAATAGGACGGTAGATCTATCAACCTTTTTGACAAATCAATCGACCACCCTGCATTGCTTCGCCAGTATCCCAATCAGCGACGCTATTGATACAACGTATATCTTATATAAACTACGTGCATCGCAATATATACACATAAAATAGTTAATACATAGACATTAATTGGTATGTCTATACTTTGTCAATAAATAATGATACACAACATTATTATAGCCTCAAAATTAAAAAGTCCTGGCGTGAAGGACGCATATATAAACCCTATTAGGCTTTATCCTTAGCATAATTTATATACTCAATTTATAATATTCACGATTAATATAAAGTGTATATTAGAAAATCTTATGCCTAATCAATATTTATATTTCCTATAGTAATTAATATACACAATATAGATATCTCAAATACACGTATATGCATATATTTGTATTTTCGTTTACACTGTGTTTATAATAGTGTTTACACTGTCTAGTACTTTCAGTATCAATACGGTTAACAAATTCGTTTACACAGCCCGTAATACTGGAACGCGGTAAAGATTAAGGACAGAACAGAACACCGAGTTAAGGAGCAAGAAGGGGACTATGAAAACACCATGGCGTAGCATCTTAGGACTATTAGTAGTGATGTTATTTGGGTCCATGCTCGTTGCCTGCGGAGGAGACGACGGCGAAGATCGCCCAGGCAGCGTTGCGGTTGACCCGAAAAGCGAGGTCGTATCGGTATCAGGGGTCAAATCTGGTACCAATTCAGTCAGTGCATCCGGAACTGGCAGTGCATCAGGAACAAGTTCTGCCAGCGGAACCGGTAGTGCTTCAGGTACCAGTTCTGCGTCCGGCACCGGCACCGGCAGTGCTTCAGGTACCAGCACCGGAGGAGCTGTTAAAGATTACGACAGTATCTCTGGATATAAACCAGCATCCGACGTAACTACACACGCTCTGGTTGTCAAAGATGTCGGGGAAATCAACGCTCTGTTTACCGACCCATACGACTACAGTGCGATTAATGCTATCTATACCGACGGCAAGAATTCCGTGAAAAGTAGCGGATCCGTCCGGACTATAAAAGGTGCTGCTAGTGCCGAGAGATCTGAAGACATCTGGGACGACTACGTAGCATATTACGGCGACGCTAATTGGCTGGACACATTCGTATCCTCTGCCATAGACGGGACAGGGCCGTTCGCTGGCGAGTCAGACGGCGTCCGAAAGCAAGGCATACAAAAGGGAATCCAAAACCAGGTAATGATAGCCTGGGCGATACACGAACTCGTAGCCGCTCTGGCAAAGGCTGACGACGGTAACTTTGACGCCGAAAAGGGTGCTCCCCACAACTGGGACGAGGCATGGGCATTCTATGCGGGTGTAGAACCTGGTAGTGGTCCATTCGGCACCGCAGAAAAACGAGGCGGTAACTTCGGGACCGGTACAGCGGTAAACGACGCGATCCTGAAAGCTATGGACGATGGCAGAGATGCATTGCTTGCAGGTGATGTCGCCGGTGCTCAAGCTGCATCCGACGAGATCATCAGGCAGATCCAGATAACCTACATACAGGCTAGTATTCGGTATGCCTCTAAGATGACCGGAGACTTAGAATCTGGAGACGCAGAGAAAGCCAGGATCCACCAAGCTGAAGGATGGGCATTCTTCCGAGTCATTGCGCCTATGATCGACGCAGTTGATCCCAGTGCCGCTGCGGCAATCGATGGCATATACAACCTTTCCAACGAGCCATCTGACCCTGGGTCCATCGTAATAGATGCTTTGGAAAGTACTTATTCGGCCCTGGGCATCAGCCCATCCGAAGTAGGGACATTGCAATAGACGGCATCCTTACCAGCACACACAGTCCAATTAGGACTTAACCAAATATCGTTTGGTTGGTATGGCAGCCGCTGAATAGAGCCATACCAACCAAGCCTTGAGTTTTTTCTGATCTATAACCCTATGGTTAGAACAGAATCTAAGTAACCAAACCTCAATAAATTTCGACGCTAAGGAGCAATCTTGCGCATTACGATTGCTGGATTCGGGAACATTGGACACTTCGTATACCAAGTGTTTAGCCGAATATCTGATGTAACTATATACGACCCTCCGAAAGGGCTTGGGAGTAAATCTGACCTCGTAGACACCGATTTCGTATTCATCTGTGTCCCTACCGCTGCGCTACCAAACGGGGCATGCGATACCAGCATAGTTGAGGAAGTGGTCTCGCTAGCGTTTCCCAGGCAAGCCATAATATGCCACAGTACCGTGGCAGTAGGCACCACCGAGCGTCTGATAAACGCTCACAGCAAACCCTTAGTATTCGTCCCGGAATATGCCGGAGAATCAACAAATCACCTATATCGACAGCTAGAGGAACGAAATTTCTTCGTTCTTGGTGGCTACGAACCTGCAGTTTCACAAGTTAAAGATTTGTTTGTCAGTGCATACGATCATAAACCAGATTTCTTCATTAACACTCCAACTGTGGCTGAGTTAGTAAAGTACATGGAGAATTCTTTCCTGGCGTTAAAAGTTGGTTTCTGCAATGAGTTCTTCGACCTATGTACAACAGTAGGAGCTGACTTCGAAACAGTTCGTGACATATGGGTGCAAGATCACAGGATCAACCAAAGTCACACGGAAGTTACAGAAGAGCGAGGCTATGGTGGGTCATGTCTTCCTAAAGATGTAGCTGCGGTATGCAACACGGCAAGGGATCTTGGATCGCCTATGGAAATACTTGAGGCATTGCATAGCGCGAACATACGTCACCGGACAAATGGGATTCTCAGTGATCCATATTTTGTCGGAAAACTCGGGTAAAAAAACGGAGTTTAAGATCGTGGATACGAGTTCTATGTTGGCGAGTAAAATTATGGCTGGTTTACAGTTTTCACGGGTAAGAACACAATTTATAGCACTAGCAATATTGCTTTCATTGACTCTCGGTTTTGTCGGGTGCGGAGAGGATGACAATGAATTGACTGTGTATTCTAGCCGAACCAGCAGCCTGGTACAGCCGCTCCTCGAACAATACGCCGCCGACACGGGAACCAACATCAACGTCAAGTACGCGAGCACTGCGAGCATAGTGGCTACGCTCTTGGAGGAAGGCAGTAATGCCCGTCCAGACGTAGTTTATCTAGCAGATCCGGCTGGCTGGGCTCTATTGTCTGAAGAGAAGTTTCTGTCTGAACTACCAGACAATCTACTAAACAAAGTTGATAAGCGATTCCGATCAACTGAAGGAGAATGGGTAGGTTTATCAGGTAGATCCAAAGTCGTTGTCTACAACACGGAAACTATCGATCCCAACACAGATCTGCCTCAATCAATAATGGATTTCACCGATCCGAAATGGAAGGGCCGTATCGGTTGGGCACCTACTCATGGTGAGTGGCAAATAACTCCCATGGCTATCCGAATCGAAAAAGGCGAAGAAGCTGCCCGGAGCTGGTTAGAAGGAGTAAAAGCCAACCAACCTAGAGTGTATCCCAACCTGATTAGTATCGTTTATGCCGCAGGGCAGGGGGAAATAGACGTAGGATTTGTTAACCACTACTACGTACCCCGCTTTGTTAAAGAGGAAGGACCTGACTTTGGGGCGCGCAACCATTACTTGGGTAAGGGAGACCCTGGAGCTGTAATCGACGTTGCCGCAGTGGGAATAATCAAATCAACCGAGAATCAAGACACCGCGGAAAGGTTCGTTGAATACATGCTGAGCTCTGAGGCTCAGACGTATTTCGCTGAACAGACTCATGAATACCCCCTAAGTGCAGGGGTCAGACCAAGTGGAGATTTGCCTCCGTTGGATTCATTGGATCCTCCAGACATCAATCCAGCAGAGTTATCCCAACTCCAAGCAACTCTAAAGATGCTCAGGGATGCGGATATCATCCCTTAAGACATCCTAATATCTAACACAAGTATGTCCTAGAAGGTTACATGAGTTTCCTTGATAAATCCTTGGAATACCATAATTAACCAAGAGTGGAGAATAACAAAAGTCGCGGCCGGTGCTATTGCCATTTTTGCAATTCTATTACTTGTATACGTGGCATCTATTGATATCCGTGCGACTCGCGGTGCGTCCATAACTGGTGATGAACCCTTCTATTTGCTAACGACCCAAAGTCTCATCGAAGACAGAAATCTGGATCTTAGACGCCAGTATGAACTGCACTCCTATGAATCTTTCTTTGACCATCCTGATGGTTTGTGGATGCAATCATCGGCCCGCAAAGACGGAAAACTCTTAAGTCCTCACAACCCTGGATTGTCTGTTTTAGTCATACCTGGATTTGGGATTGGTGGATTAATCGGTGCCCAAATCCAGATGATGATCATAGCAGCACTGACATTTAGCCTCGCATACATCCTCATTGTAAGAATTAGCGGGGAATTTTGGATAAGTTGGCTTACAACCGTAGCCGTGGCTGTCACAGCACCTGCTTTCATTTATTCCACTGAGATCTATCCTGAAGTTCCTGCCGCCTTATTCCTCATAATCTCCATCTTAATAATCCAAAGAATCAATCGATCAAACACATGGCAAGCCATCGGCTTACTGATTTGCCTGACTTCAATGGTCTGG
>Ga0310342_100001105_pt1 | contig 16397 bp, 12 predicted proteins | sample S15DNA20500_MG_FD_206155 | JGI IMG/M metagenome (GOLD analysis project Ga0310342, IMG submission 206155) | Marine microbial communities from station ALOHA, North Pacific Subtropical Gyre - S1503-DNA-20-500_MG | ecosystem: Environmental > Aquatic > Marine > Oceanic | place: Pacific Ocean: North... | reverse complement strand
CAAGAAGCACAAGGGCGATGTTCGGTCGCACGCCCGCGCCGTGGACTGGTACAGAACCGAGCGACAAAAGCGGGACTGGCCGGAGCTGGTTTTCTACGGCTGGGACGAGCCGCACTACCCCGACCCGCGCTTGCGCCGCCGCTGGCTGGCGTTTCGCGACGTCCCCATGCGGCTGGCGACGGCGCTTGACGCCCGGGCGTCGTACGGCTTTTCCGATCTGCACGACGTGTGGATCGTCCACGCACCGGACATTACACCGGAACTGATCGCCGAGGCGCAGCGAGTGGGGGCCCAAGTCTGGATGTACTCGTGCGTGATCCGCTCGTGGGAGGTGCTTCGCGAGCGTTATCTGGCGGGTGTGTTCTCATGGGCGAATGGAGTCCGCGGCAGCTTTCTCTGGGCGGGTGGCGGCTTTGCCCAACTTTGGTGGCCGCAAGAGGGTGCGGGTCCGATGCCCATGGTGGGATACGAAGCGCGGCGCGAGGGCGTGGATGACTACCGATACCTGCAGATGCTCGAGGACTGCGTGGCCGCGAAGCCGGAGGATAGTCTGGCTGTGGAAGCCGCCGCCTGGCTGGAGACGATGCGCGCCAGTCACAACATGAACCCGCATGAAGTGGAACCCGGCAAGCCGCTGGCGATCGAGCAATACGATCAAATCCGCGCCCGGGTGGCCGACTACATCGAGCGGCTGGGACCGGTGCCCGAGGATGAGTTAAAGCCTCCACCGGTCACTCATCTGAAGGATGAGGCCAGGCTATTCCGCGACAGATCGGTTGGTGACTGCATTGCTGCTTTGACGGCCGACGAAGTGTCGCAACGACGTGCCGCTGCCTGGGCTTTGTATGCGCGCGGGGGCCTGGCGGCGCGGGCCGTGGATGCGCTGGCTGACGCGCTGGCCGACCCGGAGGTGCGGATGGTGGCCCTGCGCGCCCTGGAGGCCATCGGCCCGCAGGCCGCCAACGCCGTGCCCAGGATCGCGGCGCTGCTCTCGCATCCCGACGCGTTCGTGCGTCTTGGGGCCACCATGGCTCTGGGCGCCATCGGCGCGTACGCGATCGAGTCGGATCATGGTCACCAGACGCCGCCGCCAGCGCCATCGCCTGCGGCAGCGGCTGTGATCGACCCGCTGCGGGTCGCATTGAAGGATCGGTCTGACGAAGTGTCCTACGCGGCCGGCCAGATGATCAGCAGGCTGGGCTCGGTTTCAATCCGCGCGTTGCCCGAGGCGATTGAAATGCTCGACCATCCGCAGGGCGGTCGCCGCGGCGCGGCCTTCACGCTGGTGGCCAACCTGGGCCCGGCAGCGGCCGACGCGGTGCCCGAGCTCATTCGCATCATTGACGCCAAGAAAGGCAGCACGACGGCCGAGCTCACGACGCTGGCGGCGATCGGTCCCGCCGCTGCGGAGGCCGTGCCCGTCCTGGAGAAGTGGGCCGCCGACCCAGCGCCCAACAACTATCGCAGCCGACTGCATTTCACGCTGTTCCACCTACGCGGCCAGACGGCGGATCTCGAGAACTTTGTGCGCTTCATGGAAGACCGGGATCTGCCCGATTGGCTGATGCACCATCAGCTTTCGATGCTGGACGCCCTTGGTGCTTCGGCGGCCCCGATCACGCCTCAATTGAGGCGATTGATCGAATCGGGAAAATATGCCAACTTCAGGGTCGGCCTTGAGGAGATTTTGGAGAAAGTGAAGAGGGGCCAACCCCCCAGGCGCCTGCTGCCCTGAGACAAAGACCGCGACGTAAATGACGGACAGGCTCATGTGTCCCTAGGGAAATTGTGTTTCGCGCGGATTTTGCCATCGACCTCCCGCAGCGGTCTGCCCAAGCCGGCTTCCATGTTTTGGATACTTTGGCGAATGTCCCCGATTGCTTCGGCACGATCATTTCGCCAAATTCTGGGTAGCTCTTCCGGGGTCTTTTCGACTTCTCCGTTCGCTACCTGCTCGGTCAGAAACTGCAGAAAGGCTTCCGTGTCAGCAGGCGTTTGTGTAATCATGGGGTTTTTTCCCTTTTCCGTATCGTACCACGACAGCAGGAAACTAGTCAAAGTTGTCAGATAATATCAGCAGACCAGATGACGGCACCCGATGACGGCGAGCCGTTTTCTGTGAAGATCGACGACAAGGAATGCGTCGTCGTCCAGAAACATGTTTTCGAGCAGCTCAAGAACCAAATGTTCGACGACATGTCCTCTCGCGCGGTGTATCCGGCTGTTCTTAAGGCGATTGACAAGGAGACGAAACGCCGGATCAGTCTTTGGATTATCTACAAGAATCATGAGCGCCGGAAGAAGCGTTTCGCGTGAAGATCTTGTGATTGTCGACTTCCGATCAGTAGAAGTCAGACGGTGGAACTATGGTGGGCGACGTATCGGCCACGGCTCTGGGCGATGTCGCGGCGACGTTCGCCGTTGAGCTTGTAGTCGATGCGCAGCTGGACATCATGCACTTTACAGTCTTGTCCGTTGCTGTCACCCAGCTTGATCGACAAGTCATTGGCACCTTGCTTGACAAAAGCCGGATCGACACCGTATTCATACCACATTTCCTTGGCCTTAGGATACCATGTCAACGCACGACTCGTTAGCGGGTGGTCGTTCAAGGAAACGGTCAGGTTCTGCGATTCGTCAAGGTGTTCGGCCATAACATCCAATTGTAGATACGGCCCGTCCGCCAGCTGCTTCCACGCTGCCACGTCATCGGCGATCCGCAGCGTTGTCGCATGCGATTGGCCCGGCGCCAGGTCGAGCGGATGGTCGGGGCAGAGCGTCGGCAAGTTCAAATATTTTTCGCCATCCGGCACGTATTGCTGCAACGTCGGATGGCCCCGCCCCATCACGCTGACGTGATACACCTTGTCGAGTTCGGCCAGCGTTTGTGGATCGCCCAGCTGACGCCATATCAGGTGCGCCGGATCACGAAAGTAATTGAAGTTGAACAAGTAGACGCCATCGGCGCCGGCGTGAAAAGCGTTGGCGGCGTGAGCCCGGTAGGCCTCATCGGAACGGCGAATCTCGCGCGGCAATTCGGCGCTAATCCGCGCCCCGTCCAGCGACTGATAAACCGGCACGCCGTATTCGTGCCCCAGCTGGACCGACGTTTCCCAGGGATTCAGCCAAAAGTAGCCGCCGACAACCATGATGTCGATCAGATCGTCGCGGAGCCACGTGGCCAGATCAAACCCGAGCTGCTTACAGTACTCGACCGAATCGGGCACGCGCACGGAGATCAGCAGCGGCCGGCCGCGCTGTGAGCCGATCTGGTCCATCATCGTCCGCAGGCGGCGCAAGAGATCGGTCATCATGTCGCAGTCCGCCTGTTCCATCGGCTCGTCCCAGGCACGTTTCTTAAAACAGATCAGTTGACGGAAAAAGTCCAGCTCGATGCCGTCGATGTCGTAGCGGCGACAGACGTCCTCCGTGGTGCGAAAGACACGGTCACGCACCTCCGGGACGGCATAATCGACACCGCACCACGGACCGCGCGGTGGTCGATTATCTTGCGTGCCCAGCAGAAAGTCTGGGTGATCCTTTACATACTGCGAGCGCAGCGCCGGCACCCACGAGGCGTGCTCGTCGTTGATCCGGAACGACCAAAAGATTTCCAGGTCGTGCTGGCGGCAGAAGTCGCACGCGATGCGGAGCGGGTCGGTGCCTTGGTCGAGCAATCCCTCCATGATTTTGGCCCGGCGAGCGTCCTCAGGATTCGTCGCACCGGTCAGGTAGGCGATCTGGGACACCTTGCTGTCATGCGTGTGCATATCAAATCCGTGATTGGTGCAATAGAAAATCGTATCGAGGTGCGAGCCAATCAGCCCTGTCATGTTGGTCCGCAGCATGTCGTCTACCGTCGCGCTCGCCGCGTAGGCCAAATCGTTGCCGTCGTTGTTGAAGATAATCCGCCGTCTCCGCTGCGCCGCTTGCTTGCGCTGCTGTTTAATTGGTGAGTTCGACTGGCTATCACCGCCCTCCTGGCCACCGGCAGCTTGGGCCAAGCCTGAAGCTGCCGCCCCGGCGGTCGCCGATAGTTTCAGGAAGTCGCGCCGCGCAAGCGGCATCGAATGTGATTCTGATTGTTCGGACATGTGGTCTCCTGTTTCAACGATCCGCCGAGCTACTCAAAATACCGAAGTTATTTTTGCGTCGTCCCTTAGACGGTGGAACTATGGTGGGCAACGTACCGGCCCCTGGACTGGGCGATGTCGCGGCGACGTTCACCGTTGAGCTTGTAGTCGATGCGCAGCTGAACGTCATGCACTCTGCAGTCCTGCCCGTTGCTGTCAGCCAGCTTGAGTGTCAGGTCATTGACGCCTTGCTTGAGAAGAGCTGGATCGACACCGTATTCGTGCCACACACCACTGGGATTGGGATACCACGTCAACGCACGACTCGTTAACGCATGGTTGTTCAAGGAAACGGTCAAATTCTGTGACTCGTCAAGGTGTTCGGCCATGACATCCAATTGGACATACGGTCCATCCGCCAGCTGCTTCCAGGCTGCCACGTCATCGGCGATCGGCAATTTCGTTGCGTGGGATTGCCCCGGTGACAGATCGAGCGGATGGTCGGGACAGAGCGTCGGCAAGTTCAAATACTGTTCGCCATCCGGCACGTAATGCTGCAACGACGGATGACCCTGCCCCATCACGCTGATGTGATACACCTTGTCGAGTTCAGCCAGCGTTTGTGGATCGCCCAGCTGACGCCATATCAGGTGCGCCGGATCACGCATGTAATGGAGGTTAAACACATAGATCCCGTCGGCGCCGGCGTGGAAAGCGTTGGCCGCGTGAGCCCGGTAAGCCTCGTCGGAACGGCGGATTTCTCGCGGCAATTCAGCACTCAACCGCGACGCGTCCAGCGATGGATAGACCGGCACACCGTATTCGTGCCCCAGCTGGACCGACGTTTCCCAGGGATTCAGCCAGAAGTATCCGCCAACAACCATGATGTCGATCAGATCGTCGCGAAGCCACGTGGCCAGATCGAACCCGAGCCGCTTACAGTACTCGACCGAATCGGGCACGCGCACGGAGATCAGCAGCGGCCGGCCGCGCTGGGAACCGATCTGGTCCATCATCGTCCGCAGGCGGCGCAAGAGATCGGTCATCTTGTCGCAGTCCGCCTGTTCCATCGGCTCGCCCCAGGCCGTTTTTTTGAAACAGATCAGCTGTCGGAAAAAGTCCAGCTCAATGCCGTCAATGTCGTAGCGGCGACAGACGTCCTCCGCAGTGAGATAGACACGGTCGCGCACCTCCGGGACGGCATAATCGACACCGCACCACGGACCTCGAGGCGGCGGGTTATCTGCTGTTCCCAGCAGATAACCCGGGTGGTCATTGATGTACTGCGAGCGTTGCGCCGGCACCCAAGAGGCGTGCTCGTCGTCCATGCGGAACGACCAAAAGATCTCCATGCCATGCTCCCGGACGAAATCGCACGAGATGCGCAGCGGATCGGTGCCTTGTTCCAGCAACGCCTTCATGATCTTGGCCCGGTTCGCAATCTCCTGGTGCACCGGGACGCTTGCGAACGCGACCTGGGCCACCTTGGTGTCATGCATGAACATGTCAAATCCAAAATGGCTGCTATAGGAGATCGTATCGACGTGTGACCCGAGCAGGCCCGTGGTATGGGGACGGAGCAGGTCTTCTGGCTTCGTACCGCCGGCATAGTCCAAATCGGCGCCATCGTTATTGAAAATGACTCGCCGCCGGCGCTGAGCCGCTTGTTTTCGCAGCTTTTTCATTGATTGGTTAGGCTCGCTACCCGCGCCGGCCTCGCCCTCGGCTGCCCCAACAAGGCTAGAAGCCGCCACGCCGGCCGTTGCCGACAGCTTGAGGAAGTCGCGCCGGCCAAACGACGTCGAAGCGGATGCTGATTGATTTGCCATGTGATCTCCAGAGATGGTTGCTCGGTGTCGCTCCCACAACAACCGATGGGCGAGGGAAAAGTGAATTCTGTTGGCGGTAAGAACCTTGCTGCGTCCCGGCATGCTTCAGCGAACGATAACATTCGAACGATAACATTGTAATGAAGTTTTCACGACGGAACACGGGGGTTGGAGCAATTCATTGGCTCTTGTAGAACGGGCAGACTTGAAAAGGCTGGTACTCAGTCGTCAGTCTTTTGCCGGGATTGTTGCATGCTGTAGACCAGTTCAAAAGAGCTTTCAACATCTGGGTGCCGCTGGTCGTAAAGTGTGGACCAGGTTGTTACTTTGATCCTGTCCTGCCCAGGCACAAACTTCAGAATGTAGATGTAGCCTTCCATGCTTCTACCGTATCCGTCCGCACACAATGCGTGGATCACGTTGCCGCGATCACCGCGGTCCGTTCGCCGAGCAACCAACGCGTGCCCACACAGGACTAGGAAGATGTTCCCGTGTCGCCTCACGAACTTCTCGAACACGTAGGCGCCTTCGGTCGTCCATTGGCCCTGGGCACCGTCAGGATCAGCGGTGATGTAGGAATGGGTGTTGATGATCACGCGACGATCGGGATGTGCCGCAACGGTTTCGTTGGCCCACGCCAGCTCCTCGTCACTGGGAGCGAATGCCAGACACAGAATCATGAATTTGAGCCCGCCGGCACGGAAGAAGTAGAACGTGTTGGTGTTGTCGTTTTCCCGCTGGCCGGCGAAGCCGGGTTGTGATGCGAAGCGTGTAGCGGGAAAGTACTTGTCGAAGAGGCTCGTATCGCGCGTGTCGACCAGCATGTCACGGTTGCCGATGGCCAAGCAATACGGTACGCGGCCGTCCAGCGTGGCCAGAGCCTTGCTGGCCACCCGGAATTGCTCGTCGGTGGCGGCGTTGACAATGTCGCCCAGGTGCAGAACGTACTTACAGTTCAGCGCCGCCCTCTGGTGCACGATCCACTCGGTCTGCCCCTCAAAGACGTGTGGCAATTTCTCAGTGTAGATCTGTGTATCAGGCAGGGCGAAGATCGTGAACGGCTTCTGGTCTCGCCCGTCCGCCCCCCAGGCAACAGTGGCCTGTAAGAGGAACAGCACCAGAGACCGAAGACCGAAGACTGAAGTCCGAAGACCTGTATGATGTTGCCTACACATCTTTCGACCTGCATTTACGTTAATTCGCGATAACCGATAGCCATAGCGTGTCCACTGGTCATGCATCAACACTCTCCGAGGTCTTCAGTCTTCAGACGTGTCGCCACGGCCCTGTGATCGCGGCGGTCAGACCCTCCTGCTGCATGTTGATGAACATTGTTGTACCGTCGGCTGAAAAGCACATTCCACACGACTCGTCACTGGGAAGGCCATTTCGTCGCACTCGGTGATTGTGCATCAGCGCGTAGAATTTACCATCCGGCCGAACGCCGATAATCCGGTTGGGGACCCCGCCTTCCTCACAGATCAGCACATCTCCCCAGGGCGCGAACCGAAGGTTGTCCGCATGGACGAGTTTCCGCGGGTCGTTGGGCTCGATGAATAATTCAAGTCGACCTGGGTCCTCGTTTTCCCCCTCCCGGCCCTCCAACGGGCTGGGCACGTACCGCCAGACCTGCCCCAGGCTCGAGGCTCCACCGGTTGTGCACGTAAAATAGACGGACTTGCGGCCGAACCACGTCCCCTCACCACGTCGAAAACGGGCAGCACCCCTCTCCCAGGCACGGAAGCGAAGGTCGTTGTTCGGCGCCTCCACATTGTCCATGTCGATCCAGTCCACGTCCATTACGGATCCGGGTGCCACGCTCTGGCCAGCCGCATTACTGGTATCGAGCTTGGGCCGGCCTCGCACGACGAGCGCCTGGAGACGCCCTCCTTGGAGCAGCCTGCCCGGCACGCGCGGGATATAACGATAGAAGACGCCGTCGTCGAGATCCTCGGTCTGGTAGACGATGCCCGTTGTCGGATCGACGGAGATCGACTCGTGCCGGAAGCGACCCATGGCTCTGATCGGCCGAGGTTGAATCAGCCCAACGTCGACGGTGGCGGGCACCTCAAAGTTGTAGCCGTGATCCTTTTCCAGAACATCGCCCGCCCGCTCGCAAGTCTCTTCGCAGGTAATCCACGTGCCCCAGGGAGTCGGTCCACCGTTGCAGTTTGTTCGCGTGCCCGCGAGGCTAAGAAACTGCCTCGCGATTCGCTGATTCTGCGTGTCGTACACAATCGTTGTCGTGCCGCCCAGCGGCGGGTTCTGCCAGCGCCCCGCATCGTAGATTCGCTTTCGATCGACCCGGCTCAGCAGTTCGTTCTGCTCGCCAAACGGGCCGACGGACATGTCGTTGTTCTCGCTGTTCTCATGATTGCGGACCAAGACCGTGAGGCCGTCGGCAGCGGAGAAGCAGGCCATGCCGTCCGGATTGCCCGGGACGAAAAACCCATCGTCCATGCGGTCGCCAAGCCGTGAGATGATCTTATAGGAAAAGCCTTTGGGCAGGCTAAGTACCTCATCCGGGTCAGGTAGGATCGGGCCGTAGCCATCACCATCGCCGGCGAGCGCTTCTTCATCCAGATCGGCCATCGCGAACCGTCTCAGTCCCAGGAAACCGGCCGACACCGCCGCCGCACTACCCAGAAACAATCGACGAGAGTAGTTGGTCATGGGACAGTTCCTGTAGAGAGGGATGCAAACAAAAGCCTGACTTGCAAGCGAGTTGCGTATTGCGTGCATCGATGCGTGAAACTGTATCACAATCTTGGCGAAACCTCAAGAGTCCTCTGCACATGGGTAGTGTCCCAACGCGGCGACGCCGCACCCAAAGGCGACAAAAAGATGCGCGCACCGTGCGCGGATCATACAGCGTTAGACTCTAATGCGGCGAAGCCGCAACCAAAACGGACGGGATCTCCCGTCAAACGACATTACCGTCGCTGACACCCATTCACGCGAATACGCAGGTTGGGCACTTTCAGAACCTACCGGGACGCGAAAAGATACGGTTGTGGCCGATGTTCTATACCTCTGGCACCAGCGAGTCCTACCGTCGACTGGGCTACAATTTCACCATGAAAGTTTACTGCCAGGCGTTCCAGCAATTCATGGACGAGGGCGCTGACGGCTACTGCCTGTGGGACGTCGCCACGCTGGACCCCGAAACCAATATCTTCGACCTGGGCCGCAAACCAAGGTCCCCCTACCCGGACCGCCTGGTTCGTAAGTACGAACTGATCCAGTGGGACGGCTGGTTGTGGAACCGGTACAGCCCGTTAGAGAGTTCGTAAGTAATGTAATTGCTTCGTTCCTCGCCGCTGGGCGTGTGGACCATTGCACCGAGAAGTGTAAACCTTTCGAAAAAAACCAAATTGGGTGGATTTGAGACTGAGACATTGCCATTGCCTGAGATGCGGTTGACGACGGCATCCAGAGACGGGACGTAGCGGGGGACAAAAATCAGGGTTCTGCGGGTGAACTATTGACATGCTGGGAATAGTGGTTAAACTACAGTCCTTATGTTCCATTTTCGTTAAGTTGTCATAAAGCATATCTGGCCAACTTCACCCCGTGAACAAACGCTAATCTAAACATCCGAGAATACGAACGGTGGATTGGCGGTGGGAACGGGCTGTTTTCGTTTCTTGGCCGCACCAACGTCGGCTACGTTGGGCCTTTCCCCCTGTTTTTTGGTCCGTCGGATCGCGCGCCTGCGAATTAAGCCAACGACGCTCGAGACGTAGAGGCCGCACTCGGTAGCCGGGTTCACCAAGATTCGCGATCGTGATTTCACATTCCCCGCGAGTTTTGGCCAATTCGGCTGAGAGATTGACGAAGCCGTAGGCACGCGCGTCTTGGGCGTGCGGCATGCTCGAGGACGCGCGTGCCTACAGCTTGCGGTTAAACGATTAAATACAACCATCGTAAAGTAACTCGCTACGGCGGGTTGCTGTGGGCGGAGATTGCGCTACATGCAAAACGACAATCCGAGTCGTGCCTGTCAGCGGTAACGTTGCGGCAGTCAGCCGCAGCGGGTGCTCGCTGTGTGTCACGACAAAAAACTTTGGGATCGCCTAATGAAAATGATCGACAAAGTGTGTCCAGAGGTAGACGGTCCTCCGCCTGCGGTAGGTGGGGTGTGGACCGTGCTTTCGAGAGGTCCTCCGCTAATGGTGCGCACCCACGAGCTGTGCGCGGTGCGCGCATGTTTGTAGGACAGGTCTGTAACCTCTCGTTTATCCATAACTAATAAATAGAACGCGGGCCCCGCGAGTTTTGGCCAATTCGGCTGAGAGATTGACGAAGCCGTAGGCACGCGCGTCTTGGGCGTGCGGCTTGCGGTTAACCGATTAAATACAACCATCGTAAAGTAACTCGCTACGGCGGGTTGCTGTGAGCGGAGATTGCGCTACATGCAAAACGACAATCCGAGTCGTGCCTGACAGCGGTAACGTTGCGGCAGTCAGCCGCAGCGGGTGCTCGCCGTGTGTCACGACAAAAAACATTGGGAATCGCCTAATGAAAATGATCGACAAAGTGTGTCCAGAGGTAGACGGTCCTCCGCCTGCGTTGGGCGGAGTGCGGACCGTGCTTCCGAGTGGTTCTCCGCTAATGGTGCGCTTAGCGAGATGGTTGGCCAATGGAGACGGTGCGCGCATGTTTGTAGACAGGTCTGTAATCTCTCGTTTACCCATGACTCAGATAGAACGCGGCCTCCCCCCGCATTTACCTCAAACCTAATCGTGGAACATGCCTATCAACTCATTACCTTTCGGCACAACAAACACCCAACGTATCATGCGAGGTGCCAGCCAACGTGGTTGTCCTCGGATCCGAGGACAACCGTACAGACGCCTCTTAGACTTAGCCGGCGACCGTTGCGCTTTAGCCACAAAGGATGGCCGCAACGCGGTGAGTGAATAAACGTTCGTTTTTCGCAGACAAATAGTTTACAATTTATTTTTTCTCGGCCCGGAAAATCCGGACCCCCATGAACGGTTACAATTTTTCAATCCTGTTTTTCAATCCTGATTGTCTCTTTAAAGAAAGGTGTAAGTCTAATGAAAATTCATGTCAAGTTAATGGTCCTGAGTGTTTTGGTCGTCACAGCTGCTTCCGATGCGATGGGGACGCCCCTATTCTCCAACCAGAGATCGGGCAACGGTTGCGGCGGCGCCGCCGTAGAATGTACATCCTTTCAAATCGACGACCAGACTGCGGCTACATCGAACGTGAATACGCAAGCCAACGTCGGTATGGCCGGCTTGGCGTATGATGCAAACAACGATATTCTCTACGGGATTAAGAACGGGGCAAACAGCGAGCTGTTCACGATCGATCAAGCCAGCGGTGCCTCAACCTCGATCGGGAATACGGGCATCAATGATGCTGTCGGTCTCGCTTACGACAATGCCAACAACACGCTCTGGACTTCGACGAATGGAAGCGGCGGCACCGGTGGCATTGGACAATTCCACACGTTAAACGTAGCCGATGGTTCGGCTCTCTCTAACATCGCCGGTTTCCAGGAACGTTTGGACGGCCTGGCCTACGGAAACGGGAATCTCTACGCGCAGCAGGAAACAGGCACTGGTACCATCTTTGTAGTCAATCAGACCACCGGAGCGGGGACTGCTATCGCCAACCAGGCCCTCCCAAATACAGGTTCTTGGCAAGGGCTGGCTTTCCAAAATGGGATGCTTTATGCGGCAGATTGTTGCGCTGGAGGGAATGGAGAGCTCTGGTCGGTTGATCCGACTACCGGGGCCACGGCATCGGTAGGCTCAAATGACACTTTCCGACTCCAATCGCTGGCCTCGACCGTCCCGGAACCGACCACCTTGGTGTTGCTGGGTCTGGGAGCCATCGGGATGGGGCTCTACGGCCGGCGGCGCCGGCGTTAAGCCCGAAACTGACTCCGAAGTTCCAGAGCTTGGTACTTTTTTTCGGATCATTGCAAAACCATGCCATCGTCAGGCAATAAAAAGAGGAGCGAAAAATTATCACACGGGGCGCGTTGTCGCATGGCGGCGAAGCGACGCCCTCTTGGCGGGAGGAAGGAGGAAAAGGTAGGCCCAAAGGCTGTATTTACGCCGAAGGCGTTACATACCGTAGCCCAGGCGACCCAGAGGGTACCCTGGGCGCAGCCGCGCACCCTGGAAGTCGAAATTGCAATTTGACGTACACTGAAGGTGTTACACAAGTCGCGACGTGGTTTGTCTCGGTTCGTTGTGTAACGCCATCGGCGCAAGGTGCGCGGTTGCACCGCGACGTCGTACGATGTCGATGGTTGCACGCTAAACACGTACCGTCGCGGAGCGACGGTACGTGAGACTAGAATAGCAGCTCGTCGCTCCGCGACGTCAGTCCCACGCGTGGGGCTGACGAGCTTCTATTATTATTTCCGAAACAGTTTTCGTAACTACTTAGCCGTATGAAGTAACATGGGGGGGATTCCCCCCCAATGAATTGCGAGTCGACGTCCCATTCGAGATAATCGCGTCCAAGTGATCGAGTTTCCGCCGCTTCATCGGGGGCCCCCAAACCCCCGTGTTGAGATGGAGATTCGCTCCATATGGCTAAGCAGATACCAATTTTCCAAGTAGACGTCCCGGGGTTTAAACAAGGAGCGAGCGCGATGCAGATACCAATTTTCCAAGTAGACGTCCCGGGGTTTAAACAAGGAGCGAGCGCGATGAAGATGCATATCATTTCGTTGGTCGTGGGTATGGCGGTCCTGGCAGGTGCTTCCAATGCGATGGGGACGCCCCTGTTTTCCAACCAGAGATCAGGCAACAGTTGCGGCGGCGGCGCCCAAGAATGTACATCCTTTCAAATCGACGACCAGACTGCGGCTACATCTAACGTGAATACGCATGCCAACGTCGGTATGGCCGGCTTGGCGTATGATGCAAACAACGATATTCTCTACGGGGTGAAGAACGGGTCAAACAGCGAGCTGTTCACGATCGATCAATCCAGCGGTGCCTCAACCTCGATCGGCAATACGGGCATCAACGATGCTGTCGGTCTCGCTTACGACAATGCCACCGGCACTATGTGGGGTTCGACCAATGGGGTCGGCGGCGGCCCGGGCAGCTTCTACAGGATAGATCCGACCGATGCTTCGACCCTCTTTTCCGTCACCGGTTTCCAGGAACGCCTGGACGGCCTGGCCTACGGAAACGGGAATCTCTTCGTACAGCAGGAAACAGGCACTGGTACCATCTTTGTCGTGAATCAGACCACCGGAACGGGGACTGCCATCCCCAACCAGGCCCTCCCAAATACAGCTTCTTGGCAAGGGCTGGCTTTCCAAAATGGGCTGCTTTATGCGGCAGATTGTTGCGCTGGAGGGAATGGAGAGCTCTGGTCGGTTGATCCGAACACCGGGGCCACGGCATCGGTAGGCTCAAATGACACTTTCCGACTCCAGTCGTTGGCACCAACCACTGGATCTGGATCGATGGGAAACATCGACGACTTCGAATGGAACACGAACCGGTCGGGAGATTGGAATGTGGGCGGCAACTGGAATCCCGGCGGCGGGCCGCCGGGTAATTCAACTGCCCCTAATCGTGCAAACCACACGGCGACGTTCGGCAACGCGATTGAGTCCGACCATACCGTATTTGCCAACAGTGATGTCAGTGTCCGAGGCATCGTTTTCGATAATACGAACACCTATATCGTGTCGGGTCCCGCCAGCGTGTCGCTTGTACAAGGCACCAAAAACGGGTTACCGGCCAATTCGATCATTAATGTCGCCAACGGCACGCATCAATTCCAGCTGAACGTCGAGCTGCAAAACAACACCGATGTCGACGTGACCAGCGGAGCCACGCTCGAATTCAACAACCGCTTGTTTCTCAACGGCAACACGCTGACCAAAACGGGCGATGGGACGCTGAGCATCAACAACAACTTCGACACCGGCGCCAGCGGATCGGTCGACTGCCAGGCGGGCACCTGTAACGGCACCGGCACGGTGGGCGGCAACCTCTCGAGCAGCGACGGCGTCGTGGCACCGGGTAACAGCCCGGGGATCCTGAGTGTCGATGGCAACTACACCCAGTCTGCCGGCGGTACGCTCGAGATCGAACTGGCATCCAACGGCGGTGTTGCCGGCACCGATCATGATCGTTTGGCAGTCACGCTGGCGGCCAGCCTGGACGGCACGTTGGATTTGCAGCTGGACGGTGGATACACGCCCACTATCGGCGATTCCTTTGCGGGGATTGTCACCTCAGGTGCCCTGAGCGGCCAATTCGCAACCACCAGCAACGTGGTGATCGATGGCCGACGAGGTGTTGCTGTGACGTACACGGGCACGACCGTCGATGCGCAGATCGGATTGCGTGGCAACACGGACATCGCCTCGGGTGACATTGACGTGGACACCAGTGACTTGACCACCTCGATCATCAACTTCACCAGCGCCGGTGGCACAAGTAAGACCTGGGCCGACGGCGACATGGATGGCGATGGCGATGTGGACACCAGTGACTTGACCACCTCGATCATCAACTTCACCAGTGCGTTGTCCAGTGGTGCCAGTGCGGTTCCCGAGCCGACAAGCCTGTTGTTGCTCAGTCTGGGTGTGATGCTGTTGGCGGGGCGACGAGCCGGCCACCGTGGACCGGACAATCGCTCTGCGCGGAAACACGGATGTGGCCTCGGGTGACATCGATGTGGACACGAGCTTGACCGGTGGCTTTGTGCAACTGGTATTTGGGGGGTCGAACAGTCATGGCAGAGCTTCCTGGGGGTCGTAAAAGGGTAGTACTACCCTTTTTCAATGACCTTCAGGCCGCACCGCGGACCATCGGCAGGTATCATCAATTCATGATTCGGCTAGGTTTATAAAAAGTCGGGGCGACTGGATTTGAACCAGCGACCTCTACGTCCCGAAAACAGACTCACCAAATCTTGTTTTCCGTGTGTTTCCCGGTGAATTCCAGCATTATGCCACAAGAAATACGATTTGCAAGTCTGCGCACAATGTCGCCATTTCTCGAAGTTTATCGCGACAATGAGCTGCGCCGTTTTGTCAAAACGACAATTTCTTGATTCCCATTAGGCACTGAGGCCGACGTTCAACTGTCGCAGTTCCTGGCCAAGCGGCTCTTGAAGCGCAGCGATTGTAATAACTAGAGGAGCTTGAATCTAAACCTGGTATCGGATGCTTTTGAAGGCGGGCCAAACGCTACTCCCGAAAACTCAAACTACCATGATGCCTGCTCTTCCGCCTTGCCTAGAAGAGACTGAACAACACGAGAGAACCTATTGGTCTACATCTACCGAACCGTGTGGTTTGTGGGAGGGCTCGTTGCGAACGTTGGCCACGGCCAGGTCTCCACTGTTCGGAGCGGTCCGCCGGAAGTCACGGCCTGGATCGTTCCAAAAGCCGCCCGGATTGCCCCGTGACGTGGCCAAAGGGAAGAAAAATAGGTAAACGTGGAAGAAAAGGAAGTCGAAAACCGGTCCATCCGGTGCGTGGGGTGTCTGTATTGGGATTGGAATCGCTATCATTTTACGGGTAACACGATTTACCTCAACTGCAAGACAGCGACCAACGGTTCCGTCGTCGTCGACCTCAGTGATGAGACCGGAAAACCCATTCCGGGTTATACCCATCAAGAAGCGGTTCCCATCAGGGGAGATTCCATAAGGTCCGCTGTCACCTGGAAAGGGAACCGGAGCTTAAAGCCACTTGACGGCCGAATCATTCAAATCAATATTTCCATTAAAAACGCTCAGCTCTATTCCCTGCAGGTTCAATAACATGTTCCGCCTCTGGCCAGCGTCGATTTTTCTGGTTACCTGTGAACGTGATGCGTGATCAACGTGACCTGGCAAGCGGTTGATCCCGGTCAAGATCGGATGCAAGGCCGTGCATCACGCCAGGCGCGTGGTGTTCCAGTTGGCGGAGGTGGCGATCCCCCGACCCCTGTTCGCTCTGATCCTCCGCCGCATCGAGCGGTTGAGGCTGCTGGTCCCGGAACCCCCATGATCACGATCATCGCACTCTTCGACATCCAGAGTCACAACAGCCCGGTAGCTATCGGTGCGCCCATGCACGGTGAAACGGGCCCCCAGATTGGCCACATCCCCAAACATGAGCGTGAACCAAGACAACAATCTTCAGAAAATGAAGAGAAGCCGTTGCTGCGGGAGGGGGCGATGGTAGAATCCGAGCCGGTGGCCAGCGGTGTTCGTTGGCCAAAGTCCAACTGGGAAATCCCAGCCAAAGTGTTCCTTATACATGCCGCCTAAGGACAAACCCATGACCCGGAAAACATTCACCCGTTTACTCAGTAACAGCCCAATCCTCATTCTCTTGTTCTGTCTGTCCGGGCTCTGTAGTGCGTCGGAACTGCTTGTCCTGGCGAGGCAGGGCAGCAGCGAGTATCAGGTCGTTGTAGCCAAAGACGCTGAGCAACCTATACCGGCAGTCGCGGAAGACTTCGTCGACCTCTTCGAGACGATCACC
>Ga0310342_100001104_pt1 | contig 16401 bp, 11 predicted proteins | sample S15DNA20500_MG_FD_206155 | JGI IMG/M metagenome (GOLD analysis project Ga0310342, IMG submission 206155) | Marine microbial communities from station ALOHA, North Pacific Subtropical Gyre - S1503-DNA-20-500_MG | ecosystem: Environmental > Aquatic > Marine > Oceanic | place: Pacific Ocean: North... | reverse complement strand
ATCATTCGATGCTCGCACTACTGAAGCGCGGATCGGTATTGAAATAGCTCACCAGACGTGATCGAATCCCACTCGCTTCTTGTAATTGGGCTTACGACACGTCGATCTTGGTACGACGCCAGTGGTCGCTGCGCACCGAAGGGACCGACGCCGACTCAGTCCGTCCTCTCCACGAGTTCCCGGCAAGGAGTTCTTCAGCCTGTTCTTCGCCAGGGAAGAAAGAAATTCCATGGAGGCCCGCATGATGGCCCGTGACCTGATTCGAGTCCTTCTGGCCGGCGTTGGCGTGATCGCAATGCTTCCGGCGTCGGACATCTCTGCGGGCCACGATGATCGGCCCTTCGAGTACACGGAGAACCGGGAACCGTGCGAAGACTACGAGAAGTACAAGCAGCCCTTCTTTGGAGTTCTTCACCAGCACACCGGGCTCTCGTTCGATGCCGCGACTCGATTTGTTCGCAGCAGCCCCGCCGAATCGTACGCCTTCGCCCAGGGGAAGGGTGAGATCGTTACGCCGGATCAGTTCGGCTTTCAGAGGCGCCACACCAGGCTCGATCCTCTCGCGCTGGGAGCGCGTCCGCTCGACTTCCTGGGCCTCACAGACCATTCCGAGACGTTTGGCGAGATGGGCATCTGCCTGCACAACGACGAATACTCCGACATGCCCGGTCGGCAGTCCCTGGAATGCGCGTTGCTGACAGGCCCCGGAAGAGACAAGCCCGGGCCCGGCTTCCTCGATGGGCCACGAACGGCTCCGATCCCTTCCTTCGCACGTGCGGGCTCCAGCGCCGCGTTCGCGATCATGGCGACCAGCACATTCCTCAGCGCGAACTTCGCGATGCAACTTCCGGTCTGTTATGCGAATCCCGCAGACTGCAGGGAATCCGAGTTGAGGGTCTGGGACGAAGTCCAGCGGGCCGCGAACAATGCGTACGACACGACTTCGGCATGTGAATTCACGACATTCATTGCCTACGAGAATACGTCGATGCCATCGGGTGTGACCCAGCACAGGAACGTGATCTTCCGCAATGACGACGTCATCAAGCGTCCGATCAGCGCGATCGATATCTCGAGGAGACCCAACCCCCACCCGCTGCACCAGGTCACGCCTCCCACCGTGATCGGAAACCCCGATCCCATCAAGCTTTGGGGCGGACTCGAGGATCGCTGCAACCATGCTCCAGGCCGCTGCGAAGCGATCGTGATCCCGCACAACACCAACCTGTCGAGCAGGGCCGGGATCACGCGGACGGTGATGTCGATTCCGGGAACTCCCGGGGAACGGCAGGCGAACGCCGAGTTGATGGCCAGAATGCAGCCCCTGATCGAGATCTACCAGGTCAAGGGGGCCAGCGAATGCCGCTACGATCCGCGCTTCCGCTCGCAATACGACGAAGCGGGAACACCCTGGATGGTGCAGACGGGTCTGGCGGAGGCCGACGCCCCGGGTGGCGGGGGAACCGCCCAGCCCGGCGAGCCCGATGAGTACTGCGCCTTCGAATTGCTGGATGCGAAGGGAGGGGGGGCCGCGGCAGGTCTCGCCGGGACCGACCAAGAGGCCACCGCGCCCACCGCGTGGTCCGATCGAGCCTTCGTTCGAAACGTCCTGAAGGACGGTCTCAAACTCGAAGAGGAGCTAGGCATCAACCCCTTCCAACTCGGCATCGGTGCCTCCCAGGACGACCACAACGGCCGCCCTGGCTTCGTGCCCGAGAATGCGAGCTTCAATGGCCACACCGGGATCGGCGATGCCTTCCCCACCCGAGATGCCGGCACCATCCAGAACAGCCCGGGCGGGCTATGGGTAGCCTGGGCCGAAGAAAACTCACGCGATTCGATCTTCACGGCGCTGAAGCACAAGGAAACCTACGGAACCAGCGGCACGCGACCGACGGTTCGTTTCTTCGGCGGGTGGAATTACTCGAAGAATGTGTGCGGCATGAACTTCGTGAAGCGGGGCTACAAGAAGGGCGTCCCGATGGGCGGAACCCTGCCCGGGAGGGTCCGGCATCGATCCCCGCGATTCATCGCGGCAGCGTGGAAGGATGCTGGACCCGATGGAACGGACCTCCAGCGGATCCAGATCGTCAAGGGATGGCTGGATGGCGAAGGGCAGACTCACGAAGCCGTCTTCAATGTTGCGGTCACCAACGGGTCCGGCGCTGAAGCCCGCGACCAGGTCGTTTCCGACGGATCGGGATCGGACCATCTCTGCACCGTCTGGCAGGACCCGCAGTTCGACGCCTCGCAGAGGGCCTTCTACTACGCACGCGTTCTGGAGCTTCCCGTGCCCAGATACAGCACGGACATTTGCCAGCAGGTCGGAATCGATCCAACGGCTGACAATTGTGAAGACCAGCTGGAAGATTTCTCGCTCGACCTGCCCGTAGACTTCGACGAATACCCCCAGCTCGCAATAGTCCTAGAGCGAGTGAACGACTTTGCCTCATCCAACTATGCGCAATGCTGTGCTGGGACCGGGGACTCGCCGAAGGACACGCCGTTGGTGCAGCAGGTCATCCAGGAGCGCGCCTGGACGTCCCCCATATGGTATTCGCCGCAATCCACGCACTGATACGCTCGCCGGCCGTCCACTTCGCTCTCCTCGGGTGGATCACCTTTGCGTTCGTGGGAGTCGATCCGGTTGCTCCGGGCGCCGCTGGAACCCGCTCGGCCGTCTCTGCTCGCCATGTGAACCTGGTCTACGCGCAGATCGCCCGGGAGAAAGGGCGCCCACTCACAGCCCAAGAGAAGACCGCAGCGATCGAAATCATTCTCGATCGAGAGGCCCTCTTCCTCTACAGCCGTGAGATCGGCCTCGATCGTGACCCGGTCGTTCAGCGCCGACTGAGCCAGATCGCCGCCTTCGTGGCCGAAAACCCCGAAGAAACCGTGACGGAGGAGACCCGGGTACGTGAAGCCGTGGAACTCGGCTTGATCGAGAGCGACTCGGTCACTCGCCGGATCCTGATCGATGGGGCACGCCGGTTGATTCGCGCCACCGCGCTGGTTCGTTCACCCGTGGAAGCGAGCATGGAGCGCTACCTGAACGAGAACCCCGGCGACTACCAGGTTCCCGGACGCACCCGCATCACCCACGTCGCCCTGAATCGCAACTTGCGCGGCGAGAAAACCCGTGGCGCCGCAGACGAGATGCTGGAGCGCCTGGTCGCGGAATCGCTATCGCCCGAGGAGGGCGCGGCCCTCGGGGACGAGACCGTGGTCCGGTCGGTTCTGCCCGCCATGACCGACCGAGCGCTCGAACGGCGATTCGGCCCTTCCTTCGTCCGGAGCCTCGCGGGCCTTCCCGCCGGCTCCTGGCAAGGGCCCATCCGATCCCCGCTCGGCGACCACCTCGTTTTCGTCCACGAGAGGAGGCCCCAGCGCCTCGCTCGATTGGAGGAGGTCCGAGAGCGGGTCAGCTCGGACATTCGAAACCAGGTCGCCGACCGGATACTCGCGGCGCGAGTGGCAGAACTCCGCGAGCACTACGACCTGCGGATCGGGGAGCGTGACGAATCATGAAGCGGCGAACGCTCTCGACCGGCGTCTTGGCGTTCCTGATCGGATGCTTCGGCTTGTTCCAACCCGGTGGTTCGGCTCAGTCCCATGTGTTTGCGCCGGCTCTTCTCGAACTCAGGGAACTGGGCGAACAATTTGGCCAACACGTGACCGCTGTGCGCTGGAAGCAACCCCGGGTCCGGGCAACGGGCAGTTTGCTCGAGCCCGTGTTTCCTGCCGACTGTGTGCCCGGGGAACCCCAATCCGTGATCGAGGGAACGGGGATCGTGTCGACGTGGACCCTCGAATGTCCGCGAACCCTGGTCGGCGAGCGCATCGCAGTCGAGGGAGTCGCGGGAAGCGGCGCAGACGTCGTGTTGCGCGTCACCCTCGAGGACGGCCGGACGCTGACCCAGATCTTGAAGGCCGACCAGCCGGAATTTCTCGTGCCCGAGCGCCAGACAGCCCTTCACGTGGCGGTGGACTACAGCCGTGTAGGGATCGAGCACATCCTTTCGGGCTGGGACCACCTGCTCTTCGTACTCGGGCTGGTCCTGCTCGTCGGTTGGGGACGCATGCTTCTCTGGACCGTCACGGCCTTTACGCTGGGGCATAGCGTTACGCTCGCTCTGGCTGTTCTCGGATTCGTGAAGTTCCCTCCCAGGCCCATCGAAGCGCTGATCGCCTTTTCGATTTACCTGTTGGCCATCGAACTCGCACGACGCCAGATCGACCGCAAGACGTTGATGGATCGCGTGCCGTGGGTCGTGGCGGGCGGTTTCGGCCTCCTCCACGGGTTGGGTTTTGCCGGGGCCCTCCAGCAGGTAGGCCTGCCCGAGGGCGAGATCCCGCTGGCGCTCTTCGCGTTCAATGTGGGAATCGAGTTGGGGCAATTGGCTTTCGTCGCGCTGGTCTTGGTCACCTGGGCCGCCGTGCGCGCAGTACCTTTCGAATGGCCGCGCTGGGCTTCACGTGTACCCGCCTACGGGATCGGCACGCTCGCGGCCTACTGGTTCTTCGAAAGGGCGGCCGATACGCTCGGGGGAGCGTGAGCTACTCCGCCGAGGGGGTCGTGTCAGATTGGTTCGATGGCACTGGAAGTAACCGGTGTCGGCTTCGTCCGCACCGGTACCCTCTCGCTCAAGAGCGTGCGTCGAGCCTCAGTGGGCCGCGCGTTCCTCGCGCACCCGGATCCGCTGGTTGGCCGTCACGCCGGCCAGGACCTGCGTGTGGCCCGAGGGCCAGCGAATTTCGAGCCGGTCCACGGATTTCGCGTCGCCGAGACCGAAGTGCAGCACCGGGGAAGAGCGCGCGAGGTAGCCCGAGCCACCGGAGACCTGGCGCGCCTGGGCCCGGCCCCCCACGTGCGAAGTGACCACGGCGCCCAGGGCATCGCGGTTGCTCTCCGTGCCTTCGAGATCCACTTCCAGCCAGTTGCCGGCCGGCCCGCGGCCCATCAGGAGCACCGCTGGGCGATCGCGATTCTGGATGACCAGATCGAGCCGCCCGTCGCGGTCGAAATCGGCGACCGCAACTCCACGGCCGTCCTCGATCCGGTTGGAACCCGTCAGGTAGCCGACGTCGACGAACTGGCCGTTGCCCTGGTTCCAGAACAGTACGTTTCGCTCGTAGCCGTTCATCGACTTGTTGCCGATATCCGGCGGAGCGCCCGCTTCGCTCCAGTCGTCTGAACGTCGACCGACGTTCTCAATGACACGGTCCAGTCAGAGATCGTCCTCGTCTGGGCCGGAAACCATGCCGTTCGCCCCGTACAAATCGAGTTCGCCGTCGTTGTCGAAGTCCAGCCACACGGTGCCCCAGGCCCAGCCGCTGTTCTGGGTGCCCGTACTCGAGGCAATCTCCCGGAAGGTTCCATCGCCGAGGTTCTCGTAGAAGCGGTTTCCGCGAAACCATTCCCGCACGGCCGCACGCACGTAGGGACGAAATGCGAGGTCCAGCAGATAAGGCACACGCTTGATCCGGAAGGTCGGAGCCTCGAGAACCCAGGCGGAGCCCGAGTTCATCCCTCCCACGAAGAGATCGAAATCGCCGTCACCATCGAAATCTCCCCAGTCAGCGCTCATGCTGGCTACGGGCCGGTCGACTCCCACCTCCGAAGAGACCTCCTTGAAGCGTCCGGTTCCGTCGTTGCGGTAGAGACGGTCCTCGCCGAAATCGTTGCCTACGAAGAGGTCCACGTCGCCGTCCAGGTCGTAATCGGCGGCAACCGGCGCCAGCGACCATCCGCGGTTTGCCACCCGGGCGTGGCGAGTGGCATCCCGGAAGGTTCCATCGCCGTTGTTGAGGAAGAGTTGATCGGCCTCTGCATTCTCGGCAGACCCGGGCGGGTCCGGCGCCTCCCAGAAAACGTCGTTGTGGTTCGCGAGAAAGAGGTCGACCCAGCCGTCCCCATCGAAGTCTGCCGCGCTGGCACTGATCGTGCGTCCCGTGGTCTTGATTCCGGAATTCCCGAGCGGCCGGAGCTTTTTCCCGTCGTTCACGAACAGGACGGGCTGCGCTAGTTCCCTACCGATCAGGAGGTCCTTGTCTCCGTCGTTGTCCATGTCGAAGGGAACGGCCACGGTAAGAACGCCGTCCATCGACTGACCCACACCCCAGGCCTCGGACTGCTGCTCGAAAAAGCCTTCTCGGTTCTCGAAGATTTCGACCCGGTCACCGCTGAGAAGGATGAGATCGTCCCAGCCGTCATCGTCGAGATCGGCGACCGCTACCCCAGAGCCATAGATGTACATCTGGGGCCGTCCGTGGGGATCGATGACCGAACGGGGTTCGTGCTTGAACCAGAGTCCGCGGAACTGAGTCTCATCGGCGAACCGAGCCGCCGGGACCGGAACCGTCACGAGGGGCGTCGACTCGTCCGCCTGGATCTTCCAGGCTCCATCTTCTTGAACGAGCACCAACTGCTTTGCCTGGGTGGCGGTCTGGAGCGCACCGGACGCGTCTTCGCCTTCCACCTGTATCCACACTTCTGCGCGAACCGGAGGCTCTTCGACGTTCACGCGCTCGATCACGAGCATCGCGTTCTCAATGCTCGAAAAGTGTTCGAAGAGCCGCAGGGTCTCGGCAGATGCCTCGTTCTCAGGGCTGGAAGTGAAGACGGCGGCCACCCGGGAGGGATCCCGCGCCTCGAGCGCCTCGGGATAGTCGTGGTGGAGCAATTGGTGGATGGGATCGATGGTCCTCGCGCGGTCTTCCTTCCACGTGGAGGCACAGGCCAAAAGGAATGTCACCACCAGAACGGCGGAAAGGGCGGCGCGGCGGCGGCTAGGGTCGGGTTTCGAAGGCATGGCTGCTCGTCCGGGACTCTCGACGAATCGAAGCCTGAAAATTCGCGCCGCGTTTCTCCGAGGAGCGATACCGAGGCGTCCGAGCGTCCGGGACGGCGTGAATGTATCCGGTTCCGGTGCCGGATCGCCAATTACTTCGGAACAATCGGACGAGAACGGCTGCCTCCGTGCGGCACGGTCCCGCGCCCGCATACGAAGTTCGAGCTGCGTTCTCCCTGGGTCCGATGAGAAGCCGTTCTGCCGGGCGTCCCGGAGAGACGGCCTGCACGGGCGTGGAGGTCGCGGCGTCTAGGCGGGGGGGGGCCTGCGGCGGGAGAGGAGGGCGCGGCCGGCGAGGCGTCCCCAGCCTTCGACTCCGCTCCCCGCCAGGAGGGCGATCGAGGGCGCTTCTGGGGAGTGGAAGCGGGCTCCTCCGATGAAGACCAGATGGATCAGGATCCAGGCGCACGGTACGCCAAAGACGAGCACGCGACTGGGCATGGGCCAGGTCGGGACGAAGGCAAGACCCGACGCGGCCAGTACCAGCACGGCGATCCAGAAGCGGTCCGCCACGTTCGCAAGAAGTTCGCGCGTGGCGTGGGGCACGCGGGAGCGGCGTAGTTCTGCCTCCGATATCGGAACCCCAATCGCGTGCAGCGAATCCGCTCCGGCCAGATTTCCAGCACCAGCGCTATCGCTTTTGTAGGTGAGAGCGAGCTTGTTGGGAAGGATTCGAAGGGCGTCCTGCGGATGGCTGCGAACGAAGTTCCCACCGATGCGCCAGCCCGCTTCGTTCTGCGCGAGATTCGTCGCTGCAATAGTGGGGCGTTGGAAATGTTTGCGAAACGAGGCCTCGGCCGCCCAGTCATTGCCACCCGTCGCGCCGGCGTGGTTCCCGATCCAGAAATTGAGGCCCCCCGTGGCGCTGGTGACCATTGGGTAACCGAGGATCTCGTAGTTGCGGTAGACCCAGCCGCCGAGGACTAGCGAGAGAACGAGCACCAGCATGCCCGTCTCCGTAGCGAAGCCGCGCAGCGACTGGCGCGCGGTCCACAGAAACAGGATCAGGAACGGAGTCAGTACCAGTGGCTCCGCCTTGAGGAGGGCACACACGCCGAATGCCAACGCGCCGCCAATGAGCCACGCCGTTCGCCTTCCTCCTTGGGTCAGAGGCAGGTGCGACAGCGCCGCCAGGGTCAGACACAAGAAGAAGTTGAACGTTGTCTCGACCATTACGGTGGCGGTGAAGTAGATGGTGCCCGGCCAGATGGCGTACAGGAAACCTGCCAGGACACCCGTGCGGCGACCGATCAGGTTTCCTCCGATGATCGCGATCAAGCACGCGGTAGCAGCTCCAAAGACGGCGTTTGCGAACATCGCCACCCGGGGCTCTGGACCGAAGCCGCTGGAGACCGCCGCCAGGATCAGGGGCCATCCGGGCATCCAAAACACGGCCGGGCTTCCGTCCGGCTCCGTGTAGCCATTCCCGTTGAGGATCTGCGCTGCATAGTGCACGTAGAAGAAGTCGTCGCCGACCGTCATCCCCGGTGCCCAGGCGACGTACGCGATTCGAAGTATTGCGGCCAGGACGAAGATTCCCACCAGCGCCGATCGGGGCGGGGTTCTATGCGACGGCATGTGCCGGGGATGTCCCATGCGCCCGCAGGGAGACCGGTGAAGGAACCAGTCCCCGAACCGGGGCCTCTGTGACTGCTCGGATTCGCATCTGCTGAAGCGTCAGCTGAAGTCCGGACACCAGCCCATGCTACCGAACAGCGCCGCCCAGGGGCCGATCAAGCCTCACCGGCGCGCCAGAGCGCTCCGGCCGGGATCGAGAGCAACATGTAGAGCGCCGCTGCGATGAGGATATTGATGTCGATGCTGCCCCACATGGAGATCGCGATCGCGGTTACCGACGCCAGTACTCCGCAGGCGCCGTTGACCCCCCACATCCAGGGCGAGGCATCGTCCGAAAGGCGGCGCACCAACCGGAGTCCGATCGGGAAGAAGAAACCCAGCGGTAAGGACATGGCACTGACCATCGTTGCCACGACTACGCAGCGGATGAACAGACCCTGTTGGAAGCTCGCATCGATGACTGGCTGCAGCAGGATCGTGCCCAGCGCCAGAATCGCGCCGGCTCCCAGCGTCAGCACCACGAGCCAACGCGAATTCCGCTCGAACTGGAGCCTGTCGGAAATCATGCTGCCGATCCCCGTGGCGAGAATCATCGAGAAGAGGATGACCGCCACCGCGTAGGTGGGGTGACCGAGATACACCGAAAAACGCTGCATTAGCGGAATCTGCACCAGCATGAAGCCCGTTCCGATGATCCCGAAGTACGCCAATGCCTGGGCAAAACTGTCTGCCCGAAGACTCGGTAGACCCGCGCGCCATAGTGGGCCGAGGATCACCGTCGCAACCAGGATCGCCGAGATTACCCAGAGCAGGAGGAGCGTACGCGTTGCAAGCAGGTTGCCTGTGATCGTGACCCCCATCTCATCGGCGGTTTCGGGCGTCAAGAGACCCCCGGGTTTGAGGATGTTGAAGAAAAACGGCCGCTGGTCCGTCGGCGGGGTGAAGTCGAATCGATCGTCCTCCACAGCAGCATCGAGTTCCGCGGCGGTACGACTGGAGACGATGCGCGAGAAAAAACGACTCGCTGCGGGCCTTCCCGGGGCCAACAGTACCTTGAACCCTCGTTTGGCGGACACCGCCTCGAGCCGCATGATGTCCTGCGGGCTGAGGGGATTGCGCCCGAGGAGGAGCGTCGCTGCCCGCGTGTGCCCCACGAGCGCAATATGAGCCGCTGGGTTTTCGACTCCACGGTCGATCAGGGCTGCGGTCGCCAGCGCCAGCAGCCGACTCGTCTCGGCAACCTGTTCCGGATTGTACCAGCGTGACGAAGTGAAGATCCCGTTCGGCTTCAGGACATTCAGGAATTCTCGCCAGGCCTCGACGGTATACAGGCCATTCTCGGAGAGGGTAAAGGCACCGGCGCCGGTCGCAGCCCAGGTGTCGACCAGCGACATCTGGAGAACGTCATAACGATCCTTGGTGCGCGTCAGGTAGGAGCGCGCCTCATCGTGGACCAGCCGCACTTCCGGCCGCTGGACGATGTTTGCGTAGTCTCGAAACCGGTCGTCGAGAAGGTCGAGAAACGCTTCGTTGATCTCGATTCCCGTAACCGACTGGCTCATCGCCCAGAGGGCCGTGAGCACGTCACGGCCCCCACCGACGCCGATGATCCCGACATCCCCTCTTTTCCGGAGGTGGTAGGCGAGCGCAGTGACGTCGAACTTGGTCCACACCAGCGAGTTCGTGTCGCCGTCCCAGCGCGTGATCGACGTCGCCGCCATCCCATCGATGTCCATCGGGATCGTCTTCGCCCTGAAACGCTTCCAACCTTTCCCCGGGCCCCAGTACTGGGGCGCCCCCGTCGATTCCTTCTTCGTCACGACGCGCCCGTGGATCGTCCAGGCCTCGCCCGTCATCACATCACCAGTCGTCTTGAAACCCTTCGGGAAAACGACGCGGAACCCCTCGGGCACCCGGGTGTTGACGCCCGCAGCGGCGACGAGCAGCACCGCCAGCGCCGCGATACGCACGGGCCGGCCCTTCGCAGATCCCCGGTGGAAGAGCGCGGCACCGCAGGCCGCGAGGGCACCGCAGATCAGGTTGGCGGACGAGATGTCGAAGGCCTTCAACACGGGGATGACGAGAAGGCTCCCCATGGCGGCTCCGACCAGATCGATGCCATACACGAGGCCGCTCCGGCCCGGAATGCGGGTGAGGCAGATGGCAACGAGGACACCGGAGAGATAGAAGGGAACGGAGACCAGCAGCGTGATCACCACCACCGCCGTAATCGATGCCGCCGTGAACTCCAAGGAGATCGGGATGCATAGGATGATGACATGCACGATCGGAATCGACAGCGCGAACAGTGTTCCGAAGCGAGCCAACTGGGTCCGGGCTCGTTCGCCCTCGAATTCCGCGCCCCCCAGATAGACGCGAATAGCGCCGGCGGACATCCCGAACATCGCGGTGGAAATCGCAAAGAAGGAAAGGTGATACCAGGTGAGAACGGATAGGAGGCGTGTGTTCAGCAACTCGAGCAGAAGGGTTGCGAGGGTCGTCAGGAAGAGGCCCGCGTAGAATCCTTTTCGTTGCACCCGTATTCCGTCCAATTCGATTCGCAATCAAGCAGGAGTATAGTTGGGCAGGACCTTCGCGCCTCCCGCGAACGCGAGCGGCGACACTTCGCACGTTGCCTCGCCGCCAGCCCCCGTCAGCTTCACGCCGCGGATTCTACCCCGAGGACGGATTCTCGCTCGGCACAGCAGGGAATTCGAGCTGCGTTTCCGCAGCGTCTGATCAGTAGAAATCCGGTCGACTAGAGGGCCCGGGAGCGAACTGGTCTCGGATGTGGGCGAGTCACTCCTGCCTCTCGTTGATGCGCTCGAGTGCCTCCCACGGCACGATGACGACGGCGCGATGTTTTTCGCCGAGGTACGCGGCTCCGAGCGGCTTCGCCCACTTCATGAAGCCGACGTCACCCCGCTGGTTGAATCCGAGGACGATTGCACCCCCTTCGTTGAGCAGCGACTCGCGGACGTCTTTGAGGAAGAAGCGCCACTCCTGTTCGCCCCAGATCCCGTTCCAGACGTCGAAAACCATCTGGTAGGAGGTAACGATGTCGTAACGCCGGCCGTCGTTCCGAATGTCCAGCGCTTCGAATTTTCGCACGAAGAGCTCGTACTTGCGGATACCAAACACGTGCGTGACGTCGTCGTAGAGATCGCTCCAGCGGACTCCGGGCGCGTCGGTCGCATCGATCGACTTCACGCCGAAGAGGTGCTTGCCAGCAAGGGGGAAGTAGCCGAAGCCGGTGCTGATATCCAGCGCGGTCGTGTCGGGGGTGACGAGGTGGGGTCGGTAGCGTTTGATGGTGGCCCATCGGGCGACGGAATTCGGCAACCATTGGTGGAGGTCGAAGTATTTTCCGGCACCCGCCGGGTCCTTCGCGAGATCGGCGATGAGGTCGCGGAAACGCGATTCGAGCGCCTTCCAGAGGGGATTGGTCTCGACGAACGTTTCGAGGTCGGCGACTGTTTCGAATGTTCCGTCGTCAGGCCATTGGATCTGTCCGAGGCGCTGCTCGCCTTTGGGCTCTTCCGTGCAATTGATGAGAAACCCGACGAGTAGGAGTGCGACCGAGACGGTTCTGATGGTCCGTGTAAAGGTCTTCATCTGCCCGCGGTATCGATTTCGGTTGTTTGGGGTTCCGTTCTCGAGGTTAGCGCCGATCACACCGGGAGCCATTGGCTGAAGCTGGATCACCGGTCCGGGTCCCGGTTGACAGAATGTCTACCGCCCCAAAGGTCGAAAACGCAGCTCGAACTTTCTCTCTGATCGGTGGTGCCACGGATCAGGCTCCGATACGGGCTCGGAGAAGAGGAAGTGCGCGAGTTCATGAACCGCCCCTGCGTCGAAGCCGACTATCCGGTCTGATCGGTACGAACTAGCCGCGTGCGCTCGCGCGAGGCGCACGCCGACCCGGCACCACCACGACCAGAAGGCCAGCGAGCACGACTCCGGAGCCAATCAACTCTCGCGCATCGAGCCGCTCGCCGAGCAGCAGCGCGCCGAAACTCAGGCCGAAGACCGGTACCAACAGCGAGAACGGCGCCACCGCGTTGGGTGAGCTCCGGTGCAACAGGTACGCCCAACTCCCGTAACAGAAGAGCGATGACACCAGGCCGGCGAAGAGCACCGACCCAACGCCGATCCAGTCGAGTCCGGCCAGCGCCTCCCATTGGCCAGTCTCAAACGCGGCCGACGCCAGGAGAAGGGGAAGGATCGGTACCAGCGCCATCCACACCAGCAAACGAAAGCCGTTGGGTACGTTCGCCTTCTTGATGGCGATATTCCCGACCCCCCAGGCAAGGCCGGCGCCCACCACCAGCACGAACCCGCCGAGCGCCGCTTGAAGGGCGCCGTCCCCGGCGATCAGCGCGATCCCGACAAGCCCGACCCCGACCCCGACCCATTGTCGCCGGCTGGGAATATCCCCCAGCAGCAGCGCCGCCAGGATCATCGTGAAAACAGCCTGGGTCTGCAGGACCAGCGACGCCATCCCGGCTGGCATCCCCGCCGCAACGCCGAGGAACAACAGCGCCTGTTGCGCCAGTCCAAGGCTGAGTCCCACGGCCAGGATCCAGCGCCAGGCGATTCCGTCTCGCCGCAGGAAGAGGACCGCCGGGAACGCCGCCACCGCGAAGCGGAGGGCGGCAAAGAGCAGCGGCGGAAACTCCTGGAGCCCCACCTCGATCACGACGAAGGTGAAGCCCCAAGCGATCGTCGTCGCGATCGCCAGCACGACATGCCCGGCTCTCATGAGATCCCCCGGGGAGCATAGGCAACCCAAGCTGCGTTTTCGCGGCGTCCGACCAGTAGATGTCCAGTCGGATAGCGGCGGGAGAGGGGATAGGGCCGCGAACACGGGTGGCGGATCTCTCCTCGAACTGGACCGCGACCCTGCGGGTTACGGCGTACGGAAACACGGGGGCTCTTCTCGCTTGCGACTCGACGCGCTTCCAGCCGGGGGAGAACTGGGGACGGCGGGCTCCGCCCGGGCCGGGGACTTGTTCTCTTGTCGCGGTCTGTGTTCCAATCCCCGCCAATAATTCGGTTCACCAATCAGGAGATTTCCTCATGCTGCGCTCTTGGCTTCCTTCGCTCCACTACTTCCTAGGTCTCCTCGTCGTGCTGGGCCTCGCCGCCCCGGTGGTGCCCGCGAGCGCCGATTCGGACTCCAGCGACCGGCGGTCGATGACCGGCGTCTGGCTGACCCGGCCGGCTTCCCGCTTCATGCTCCAGGATGCCGGCGGCCCCGTGTCCGAGGCCACGATCATGCGCTGGGAACTCGAAGAGGACGAGAACGGACTCATCACCGGCTACAACTCCTACTTCTCAGTGGACGTCGATAGAGAGAACCGCTCCAAGGGCACGCTGTGCATGGTCGGGGCGCGAATCGGAAACCGGGTGGTCTTGGAAGAGGCCTACGCCATCTACGACGGCGCGCCGCTCCCCGATGTTTCCACCACGCCGATCTTCGTCTTCGACTGCGAGACGAGTGGCAGCAGGAAGATCCGCTGTCTCGGGCACGGCCTGGGCAACCTCCTGGGACGCCCCATCCAGCCGACCGCCCTCAAGGCGACCCTGGTGCGCTCGAGGCTCGCCGGTCACGTGTTTCCCGTCCCCGCGGCCGCCCGGGAGATCTGCCAGCCGGGTTCGAGCGCGGAGGGCGGGCGTCATACGCCGTTCGGCCGCAGGCACGGCCGGCACTAGCCGGTTCGCGCGCGTTCGAAACTCCAGGGGGTTGCGCCGAGGTCGGGAGCCGGTTTTCCGGCGTGTTTTCCCGGCGCTCTGGGCCGGGGTCAGGCCCGGGACGGCGACAACTCCCGACCCCGGAGCACGTCACTACTGCACCCGTCGTAGGAAGCAAGCCGAAGCAAGCGAGTTCGTGTACTAGGCTGGAACACGAGTTCTTGTCGCCGGTCAGAGGAGTCGACGGCGGTGTTTCCGGCTTTCTTCATCTCCGCGGTCGCGTTGGCACACCTCTACGTGGTGCAACGTCTCGCGATTGCGCCGGCGTGGCCCACCTGGGTCGAGGCATTGCTGACTACCGTCGCCGTCGCAGGCTTCGGCTCGGTCGTACTGGTGATGCTTCCGCTGCCTCGCCGGGGCTCTCTTTCCAGGCTGCTCTTCTGGACCGAGAACGTCTGGCTCGGCTTCGTACTGCTGCTCATGCTTGCGACGCTCGCGTCCGATGGGTTGCACGCGCTCGCAATCGTCATTGCGCCAGCCGGCTGGATGAATGGAGACGCTTCGCAAATCCGAGCTTGGGCGGTGTTGATCGTCGCACTATTGGCAGCAGCCCGGGCACTGCATGGTGGGCTTCGGTCCCCCGCCACCCAGCGGATCGACGTTCACCTCGATCGCTGGCCAGCGCATCTCGATGGATTTCGGATCGTTCAGATCTCCGACCTCCACATCGGCCCGATCCATCGCCGGCGCTTCGCGAAAGAAATCGCCGATCGCGTGAACGCGCTTCTTCCAGACCTCGTGGCAATGACTGGCGATCTCGTCGATGGGAAGGTCGAGGACATCGGCAGGGAGGTCGAGCCTCTCGGAGCGCTTTCGGCACGATACGGGGTGTACTTCATTACCGGCAACCACGACGTCTACTCCGGCGCGGATGCCTGGGTGAGCCGCTGCGAGGAGCTCGGTTGGCGTGCACTGCGGAACGATCGAGTCTTCATCGCTGCCGGCGGACCCGGGTTCTATCTCGCGGGCGTCGACGATGAGTTCGGCGCGCTCGTTGACCCCAACGAGGCCCTGGAGCGAGCACTGGCAGGTCGGGACCCCGATCGCGCGCTCGTGCTCCTCGCGCACAGGCCCCGTGTCTTCCAGCGCGCGAGTGAGCTCGGCGTTGATCTTCAACTCTCGGGTCATACGCATGGCGGCCAGATCTGGCCTGGCGGTTGGTTCGCGCGCCTGAGAGATCGGTGGATAGCGGGCCCCCATCGTTTGCGTGAAAGCCAGCTCTACGTGAGCCGCGGCACCGGCTCCTTCGGCCCTCCAATGCGTCTAGGGAGCCCTGCCGAGATCACGGAACTCGTGTTGCGTTCCAGCGACCGTAGCCAGGGTGATCGACCCGTATCGGTGCCGGATCTCTCCAATGCTCCCATCCACCGGGGTGAGGTCCCCCGTCGGCCCCGCGCTGGCGTTGAATCCGATGGCGAGCCCGCCGAGGGCCAACGGCAGCGTGATCACACTGCTGCCTGCCGCCGCGGAGCTTCATTCCCGAAGGACCCCGTTCCGGTCCAGGATCTCGTACATCGCTCGGCGACCATGCGGTGCACCCGCGCGCGCGGCGGTCACTTCGTGAATTCTCGGGGTTCCGCGAGTCCGTATACGACCAATGCGTAGACTCGGGGCTTATTCCTCGTACCTTCCATCGTTTGAACTTACGAAGTTACGACCCCACGACACTAAAGATCGCATGAATCAGAAGCTGCCTCTGGGGTACGGAGCTTTTGGAGCGCAGAAAGTTCAAGCTGCGTTTTTTCTGGGTGCGAGAGGTTAGACCTCGCACACTGACGTTCCCGAAACTCCGACGCCGCATCGAGAAGAAGCCCCCGATCGGCTAACGTTCAGCCATGCCTGCCCTTGCGAGAACATTGTCGGCTCTTTTCGTCGTTGTCGCGCTGATTCTGGCGGCAAGTCCGCGCCAGTCTTTCGCCGCCGAGCCGCTGCTCGCCGCCGGTTCGGTCGACTGGGCGAAACTTCTCGGCCCGCCGCCCGCGCCCAACTCAAAGAAGGCGCAGGAGGATCTCGCCGTCGTCCTCTGGGTGCAGCGCACGCGCTCGCCCGCAGACGTAGAACGCATCTGGGCCACCATGTCACCGAATGTCGCCACCTTTCAGCAGGCCATCGGTACCATGCTGCTCCAGCAGGAGTTTCCCCAGCTCTACGCCACGGTGCAGGAGGCGCTCGACGCGACCTCTCCCGTCTTCTTCAACCTGAAGCAACGCTGGAGCCG
>Ga0310342_100001103_pt1 | contig 16409 bp, 12 predicted proteins | sample S15DNA20500_MG_FD_206155 | JGI IMG/M metagenome (GOLD analysis project Ga0310342, IMG submission 206155) | Marine microbial communities from station ALOHA, North Pacific Subtropical Gyre - S1503-DNA-20-500_MG | ecosystem: Environmental > Aquatic > Marine > Oceanic | place: Pacific Ocean: North... | reverse complement strand
CGACCTTCGGTTTCCTACCAGAATAGGCAGCTCCCCAGTCAGACCCCCAATACGGGCGGGCCGGGAAATGCGGCTGATGATTCGCTCCACCCTGACTTGATTTCCGGGATTCGGCCCTCGTCCGCTGCCGAGGCGCAGCCGGTTCCGCTGAACGTCTCTATTTCCAGAAATGAAGCATTGATGAGCGGAAACAGCGTCGGGATCTCCCCGCACATTTATGAAAAACTCGACCTGGCGCAGAGTCCGTGGGTCGAGGTAATTGGAGTCGGCGGCAAGCATATTGGCGCATTCGCCGTAGAAATCGAGTCGGCTCAGGCGCCGGTATTGCTATCGCAATCCATGCACGATGCGCTCTCTCAGGATGGCGTGGAACTCACCCAGGTTCGGTTGCGCCCTGTACAGTGGATCCAGAAGGCGACCGAGAAATCACTCAGTTTTGGGGGCTCCAACAACCTCCCCGGGCAGCACTGCCAATACTGGTACTCGGTCGGTGTCAGTCTTGATGCGCTTCGGTCCATCGGCCTGACTCCTGGTTCGCACGCGGTTGTGCGAGGTCCTACAGGGTATCAGTCCGTACGCGTTCAACTCGTTGATCGCGGGGAGACCAAAAATATATGGCTCAGTGAGCCCGTCCGCGAAAAAATTGGCGCGGAGGGCGAGATAGATCTCATTAAACTCTTTCCCAAAACCTGAGGTAGACCGATCCTTGGGCTCGCGTTCGGTTCCGCCCCTCACGGGGCGGAACCGTTTTTTATTCTCCGTCGGCCCGGATTCCCACGAGGATCGGCCGGTGCATGGACATGCTTTTGGATACTGGGATATCCAGGATGCGGGTGTCGCATGTCGTGACCCGAGCCGCCACGGCGGGCGACGCCAGCAGGTAATCGCTTCGGGTGTAGATGTCTCCGGATCGGTCCCGCTCCGTCCAGGCATTGCCTGCCGGATCGGCGGGACGGAGATCGACCAGACGAGTCCCTGGTTGCCCGATAATTTTCTGCACCGCCGCGGATTCGCTTTCATCGTGCAGGGCTCCGGCCAAAAGAAGACGGCACTCTGGCGCTGCATCGAGGATTGAATGGATGTGCCGCGCCACCAGCCTCGCTTCATTTCGCCGCATTTCAGTCTGGCCCAGTTGGTGAAACGTTTTGTTTTTCAAATGAGCGAGTAGCAGTCGCAGCGGATCCTGCGGACCGGTCAAGATCGTCACGTCCACCATTTCCCTGCTCATCCTCCGGGGATGCCCCTGGATGGAGTAATCCAGGTCCAGCCGAACCCGGCGCTCGATAATCGGAAAGCGGCTCACAATGCCCATTGCCCCCGAAGCATCCTCCGCTACTTGAAAATCCGTGTGGGGATACCGGTCTTCCCGCGATCCAAGCCGTTGGAGGAGAGTTTCCCATCGCGCCCTGTTTTCAATGTGAAGAACTGCCACAATATCAGGGCGCACCGATTGGATTACCTCGATTGCCTCACGGAGAGGTCGATCATCCGCCGTTGATTGTTCCGGATCTTTGTCCAGAGTTGACGCCGGTGGAAATCCGATGTGGCAGACCAGGATTCGCACTTCGCCGTCCTGATGCCCGGCGCGCTTCAGAAGCTCAGCTTCCCGGCTGTTTCCCGCCGGGCTGCATCCCGTACTGTACAGCGCGGCCGCAAGGCCGGCAGTGACAAACAAAATCAGGGCAAAGGCATCCCCGAAGAAAACACCTTCTTCCCTATTCGTACGCCTGCTCGATCTTCCGGACGACATCTTTATAGCCGATGTCGACCGCATAGATTTCCTTGAAGTAGTTGATTGCAGCTTCCGTCTCCCCCGTGCGCTCGCAAAGATCCCCCAACTCGTACAGGATGCTCTTTTTCATGTTGTCCATGCTGTGCAGTTCACTTGCGGCCTGTGTCAACTGGTCACGAGCGAGGTCGTACTGCTTCTTCGCTTTAAAGCACCGGGCCAAGTAGAACAGAGAACTGATTCGCCGACTCGGGTTCTGCCTCGCCAACTGAAGTTGCTTGATCGCTTCATCATAATTGTCACGCTCGAATAGCAGGACGCCGTATTCGTACCTGAATTCCCGGTCATTGGGATATCGCTCCACGCGGGACCGGATATCTTCAAACTGAAACTCTTTTTTCTTCTCCTCGAGCGCGGCGATTCCCGATTCGTCGCCTGCCGCCTGACGTTCGGCAATGTCGCGCTCGAAGATTTTGATGTGGACGGCGCTGAGAGCTTTGTCTACCTGTGGATCGCTTCCCCCCGTTGCCTCCTGGGCCACTTTGAGTGCCTCAATTGCTTCGTCAAATCTCCCTGCTTTTGTAAGCAGGTCGGACAACGTGCGGCGGTAATTGAAGTTGTCGGGCTCGCGTTCGATTTTTTCCTGGGCTTCTTTCACCAGCGCCAGGATGTCCTCGTCTGTCTTCATGACTTTGAGTTCCTGCTCAATCGTCGCGGCTTCGGCCGAATTTTTAATGATATCACGATACGAGTTGGCAGATCCCCAGCCGCCCTGCTTCATGGTCGCGATCGCAGTGATGTCCTTATATTCCTTGATCAAATCCTGATTGTTCGGCTTCAAAACCATTAACCGTTCGAAGACGGTCCGCGCCTCCTGAGGCTGTTCATTCTCCAGGTACGCCTGGGCGAGCCGATACATCATATCCGGATCGTCCTTTTCGCTGTGGTCCCGGATGATTTCCAGACTCTGCACCGCCGCTTCCGGCATGTTCAGCGCCGACGCTGCATCGCACAGGAGGTAGACGAATTGCGGGTTGAGCGGATTTCGACGCAGGAGTTCTTCAGCCGTCTGAAGGCTGCTCAGAGGCTTTTTCGCTAACTTGGCGCGCGCCAAAAGGATCTTGGGCATCGCGGCAACCGTGCCTATTGCATGGGCCAACTTGCCGCTTTTTCCCTCCTTGAATTTACGGATTGATGCGGCGCGCAAGTAGGTTCTTGCTTCAAGAAAGCCCGGTTCCAATTCCAGGCAATCCAGGAACATGTCCATCGCGTAATCGAGATTTCCTCTGTCGAGCGCTGAAAATCCGCGATCGAACAGCTCCTTGGGTTTGGGCTTCAAGTTTTCTTTGGTAATAATCGCCATACTTGCCTTTTCTCCCGGGCGGTTCACTGCGCCGGCAGGGTTTCAGGAGAGCCGCGTACGCTACGCACGCCTCTTTCTCGGGTCAAGGGCCAAAACCCTCCGTTGGGCGAGCTTTTCTGGATTAATCCGTGATTCGCCGGCCCTCGAATCGCCGTCCCACCCGTCTGCCGGTACCGTACCTGCCTTACATATACACGGGTTGCGATTAAAACGGCAGTGGGAATTCCTCTCTGGAAGGCTTCCGCCGGCATTAGAAATGGGCGCTGGCCATGGGAGTTCGGCCCGCGTACGATACTACCACTCCGCCATGGCTACTCAGCATCGTCAGGATTGTTCGGGCATGCATCGTCGATGGCTTGTCGTCGCCGGCCTTGCACTCCTCACATGTGTGGCAATGGGAGGGGGGGGACATCGCGAACCAAGGCCTTTCGTCCTCGATAAAAAGGAAGTCGTAAAAATGAAGAGGGTCGCCCGATTCTATGGCTTGGAATTCCAACGTGACCGCATTCACCTGGCCGACGAAAATCACCAGTTCTCATTTTCCGCGGACAGCCGCAGAGTGCTCTACAATGGGATGCTGTTTTGGTTGTACGAGCCGCTGAAACGAAAGCGTGGCGGCTGGATCCTTGCTGAAGTGGACCGTACATCCCTGATGGATCCGCTGCTGCGTCCGGTGCCCTACTTGTCAAAACTACCCGCGGGTCCGGTATTCCTTGATGCCGGTCACGGCGGAGACGATTCCGGGGCGAGGGGACCCGGCGGGACTCTCGAGAAAGATCTCGCGCTCGAAATGTGTAAGAATGTCCAGAGTCGGCTGCGCGAAGCCGGTATCGACGTCCGCCTCACACGCCCCGATGATCGGTTCATTGACTTGAAGCAGCGTTGCCGAATTGCAAAGGAGGGCAACAGTTCGCTCTTTCTAAGTATCCATTTCAACAGCGCATCCAATAGCAAGGCAGAAGGTGTGGAAACGTACATTCTGCCTCGCGGAGGGCAGCCGTCAACCGCGGGGAATCCAGGGAATGCCGCGCTTGGCAACAAATTCGATGGCGCAAATGTAATTCTTGCACAGGCCATTCATCACTACACCGTACGATCGATCCGCGCGTCGGATCGAGGTGTGAAGAAGTCCCGTTTCGCCGTCCTGAAGTATGCACCGTGTCCGGCGGCGCTGCTGGAGTGCGGGTTCCTGTCGAACAAGGCGGAAGAGAAAAGGATTAAAACGTCCGCCCATCGGGAGGCGATTGCCGGCGGAATCGCTCAAGGCATCCAGGAGTATTTGGCGGCATGCCGCCGGGCCAAGCCGGAGTTGATTGCCTCTATTCGGTAGGTCCCTCGGCGTCTTCGGTCGCGCGCGGATAATATTCCACGACCCACCGGGAGAGAACTTCGTCGGGATGCCGGACCGTTTCTTCCGTAATGGTAAAGGATGTCGTTCCCGTTCGACTTGCAATGAGTTTAAGCCCATATTCGAAATCTTTGAATTTTTCCTCGCACAAGGCGCGAATGGTTTTCCCTATGTCCAGGCTCTCCTGGATCAGCGCGGACACCGCGCCCGGATCGTAGGTCAGCTCAATGCCGTGTTCCGTATGAAATCGCAGGGCATAAGCATCGATGTCCTGGCGCAGAATTTCCTCGTTGGACGTTGCGTTCTCGACCAATAACGTCCGCAGCGTTCCCGCCGGATTTTCGATTGTGTCGGTCGTGACTTCGAAGCTGCGAATGGACGTGGAAGGGAGCTCAAATTTAAAATCACGGAATATTCGCTCCAGCACGGTCATCAGGGCGCGCGCACCGGTTTTCTCGTGAGCCGCCCGCTTCGCCACTTCTCGAATCGCCTCCCGGGTGATCTTGAAATCGGTCGAATACCCTCTAAAATCTTCCCGGTACTGCTCCAAGATACTCTCTTCTCCGCCGAGAAGAATCTGTTCTAGGTCGTCGACGGTGAGGGCCTTGCAGGGAACCCGGATAGGGAGTCGCCCGATGAACTCCGGTTCGAACCCGTACTCGATGAAATCCCTCGCTTCCGCGTGGTTCAGAATTTCTTCATCCATCACGTCTGCGACCGCGTTCAGGTCCTGAAATCCGATCGGGTTTTTGTCGAGCCGGCTCCGTACAATTTTGCCTAGGTTGTCAAACGCGCCGCTGACGATGAAAAGCATGTGGCGCGTGCTGATTGATCGTGCCTGCGGGTTGCCCCGCTGCATTTCCATCATCGCCTGCATCTGTCCGATTAGATCGGTTTGGCTTTGAAGGTTTACCTCCGTCTCCTCCATCAGCTTTAGCAGATTGATCTGAACTCCCCGGCCGCTCACATCCTTGCTGCCGGAAGCCTCGGATGTCGACGCGATCTTGTCGATTTCGTCGATGTAAATGATTCCATACTGCGCAATGTCCGTTTCACCGTCTGCCAGCTTCACCAGGTCCCGTACGATGTCATCCACGTCATGTCCCACGTAGCCGGTTTCGGAGAACTTGGTCGCGTCCGCTTTGACAAAGGGGACACCGATTAACTTTGCGATGCAGCGCATCAGGTACGTCTTGCCCACTCCGGTGGGGCCCAGAAGGATCACGTTTTGCTTTGCGAACTCGCGATTGGCCAATTCTGGATGCTCGATGCAGCGACGCACGTGGTTGTAGTGGTCGCAAATTGCGACCGACAGCACTTTTTTCGCCTCGGCCTGCTGAATAACAAAGCGGTCAAGGTAATCCCGCATTTCCCGGGGCTTGAGATTGAATTCGCGGATCCGACGGAGCACTTCCTCCTGGCGGTCAGGTCCAGGCGGATCATCGCTTACGATTTCCTCCTCCGGCGCGCCGCCGCCCCCGGCAGAGTGGACGAACTGAATATTGGCGTTCCGGAGAAGGTCCTGCAGTTGTTTCTGTAGATCCTGGTCAGGTGCGTCTGGTTCCGGTTCCTTCATTGGCTCCTCCGAACGTTGTACCATTGACCAACCATCTCAAACACTTTAGATTTTCCCCGTATAAATATGAACATCTATCTACTCGTCATTCTTTCACTCATTGTCGTCGGCTACCTGCTCCAATTCGTCGTCGACCTTGTAAATCTGCGCCACGTCCAAACCGAAATTCCGTCCGAATTCGAAGGGTGGTACGATGCTGAAAAATACACGCAATCTCAGCTCTACCTCCGTGAAACGACCCGGTTCGACATGATTCGCTCGTCCATCTCAACCCCGCTTATTATTCTGTTCATCCTGCTGGGTGGATTTCGATGGATCGATGATCTGGCGCGGGGCGCGGGGGGCGGGGTCATTCTAACCGGGCTGCTCTTTGCCGCCTGCCTCATCCTGATCTCGCAACTCCTCTCACTTCCTTTCAGCATTTACTCTACATTTGTCATCGAGGAGCGCTATGGGTTCAATAAAACGACCCTCAGGACCTTCGTTTTCGACTTCTTCAAGGAGCTGGCACTCACCGCGATTCTCGGCGGCCTCGTGTTTTCCGGTATCATATGGTTTTTCACCGCGGCCGGTACTCTGGCATGGTTGTATTCCTGGATTGCGCTGACGTTCATACAGTTTTTCCTGATTTATGTCGCTCCCGTAGTGCTCCTTCCTCTTTTCAATAAATTTACGCCTCTCGACGATGGCGAATTGAAAACGTCCATTCAGGAATATGCTGATGCGCAGGGCTTTAGCTTGAAGGGGATTTTCACGATGGATGGATCGCGGCGCTCGACGAAGAGCAACGCATATTTTACCGGATTCGGCCGGTGGCGGCGCATCGTATTGTTCGATACACTGATTGAGAAACATAGCATCAAGGAACTGGTATCGATCCTGGCCCATGAAGTAGGCCACTACAAGTTACGGCACATCCACCAGATGCTCTTCACCGCGGTGCTCTCCACCTGTCTGATGTTTTACATTCTCTCCCTGTTCATTACCCGCGAGGGGCTCTACGGTGCTTTCGGTCTCGACATGGCGCTGGTCGCGGGGGATCCGCCCGTTTACGCGGGGCTCATTTTCTTCGGTTTTCTATACGCCCCAATCAGTATGTTGATCGGCCTCGTTCAAAATGTGGTCTCCAGGAAAAATGAATACGAGGCGGACGCGTACGCGGTTCGTACCGCAGGGGATCAAAGCGCGATGATCGAGGCGCTGAAAAAGCTCTCCGTCGACAACCTCTCGAACTTGTCGCCGCACCCGCTGAAAGTTTTCCTCGAGTACAGCCATCCGCCCGTACTGCAAAGAATCCGGGCAATTCGCGAAATCGCCGCGTAGCCTGATCCCCGCAACGAGAACGACAGGATTACTCCACGTCCGTGGGAATCGGCGGGAGCGCAGCGGGGGGCGGTGGTGCGACCGGATCGGATTCGGATGCCGCGGGTTGGTCGCCCGGCTCCGCCGTATCTGCTGCCGGGGTGAAGACGGGACCGTCTGTAAAAGCCGGGCCAGTGCCGGAGGAAGACCCGTCGGCCGCTTCCGCTTCTTCCTCCTCCTCTATCTTTTCAACCAGTTGTTCACGCCCCATGGAGATCGATTCCGCGGAATATTTGGTGAGCAGGTATGTCCACGATCCTAATCCAGCCAGCTCTTCAACTTTTTGCAGGGTCTCATCCGCTTTTCGTTGATGCTCCGCCAGGAGTCTATCCAACTCCTCCTGCACCAGCTCTTCCCGCGGTTTTGTCGGAGTTTCCGATGCGTCACCCGAGCCTTCCGCAGGTTCCGGTTGTGAGGGCACCAGTGCTTCCGCGTCCTCTTGTGTCGGAGGAGGCAGTGCTCCAGAACTCACGACAACTCGCGCGTACCGCTTGTCGTCACTGTCGGCAGGTGTCCCGCCGATTTTGAGTTCGTAAACGATCCCGCTTTTTTCTTTGGCGCGGTATGTAATCGGATTGCCCATGCCGGTATCTTCGTCGCTGAGCGCGGGATCCGCGATCGAGTCGAAGCTCAAGTAGTTGAGCGCGCCCCGGACGCGTCCGGCATCCCCGGTGTCGAGCTTTTCATCTTCGGCCAGGTCGCCGAGCTTTGCTTCGCTGCTTTCAAAATTCAAGGAGTAGGCGGTGTCGTTGCTGGACACGGTGACGGTGGTGATATCGGTGCCGGTCACGGAGAGAAGCTGCTTTTTTACCCAGCCGTCGTCGCTACCGACCCATGTGCTGAGTGCATCATCAATCAGGATGACGTTGCTTCCGTCAGTGGAAATGTAGCGGCCGTCCGGCATGCCCCCCCCGAAACCTGCGGGGCCAGATGGAGGCTGGCCCGTTTTCTTGGGAGTTCGGGCTTTCCCGATGCGTAGCGTGGCAAGCTCGGTCCCCGCTGAATCGATGAACCGAATGCTGTCACTGTCTTCTCCTAACTCGAACTCATCGAGCATTTTGTCCCCCCCGCGTACGGGTTGGCCAATTTTCAGAAATTTCAGGCCCCTCAATTGTTCCACGATCTTGCTTCGGTCCGCAGGGTAGTCGTATAGACTTCCGACGACCCACGTATCGTCTTTTTTAGAGATCGTGCTGGTTTTGCCGTCCGTATTGATTTCAACCGACGCGATCGCGTTGACATCAAGGTTTGCGAACAGTTCGTCCCCGCTAACCGGGGTGTCGCCGCGCTGTGTCTCGGAAGGTCTCCGCGGGAGGTACGCGGCAAATCCAAGTACAACAAGAATGAGGGCCAGTATGACAAGTTTGCGTCCCGACATGCTCCTTGTTCCTTATCGTTGAGCTGCTTTTCTTCTTTGCACACCGCGGACAATGCCGAAAACCGCCACCAAGAGCGGCACCGCGGCGATATTGATTACTTTCAGTGTCACACCGAGTGATTCGATTTCTTTGCGCAGATTTTTTCTCACTTCTTTTAACTGCTGGCGGTAGTCAAACAACTCTTCGTTGAATTTCTTGATTTCAGCCTGCTGTTCGGGGCTCAAAATGAGTTTTTGGTCTTCGTCTTTCCCCCGCTGGAGATCTCGCAGTCGTTGTTGAGCATCCTGCACTTTGGTCTGGAGTTTCTGTTCCTCGAGTTTCCACTGCTCCTGCGCCTTCGCCTCCAACTCGTTTACCCTGGTGAAGGGCCTCTGATACGTGCCGCGGCTCCGCAGTCCGATCAGCGAATCGCTTCCGCTCAGTTGTTCAGCGAAGTTCAGGACCAGATTGAGATTGTCGTTAATCGGCTCCGCGATCTGCTGGCCGAAAAAATTCCTGACCTGCACCGAGTACTGGTCCGCGATCATGTCCACATCCGAGACCAGAATGACGACGCTATCGACACTGCTTTCAGTGAGATGACTCTCGTTTGCCGCCGGCGCCGGTCCTTCCTCATTTTCCGGAGTGTCCGAGGGCCGACCGTCCGGGAAGGCGGATTTGAAGGAGCCTTGGAGCCGCGCAATCAGCGGCGCGGGATCCCGCTTCTCCAGAGCTTCTCGCATCGCGGCGGATGCCCCCATGGCCTGGAACGTATTGATTACCCCCGAGTTGTCGGAAGTGCCGGCTAGCGATGTCAGTTCGAGACCCTCGGCCGGTTCGCCCTTCCACAGGCCGGGGAAGGGCAACATGATGAATTCGAGCATGCTGGTCGAAATCTCTTCGCGGTTGATCTGGTCATTGCGTAGCGAGAGCCAGCTAATGATGGTATCGACGGACCCGCCGCCGACATTAAGCTGGGTCGCTGCATTTTTATCTCCCGCGACTTTACCCGCTTCCAATTCCAGGCCCCAGGCGCCGGTAAGTTTGTTCAAATCGGAACCACTCTGCATCGGGCCGAATTGTCCTCCTCCGGCCCCGGGATCGGTCATGCACATCGCGTCGACAAACAGGAGAAGCTTCCCTCCCTGCAGCACGAACTGATCGATCGCGTAGATAACAGAGTCCGGGAAATCCTTGGGATGCACCACGAACAATGCGGTAATCTCTTCCGGAATCGTTTCAACCGTGCTTTTGACTTCCACCACATCATACATGTTTTCCAGTTCCCGTACGAAGATCCACGGCGGTGCCCCCTGTTGGGGCTGTGGGCCGTAGGGCATGGCCGGAGTCCCCATAATGGGAAGCGAACTCATCACACCGATTTTCGGTTTGTCGGTCCTGGACACTTCGTGCACAAGACGCGTCACGAGGTACTCCAGGCGCGGCTCCGCGCCCGGATCGAGAAAGGGGATGGCCGCTTCGTTCGCACCGGATACCGCGACGATGCCGAAGTAGAAACTCGGGCCACCAAACATCCCCAGGCTCTGCGGCGTCAAACCGTACTTCTGAGCCCACTCTTCCTCGTCGGAATCAGGCTTGGGGTCGAAGATGTCCAGGACTACCTTTCCACCGTCGGCCGATTCGTACTCGCGCAGGAGATCCTGAATTCGTTGCGCATACTGCTTGATGGGGATGGGTGTGCCATCTCCGCTCCGGCTGTAGTAGAACTTCAGTGTTACGTCCCGCTCCAAGTCGGCAAGCATGCTTCGCGTACCGTCGGACAGGGTGTATAGATTCTCTTCGGTCATATCGAGACGAAAGCCATTGAACTGGCTGACAATGGCGTTGGCGGCGATGATGATGCCGAGAACGATGGCTACGCCTAGGATTCCGGTCGCAGATTGTTTCAATGCATTCATGACGTTGGATCAACTCCTGCTGCTTCTATGCCGCCGCCTTGTGCTGCAGCACGACATGGGTCCCGAAAAGCATGAACCCGATGACACTGGCAAAATAAAGAATATCCCGAAGGTCCAGGATGCCCCGTTGCATGGTCTCATAATGGCTCATGAAACTGAACGCAGCAACCCCGTCCACGGCCCAAATGGGCAGGAAGCGGGAAAGCAGATCCGTGACTGGTGGATACCCGGCTAGAATGAGGAATAGCCCCACCACCACGGCGATGATGAAACTGATGACCTGGTTCTTCGTCAGCGCGGAGGTGAACATGCTGACGGAAAGGTAGGATCCCGCAAGAAGAGCGCTTCCTAGGTACCCGGTAAAGGCGACTCCCAGATCAGGTTGCCCGAGGTACCTGACCGTACACACCACGGGAAAGGTGAGAACGAGAGCAAGGATCAGGAACATCCAGGCCGCGGCAAATTTTCCCAGGATCGCCTGGGTTGGCGTTATCGGCATTGTGAGCAGAAGCTCAATGGTGTGAGATCTGCGCTCTTCCGACCAGAGTCGCATTCCTACCGCCGGAACCAGCACCAAGTACAGCCACGGATGCCAGATGAAAAAACTACGGGACAATTCCGCCTGGTTCGATTCGTAAAACCGGCTCACCGCAAAAGTGAAAAACCCCATAAGAATCAGGAAAAAAATAATGAAAATATAGGCAACCGGAGAGTTGAAATATGAATTCCACTCTCGTTTTCCAATCGTCCGTGCTGGATCCCAGGCACCCATTGTCTACTCCTCCCGCTTTTCTTTTTTCCCGACATCCTCTGTACTCGTAAGATCACGAAAGACATCGTCGAGCCGGCCGGCATGCGCTTCCACGTGCGTCACCATCCACTCCCGGCGACGCGCTACTTCCAGCACTTGGGCCGCAATGGATTGCTGATCCTTCGGCTGAATCCGGCAGCGCACCAGTTCCGCGTTTTCCTGCTCTGCCTCGACGTTCTTCGCGTCGGGGATCTCCAAAAACGCCGCGCGTGCCGCATCGCGGTCCGCCGTCAAGCAGATCTCAACCGTGTTGTAGTCTTTGCTGCGTTTGCGGAGTGATTGCGGATCGGAGTCCGCCACGATCTTGCCCCCGCTGATTACAATGACGCGATTGCACACCGCGTCCACCTCCTCCAGAACGTGGGTTGAAAAGACGATCGCTTTTTTCTCCGCCATTTCCGTGATCATATCGCGCACCACGTGCTTCTGGTTTGGGTCGAGCCCGTCCGTGGGTTCATCCATGATGAGAATTGGGGGGTCATGGAGAATCGCCTGGGCGAAACAGGTTCTCTGCCTGAACCCCTTGGACAGGGTGTCGATGGTCTGGCAACGCACTTCGGTGAGAACGCATTTCGCCATCGCCGCTTCCGCTTTGTGGATCGCTTGTCCCCCTTGAAAACCTCGCATTTTGGCTGAGAAAAGAAGAAATTCTTCTACCGTCATGTCGCCGTACGCAGGCGCGTTCTCCGGCAGGTACCCAATGTTGCGACGCGCCTCCACCGGTTCAGTCTGGACGTCGTGACCGTTAACAACGCTCGTACCCGATGTCGGGGAAATAAACCCCGTTATCATGCGCATTGTCGTCGATTTCCCGGCGCCATTCGGGCCAAGAAAGCCAAGTACTTCCCCCGCCTTTACTTCGAACGAAACATCGTCCACGGCACGTCTGGCACCGAAGTCCTTCACGAGATTATTGACCGAAATCATGCAAGACTCCATTTGTACTCCAATTCCAAAACTCCTAAGCTTTTCCCGGATTTTGCCCCACATAGACCCCGAGAGCGCGTAAACGTTCAAAAAATATCACTCATTATCCAGCTAAAAGTGCAATTGAATTTCAATTCGGGTACCCAGATTGCATCGTGGGAGGCTGTAAGCGGGCGGCAAAATCAAGCGATCTACCCCCTGAACCGGGTAGCGGATCGCACGTTGAACTCGTCCTGACCTCTTATGAAAGTCTGGAAATATATCTTCGCCTTTCTCGGTATGTTCCTTGCCGTTTTAGTCATCAGCGGCACGGTGGTGTGGCTCGACGGCTCCGCGAAACCCAAAGGATCCGGATTTCCAGTCGCTTCAGCTGGGCGGGCTCCCGGCCATTTCCAAGTCCAGGATGCGATTATTCCTGTCGGCGAGATCAAATCGGGAGGTCCCCCCAAGGATGTGATCCCTGCGCTAACCCGCCCCAAATTGGTCAAAGCGCAGGATTCAGGGTATTTAGATCCGGACAATCTGGTGGTTGGGGTCTACCTTGATGGCGAGTCGAAGGCCTACCCGCTGCGTATCCTCGTGTGGCACGAAAACGCCAACGACACGGTGGGGAAAACCCCGGTTGCGGTGACTTATTGCCCGCTTTGCCAGTCCGCGATGGTGTTTGACCGGCGGATCGGCGGCGAGACGCGCGAATTCGGAATCAGCGGCCTTCTCTACAATTCCAATGTCCTGCTCTACGACCGGCAGGAAAACGCAAACCAGGAGAGCCTGTGGAGTCAAGGCGACATGCGGGCCGTTTCCGGTCCCGCCGCCAAAGCCGGCCTGACGCTTTCGCTCGTTCCGAGCGAGCTGACGACCTGGGAGGACTGGCGGACAAGACATCCGGACACTCTCGTGCTCTCCCAGAGAACCGGCCATAGTCGAGCCTATGAAAATGACCCGTACGCCTCCTACTTCGCCACCGACGAGCTAATGTTTCCGGTCGAGTTGAAGGCCGAGATCCCTGAGCGCTTCAGCAAAAAGGAAATGATGGCGGTGGTTTACTCAGAGCAGGGGGCGAAGGCGTACGCCGTGCGGGATGTGGCCCGGGAAGCCGGCGTGGACGGCTCCATGACGGACCGGATCGGCGACCGCGAAATCAGGATTCAGTATGTCGATGCAGGACCATCCATCCGCGTCATGTCGGGGAGCGCGGAATCCGCGCTGCCGGTGGCCTACATGTTTTGGTTCGTGCTCAGTGCCATGCAGCCTGAAATTCCCGTATTTTCGCCCGCCGGTGCATGACCTGATTACTTCCGACCTGTTTTCGGGGTATCCAATTCCAGCAGCTTTGCGGTTGCAGTCGCGGCATTTCTCCACTGCGGTGCGCACATTTCGAGATAAACGATGCCGCAAGTCGGGAGGTTGCTAATTGCCGAACCGCTCAAAAGGTTCGCAAGGTCGGTAAAGCCGGGATTATGCCCCACCATGGCCACATGCGAATTCTCTTCAGGCAGCCTCCGGACCACTTCCAGCAGTTCCCCCACGGACGCTTCGTAGATGTCCGGCTCAAGAAGAATTGAATGCTCCGGATAGTCGGTGGCGGCGGCAATGATCCCCGCCGTTGTTCGGGCGCGCTTCGCCGGGCTCGATACGATAAGCTCGATTCCGGGATTTTTTTCCGCCAGCCGCCCGCCCATGACGGGGGCGTCCCGATTGCCGCGCTCATTCAGTGTTCGGTCGAAATCGACCACCGAGGGATCGTTCCAACTGGACTTGGCGTGGCGAATCAGGGTCAGCGTTTTCATGCTTCGCAGTATTGCACACACCGAAAAAGCGTGAAAGTCTATTGCCCGTTTCCGGCGTCATCGTCCGTCCGTTCGGCGCCAGGGGAGTGATTCATGATACGCACCGTACTTTTCCTTATTGGGTTCTGGCTGTTTCAGATCGTGGTTCTGCCCCTGCTTCTTGTGGCTGAAATTCTTCGAATTTTGGGGCAGACCGGCGCGGCATGGCGCATCGCAGCTTATGTCAGCCTGTGGTGGTCGCAATGGAATCTTTTTACTGCGGGCGCTCATGTAGCGGTTTCGGGCACCTGCGCGGTGCCGGATCATCAGCCTGTATTGTTCGTCAGCAATCATCTGGGGGCATTCGACATTCCAATCGTCCTGGCGCATTGCGGCCGCCCGCTTGCATTCATCGCAAAGGTAGAATTGGCAAAAGTGCCTCTGGTGGGTCGTTGGATGGTTCACATGGGCTGTATCTTTCTCGACCGTGGGGATCCACGCCAGGCGCGCGTCGTGGTCGAGCGCGCGGTCGAGGCGCTCCGCTCCGGCAAGAGTTTGGTGATTTTTCCCGAAGGCACCCGCAGCGACGGGCCGACGGTCCGCCGTTTCAAGACGGGCTCCGCCCGAATGGCCTTGCGTGCCGAGGTCCCCGTTGTTCCGGTATCGTTGAAAGACACGTATTTGTTGAAACTGAAAGGGGGGCAGATCATCACGCCGGCCAAAGTCGGAATGAAGATCTGTTCTGAGATTCCGGTGGATTCCATCAGGGATTCCAATGCACAGGATTTGACTCGCCGGATTCGCGAGGCGATCCTGGATCCGCTGCCTCCAGAGTACGATGCGGAAGGAGCGCCCGGCGCTGTCGGCACCGATGCTCAAAAAACCACCTGACCTTCGACAACTCGCCGTTTTCAGACAAATTAACGGAATTTCTTGCTTCCGGGGGCTATCTTGTGTATCGACGAGCAAGCTGATGATCTGCCTTTCCACAGATTATATGCGCCGAAAGCAACGGGCACGCATCCGGCTTCGCCAGCCTCAGAGCATGGTTCTTTTCTCCGGCTGCGACAAAGAGCGAATTAATGCGGTTTTCGATGGGCATCGACGCGCTCTCCAGTTGATCGTTCATACGCGGACCAGGCAGATTCGCTGATCGCCGGTTACCGTTTCGATATGTCCATCCCAGCAGAACTTGTATCGACTGGCAGCGAGTTGTTGAGCGGGCGCACCGTGAACGGGCATGCCGCGACTCTCGGGGAGTTGCTCCGCACGGTTGGATTCCACGTCTCGCGCGATACCACCGTCGGGGACGAATTCGAAAACATTGCCGATGCCGTGCGTGGCGCTCTTTCACGCGTTGATTTTGTATTCGTGAGCGGAGGACTCGGCCCCACGTCCGACGACATTACCCGGGACGTGGTTGCGCAAGTCGTGGGTCGGGGCGTGACCCTCGACGACGGCGCCTATGAAGCCATGGTGAAGAGGTACCGGGCTCTTGGGCGCACGCCTTCGAAGGAGTGTATGCGTCAAGTGATGGTGGTAGAGGGCGCCGAAGTTCTTCTGAACCCAGCCGGAATCGCTCCCGGTGAGCGCATCGATTACCAGGGAAAATCTCTATTCGTGTTGCCCGGCCCGCCCAGCGAGTTTCTGAGCGTGATTACCCACCACATTATTCCTTGGATCACCGGGAGCTTTCCCGCAGCGCCCGCACTGGACGAACGCCTTTTCCTGGTTACCGGATTAGGGGAATCGGACATCGCCACCGGCATCGAGAATTCCGATGTGCCGCTGGCTGGAATCGAAGTCGGGTATTGTGCCGCTCCGGGGCGAGTGGAAATTCGAATCAGCTCATCGGATCCCGCCGCGGCGGAGGCCCTCGACCGGGCGTCGTCGGGGATTCGAGGGCTCTTTGGAGATCACATTTATGCCGAAGAGCGTGTTTCGTTGGAGGATATCGTGCTGCAACGCTGCGCCGGGATGGGGTGTATGCTTTCGACCGCTGAGTCCGGCACGACGAGAGGATGGGTGGCGTCGCGCCTGTCCTGCAGTGATCATGCGGATGGTGTTTTTGCCGGGGGCGTGACGATCCTGGACAAGGAGATTCTGGTTAACGAGTTGGGAGTCGAGCGCGACGATATCGAGCAACACGGAACCGCGACCGAAGCGGTGGCACTGCAAATGGCCGAAGCCGTGCGAATCAAGTTCCAGTCAAAAATTGGATTCGCGGTCACCGATGTGGCGGAATTG
>Ga0310342_100001102_pt1 | contig 16412 bp, 9 predicted proteins | sample S15DNA20500_MG_FD_206155 | JGI IMG/M metagenome (GOLD analysis project Ga0310342, IMG submission 206155) | Marine microbial communities from station ALOHA, North Pacific Subtropical Gyre - S1503-DNA-20-500_MG | ecosystem: Environmental > Aquatic > Marine > Oceanic | place: Pacific Ocean: North... | reverse complement strand
GATTCAAAGGTCACCTCGCGTTTGTTGTTGTCGACGCGAACGATGCCCCAACCGGGTCCCCGGTCGAGCAGTCGAGCCGGCTCTCGCCCGGTTTTGTACGGATTGCCGACCGCTAACACCGTCATCTTGTTGCCGAAGCCATCGAAGTAATCGCCGGTACCACGATGCGGACTGACCTTGTCGCCGCTTCCTTCGGTCGAAGGAAACCAGCGGCGAGGCCAGGTGTTGGCGACCGCAGGCCCCGCAAAGGCGACTCCACCATCACGGAACTCATCGACTCCATAGCGGATGCAAGAAGACAGGTGTTGATCGCCAGCTAGATGGAAGGCTTTTGCCTTGCGCAAGATTTCGATCGCTTTGTTGCGCGGGCTCTGCGGCCAACCACCGGAATCGCAATCAGCGACCGGCATCTCTCCTTCGGGCCAACCGTCTGGTTTGACGATGGGCAGGCTGGGAGTGACCGCTCCGGTTTTTCCAGGTGGCAAGGTGGCGACATTGGAGAAGGGGGTTTGTGACAGCAGGAACTTCCAGCGCGCTCCGCGCCCCCAGTCGAGCGCCCATTTTTCGAGGAACTCCTCCTGGGCAGATCCGAGCAGTTCCAGGCCGGGAAGGTCGGCATCCTTCGGATCGAATTCGGGATTCCTGAACCATCCGTTGACGACATTTCCTTCCGGTACCGATGGCCTCGGAGCACTCTTGAACTGTCGATCAGAGATGACGGCGATGGACAGCCCGGCGTATTCGACCTGGGTGGTGTAGACGCTATAGCCCTCGCCGATCGGTCCTTCGATCAGCGGATCGGGCAGATGCGATGTCTGGGTCCGGTGGATGGCATTGACCTCGCGTGGAGCCAGTTTGTAACCGCCGGAATCTTGAGCGGTGGTTCCTGGTTGTTTCCGGCCTTGTTTACCGCCGGCACCCCAGATGTTGCCGTGATAGACATCGTGATCATCGGGGATTGTGATGCAGGGAATGTTGCGTGTCAGTTCACCGAAGGAACGATACCAGCGCAGAAACTTGGTGTGGTAATCGAGCATCATCTTGTCGGGCGGATTGAGCTCAGAACGGGAGATGTCGCCCTCGTAGATCTGATCGCCAGCAAAGCACAGCAGATCCGGGTCGTGGGCCATGACACCGGTTGCCACATTCTGGTGAGGAAACCAGATCGATGATGAGTTCCAGGCCAGATTGCCGGTGAAATTCTTCATGCAGGAAATCAACCCGATAACGATCGGTTCACCATCGGCATCCGGTTCCGCACGGACCACACCAGCATAGTCATGATCGGTTTCGGTGCCGTTACCATCTCGAAGACGACAGCGGACTCGATACTGATGGTCCCGATTCGCCTTCCAATCCTTCACTCTGAAGTTGACGGTTCTCGAGAGTGCTTCGAAGTCACCGCTGGCAACCGTTCGCCATTCGTCTTCTTTGATGATCAGGAGCTGTGAGGATACGACTTCTTTGCTGGAGATCGGCGCCAGCTGCGCCGTCAGGTTCCATTCGTGGGTTCCATTCTTGTCGCGAGAGAGACAGTACTGCACGCCGTAGATCGGACCGAGGGAGCGCTCTGGATGAGCAACCAACCCGAAACCCTGAGCCTGCAACTTCTTGAAACGCCAACCTTCGGAGTTTTTTTTGCCTCCGAGATGGCTGGCGAGACCAAAGGATCCATCGATTTGTGCTGGAGACACGCCGGAGAGTACCGCTGAGGAGATCTGTTTACCGCTCTCTACCTGGTGGGCGGTGAGGCTCACCCGGTAGCTAGAATCTGGCTCCGGGTTGTTGGTCAGTGGCTGAGTGAGAGTCAGTTTCAAAACCCACGGGCCGGGACCGCCGTCGCCGTCCTGAGCCTGGTTGGGCAATAACTGCCCGCGTTTATCTCCGAGAGGCCCGCCGATGGACCAGGAGCCGCCCCCTCCGCCGGTGGTGAAGTCGCGGAAACCGACCCGGCCATCGGGATGTACCACGGCCAGGATTCCGCCATTGGCAGCGGGTTTATCGTGGACGATCGATCGGATGCGGTGATCGATTTCGGGTCCGCCGATTCCAAACAGAAAGCCGCCAAAGGAACCTTCCTTCGCTTCGCCTTGCCAGCCGGTCCCGATCTCGGTCGTAAAGGAGAAAGCGCCGCGGGTGAGGTTGCACTCTCGGGTCAGCAGGATGGTGGTGCGAACAGGATCACGAAGCTGTGAGTTGATACAACGGAGTTCACCACCGATGACGGCCCAGTCTTGCAGGCGATTGGAATTCCATTCGGAACCGGACCAGGTTCGATCAGGTGAGAGGGTCCAGTCGAGCGAAACGGATTGGCTGTGGATTGTTGATGGGCAGACCAGGGCTATCAAAGCCAGCAACAACATCTGGGTAGAGAGTAATCTCATCGGCTCTCCTCTCGGCATGGTGGAACGCATTATCGTGAGGATGGGCGCTATGGTGGCGGCTGGCAACAGGCTCCTGCTCCCAATGAGCAGGTCATTTCGGTACACTCAGGGTTCGAAAGGAGAATCGATGCACCTTCCCGTACTGCTACTGATCTCGGTTCTCTTTTCTTCCAGTGCTCCCCTGGTGGATTCCCCCCTCGAAAAAGCGATTGCCTCGGGCGAGGCCGATGTAGTCGAGAAGGTGGTTCAGGCACTGGCTAAAGATGGAACTTCTTCCGCCATCGATCAGGTGATCCAGCTGGCTCTGCTGTCGAATAATCCGACCGTTGAAAAAGCCGCCCTGGCTGGACTGATAGGGTTACAACCTGGCAGCGGTCTCGATTGGCTGTGTACGCAAGCTAATCAGCATCCGCGCAAAGAGATTCGTGACCTGCTCATCGGTTGGCTGTCACAACGCAAAGAGAAGGAGTGTTTCCGGGCGGTGCTTCAGGGCCTCTATGATGCCGAGGACAGTGTCGCTCTTGCTTCCATCGAGGCTCTCCGACTCAAATCCCACAATGGTTCCATCCCGCACATGATTCGCGCTCTCAAACATCAGGAAGATCGTGATCGAGACCTTTCTCTGGTGGCCGAGAGAATCCGCGAGATGCTTTCCGAATTGACAGGCGCAGATCTGTTTGCCGCCTCGGAGTGGGATGGTCTATGGCGAGGAAATAAGAAGGTGCTGGAAGACGGTAAGAAGGTCGATGCGGCCAAGGTGGTTCTGAAAGGAACCGGGGTGAAAATCGATCCTCCGAGTTTCTTTGGCCAGGAACTGGTCAGCGAAAAGATCGTCTTTGTGCTCGATACCAGCATCTCGATGCAAGAGAAGGATCCTCTGACAGAAGGTGCCAGTGGTAAAAAAGGTGGTCGTGGTACCGGGGTTGCTTCCGGTGGCAAGAAGGACGCTTCGGGAGATGATCTACCCGATTCGCGCATGCGATTGCGACGGGTACAAAAAGAGCTCAAGCGCATGATCCGTGAATTGCCGCGATCCTTCCGTTTTTGCCTCGTTTCGTTTTCTGCTGGTGTAGATCGAATGACCGATCAGCTGGTTGCTGCCACTCCTGATCAGAAAAGGCGCGCCATCAAGTTCGTCGATGAGTTTGATCCGAAGGGTTTTACTTCCACTGATCTGGCGCTTGACTCGGCATTCAAAATTACGGGTGTCCGTACCATCGTATTGCTATCCGATGGCATGCCGTTCCGGATCAAGAATCCCATCGATCCGGCTCAACTGCTCGATCACATCGAAGAGCTCAATCGTTTCGAGCATATTCCTGTTCATACCGTTGGATTCGAGTCTACCTCTGGTGATGCGGGAGGTTTTCTCGAAGAACTTTCGCGCCGAACCCGAGGGAAATACACCGAGGTTCCCTAGGTCTAGCTGCTTCCTTCTGCGGAACCGAGCCGCTCCTCGAACTCTTGCTGAATGCGATCATGTTCCAGAGTGGCTTCCTCCAGCTTCTGGAAAGCACTGGCGATGGATTCCTGAATATTTTTCATCAGAAGAGACAATCGCGAGATTTCGTCCCCATCTCCTTGTTCAGAAGCAGTGATCAATTGTGATTCCGTTTGTTTCGCTTTTTCTTCGAGAGCGACGATAAAAGTTTCATTACTCTCCATCTTCTTTCGCAGTGGTTTCAATAATTTCGATCGCTCTTCGATGAGCTGGGCTCTCTCACGCCGTTGTTCTTTTCGATTTTCACTTTTTTTGGGTGCTAGCGGGGTTCCTTCCGCTAGCTCAGAACTCCAGCCGAAGCGACGAAGGAAGTCGTCATAGCCACCCTCGAAGATGCGCACCTTGTCAGCATCGAAGATCACCAACCGGTTACAGGTTTCCCTCAACACCGATTCCAGGTGAGTGACCATCATTACCGAACCGGGGAAAACATTGATCGCATCGATCAACGCCTCAGTGGCCGCCATGTCGAGATGATTGGTCGGTTCATCCAGCAGCAGAAGATTCGCTGGAGTGGCCAGAACCCTACCGAGCAGAGTTCTCGCTTTCTCTCCACCAGATAAGATATCGATCTTTTTCAGTGCCAGGTCACCTCCGAACATCATCGCTCCACAGATATCCCGGACCTGAGTTCTGGTCAGCATGGTGTTCGCGTTACTGACCTCATCCTCGATCGACCGTGAATCCTGGAGCACTCTCATGGCGCTCTGGCCGAATAGGTTCTGTTGTGTGGATGGATGAGACCGAACTTCTCCTTCGACCGGTTTCAGCTCCCCGGCAAGGATTCTCAACAGCGTCGATTTGCCCTTGCCGTTGGGGCCGATGACACCGATACGGTCGCGGGCTCCGACATGCAACTCCAACCCGGAGATCAGAGTTGGCCCATCTTTGTAATTGAAATCGAGGGATCGTGTTTCTATCGACCACTTGCCGGGGTTCGGGGTGTGGTTGAATGAAAAGGAAAGGGTCGAGATTTCATCGAGTTTCTCAAGCCGCTCTCGCTTGGCGATCTGCTTCAAACGTGATTGCGCCTGGCTTGCTCTTCTGGCCTTGGCCCGGAAGCGTTCGACAAAACGCATTTCTTGAGCGATCTTTCGCTCCGAGTTCATACGCGTTTTCTCGTGCATCTCTTCTTCGAGGTAGATCTGATCCCATGCCTTTTCCGTGGTGCCGGTGAACTTGCGCAGCTTCTGTCGGTGTACCGCCAGAGTGTGAGTGGTTACCGAATCCATGAATTCGCGATCGTGGGTGACCAACAACAGGGTGCGTTGCCATTTTCTGAGGAAACCACGTAGCCACCGCAGACTGACGATGTCGAGGTAGTTGTTCGGTTCGTCGAGCAGTAACAAGTCCGGGTCATCCAGCAATGCTTTGGCAAGATTCAGCCGCACTTGAAAACCACCGGAGAGTTCCGCAGGTGGCTGGTCGAGCTGGTCTCGGGTGAATCCCAGCCCCATCAGCATCGCCTCGGCGCGGTAGGTTTCGAGGAATCCTTCCTCCTCGATAGTGAGGACCAGACAGGCTTCCTGGAGAGTGGTTTTTTCGGTGAACTCCAGATGTTGAGAGAGATGGCCGATCCGGATACCCCGATGGACCGTGATGAGGCCTTCATCGGGCTCAATTTCGTGAAGAATCATCTTCAACAAGGTGGATTTCCCGTGGCCATTGGCACCGACGAGGCCGACCTTCTCGCCCGCTTCGATCAGGCAACCGGCATCATCGAACAGGATCTGTCGGCCAAAGGCCTTGCGAATGCTCTGTATCTGAAGCACGTTCTCTCCCGGAAAGTATCGTACCGTTTTCTGGTTCTCTGGCGAGAAGAGCGAAAAAGAGGATGGCGATAATTCCGCACCTGGAAAGGGATATTTGATGATACGCATGCTGTTTTTGGTACTTCTCGCCGCAGCTCTTCTGTGGATCGTTCGATATTCAGATACCAAAGGTTGGATTCCCGGTGATCGTCCAAGGTTGCCGTATATGCAGCAGGTGGCCGGTGATCGGGCCATCGTGGCCTGGCGAACCTCTCAGCGGCTGTTCGCTGATGCTCGTCTTGAGTGGGGTTTCGAGCAAGATTCAGGTGCTGGCCCTCTTGAATGGAACGAAGCTCCCGGTGAAACCGCCACTTCGACTCAAGATCCCAGATATTGTGACCATCATGTGGTGCTAACAGGTCTTCCACCGCAGCGAAAGATTCACTACAGGGCTTTCAACGACACGCAGCTGATCGGACAGGGGCAATTTCGCACGGCTCCTGTAGACGATTTTGGCGGCCAGATCCGCATCTGGGTCCTGGGTGATTCCGGTACCGGGGAGCCGATTCAGTATCGGGTTCGAGACTCGATGATCGGGTACCTGGGAGAGACCCCCCTCGACATGCTCGTGCACGTCGGAGATATGGCCTACAGCCGCGGTAGAGATGGTGAGTTCACGGCACGATTCTTTCGTCCTTACCATTCAATTCTCTCATCGGTTCCTTGTTGGCCGGCACCGGGAAATCACGAGATGAAGAGAGCCGATAGTGCAACCCAGTCCGGTCCCTACTTCGAGGCGTACGTCTTACCGAAAGAGGGCGAATGTGGTGGCCTGTCGAGCGGAACCGAAGCGTATTATTCCTTCGATTATGGGCCGATTCATTTCGTTTCCCTTGATTCTAGCGGAGATGACATCGATCCGGAGGGTGCGATGTTGACCTGGCTAGAGGAAGATCTCGCTTCCACCGATAAAAAGTGGATCATCGCATTCTTCCATCATCCTCCCTATACCCGGGGTTCTCATACCTCAAGTAGTTATGCAGATAGTTACGGTCGGTTGGTGAGAATGAGAGAGTTTGCGAATCCCGTTTTAGAAGCGGGAGGAGTCGATTTAGTACTGGCAGGCCATTCTCATGTCTATGAACGATCTGCTCTGATACAGGGCGTCTATGGCTATGGTGAAGCACCATCTCATCCGGTAACCGATCGAGAATTGATTCGGAACGATGGAAAAATTTTACAATGGGATGAAGATCGATACGAACAGACCGATTCACTCGGCACCGTTTATGTCGTGGTGGGTAATGGTGGCGCCTCGGTCAGGAAAAGAGGAGAACATCCGGTGATGGTGAACACGCAAGCCATCCATGGTTCTGGATTGATCACCGTTGAAGGTGATCAACTGTTGTTTGAAAGCGTGAGTATCGAAGGAGAAGTCGCCGACCGAGTTGTCATCGATCGGTCTTCTCGAAGTCCGGTAAACGACTAGGATCTGTAGTCGTAGGTTCGGCTGGCTCTGGTGTATTCTGGCTTGCCAACGAAGATACGTCTGCTGGTGCCACGAGATCGAAGGAGATGGATGGATGAGTCAACCCGCAGGTAATGCCGTCATCGCGCAATCAGGGGGTCCGACCGTCGTCATCAACTCTTCCCTGGTGGGAGTTGTCGAAGCGATTCAAGAATCAGGAATTGCCGGTTCCATCTACGGTGCTCGTCATGCGGTGAAGGGGATGCTCGATGGGGACCTGTGCGATCTCACCGATCTTTCAGCCGAGCACCTCAATCTCATCGCAGCAACTCCGGGGGCCACTCTCGGAACCAGTCGCGATAAACCGGATGAGGAATATTGCCAGAAGATCTTCCAGCAACTGGCAGAGAAGGACATTCGTTGGTTCTTCTATATCGGAGGCAATGATAGTTCAGATACCTGTCGCATCGTTTCAGAGGTGGCCGCGCGCGATGGTTACGATCTCAAAGCATTTCATGTACCAAAAACCATCGACAATGATCTGGTGCTGAATGACCACACACCAGGATTCGGTTCTGCAGCGCGGTTTGTCGCCTGTGCATTGATGGGAGACAGTCTGGATAATCGGGCACTTCCAGGCATCAAGATCGATGTGATCATGGGACGTCATGCAGGCTTTCTTACCGCCGCCAGCGCACTGGCTCGGGTTGGACATGACACAGGTCCCCATCTGATCTATCTGCCGGAATCGGTGTTCGACGTCGATCGTTTCATAGCTGATGTGGATCGAGTGTACGGCAGTCATGGACGCTGCATGATCGCGGTCAGCGAAGGAATTCACGATGCCGAAGGAGTTCCCATCGCTCAGATGTTGGCGGAGCATCTCTCTGGCGAGGTGGAACGGGATGCTCACGGTAACGTGCAACTCTCTGGCAGTGGAGTCCTCGGAGATTTCCTGGCGAAGTTAATTCGCGAACGACTTGGTCAGCAACTGCGGGTTCGCTCCGATACTTTCGGTTACTTGCAGCGTTCTTTTGCTGGTTGCGTCAGCGATGTGGATGCAGCAGAAGCACGTGCCAGCGGCAGAGCAGCGGTACAGGCAGCGATGGATGGTGTCGACGGGGCGAGCATCACGATTCGCCGGACATCCGATAGCCCATACACCGTCGATTATGTACCAGTTCCGCTTCGAGAAGTGGCTGGCAAGACCCGTACCGTTCCCACTTCGTGGATCGAGAACGGTTGCGATGTAACCGATGAGTTCATCGAGTATGCCCGGCCCCTGGTGGGGCCACTGCCGCAGATCGGGTCGGTGTAACCGTTATATCGGTTTCGTTTTTGCAGACTTCTCTGCTGGTTTTTCTTCGCCATCCTCTGGCGGTTCGTCGGCAAAGGGATCTTCGTCCTCAAAGTTAGCAGGGCTGCTTTGCTGCATTTCGGCGACGATCATGATGAATTCCAGGAGCAATCCGCCGAGACCCTCATTCCCGATGGGTAGTGGAGCGGTCGAGGTTTGGCGTAAACCCTCCTCATCGAGCCAGTATCGACACTCGAACATCCAACCCTCGAAAAGGTGTGCTGATGGAATGGCGGTGGCTTCCAGGCTCAGGCTGTTTTCGTCGATGAGCTTCTGGATTTCGGGAACTAGCGATGGCCAGAGCCACTCGAACAGCTCTCCCGTGTCGATCATTCCGTAACTGAAAGGGTCCTGCTCACTAGCAATGACGGTGCCTTCGCTGATGGACGGGATCTGGAAGCTCTGCTGGTCATCTCCTTCCAGCCGGTGACACATCTGTTCAAGCACGGTGGGATGCAAGGCGACCACCAGGTTTCCATCGATGTTTGCCCATGCTGGTGAGACTCGGGAGCCAGCCTTGCTGGTCTGCAGGTACTTGATCGATAGTTTTTCTCCTTTGAATTCAATCTCGTGAACTCTCCGTGCGATGGCGATTCCCGAAGAGCGCAACATGACCTGTAGCAATGGAAATTGCTGGAAGACTAACTTCTCGATCAGTTGCGGATTGCCGCCGGAAATCACGATTACTGCAGCGGGTATGATTCCTCGCGCCGATGACTCTTCAAAGATCAGGAAGTGGTCCCCGAATGCGGCTATCAGGTCATCGATCGGGATTCCCAGTAATGCTCCCAGGGCTTTCTGTCCTTGTTCGATCTGCCACATCTGATCTTCCGGCAGAAACGCCTCCAGGGTACTTTGCAGCTGTTGATAAATACCTGGCGCATCATAACTTATCCCCCATAGAAAAATCGGAGAGGTGGGGGCGAAGGAGAGATCTTTCTGCGTCAATGTCGAGCCTCCACCCTGGAGACCGCTGTAGGGAAGACTGCTTCCGGCGGTGAAGACAACGTTTTCATCACCCATGTATCCAGATGCGTAATTTATGGCCCCCAGTCTGGAAATCTCATCGATGAAGTAGTCCGCTTCCGCTGGAGGATCACCACCGAACTCCTGAAATATATCGAGAACCAGGCCAACGATCCCGGGGATGTCGATGTGGTAAGAAGAAGTGACGGTGGAGTTGCCGATGCAGCGCTGCATCCCTTTCTGATAGATCTTGTCCTCTGTGAGGGGGGTTCTGTCACCGCGACTCATTGCGAGGTAGGTTTTGGCGCTCACGGAACCCAAACCAAGCACTACTCTCTCTTCATGGATCGTCCACCAGATTTCCACTGCGGGTTGAGTGCCGAGACTGACCGCAGCCCACTGGGTTCCATCCAGTTGCTCGATTCGGGGGTCTTCTAGAGGATCCAATTCTCGCATCACTAACGATCCGATCAGATCTTTGTATTTTTTCGAATCCGCCCCGGCATCGATGATCAGGTAAGTGATAATTTCAGGTTCGATAGGATCGATGACGATGTCGGCGATTCCGAATGCGATACCGTGGTTCAGAGAATCCAGCACCCTCGACATGGTCTCTTGCGACTTCGACAAAAACATTTGTTCGAAGGAGGTGAGCTCTTCGTTGTTTTCGTTAGCATCGGCTACTCTCGAGTCGACCAGTTTCATGATCACTTGCGGAAGTTGCGGGATCAGAGCGCGAATGCCATCAAAACGAGGCAGATTCCAGACCCTCCCAGCCGGGCTCTTCTCGAAGGCGGGCTCAAGATCGTCCAACCCCGCACTGCTCAAGTAGATCAACGATTCGGTCGGATAAAAACGAGCCAGGTCGTCGGCTTCTGTTCGACTGGAAATCAATAGCAGCAGGATGATGGCCAGTAGCTTGGGACAGGTCATGAGGTACTCGCTCTCAATATTTCAAAAGATTTCAGTGTGGTATTGGAATGTTGTTCGGTTGCGAATACAACTCACGAACACCATAAAATGGCGTGTACCCGAGGAGGTGGGCAATGCGAGTGCTGGCAATCTTGGTTCTGTGTTCATGCGTGCTGAGTCCTGGTTGGGTCTTTGGTCAGGGACAATCCTACGGCGAAGTATTTATGGGATACGGAAAGACTGGCGACGACTCTTCAGCAGATGCCTTTGGTCTTTGGGCAGGCTATCCCGTGTCCGATGGTTTTTCTGTAGAAGTTGGCTTCCTGTATCTGGGTAAGTATTCGAAGTCTGTCCTGGTGGATGTGGTTAAGGGTGGTAGTGATTTCGTGACCTTTTCTGCCGATTCGGTGAGCAGTTTCAATTTGGGGGTGAGAGGCACGCTGGTTCTTGACAGAGGGATGTCACTTTACGGGAGAGCCGGACTGGCGATGTGGGATGTCGGAGTGTCCGTCGATGGCGATGCTGGAGATGTTGCTGGTGATGGGCATTTTTTCACCGACTCCTCAGATGGCAGTGATTTTTACATTGGCCTGGCATCGACCATCGATATTTCTCCCACGAGTTATTTCCTGGTCGATTGCTGGTTTCTGGATGCTGATGGAATCGACATGGCGAGCGTAGGAGTTGGTCTGGGCATGGACTTTTAACCCTGAATCATGATGCGCCATCAGAATATTCCAGGCGCTTTGGTCCGGTCCTAGCTCGATCCAAACTGCAGTTTCACCAGGCGTGCATAAATTCCATTGAGAGCCACGAGCTCCTCGTGGCGACCTTCTTCTCGCAGGTGGCCATGATGCATCACCAGTATTCGATCTGCTTTACGGACTGTACTGAGGCGGTGGGCAACGATCACTGAAGTACGGCCCTCCACCAGTTTCTCAATCGCTTCCTGGATCAGTGCTTCGGTTTCGGTATCGACGTGACTGGTCGCTTCATCCAGAACCAGGATCTCTGGATCTCCGGCCAGAGCGCGGGCAAAAGAAACGAGTTGTCGTTCGCCGCTAGAGATGGTGCGCCCCCTCTCCATCATCGGTTCGTCGAGGCCTTTCTTTTGCCGAGTAGCGATTCCGGAACCCCGTACCTGCTCCAGTGCCCAGACGATACGATCTCGATTGATGTCTCGATCAAAGCGGATGTTTTCTTCCAGGGTTCGAGAAAGTATCGCCACATCCTGAAGAACCAATCCGAAACGTTCCCGATGGTTTGCTACTGATATGTTTCGAATGTCTTCGGCGCCAATGATGATCGAACCCTGGATCGGATCATGAAATCGCAGTAGTAGATTGATGATGGTGCTTTTCCCGGCACCGGTGGCGCCCACCACTGCGACCGTTTCACCGCGACCAACTTTGAAGGAAACATCTTCCAGAACCGGGGTCTTGCCGTCATAACTGAAAGACACATTCTCGAATCGGATCCCATCTCCAACTGTGACGGGCACTGATGCTTGGGCAGCGACTTTCTGCGGTTCTGGAAGGGATGAATCGGTGTCGAGGATGCCGAAGATACGCTCACTGGCGGCCATTGCCGATTGCAGCAGGTTGTATTTTTCGGCCAGATCCCGCAATGGAGAAAATAGGCGTGTCAGGTAAGTCCAGAACAGAAAGAACTCGCCGAAGGTGGCCGTTCCCATCTCGATTCGAGCACCGCCCTGAACGACGATGATCACCAGTGCCACCACTGATAACAATTCGATAGTCGGGAAGAAGATGGCATACCAGAAGATGCCGTTGAGGTGTGCATCTTGTAGCTTGCTGTTGATTTCAGAATAGCGCTGCGCTTGTTGATCTTCTCTGCGACAGACCTGGACCACCTCCATACCACTGATCGATTCTTGAGTGTAAGCATTTAGATGCGCCAGGCGTCGCCGCATTTCTCGATAGTGTTTGCGAGCGTATTGTCGAAATACAATCGTTGCCAGGACAACTACTGGTGTTACCAGTAGCACCATCGATGCCAGTTCCGCATTGGTCCAAAATAGCATCGCAACTATGCCTGTGATGGCGAGCAAGTCTCCGGCTAACGAGATGAAACCGCTGGCGAATAGTTCGTTGAGAGCTTCCACATCATTGGTCACTCTTGTGACAAGGCGCCCGACCGGATTGCGATGAAAGAAGCTTGAGCTCTGCCGCTGCAGGTGCGTAAAAATTTGCATCCGCAAATCTCGCGTGACGCTCTGTCCAGTACGTTCAAAGACCATCATCTCGGCATAATGGAACAGCAACTGAATCAAAAGGATGGAGCCATAGAGTCCGGCCACAAGCCAGAGCCAGGAGATGCGCTGTTCGGTTTCAACATCGTTGTTGAGCGGCTCCAGGCCGAACTGATGACCTAATCCAATGACGAAATCACCGAGCTGATTAGGAGTTCGGCTCGCATTGCCGGGCAGCGACAGAGGCCCGTCGATCGCTTCCTTGACCAGCAGAGGACCTAGCAGTGACAGCATGGTGGTGATCAGAATCAGTACGATCGAGAGAAATACCAAATTCTTGTAGGGACTCAAATATCTCATCAATCGCCTTGCCAGTACGCGACTGAAGGGGCGGTCAATTACCTCTTCGACATGGAAATCTTCGGCATCGTCCCGTTGTTTCTCATTCTCGTTCTGGTTTGGTTTTTTGGAGGTCATTCGAGATCCTCCAATTCGCTTTCGACCGTCTGTCTGCGCCACAACTTGTGATAGCGCCCCTTCTTTTCAAGAAGGCTTGAGTGATCGCCTCGTTCGATGATGCGTCCCTCGTCGAGGACGATGATTTCGTTAGCATGAGTGATGGCACTGAGCCGATGCGTCACGATCAGTGCGGTGAGATTCTTGGTCCAATCTCGCAGCCCTTCGAGAATGGTAGCCTCGGTTTCGGAGTCGACTGCCGAGAGCACATCATCCAGGATTAAAATTTTGGGTCTTTGCAAGATGGCCCTGGCAATCGCAATCCGCTGCTTCTGTCCGCCACTGAGGGTGACGCCTCGTTCCCCCACTCGTTGATCATAGCGGTCGGGGAATTTATTGATCTCATCATCGATATGAACCAGTCGAGCGACTTCCACGATCTCATCGATGGAGGCATTTTCGACGCCATAGGAAATGTTGCTGGCGATGGTAGCGCTGAACAGGAATGGTTCTTGAGGCACCATGGCGATTGACGAACGAAGTGCATCGAGGGTGTAGCTTTCGATGGGATTCCCATCGATGAAAATATTACCGCTGTTACACGGCGAAAGTCTTGGGATCAGGTTGAGAAGCGTTGTTTTTCCGCTGGCGGTAGCACCGACAATTCCCAGTGTTTTGCCCCCGGATAGATCGAAGGAAATCTGTTCGAGCGCTACTGCTTCTGTGTCTGGATAGCGGAAGGAAACCTGATCGAAACGGATGTCGGCTTGGCGGACTTCGTTTCCTATGCGCGCTTTTGAGTCGTCTACCGTCGGTTTGGCGTCGAGAATCATTTCGAGCCGTTTGGCACTGGCCGCCCCGCGATGGAACAGATTGATCACCCATCCGAGAGCGATCATCGGCCAGATCAATAGTAGCTGACAGCCATTGAAGGTAGCGAATTCTCCCAGATTCAGATCTCCAGAGAGAATTCGTAGGCCACCGACAAACAACAGGATGACCAGAGCCAGATCACCAAAGAGAGAGAAAGCACTACCGGTCAATGCGCGCAACCTGGCGATGCGAAGGTTTTGCTCGAAGTAATCGTGGCTCAGTCGCTGCATCCGTTCGATTTCAGCATCTTCCACGACAAATGCTTTGATCACCGGAACGTTGGCGAAGTTCTCCTGAGCGTGCACTGAGATGTCAGATAGCATCTCCTGGCCCCTCATCGCCTGGTTGTGCACCTTCGGTCCGATGAAACGTACTGTCAGAGTGATGAGCCCGAGTGGAAAGAGTGACCAGAGTGTCAATTGCCAATCGATACGAAGCATCAGTGTGACTGAAAAGATCAAGATAAAGAAGGTTTGAACCGAGTACATGATCGCTGGTCCGCAAATCATCCGGACCGCTTCGACGTCGCTGTTGAAGCGACTCATCAAATCGCCGGTGTGTAACTTTGTATGGAAGGAGCCATCCAGATTTTCGATGTGGCGGAACATCTGATCGCGCAATCGTTTCTCGATGCGTCGACTCGATCCAATCACGGTTTTTCTGGCCCAGAAAGATGTGAGGCCCCGGATAAGAACGGCGCCGAGCATCGCCATGGCGATCGGAATCACCAGGTTGATGGCGATACCACTCTCCAGTTTTTCCACCGCCATACCGACCAGGCGTGGCACCGCAACTTGCGACAGGCTGGTGATCAGGATGAGAAAAACGCCGGCGAGAATCACCGTTCGTTCACGCCTCAGTAGCGGTAACAGGAACCGGAAAGCTTTGAACGGAATCATTCGCTCTCCTGGATTCTCTCAGCGCTCTGATGACAATGGAGCTCAACGCGAGCTATGACCAACCGGCTGGGCCCCGCTTCAGATAGGCCCAGAATGCCAGAATCCCCCCTGAAGAGGGCTTTGTCGAGCGATCACGGCTTTTCAGGGTGTTGGGGCATCGGAGCGTTGCGTTGTTGACGCCACTGGGCGAGACAATTGGCAAGCTCCTGAACGCGCTCAGGATGCTTCTCTGAGAGATCGTTTTGTTCGGAGATGTCCGCTTCTAGCTGAAATAAAAACCGACGACCATCTTCAAAGAACTCGAGCAGTTTCCATTTTCCACGGACGATGGAAGCCGCTGGCGTAGTACGCCAAGGGCCGTGGAGTTTTGTATTGCCTTCAAGGTAAGCGGGAAAGTGCCAGATGAGATCACGTTGTGGCAGTGATCCTTGACCGGTCAGAACTTGAACAAGGCTAGTGCCGATGAGAGGAATCTTGGCCGGGGCCGGCGTCTTGGCCATCTCCAACATCGTTGGAACCAGATCGGTCAGTTGTATCGGATCATCGACCACTCTTGATTCGGAACCGGTTCCCGCTCCCCAGGCGATGAAGGGAACACGTACTCCACCCTCGAATAACATCCCTTTGCCGCCGCGAAGCGGTCCGTTATCGGTGTAATTTTGCAGTCCTCCGTTGTCGCTGGTAAAGATGACCAAAGTACGATCAGCACAGCCGTTTTTTTCCAGGGCTTCACGAACTCGACCCACCGAGCGGTCGACGCTATCGACCATTGCTGCGTAGCGGTGTCTTTTCTTGGGTTCGTCTGGAAGTTTTTTGGCCCAATGGGCGATCTCATGCGGGGGAGCCTGAATTGGTGTATGGACCGCGTAATGAGAGAGGATCAGCAAAAAGGGTTTGGCGGCGTTTTCTTTGATGAATTTGACCGCGTGATCGGTCAGTCCATCGGCGAGCGGAGTTCCATCGGCTTGCTCTGGAAGTCCCGGAAGATTCCACGGTGCCAGGTGCCTTTTCGTCGCCCCCCGCTGGTTCCCTGCGATGGAGATATCGAAACCTTGCAGTGCCGGATCGTCTCCCAGGTGCCATTTCCCGATGAATGCCGAGCGGTAGCCCTTCTCCGCCAGCATCTCGGCGATGCTGATGGCTTCGGGTGTCAGTGCATGCTTCGTTCGGGGAGGAACCAGTTTTCTGTTCTCTGCCTTTCCCCGGGCCGAAGGGCGTACAGTGAAGATACCGTGTTCTGTCACATCGGTGCCGGTGATGAGACAGGCGCGGCTGGGTGCACAGTTTGGACCATTAGAAGCTGCGCGCGTGAAGCGGATGCCACTGGCAGCCAGCGCATCGATGGAAGGAGTCTTCCATACACTCCCCTGGCACGAAACGTCGGCCCAGCCGAGGTCATCGGCTAGAATGATGACGAAAGAGGATGGAGTTTCTTGACGCACAGTGGCAACAACACAGCCGCTTGCAAAGACGACTGCGCAGGAAATCAGCCAGCGGTTGAACATCAAAAATGGACCTCCATGAGCTCAGGATTCCACATTGTCGGGCTGATTGCCATTCACCAACTGCCGTCTTGCTCGGCGAGCTTCTCTCTGCGAGCCTTCCATTTCGACCCACCTGGAGAGAACCAGAG
>Ga0310342_100001099_pt1 | contig 16428 bp, 7 predicted proteins | sample S15DNA20500_MG_FD_206155 | JGI IMG/M metagenome (GOLD analysis project Ga0310342, IMG submission 206155) | Marine microbial communities from station ALOHA, North Pacific Subtropical Gyre - S1503-DNA-20-500_MG | ecosystem: Environmental > Aquatic > Marine > Oceanic | place: Pacific Ocean: North... | reverse complement strand
TGGTTGATGGCTGCCTGCGCCGCGACGGGCGCCGCGGCCAACGCAGTGATTGTTTTTGCCTGCACGGATGAGTTCGGCCAAACTTCAACGGGTTACTATACGGTCGTTGCCTTGAGAGTGATTATCGGAATTGCCATGGCCGGCATCTATCCGCCCGGCATGAAACTGGTCGCCAGTTGGTTTAGGTTTCGCCGCGGCTTCGCCATCGGTGTCCTCGTAGGAGCTTTGACGATTGGCTCGGCCAGTCCTCATCTGCTACTGGCCCTTCCGCTGGACGACTGGGTTTCTCAGGGTGAATCTGAACTGCCAGTGTGGCGATTGGAATTGCTGGTCGTTTCCGGGGCAGCGCTGCTGAGCGCCGTCATCGCGGCGGTGGCGATTCGTCCCGGCCCCTTGCTGCCAAAGGCAACTAGTTTCGACTGGCGATATTTTTATCGTATTTGGAGAAATGAGCCGCTCCGCCGGGCCAACTTCGGATACCTTGGGCATCAATGGGAACTCTATGCGATGTGGACGTGGATTCCGTTGATGCTGGTCTCTAGCTTCGAAGAAGCAGGGTGGGATGCTAGCTGGGGCCGCTGGGTCAGCTTTGCCGTGATCGCAATTGGAGGAGCAGGCTGCGTGGCGGCCGGCTGGATGTCGGACAGGGCAGGTCGCTGTCGGACGACTATCGTTTGCCTGGTCATTTCCGGTTCCTGTTGCCTACTGGCGGGCTTCCTCGTGTCGGCACCTTACTGGCTAGCGGCTCTTTGCATCCTGTGGGGGTTCGTGGTCGTTGCCGACAGTGCCCAGTTCAGTACGGCGATTAGCGAACTCTCCAATCCGGATCTGGTGGGGACAGCACTGACCGTGCAGACGTGCGTTGGATTCCTGCTGACGATGGCCACCATCCGTCTGGTTCCGTATCTCGAGGAACAGATGGGGTGGGGAATTGCCGTCTCGACACTGGCATTAGGACCGGTTTTTGGAATCTGGCACATGGCACGGCTACGCAGATTGCCAGAAGCCGCTAAAATGGCCGGTGGCCAGGGCTGAAGGTTGGCGCATGAAAGCTGCCAGCCTGGTCCGGTAGCCTGGAGACGGCCCTAACCCTCGAGAGGTGGAAATGATGTTCGCTCCCACGCACAGTCGACGGCAGTTTTCCCGTTTTTGGATTTACCTGTTTGCCGGTTGCTGCTGCCTTGAGGCGGCGCAAGCTGACGAGATCGCCATTAGCATACCGAGCTTCGAGGCCGAAGTTGTTGATGCCAAGGTAACAATCGGGTATGGAACCGTTATCGGGGACGTGGACGGCGACAAAAAGCTAGATATCATCCTCGCCGATAAGAACCAGTTTGTCTGGTACCAGAACCCTTCCTGGAAACGTTTCGTCCTGGCCGAAAAACTAACGCCACTGGACAACGTTTGCGTGGCGGCCCGTGACATCGACGGGGATGGGAAAGTTGAAATCGCCGTCGGCGGGCAATGGAACCCTGGAGACACCAACAATTCCGGGGCTGTATTTTACCTTGTGGCACCGGAGGACCGGCGCCAGAAGTGGCGGGCCATCCAACTGCCGCACGAACCAACCGTACACCGAATGCGATGGGTTAAATTAGCCGCAAAACAGTACACCCTGGTCGTCGCACCGTTGCATGGCCGCGGAAACCGTGGCGGGCAAGGAGCGGGTGTTAAACTGCTCGGCTACCAAAAGCCGGCGAATTTGGAAAAGCCGTGGACAACAACGGTCATCGATGACAGCCTGCACGTCACACACAACCTGGATCCTTGCCAATGGGATCTGACTAGCGAGGCGGAGGAACTACTCTACGTTGGCCGAGAAGGCGCCTTGCTTCTTAGTTACGCGAAGGGTAAATGGAGCCGGCAGCGACTCGACCGGATTCCCGGAGGCGGAGAGATACGTATGGGGCTCCATGATAACAACCGGCATTTCGTCACCACCATCGAACCACTGCACGGCAGTTCGCTGGTTTATTACGCGTCTGCCTACCAGGGCAAAGGTAGTTCTCAGCAAGGTGTGCTGACGGGACGGATCGTTCTGGACAGTAAATTGAATGCCGGACATGCCATTGCTACGGGTGATTTGTTCGGCAATGGCAGGCAGCAGGTGGTGGCGGGGTGGCGTTCGCCAAACGCTGACAAAAAGGTGGGTGTCAAGCTCTACTATCCAACTAATAACGAAGCGACCGCTTGGGCGTCAGCGATAATTGACGACAATGGTATGGCGACCGAGGATTTGCGACTGGCGGATTTGAATAATGACGGTCGCCTCGACATCGTCGCTGCCGGTCGAGCCACTCACAACCTGAAGATTTATTGGAACCGACCCCGGCGCTGACATGCCGCTATAACTTCAGCACCCCCAAAAAGGATATAACATGGAACGCCGTTATTCACTGGCTTGCCACATCACCGCTTGCACGCTCGTTTTTCTTTTCTCCGCCGGAACCGTACTTTCGGCCGACGGAGGGTACCGGAAGTCCCTTTTTAACGGCCAGAATCTGGATGGTTGGACCGTCACGGGCTGTCAGGTTGAAGTAAACGACGGAGTAATTTTTGCTAAGGCGGGAAACGGCCTCGTGCGAACGGATGCACAATACGAGGATTTTGTCCTCGAACTTAAATGGAAAGCTCTCAAGGCCACGAAGTGGGATGCGGGAATTTATTTTCGCTTTCCCGAATTACCCGCTGGCAAGACGTGGCCCGGACGCTATCAGGCGAACTTGCTTGCCGGCCAAGAGGGGAACGTTAATCAGCTGCCGGGCGCAAAAAGCAAAGGGCTTGTTAAGGAAGGGGAATGGAATTCCCTCCAGTTAACCGTGGTGGGTAAAACCGCATCGCTGCGGATGAACGGGCAGGATGCCTGGCAGGCGGGGGGCCTGGAAAATAGGGTCGGCTTTATCGGGCTACAAGTCGAAGTCCCCGGTGGTGGCCAATTTCAGTTCAAGGACATCTATGTGACGGAGTTGAAGCATAGAGCTATTTTCAACGGGAAGGACCTGAGCGGCTGGGAAGGCGGCGGGCAGGAGGTGACACCACCTGCCAGTTGGGCAGTGCAGGACGGAATGCTGTTGTGCACCGGGAAAAAGGGAACCTGGCTCCGTAGCAAAGAAGAGTACGGCGACTTTAATCTGCGCCTCGACTACAAGCTAGAAGAAGGCGGTAATTCCGGCGTGTTCTTGCGGGTGCCGGCTAATGGAGCCCATCGGGGTCGCGGAAATGGTGTGGAAATTCAAATACTCGATGATGCCGCTGAGCGGTATAAAAAGCTGAAACCCTATCAGTATGCCGGCAGCGTTTATGGGATTGCACCTGCTACAGCCCGCGTAGGCAAGCCGGCCGGGCGCTGGAATACCCTCGAGATTGACGTGCATGGCACTACCTATCGAGTTGTCCACAACGGGGTCCTGATCGTAACGGCGGACGCGGATCGGTTTCCGGCGGTGTCGGGACGACGTTTGAAAGGGTTTATCGGATTTCAGAATCACAAGACCCAAGTGTGGCTGCGTCATCTCCGCATTTCCGTGCCGACGGGAACCCCCGTGAAATAACCGTGTCGGCAGCTACTCGCCGACCCGAAAGAGATGCTTGGCTGTTCGGATATAGAGCGTGTCCGTGGCGGGAGCAAAGGAGGCAAGTGTGCGTTCACCGATCTTGTTGACGGCCAACTGTTTGAATTCCTGGGACCGCTTGACGACGGTAGTTACCCCATCTTCGCTGAGAAAATAGATCTTGCCCTCCGAATAGACGGGCGATGCCGAGTAAGCGGACCCAATTCGGTGCTGCCAGTAGGATTCGCCAGTCAGGGCATTGAGGCAACTGGCAATACCGCGGTCGGATACCATGTACAGTTCTTCGTCTAGGAGCATTAGCGATGGTGTGTGTGGGATTCCCTTCTTCACTGTCCAGGCTACATGGCTATCGGTGACGTCTCCCTTGCCGGTTGGCCGGATGGCTAAAAGACTCGGGGTGTTGTAGCCGGTACAAATGTAGACGAGGCCGTTGCCGTAGACTGGCCGGGGAATGACGGAGTATCCGTCGTAACGAACCTGCCAAAGAATGCTACCGTCGGTGGGATCTAGGGCATGAACTACGTCGCTGGCTGGACTGATTAGCTGGGACTGACCGTCTATTTGGATGATGGTGGGGGTAGTAAAGGAGAACTTGCGGCTTGCCGTTGACTTGCGGTCCATCCTCCAAGCCAATTTCCCATCGGTGGCATTTAAAGCCACTACGCTGGCTTGCGTGGCACCGTCGATACTAAAAAAGAGTTTGCCTTCATGCAGCACAGGCGATCCGCCATTTCCGTGTACTGGCTTGTAAGGGAGCCGTTCATTGCGCCACAAGAGTTTTCCGTCCACAGAGAGACAGGCCGTACCCTGGTGTCCAAAATGGACATAGATCCGACCTTTCCTCACGATCGGCGTGGGACTTGCTGGGCTGTTCTTGGAATGGATTTTAGGGGAGGTCGCGCCCTTGGCGCGGAAAACTTCGGTCGACCAGACAACTTTGCCGTCCTGTTGGTTGAGGCAAAGCGTCCGAAGGGAAAGATCTGGCTTCTCTGTGTCCTTTAGTGCTACTGCCGCCGTCAAGTAGATGTGCTTTCCAGATAAGACAGGACTCGACCAGCCCTGCCCTGGAAGAGCCTCCTTCCAGCGAACATTGTCCGACTGGTCCCATTGAAGGGGAAGGTTCGTCGAGTCAGTGGTGCCCTGCCCCGTCGGGCCGCGGAATTGATACCACTCGGCACCTGCTAGTTGGGCCGCGGTCGCCAAGATAAGGATAACCAAAGCATAACGTGTCATCACGTTTAACGGGTTGCATCGAATCATTTCGCCAGCTTCCTTCCACGGGGGTGCAAGTTATTGGTGTGAGCAGTTGTCTCTACTTTGGACGGCGTTTGGGTATGAAGCCGAGCGAAGTTTCCATCCAAGAGCCGCAGCTACAACCACCGCCGCCTTCGGGTGAGAGTAGCATACCGCCGGCAGGTATCGTGCTCAACCAGCAGTCAGGCCTCAGGCGAGCCCACTTGGTCGTGTCGCCTTTTTCGCGATCCCAGACGGTAACGTTGCCAGAACGGAAGAAGAGAGCTCCGGTCGTGCAAGCGTAAGTTCCACAGCCCCCGCCCGGAATTTTTAGGTCTCGGTGAGACCCACTATTGAGTTCAAAAACCCTGGGGCGGACATAAAGGGTATTGCCGACGATTGCCGGGCGTGACATGTGTCCGCCATGGTTGTCCTTTGTCCAGGGAAAGCTGGTGTCCCAAACGGACTGCCCATCCTTGTCTTGGAACGCGTAGACGGCGTAATTCTTAGACGAGGAAGAGACTAAGGCCAGGGTTCCGTTGCCATGGGCCATGTAAAAGACAACCGTGCCGGGTGTTGTCTTAAGAGGTTGTTCCCAAACCTTGCGTCCGGTGACCAGGTCCACAGCAACCAGGAAGTTCTGCTGCCAAAGAGCGGCATCGGTGACGCGCCTTTCTGCCGAAGCCAAAATCGTGGGATGGCGGCTCTCAACGAAATAGATGGATTTATCGGTGGCGGTTATGGTGGAGTTCAGGATAAGTCCGCCCCGGTAACGCCACCGTTGTGTGCCGTCCGACTTCTTTAAGGAGAAAATCTGTTCGCTACAGACCTTGGCGGTCGCCTTGCCACTTTTGGCATCGTACCAACCGTCGCTGGAGCCGCCCCAGAAACTTTTGAAAGCGGACCCCTTCTTGACGATAGTACCAAGAATGGAATCGCCAATGTTGGCAATATAGCCCCAGTCATACTCCCACTCCTTGTTAGTCCCCTTGGGGACCTGGTGTTGATGAACCACTTCGCCAGTTTGGGCGTCGATTTGCCAAAGTCGATCGTTAATCGCAACATAGACGAAATTGTCGTCTGCCGACCAGTTCCCGCAATCCCGAGGCATGTTGAAGCGTCCCAGTTCTGGAATTTCGAGAGACCAGAGGACGGTTCCGTTATAGGCGTCAAGCGCGACCAATCGTTGGAGGCCCTGAAGGAACAACCTGCCATTGACAGCCAGCGGGGAGGGCTTGCGGCCATTGCGATCGGGTTGGTAGCGAGGGCCCGGCCTGCCGATCCATTGGACCACAAGGTCTTTGGTGCTCGATACGTCTTGAAGGGTCTCTCCGCCAAAAGCGGAATTGTCGGGATTGCCATACAAATGAGACCAGTCGCCGGTACCCGTCAATGGTGGCCGAACTGCCTGAATTACGGTATTGCCATTCTCTTTTGTTTCGTGAAAGGAAAGTTTCTGTTCACCAAACCAGTTCTTCAAGGCACTGCCCCGTGTGGCTCCAGGAAACGAGAGGGAAACCATTCCGCCTGGCCTCAAGACACGGTGTAACTCGGAGAATTCGGCCTTTCCAAAACTGGCGACACGCGACGCTGGGGAGGTGACAAGGTTGGCGCAGCAGCGTGTGACGGGAAGAGCTGCCAGCGAGTCTACCAGCAGAATTGACGCTCGGTTCCCATAAAGGCCAGCACGGTGGAGTCGTTGTCTCGCCATGGCAACCCGGACCGGGTCAGAACTGAAGCCGATAACATGAAGGCGTGAACCGCGAGCCAGGCGTTCTACTAAGGAGCCGTCCTCGATTCCGACAACAAAGGCGAGTCCCTGCTGATAATCAGCGTCGGCGAGTATTTTGCCTACGGTGTCTGAGTCCCGCGTTGGAGCAACCGGGACCGCCAGCAGTTGGTAATTAAAGAAGGTGTCGCATTCAAACTGTTGGGTAGAGATCGCCTTGCCAGCGGTCGTTGTTTCGATCGAGTAGTTGTAGAGCCGGTGGCGTTTGAGGTTGGTCAGGATCGCCTGATGTTTAGTCGTTAGCGGCCCCTTTCGGATCGTTTGGTAATCCGTACCCAGCCCATAGGTGAGGTTTGTAGGCGATGGCGTTTTAGTTTCCCAGCGAACCACGGCCTGGTCAGGAGCGGTGAATTGCAGGTAAGGGCCTGCAGCAAGTTGCGTCATTGGCGACGACTCAAGGATCTTCCCTTGGTAGTTCTTCAGGATCTCGCCTGCGGCCAAAACACGGCGGTAAACCCGGATCTCATGGACCATGCCCTGCGCAGGATAATTCTCGTCTTTGTCGTGATAGGCTCCGATGTCATAAAAAGCCTGGGGCGGGTAGTTTATGTCGCCTTTTTGCGCGGTGCTGCTGGCCGAGAGCTGCCCGTTTACATAAAGGTGCTGGTGAGTGCCGTCGTAGGTGGCAGCCACGTGATACCATTGCCCGGGAACAAAAGCCTCGGCCGCTGAGAGGTAGGTCATCCGCCCTGGTCCATCCTTGCCGGCGAGCGCAAAACTGAACTTGGACTTGAGGTAACCGAGCAGCCAGCCACGTTCGTATGCGCCGTTGTCCTGGATGGCGCCAATGATCCCGCCCCAGGTCAAGGGCTGGTCAATTCGAACCCAGGCTTCGACGCTCATCTGGCGGACCGGTTGTGTTGTTTGTTGATGATCCTTATGGATAGTTACGCGGTTTCCCTTGCCATCGAGGACCAGCGCCTGTTGGGACTGAATGGAGGCCAGTCGTACATTTCCCTCGATCGTTGCATCCTGCTTGCCCGCAAGATCTTTGACGAGATGTTTGGTGACGTGTGGTCTCTGGAAGGCCCAATGCCCGATTAGAGCGGGATCCTTGACTCTTGCGATAGGCGAAAGGTTTGCTGGGGAGACAGGTGCCACCGTCTGAGGAGACGGTTCGGCCGTGGGTCTAACACCGCTGGCGGCGAAACAGTAGATGCGACCCAAGTCGGTCGACACGTAAAGTCGCTCGCCCGCACAGCTAAGGCCGAAAACTTTTCCGGCGACAGGGTGCGTCCACAGCAGTTTGCCGTCCTTCATATCGTAAGCGGCAACCTCGTCAATTCCTCCGGCAAACAGCGTGTTTCCCACACCAATAAGTTCCAAGGGGTGATCGCAACTGCGTTTCCAGAGAACCTTCCGTTTTAGGTAGTCGGAGGCAACAAGGTCGGTGTCACTCAAGAGGTATGAAGTGTTGCCCCGTATCAGGATAACGTTACCGGATTTGTAAGTGGCAATCGACTTTCCATCGGAAGACTTGCTCGACGTGATCCAGCCGGTCTTGTTGCCTGGCCCATGGAAAATAGTTGCATCGCTGCCGAGCACGACGAATGAACCGCCGCCCCCCTTGAGGGCGCCAAGGCTGGCGCCGGTCTGGCGATTAAAGAGCTGGGGAGCTACGCGCCCCTGGGGAACGATGAGTTTTTCATCCGAAGCGACCATCGCCCCTTCCATGGTCTGGCCAGCTAGAGTTTTTACATAGCACCCTTTAGCCGCCACGTCGCCGTTGATCGCGTCAACTGCGCACAAATAGGATGGGTGCCAGGGAAAGAGCGAGGCTGAAAAGTAGGCGGTTCCGTTTTGAACCAACAGGCCACTACGACAGGGCCAAAACGGAATCAGGCGGCCGTTGTGAACGATGCGGTGACCGAGTTGTGCGGGCAAGGTTCCCTGGTTAGCGTGTTTGCTCGGATTAAATTTCCACTTCAATTCACCCGTCGTTGCGTTGAGACAATACGCATGCCCGTCGTCCGAGCCGAAATAGATACGGCCAGAATTGTAGGTGGGCACAATACGGACGGGGCCGTCGGTCGTATAGCGCCACTGCAACTGCCCGTTAGCTGCGTCGAGGCAATGAACCGAGTCGTCAACACTGGAGCCAAAGTAGACGCGGTTCTTGGCGGCTATAACATGAAAAACGGGGTCGTACATCCGCATCGATTTAAGGCCCCGGATACCCGCGTAAGCATCCCATTTGGCGGGACCGGCCCAAGCGGGCTGTGGAGGCATGGGAGATTTCCACGTCCATAAGACACCCAATTCCTTGGCTTGCAGAACATCGCCAGTAAGGCCGCTACGGAAATTGTCGCGACGATACGTGGGCCAGTCCGCCGCGTTTGCCGGCAACATGAAAAGTCCACAGGCAAATAAAGCCATGGCAGGCCGGCGTAGTCGGTGGGCAAGTCGAACTAAGGATTGCACTGGTAGTGGTAGGTGCACTGTTTGGCGCCTCCTGGTATGGCGGGTCGCTAAGCAAGTAAATCGGTGACAACTTTTCCGTGGACGTCGGTTAATCGATAATCTCGTCCCTGGAAACGATGCGTCAACCGTTCGTGATCAAAACCGAGAGTGTGTATGATGGTCGCCTGTAGATCGTGAATGTGCACCTTGTTTTCCGCCGGCTGAAAGCCCAGTTCATCGGAGGCTCCGTAGCTAAGTCCGGGTTTCATGCCGCCGCCGGCCATGAACAGCGTATAGCAGTCCGGGTAGTGATCTCTTCCGAGTACGTCGCTCTTCGCGGTGCGACCCTCCCGGAAAGGTGTGCGACCAAATTCCCCGCTCCAGATAACGAGAGTTTCATCAAGCAGATCTCGCTGTTTTAAGTCCTTGATGAGCATCGAGACGGCCTTGTCCATCGGCTTGCAACGATCCGTGAGGCCGGTTCGAATCCCGCGGCTTTTGTTGGTTCCATGGAAATCCCATCCCCAGTCAAAGAGTTGAATATAGCGCACTCCGCTCTCTGCTAGTCGTCGGGCCAACAGGCAGTTGTTGGCAAAACTGGCTTGCCCGGGCATGGCGCCATAAGCTTCCAGGGTCTCCTTGGTTTCCTGGGAAATGTCCATGACACCAGGAACTGAGGTCTGCATGCGGAAGGCGAGTTCGTACTGAGCAATCCGCGTGAGAGTTTCGGGGTTGCCGAACCGTTGGGCCTGCAATTGGTTGAGATCGCGGAGGGCGTCGAGGCTGGTCCGCCGGAGCTTCTTGTCCATCCCCTTGGGATTGCTTACATAGAGAACCGGATCGCCTTTAGAACGGCACTGGACACCTTGAAATACTGAGGGCAGAAAGCCGCTGCCCCAATTGTCTTTGCCGCCGCTAGGACTGACGCCGCCGGAAATTAGCACGACGAAACCGGGGAGATCTTCGTTTTCTGAACCAAGTCCATAAGTCACCCAGGATCCCAGCGAGGGGCGTCCTGACCGGGGCGAACCGGTATAAAGAAGCAGTTGGGCCGGAGCGTGATTGAATTGGTCCGTGTACATGGATTTGACGATCGTCAGGTCGTCGGCTACCTCGGCCAAGTGTGGGATCGCCTCCGACATCCAAGTTCCGCTTTCGCCATGTTGGGCGAATTTCTGCGGAGTGCCTAAGAGGGTCGGATGGGCGGCCGTGAAAGCGAAGCGTTTTCCCTTATAGAATTCATCGGGGCACTTCTGGCCGTTGCGCTTTACGAGTTCGGGCTTGTAATCAAAAAGATCCAGGTGTGGTGGCGACCCGGCCATATGCAAATAAATGACGCGTTTGGCCTTCGGAGCGAAATGCGGTTTCCGCGGTGCGAGTGGATTGATGAAGTCGGGTGCTGCGGTCGCGGACGAGCCTAATGACCCCAGGGCCAGTGCACCCAATCCGGAGGGGCAAGCCTGGAGGAAGTGTCGTCGCGTTAGCTGATGCAGGTTGGAGAGATGAGGATTCATGCGTCGGTTCCGTTACCTTTTGGTAAGCGCTTCATCGAGATTTAATAGTACATTGCAAATAACCGTCCAGGTTGCAAGCTCTGGAAGGGGTATTTCCTTGGGCGCGGCGCCGGCCAGAGAGGTCGCCATCTGCGTTGCTAATTTCTGGTCTGTCTTGTAACGAGCGTGCAATTGCATGTGCAACTGCGTCAGGCGGGCCGTTTCAGCAGGCTCGGCAGGCCGCGAGAGACAGAGTCGGAAAGCAAAGTTAATCTGGGCGGAAAGATCGTCCGCTGAGTGCCCGATGACGCGACGGGCAAAACGCTGGGCCGCCTCGACGTAAACCGGATCGTTAAGCGTGACGAGTGCCTGCAGCGGTGTGTTGGTTCGCACGCGTCGGATCGTGCAGACGTTGCGAGTAGGGGCGTCAAAGGCGGCCATCGAAGGATAGGGGATGCTGCGACGCCAGGAAGTGTATAGGCCACGCCTGTACTTGTCCTCGCCGGGACTCGTGGTCCAGTCGGTGGAGCCGCCAAAGGCTGCCTTCAGCCCCAGGTTTGGGCGCGGGGGTTGGACGCTCGGACCGTACATCTTGTTGCTTAAGAGTCCGCTAACTGCCAGGGCTTGATCGCGAATCATTTCAGCGGACAACCGGAAACGGGGTCCGCGGGCCAAGAGATGGTTGTCCGGGTCGATGCGGGCAGCGTCTGCCACGATACCACTGGACTGTCGGTAGGTTGCTGACATTACAATCGTCTTTAATAACGACTTGCTATCCCAGGCATTTTCCATCAATTCCACAGCCAGCCAATCGAGCAATTCTGGATGTGTGGGCAAATCGCCTTGAGTCCCGAATTCCTCGCTCGTGGCGACCAGGCCGCGACCGAAGAGCTGTTCCCAATAACGATTTACCACGACCCGAGCGGTCAGTGGGTTGTCTCGGCTAATTAGCCACTGGGCGACACCCAATCGGTTGACGGGGGCCTTGGGCGGGAGTGCGTGAAAAACGGCCGGCACCCCCTGACTGACCTCCCGATCCTTGGCCAGGAAATTACCGCGAATTTGGATGTGTGTTTTACGCTGTTTGTCGGCGGCCAACTCCCGCATGATGGGGACCGTGACACCCTTGAGGCTATCGACCTGCTTCTGGAGTGCCGCCAGTTGGTCTGTCACCTTTTTCGGAGGTGGCACGAGACGGCTGTAATGATCAAGAAAGATTTGTTTTTCGGCGGCTGTCAGCTTGCCGTGAGAACGCGACACTAACGGGACCAACGTGGCGGGCAGGAGTCGGACGGCGCCGTCTGCGGTGGTAGCGGAAATGCGAAATCGCCCAAGTGTATGGCTCTCACCATATTGTTGCGAGAGCGTGATTTGAAACTTCGTCGGCTGGCCGCCGACGCCAAGTGGTTGCTTGAACTGGAAGGCGGCTCGGCTGGCCGCGCCAATATTTCCTCCGACAGCCCACCCTGCCCTCTTGGTTTTGTCGTCACCATCAATAGCGTGCCGAGCAAGCCAGCCGTCTGCAGGCGCCGCTTTCCCGTCACCCGCTTGCTCGACGTCTGCGGAGGCAGCGGCGAAGATGGCCGTGATTGACCCGGTCAGGTCCGCCGCCAGTTCCTTCTTCGGAGCTGTGGCATAAGTCTCCTTCCAAATGACGTTCCGTTGGTCGTCAAGTAGCGAAAGGACGAAGCCGTTCAGCCGTGACTGGAGGTTTGCGTCCGTACGGTTCCAGATTGCAATGCGGTCGACGGGTTTCAGGCCGCCGAGGTCAATTTCAAGCCATGGATCGGTGCTAATGGCGGTGTGGGTGACACTATTTTTGGCATAGTTTCCGTCGGTGTTGCCGTCGATCGCTCGTTCTGCTGGTCCTCCGAAGCCAGTCGACGATTGCGTTGCCTTGCCGGTTGGTGCTACGTTGTCGCCGCCGCTGAAGACTTGGACTTCCGCCACGTGGATCATTTTGCCTTTGCCGGGTAAGTCGATACGGACAAAGCGGCCTTGTCGAGGCTGCTTGGAGGCAGAATGGTCAACGACGCGGATCTCGGAAAGGACGAAATTGCCTCCGCTCGATCTGCCGGGCCCTTGTTTGGGTAAATCAGCAGCCGGCAGTGCTTCCAATAGAAGTCCCGTGATCCCAACAAGGTCGGTTTCAATGTCAATCGCATAGGTGTCGGTGGCCGCCGAGACGCCCGTCGCCGTGATGGCGCTTTCTGGCCCCACGGATAGGGTTGCACCGGAGCTAGACGTCAGTTTCGTGGGGACCAGGGGCTGCCAGCCATAGTCGCGTCCGGCGACCTGTGCCCACGCCTTATGCTGTGCCGCGAGGGCCGTCGCGGTGGGCGTTAGTTGGCCCCGTAAGGCGAGCATCTGTCCGGCTAGCTGAGCCTTTTGTTGCTTCATCGACTCGGGCAAGACAGTCAAGAGCGGTTCCTCGTTGCGACGGTCGGCATCCTGGCTGTTATTAAAAAAGGCAAAGAATTTAAAGAACTCTTCCTGCGAAATCGGGTCGTATTTGTGATCGTGACATTGAGCGCATCGAATAGTAGTTCCCATCCAGACTTGCAGCGTGGTATTGACACGATCTACGATCGCCACGTTGCGGAATTCCTCGTCGTCTGTGCCGCCTTCGCTGTTGGTCAGCGTGTTACGGTGAAAGGCGGTGGCCGTCAGTTGCTCGGGGCTTGGGTTGGGAAGAAGATCAGCCGCGATTTGCTCGACTGTGAACTGATCAAACGGCATGTTGCTATTTAGGGCCCGGATTACCCAGTCCCGGTAGAGCCAGATGGTGCGAGGCGGATCATCGGCATAGCCGGCTGAGTCCGCGTAGCGCGCCAAGTCCAGCCACATGACTGCCCACCGTTCCCCATATCGAGGCGACTTGAGGAGGCAGTCAACCAGGTTTTCATAGGCGGCTGGTGACTTATCCGACATAAAAGTTTCCAATTGTGCCAGCGTCAGCGGGAGACCGGTCAAATCCAAGGCGAGCCTGCGTGCGAGCGTGTATTTATCGGCGCTTGCCGCCGGCCTGAGTTTTTCCCCTTCGAGCCGTTTGAGGACGAAATAATCGATCGGATTACGAGCCCAATCGGATCGTTTAAGGGCTGGGAGGGGAGGTCGTAGCGGGGGCTGGTAGGACCAGTGTCCGGCATAAGGAGCACCTTGTTTCACCCAAAGCTGCAAGGTCTTAATTTCCGCTGCCGTTAGCTCGATGCCGCTCGACTTCGGGGGCATCCTCTCTTTTCCGGGTGCGACGATCCGGGCCAGCAGTTCACTCGATTCTGGGTCGCCGGGGACGATCACGCCAAGATCGTCGACAGCAACACTGCGCTGGTCTAGACGCAAATCGGATTTGCGCTGTTTCGAGTCGGGTCCATGACAGCGGAAACAGCGATTCGAGAGGATCGGGCGGATGTCACGGTTGAAATCAACCGTCGGTTCGGCAGCATCCACGGAGGATCGCGAAACCAAAGCCGAGGAAAGCAAAATAAGTATTCCCAACAACCGTTGCATGGCCCTGCCCCATTAAACCGGAGAAGCTGCTTGAATTCAGCTCTTTATTGTAGCATTTCTGGGAGTTTTTTGGCGCTAGCAGTTGCACTGATTTTAGGGCAAATTGGCCACTAGTCCGCGTGGTTGATCTCTGCGGGACCTAGTTGAGACTGCGCATGTTTGATCTTGCGGACGAAATAAACGGTTGCCATGGCCAACAGGGCGGTGCCACCGACCGCTAGTAAGTAGGCCATGCCACGGAAAAAGTTCTCCCAGGTCGTTTCTCCTTGCCCTAAAACCCGATACAGCTGGAGTCCGATGGAACCACTGTAACCGAGAGAGTCGGCGATATAGATAGCAAAGACGGCAGTGCCGGAGAAGCGAGTGGAGGCGATGAGCCGATCGAAAACTACGGTTCCGTAGGGAACATAAGTCAAATAGCCGCCCATTCCGATGAGAATCATCCAGGCGATGGGACCAATGTGACCCATGTCGTAGAGGAGCGTACTAATGCCGAGAAGCAAGGTCCCGGAGATCATGATAGTAAACGTAGCGACCATCCCCACGATGTGACCGCGAATGGAATTTAGCAGCACCAGGGAGATGAAAACCGGGATGGCGATCGGCATGTCTGTCTTGCTGAACACCGCCTTCTGGTCGGCCTGGCCGAGTTCCGTTAGCAGATCGATCCCATACATGTCGCGAATTTCACGGAAGGCCGAGAGAAAAAAATAGACGAGCATCAGGAGGAGCAGGCCGGGAAAAAACTCCCGAACAAATTGCCATCGCTGGGCAGCGTTCATGGGAACCCTTTCCACCCGCTCGTCGATTTCTTCTTCGTCTGGTTCCGGCAGTTGATTCAGGAGCCAGACGCATAAAAAGAACGGGGCGATGAACAAGCCACCGGTGGTCACAGGCATCCAGAATTGATCGGTCAAACCGTTGTCCACGAGAGTCTTACCGATATCTTTGACGATGCCGCTGGCGATAATATAGGAGACACTGAGCCCGACGAGCAGGATTTCCGACGTACGTCGGCCTTCCAGGTAGCGCACCACGAGGCCCCAAATCATCCCCAAGGAAAGGCCGTTGAGCAGGATTGCAAGAAACTTCCAGTTCGTCGGCAAAACGGCGAACAGGGCCAAGGCCCCTTCGGCACAAACGATAAGTGCGACCAGCATCGTTGCCCGCCGAGGCCGCGTGACTTCCGAACAAAACTTGAGGCCCAGATACTTGGAGGACGCATAGCCCATGACCTGGCTGATTGTCAGGCTGATCTTTAGATCAATCACGGTCCCAAAGAATTGCAATCCCTCGTATTGGGCAGCGCCGAACGGTTTGCGGAAGGCGTACATGCAAAAATAGGTGCCAAACGCAGCCAGGATGGCGTAGAGCGAAAAGGTCCAAGGACTGCATCTCTCCAGCCAAGCCGTAATTCGCCCCGGCGTCGGATTTTGAATATTTTCCATCCTGGTATGCTTTTCCATCTTCGCAGACAGACAGTAATTCTCGTGATCAAACAAGAGCGTACCAGAATCCACAGGCAGCGGGAAGATTGTCGTCGCAGGGGGCGATCGCAGGGTCATGCCTGAACGCGACTTCTGCGGAGCGGGTGGCTCCTTGGGCAGGGCCTTGCTAAAATGCGTCGCAACCGGGGAGCATTTGAACTTCAAAGGGTTGCTGCTGGCGAAGAGGACGAGTTATGCGACGCATTGGAATCTTAACAGCCGGTGGAGATACGCCAGCCCTGAACGCGACGCTGTACGGAGCGGCCGCGCGGGCCAACGAGCTTAAAATTGAACTCGTCGGTCTGCTAGGAGGGTTTAATGCCTTCTTCGATCCACAGACTCCTCACGTCCACCTTAATCCGCTTTTCGAGACGATTCCGGAATTGGATAGCACGGTGGGCGGAACGGTCCTGGGATCCTCGCGTCGGTATCTCGATGATACAGATCACGAAGCCATCGCGAGAGCAGCGGAACGTGTCAAGCGACTAGCTTTAGACGGTCTCATCTGCATCGGGGGAGATGGCACGATCAACGGTATGCAGGCGCTCTGCAATGTTATACCGGCAGTCCTGGCGCCTAAAACTATCGACAATGACCTCGGCCTAAATTACGTGGGCGAGGCGCAAGAAAACCGGCAGCCACCGACAGCGGATGAGTTTGATATCAGCGGCATGGTTAATTACGCTACGCCAGGGTATGCCACGGCTGTCTATGTGGCGACTTGGGGAATTCGGCGCGTCAGGACCACTGCCGAAAGCCACCATCGGATCGCTATCGTGGAGGTGATGGGGAGACACTCGGGTTACATTGCGCTGGGCGCGGCTTACGGCCAACCGGATGTAATATTGTTGCCCGAGCAACCGCTCAACATGCCTGCCCTTGTCGAGCGCGTTTGCCAAATCTACGACCACCAGAAAAACGTCGTTATTGTAGTCGGAGAAGGA
>Ga0310342_100001098_pt1 | contig 16429 bp, 13 predicted proteins | sample S15DNA20500_MG_FD_206155 | JGI IMG/M metagenome (GOLD analysis project Ga0310342, IMG submission 206155) | Marine microbial communities from station ALOHA, North Pacific Subtropical Gyre - S1503-DNA-20-500_MG | ecosystem: Environmental > Aquatic > Marine > Oceanic | place: Pacific Ocean: North... | reverse complement strand
ATCGAGTTCCACGTTCAAGACACCGGAATTGGCATGAACCCACAGCAACTGAACCGCCTGTTTCAGCCATTTTCGCAAGCCGATGCGTCCACGAGCCGCAAATATGGCGGCACTGGATTAGGACTCGCAATCAGCCAACGGTTTTGCACACTCATGGGAGGAACAATCGAGGTAAACAGTGATCTTGATGTTGGCTCAACATTCAAAGTCGTTTTGCCTCGTGAAGTGCCTGATTCTGAAGATCATCTGATCACCCCTGGAGAAGATTCGCGAAACACACCGGCTCCGCATATATCTCAAATGGAGGGTTCGCATGACAAGGCCAGCAAAAATCTGGTGCTTGTAATCGATGATGATCCGGCAGTACGAGAGTTGATCGAACGTTTTCTCAAGCGAGATAATTTCCAAGTAGTTACAGTAGGCGACGGAGAACGTGGATTGGAACTGGCTAAGAAATTGCGCCCAGCGGCCATCACTCTCGACGCAATCCTGCCTAAAATGGATGGCTGGCAAGTTCTGGCAAGTCTCAAGGCCGATTCTACAACACGCGACATTCCCGTGATCATGATCAGTATGGTCGATAATCAAAATCGGGGGTTTACCTTGGGTGCCTCCGAATACCTGACCAAGCCTATTTCCCGAGAACAACTGACCGTCATTCTGAGCAAATATTTACACTCAAATAGTAACGCCTCTGTACTGGTTGTTGAGGACGATGACAATATTCGCAAACTGATGTGTCGCATGCTACAAACGGCCGGACACACTCCGCATGAAGCTCCAAATGGCCAAGTAGCCCTGGAACAGATCTTTGAAAACCAGCCGGCACTGATTCTGTTGGACTTGATGATGCCGAAAATGGATGGATTTGAATTTCTCAATCATTTACGTCACAACACGCAATGGCGAGATATTCCCGTGGTGGTTGTAACAGCTATTGATCCAACAACCGAGCTTACAGCCGATTACAGTAAGCAACTGAACGATCAAGTTCAACAGGTACTTTGGAAAGGCGCGTACGATCTTGACAGATTGATGAGTGAAATCCAGATGTTGGTATCGAAATTTGTACGTGGTCGAGATGAATCGAATGAGAGCTGACCCATGGTAAAGGTTCTGCTGGTTGAAGACAACGAAATGAATCGCGACGTTCTTTCTAGACGACTTCAACGACGGGGCTACGAAATTGTCTTTGCCATGGACGGGCAAGATGCCATCGAGACAGCACATCGCGAAACACCATCGTTGATACTCATGGATCTGAGTCTGCCTGTGATGGACGGCTGGGAAGCGACCCGGCATTTGAAGGCGGATCCCGTGACAAAGACCATTCCCATTATTGCCTTAACCGCACACGCGATGTCCGATGACAGGCAACGTGCATTAGATGCAGGCTGCGATGAATACGAAACCAAACCGGTGGAACTGCCACGGCTGCTAAAAAAAATGGAAGCGATGCTCCCACAGGGGGAATCCCAATGACCCAGCAAGCTGCTACGGTGCTTGTCGTCGACGACGTTGCCGACAATCGCGAACTTCTCACCCGACGACTACATCGATATGGACATACGGTTCTCGAAGCAGAACACGGCCAAGCAGCACTTGAGCAACTGGCCCGTCATGCTATCGATTTGGTACTCCTGGACATCATGATGCCAGTAATGGACGGTTTCGCATTACTGGAAAGAATTCAGTTAGATCACAAATGGCGGGAAATCCCCGTAATTGTGATATCTGCAGCAGACGAAATGGATGGCGTTGTTCGTTGCATTCAAATGGGGGCTGAAGATTATTTAACCAAACCGTTCAATTCAGTGTTATTGAAAGCACGTATCGATGCGTCTCTGCAAAAGAAATGGCTCAGGGACCGCGAGTTAGAATATCAAAAACAGCTTCAATCAGAGCAACAACAAAGCACAAATTTGTTAAGGGCATTATTTCCCGATGTCGTTTTAGCCGACCTGAAGAATAACGATACATTTCGCCCACGTTCCTATCAAGATGTTGTGGTTTTGTTTTGCGATGTCGTGGGCTTTACGGCGTTCTGCGAAAACCGTGATCCTGAAGAAGTCGTCCATCACCTGCAGTGTCTTGTCGAAGGCTTCGACGCAATTGTGGAAACTCACCATCTGGAAAAAATCAAAACGATCGGTGATTGCTACATGGCCGCTGCCGGCCTCTTACAACAAATTTCCGATCCCGTAATGCAATGTGTCAATTGTGGCTTGGCGATGCTGGATCACGCTCGATCAACACCGCCAAATTGGGAACTCCGCGTTGGAATCCACGCAGGTCCCGTGGTTGCCGGTGTCGTGGGAAGCCGAAGGTATTCGTTTGACATTTGGGGAGATACTGTCAATACGGCGGCGCGTGTAGAGAGCCACAGCGAACCCGGTGCGGTGAACCTGAGCGAGGATGCCTGGCAACGTATTGCCGGGCAGTGCACCGGCGAGGCACGCCAAGTCGATGTCAAAGGCAAGGGTCAATTGACGATTTGGCGGTTCGTTTCAAAACAGCATGGTAAAAGTTGATGGTTTGTGCCGATCCCGAATCTTCAACCTGCCTCTTCAAACTTGAAATCTCTCATCCTCTTCTGGTCGAAGGACTAACTCGCCAGTCGCTTCGAGTGGGGCCAGGACTGCCAGTCACGTACCAATTCCCGTCGGACTGGATTGTTTAAAACAAATAGGACAATCTCTTCCAGCGATTGTCCTATTTCTAACATCGGTTCACATTCACTGTGATCAAATAGACGCCCCGTGATACCCAGGTTCCAACTTCCAGTGGTCGTTGAGTTTTTGAATTTGGCAATTTGGTCAAGGATCACTGACTCTTTGCGAATTCGCTTAGCAGCCCGACCGACTTGAGGAGCCATGTTCGTCAGACGACAAGCGATATGCAGGTGATCCGGCATCAGACAGAAACTGAACACTCGCCACTTGAACTGCTTCTTCGCCCAGGTAATCGACTGCAATACCATTTCTGCAAGTCGAAAATCCAAAAACGGCTCTCCTAAATGCCGTGCACACAATGACAACAGATAATCGTTCTCAGTAACTTCAAGAACGCCAGGATGGGTATCAACGGTACGAGGGTCTACCGAAGACTGTCTATGAAGCATTGACATGCTAACTCCCAATTCTGGTTCAACCAATGTAACAATCCAACTCGGGGAACCACTCGTCCCCAGGAAATCAACAAATTTGCAGCATGCCTGGCGGGTCAATCAACTTACCTCGATGATTCTTCCCACAATACGTTGAAGCGTGGAGAGAAAACCAGCAAATTAACCAGTCTTCAATGAGCACTTTCCTATGATGACAATCCCAAGAAAATGTGTCAAACCTGAATAGCTTGATCAACATTATTATTTTTTCACCTCGCCCTTTCACAAAAAGAAATAAACTACCCAAAGTGTGCCATTAAACAGTTCATTCCAACTAACTTCATCAGCAAAATCAGCAACTTTCATTGACAACCGCTTGGCCTCTGTTCTCGGATTCGCCATAAAAATGTAATCCCTGCACAACGAGCCTCACTTGCCCAATTCGTAAACTGCAGAAGAAGGGAAAAACGCTTAGACTAAATCAATGATTTGCAAATTACAAACAAACGCCTGCAAATCAGTACGGAAGAATGACTGTCAATCGCGGCTGGAAGGGTTGGCAATTTCTAAGGTAATAATTCCAGTCAACGATCAAATCAAACTGGGGTCAGAAACGTCACTCGCGCAGACCAAGAGAGCCGGGATGACGGTTTCTTCCCTGTCTCTCCTAGCCAACAAATCTTAGAAACCACCGATCAACAATCCACCGCCAAATGGGGCCCTCAACTTCGCAATTTTGGGAAATCCACCCCGTTTAGCAAAATTACTCATGCTGGCAACATGAAAAAACAGTCTTTTACCGCAGTCAGACCGCTAATTCCACCCTCTTCAACCGACTTCCCAAAGGGCCAAAAATTCGTTATCCTACAAAGTTTACAACATTTAACTAAATCCTCGGCGGAAAGGCTGCGCTGGCCATTTATCGAGGTGTGCCCCTCCACCGTTTTTCAAAATGAACAAGTCGGATCAACCAAACCACTGGAATTGTCTCGCCACTGAATTGGGCGCCGAATCGACGCCTAACGCGGACAACACGAAAGCAATCATCGGCGGACCAAGAACGGATCCACCGTCTGAGCCTGTACCACCACGTGCGGTCAATCAGAGCCGTGACAATCGCAGTCCCCCCCCTGCTACCGATTGGGACTCTTTGGCCGGTGAGTTGGGATTACAGCCTGAGAGCAACTCCAATGATGACCCCACATCGGAAAGCCAACCCAACGAGAAATCTCCTCCGTTGACTGGCTCCCAGGAATCATCAACAGAATTGGGAACATCCTCCCAGACGCCATCGTCCCAACCGTGGCCTGCTGGAATCGAAGATACCCAAACGCCTGAAGTCGATATTCCCGACGTGGTTGAAGCAACAAGAGGAGAAGTTCCACAACTGCCGTTTGAAGAACTAACCGAAACCGACGAAGAACTGTTGGAAGCTGAGCCATTGGACCCCCAGTCTATCTTTGGCACCGCCGAAATCGAAACATCGGAAGCAGAGACAACTGAAGTTGACGCCAGTGAAGATTGGTCACTTGACGATGAGCGTTTGCCCATTGAATCCGCTACAACGGACAATCATGAACAAGGAGAGAACGTTTCAGAGTCCGCCGAATCACTCTCTGACATTTTTGGATTGTCCGCTGACGATGAGTTGAACGATTGGAGCCAACCCTCAGCCAAATCGGGCGAAAATGAGGCAGAGAAAAGGCTGGAGAAAATCTTCGACGTTGATTCTGCGGAAAAACCTGATTCAGAAAAATATGATTCGCAATTGGACGAAACCGCTGAAGAAAGAACCGACCAGACAGCCGCTCATAAAGATGACTCTGACAGCGATGATGATTCTGTGGCGCCACAGAGTCGCCAACACCACCAAGGCGGTCGCAAACAAAAATCCTCGTCCACAACCGATGCCGACCCTGGTTCCCTCGATAGTGATTCGACAGATCCTGATGATATTGAGATAACAGGCGACAATGAGGATGAATCAAGCAGCACCAACACGACGCGAAAACGCCGCAGGCGCCGGCGACGCGGTGGTCGTTCCAATCAACGAGCCTCGGATGAAAGCAACAACGGTTCCTCGGATGACGAGACGGATGGTTCCTCGGATGAAGAGACGGATTTCAATGCGGAATCTAAGGACGTCACAACGACCGATGCGATTGACAAAACGGATAACCTTGACACTTCACAAAACTCAGCTCACCGAAAGATTCCTTCCTGGCAAGACGCAATTGAAACAATTGTTTCGAACAACATTGCCTCTCGATCCCGCCAGTCACGTTCAGAAGGATCTAAAGGACGGGGGCGAGGACGAGGACGAGGCAGTCAAAGCGATTCAAAAAAATAAGCCGTCGGTCAGGCTGTAGCGATTATCTTGCCCCATTGGAACGACCGTATTCTACAGAACGGTCGATTGTATTGCTGTTCTGATTTGGATAATCTTCCAAAACTAAATCATCTTCGTTGATTTAGACAATTTTCATCCCCAAGCACCGACGAATGCGCAAAGCAGATCCAACACTCCGTTTCCCTTCCTATCCCACCGCAGTGACGAACATTCAACGTGACGCCTCACATCATGGTCAGCTTCAAAGTCCTTGTCGAATTTAGCCACTCAAAACCAGATTGCAGGAAAATTTAGAAAACGCGTCCATCTGAAAAATTACATCCTGGAACGCTTTTATATCGACTGAGTCTTGGTTCGGCTCCCTACAAACGATCTTTTCGTTCTGAACCTACCCCACCGGGCAAATTGGCGTGGCGAAGTTGGAAACTTATCAACAGTCCTAACATTTACGATTTTTGCCAATTCCGCGTGTGTCTGTTAGTCTAAAGCTAGGGTCAACATTGGGTGCGTTTTTTCTGGATCTTTTTCATGGCTTCTTCACTGAACCACAAAATTGCTGTACTTCTTTTGATCTTGGGATCGACTTCCGCCTCCTATTCGCAAACCGCGACAGAATTTGTTGCTTCGTTCGATCTTCCTCTGTTCATAACATCCCCGCCCAGTGATAACGGACGGCTTTTTGTCGCAGAGAAAGGGAACAGTGGCACAGCGAACATTCGGATTTATGATTTGACGAATCAAAAAATAGTCGACACCCCATACTTGACCATTGACGGACTGACGACCAGTGGTGAGCGTGGTTTATTAGGCCTTGCTTTTGATCCAAATTTTGCCGCCAACGGCCACTTTTATGTCTACGTATCGGTACCCGATAGTTCACAAGACCATCGTTCAGAAATTCGCCGTTACACAGCCAATGGCAACCCGCTCACATCTCATTCTGCTAATTCCAATTCGGCATTCAATGTCCTTTCGTTCGATCAACCATTTTCAAACCACAATGCCGGTTGGATCGGCTTCAACCCCAAGAGAAACCCTGCTGATCCACAATATCTCTACATTGCCAGTGGCGATGGCGGGCCAGGCAATGATCCCAACAACCTCGCGCAAAACATCAATTCATTACTCGGCAAAATACTTCGTCTTGATGTTCGTCAGGGTCAAGTTACCGTGCCACCGTCAAATCCATTTGTGAACCTCTCCGGAGATGATCGAATTTGGGCCTCCGGTTTACGAAATCCATACCGTAACAGCTTCGACCGTGAAACGGGTGATCTCTGGATTGCGGATGTGGGCCAGAGTTCCCGAGAAGAAATCAACCGACAAAAACCTGTAAGCAACGGCGGGGAAAACTATGGTTGGAGAATCATGGAAGGCAACCAATGCTTCGACAACTCACAGTCGGACAGCAACCCTGCATGCCACGATGCCAGTTTGACTCCACCCGTTTATCAATACGGTCGTGGTGATGGAGAACTGGGGGGACGCTCTGTCACAGGAGGTTATGTCTACCGTGGATCGGTTCCCGCTTTTCAAGGGCTCTACTTTTTTGCCGATTTTGCCGAAGACAACATTTGGACCCTCGATCCCCACGCGGTTGACATTCCAGCTTCAGTCATCCATCGCAACAGCGATTTAGTTCCCGATTCAGGGGCTCTCCAGTACGTTGCGAGCTTCGGAGAAGACGCTACAGGTGAACTGTACGTCGCAAATCTCTTTGAAGGCCAAGTTTGGCGAATCGTCACTTCTTCAAAAAATATCCATTGGAACGGCAATGATACAAGCGCAGGATCTGCAGGCGATGGCATCCACTGGAATGATCCCAACAATTGGACACGCGGCGTTACCTCCGATGTCGGCTTCGTAGCCGATGACCAAGTGATCTTCGCTTCCGGATCAAACCATCTGACCATTGACCTGCAGGGAACACAAACGGTCTCGGCTACAAAATTCAATACCGATTATTGGTTGACCAACGGTCAACTACGTGTGTTATCCGGCAACATTACCGTCCAATCGGGTGTGACCGCCACGTTCACTGCCGATCTGTCGAGTGAAACCAACCATTCGAGCTTACGGAAACTTGGAGAGGGAACTCTTTTGGTCAATTCAACCGCCGGCCAATTGGTGGTCCAATCCGGAACCGTGGGTGGATCAGGAACCGTGGCCCATCTGACTGTCCATTCGGGTGTCGTAGCCCCCGGTCATGCCGTTGTAGGAACTGCGGTTCCGGAACCCAGTACGATCCTATTATCCTGTATCGTATTCCTGTTGATATCCGGAAGAATCCTGAGAAATCATCGCTGATATCCCGCCCCAATCGCCAGCTGAACAAGACTCTTCGTTTCGCTAGGGTTTCTCTTCGTCAAGTCGCTCATGCGTCATCCTTGATGATGACTCCATTGCCAGAAGACCATCGGACAATTTCCAACTAGCTGTTCGAGGTGACACTGCTCTCTTTCGTTTCCTTGAATAAAACGGCAAACAGTATCATGACGATTCCCGCCATCATCGCCGGAACCATCCAAATCGCATGCCAATCGTGGGCAGACTCACCGGACATTGTATAATGCTGCACAACACGACCGGAGATAATCGATCCGACGAAAAGGCCCAGACCTAGTGTCACCAGGGCGAGAAATCCCTGAGCCGCTGCCCTCACGTGTGCCGGTGCCTTGTTATCCACGTAAATCTGCCCAGTCACAAAGAAGAAGTCATAGCAAATCCCGTGCAGGACAATGCCCAGATACAACATCCACATTCCACTTTCGACGTTTCCGAAGGCGAACAAAATGTATCGCAACGTCCAGGCCAACATACCAATCAACAACATCCACTTCACTCCCAAGCGAGCAAAAAAGAAAGGCATCAAGATCATGAAGAATATCTCCGATACCTGGCCATACGTCATTTTTGTTGCGGCGCCTTCTACAGCAAGTTCATTAAGAAACATGTTGGTGAACGTGTAATAGAATTGTAAAGGAATACAAATCAAGAATGACCCAACCACGAAAATCAAAAATGCTGGCTGCCGCATGAGCGAAAGCGCTTCCAAGCCAAGGATCTCACCAAGGGTCGGCTTCTTGCCGGCATTCGGTGGTGGTGTGTGGGGAAGCAGGAGACAATAAAGGCCCAGCACAATCTGTGCAACGACCGCAATGAACATCGGAATGCTTGTCGCCTCCACACTGGATCCCTTTTGCGCAGCCGCCCCCATACCCCAGTCGACTGGTAAGCCAAATATTTCGTCAAACTTCAAACCGTACTCACCCTCTGCGTGTCGCAATGAGCCGATCAACACGCCTGCCACAATCCAGCCGATCGTCCCAAAAACACGCACCTTTGGAAACGACTGAGTTGGATTATCCAAATGGTGAAACGAAATCGAATTTGTCAGGGCAAGTGTCGGCATGTAAGCCAGAAAGTAGAAAATCAGACCCCACCATAAAAACGATGGGGACGACGATCTCGATAAATAAAACAAGATTGCAGCTCCGACTAAATGAAGCACGCAAAGAATTCGCTCCGTGGAAAAAAACCGATCAGCAATTAATCCTACAAAAAACGGCGCGAGGATTGCTGCAATCGAAGCCGTTCCATAGGCATCCCCGATCATCGCGTCAGAGAACAACCGTTCTCCGTCTCCCGTCATCTGTGTACCCATGTACGTTCCAAGTGTGACAAACCACGCCCCCCAAATGAAATACTGGAGAAACATCATCACCGAAAGCCGGCCAAATGCAGACGATTGTAACGTACTGTGTTGATTCAAATTTAGATTCCCATCCAAAAGTCGTGATTCCCGAACCAGTAAACGGGCGACGCTCGCTCCCTCAACTTCGCCACACAACGGTATAATATTATTGCGAAAACCGGTTGACGCCTGTGAGCCGGAGGCGAAGAAAAACCAAAAAGAAAGTGGAGGATAGGGGACTCGAACCCCTGACCTTCTGGCTGCCAGCCAGACGCTCTCCCAACTGAGCTAATCCCCCGTTAGCAACATCAAATAAACAACAATGAAGCGGTTCATCCGATTTTTTTAGCTTCATGCAAATTAGCAGGCAAACCCACTAACGTGTCCTTCCAAATACCTCATTTTGGGAAAAGACAACCTATCACTGTCTTAGCGGGCTGTCAATAACGACCCGCAAACCAGGGATCAGGGCCAAGAAAGAAGCTGACGCATCAGCGAGGTCACCCATTGAAGAATTTTCTAATCTGGCTCATCAAGTTAGCTGTTGCAATTGGAATTCTTTACTATCTCTTCCATAAGGCAACTGCCGACATCAGTTTCGAACAACTCGTTGCTCGGGAAAAAAATTGGGCATTTTTAGGCCTCGCAGCGATTTGCTGCGGCCTGGGTGTTCTAACTTGCTTTATTCGTTGGTGGCTTTTGGTTCGCGCTCTGGATCTGCCATTTTCCCTGCGTCATGCTTTTCGATTAAGCTTCCTCGGCTATCTCTTCAACTTTTTTTCCTTCGGGGTTGTGGGTGGTGACCTGATGAAAGCATTTTTTATTGCCCGCCAGTATCCAGAAAAAAAGACACTCGCAGTGACCACTATCTTTGTTGACCGTATCGTCGGATTGTACGGGTTACTTTGCCTGGCCAGCGTGTCAATCCTCAGTTTCCAGATCACTCCAGCCAAAATCAGAGATGTCGATGAACTGGCACGATTGATGTCGGTCTGTCACTTGACTGTGGGATTCACCGTTGGAGGGTCTCTCGGAGCCGTACTCATTGTTTTAATACGTCGCAAATCCATCGTGTCCATTGAATTTGCTAAACGTTTGCCCTTTGTTGGCTCGTTGGTTCATCAATTGCTTACTGCCATGGCCGTTTATGGACGTCATTTAAAAACCATTGGAATCGCATTTGTCATGAGCTTATTCATCCATGGCTTGCACGCCACCGGGATCTATCTTATCGCACGTGCGATCACAAATGATGCTCCGTCATTGGCAACCCACCTGATCATCGTTCCAATTGCAATGGTTGCTAACGCAACGCCTCTGCCTGGTGGATTAGGCGCCATGGAACTTGCGTTGACATTACTTTATCGTGCAGTTTCCACAGCGACGGCTTCTGCGCAACAAGGATTTGTCATCGCACTGGCCTACCGCGTCATCACCATGATGATCGCATTCGTTGGATTTATCTATTACTTGAGCTATCGGCGAGAAGTTAACGAATTGCTTTGGAAGACCAATTCAAGAGATTTATTATCAGCGCAGGATTGATACCAACTCACAATCGAGATCAAACGATGAAACCAATTATCGAAATTCTGCAAGGTGATGTAACAGACCAGTCGGTCGATGTTATTGTCAATGCGGCCAACAGCGAATTGGCCGGTGGAGGTGGTGTGGATGGTGCCATTCACCATCGTGGTGGCCCATCGATCATGGAAGAAACACGACAACGATATCCCTCTGGATGCCCTACCGGATCAGCGGTAATCAGTCCTGCCGGTAAGCTTCCTGCTCAATTCGTGATTCACGCCGTCGGCCCCGTATGGAGTGGTGGAAACCGTGGCGAAATGGAATTGCTCACTGCGGCCTATCAAACCTGTCTACAAATAGCAATCGACCAGCAGTGCCGCAGTATCGCTTTTCCATCGCTGAGTACTGGCGCCTACCGCTATCCCATGGAACAAGCTGCGCAAATTGCACTCACCACGACTCGTAATTTCCTTGCACAACACGGATCGCCTGCATTGGTGAAATTCGTGTTGTTCGGCGACACAGCTCTTAACATTTTTCAAAAAACATGGAAAGACATCCAACACTGACCAACGCAGCCAGTTGACCGTGAATGGAAAATTTTAACGTCGTGTTACATTTCGAACGATCTGCTGGTCGAAATAATTGATCGACATTCCTGCATCCACGACAATCGTTTGTGCAGCAATCCCACTGGATCGAGGACTCAACAAAAACACGGCCACATTCGCCGCCTCCTCGGTTTGAACAGCTTCGCCACGAGGAATTACTTTTTCCGCAAAAAGGTAGCTGTCAACATATCCCGGGATTCCTGCAGAAGCGGACGTTTTGAGCAGTCCTGGCCCAACGGCATTAAAACGAACTCGAGACGTTGCACTGAAGGATTTGGTTAAAAACGCAAGTGACGAATCCAGGGCGGCCTTGATCGGTCCCATATAACCGTAATTTTCACTGGCCATCTTGGTTGTCGAGATCGAGATCGTCACCACCGAAGCATCCTGTTCCAGTAGCGGCTGAAGCGCTCGTGACAACGAAATCAACGAATAACACGAAATGTCAACTGCCCGCAGGAATTCGGCTTTCCTTGTTTCATGGAAAGGTTGTGGTCCGTCCTGATAGTCCGCAAATGCAATCGAATGTACCAGGCCATGTAATTGATCATGACGATTGGCAAGACTTGTACCCAATGCCGAAATCTCTTCTTCACGCTCTACATCACAAACATGAATTTCAGCATCACCGACGAGTGAAGCGATCTGTTTTTGCCGCTCGTGACTACGCACCACATAAACGACTGTGGCACCGCACGCTTCTAACAGTTGGGCTATATGAAATGCAACGCTTTTGCGATTTGCCACACCGGTGACAACAATCGTCTTGGAAGCGAGTTGAAGGAAATCATTGATCATCTATCAGAATCCCTTACGCCATTTCCTTTTCTGGCGGAGCCGGCCGTGGAGCCAGGGTACAGGCAAATTCGAAACGGACAACCACATCACTTCCTGACATCATTTTGGCTTTCAAGAAAAAAGCGTCCGCTAAACGCTCGGTAAGCTTAACATGAATTTCAACCGTATCACCAGGCAAGACCATTTTCCTGAACTTTACATCATTCATCCGAGTCGCCACGGGGACACCTCGATGACCATTCAACTGGGAGCTCAGCAACACGGCACCAGCCTGCATGGCAGATTCACACAAAATCACTCCCGGGACAATCGGAAAATCTGGGTAATGCCCCTGAAAGAAAAATTCGTTTTCTCGAAACGTCTTACGACAAATAATAGAATCCTGAGTTTGCTCGACAATCTCGTCGAGAAGTAACATCGGACCTCGGTGGGGAATTGCTGTCTTGATTGGATCGCAGTTCATACGGGACCATGTTTCCATAAATGCCTGACGTTCAGGAAGAATTGCCAAAAGCCATGGTTGCAGGATGGGAGGCAGTCGTAGTAGTCAACTGCCCATCAACATCATTGGCAACAATCACTCCGTAATTCATTGCCCCCAGCCAGCCGGACATGATAATGCCAACACTGCCCGCATGATAGAGACCCTCAACGTGCCTAGGAAGGCCACGACTTACACCAAGACCTTCGAACTTAGTGCCAAAACTGGCACCGGTTATGTGTCGAGTATAATGCTGAAAGGTTCGCGGTGTTGCCACCTCCACGTGAACTGCCCGCTGGCGAATATTTGGCACGTATTTCTCCAACGCATCCAAAGTTGTTTCGATCAAATCGTGTTTACTGGCTTCATATTCCCGCTCCGCTAACGAATCCGAACTCCAGTCTTCCCAATTGGCATTCGTACTGGAAACAATCAAACACCTCGGACGACCCTGGGGCCGGGTACGTGGATAATAGAAAGAAAACGTACGACTTGTCACGTTTCTGCTCAGCAGCGCCTCGGTTCGAAACAGCGGTGCTGTTGAACTGAACAACAGGTCGCCTGTCGATTCTTCAAGTTGATCGTCAGGACCTAACGCAATGAACACCTGTGTACTCGAATTGTTAAGTCGAACCGCCTTCGCTTCATCGAGAAACGCGCGGCTGAAATGTTCTTCGCCAGTTAGCTGAAAAACTGTCGACACCAGATTGGAATTGGAAACAACGGCTCGAGACCGGATCTTCCGCCCATTGACCTCGATACCAGCCACTTTTTGTTGTTCCACTAAAATCTTCGTCACGTCGCATTTGATACGAACGTCCACTCCATGGTGCAGCATTTCCTTATGCATCAGGTTAACCAGCCGATCCGTTCCACCCTGAAAAGTATAAACACCTTTGGACATAAAATTGGAAAACACAATCCCATAGGTAATCGCTGGATCCTCGAGAGTGGAACCATTCGCGTAGGTAATGGGCTCCATTAACAACCGGATGACATCTTCTCGCCCTGGAAAAAAGCGATCGAACAACTGACGCACCGTCATCGTCTGATCATCGTAAAAGTTCATCCGTCGCACCGCGTCAAAGAATCCATGAACCTGTTCCACTGGCACCTGAAATTGTTCGACCAACAGCCGCGTAAAATCTTCACGGTCAAACGTTGTCGTGAGCGAAAACATGGGATTATCAAAACGAATGTTCTTCAATTGAACAATCGAATCAGCAATTTCCTGACACCAATACCGTCGACAACTTTTAACCATGCCGACCGGAAATCCATGCAGCGAAATGTCGAAGATGTGGCCACCGGGCCGCTTAAACCAGGTGGCCAACCCACCTAATTTATAATGTTGTTCGCACAACAATACCGAGTGGCCCGCACGAGCCAGAATATTCGCGCTGGTCATTCCAGCCAACCCACTGCCAATCACCACGACATCATAGTAAGAACGAGCGTCTTTTAAAAAATCCTTGGCCATCTGCTCAATCTCGCAAACAATGCTGGTTGGCCATCGATATGCCACTCACGATAGCACCAACAATGCCGACAAAACCCTGGTCAGTTCCACAAATATACAAGTTCTCAAAGGGAGTGGTGCCATCCCATTGTTTGTCAGGCGCTCCGTAAACGGCTCCATTATCATGCGAGGTAAACCGACGAATCGTCTTGGGTGTGAACATGTCCGTAGCCACAATGTGCCTGCGAAAATCAGGGACAAACCGAACCGCAGAAGCTATCACTCGATCAAACCAACGGAGTTTTTCCACACGGTACTCCGATTCAGGAAGCGTATTCCAACGCTGAAAATTTGCGAGTGCCGTTACCCGCATCATCCCTTCGGGTAATTTCGCATCCTGATCACCTAGCTCGCCATAAGCATAATTATTTGGGGAACAAATGACACCGGTGCGAACATCACACAGTTCCGTAGATTTTTCCCAGTGAAATTTATCCGAGTCATTAAAGAACACGATTGTCCGATCACAACCAATCTGACGGGGTTGTTGGTCCAGAACGGCTAACGTTTCAACAAATGAGAGTTGTCCCACCGAAGGATTTTTTTCGCAACGACTTTCGTTACACATTCGCATCGTTTCTACAATCCCGGCCGAGGAAAGCACATGACGACCCGTTAACTGATTACCATCATCCAGAACAACTCCTATGGCGCGTCCCTCTTCCATCGCGATCTGCTCCACACCCTTACGCAAAACCAACTCACCCCCCAGACCGCGAAACTTTCGTACCAAGTGCTTTAAAATCAGGCGTACGCCGTTCAACGGCCGGGCCAGTCCTTCCATATAGATACTACGAAACATGATGCAAAATTGACCAAAATCCATGTCATGTTCACGTGCGTTCCCGTACCACATCAGCGGACAAAAAATCATTTCGACTAACAATGGATCATCAACGATTTCTTCAACGACCTGGCGTGCTGACATCTCATAAACCACCTGGTCTAAATCGTTATAGTCGACAATTCGTTTAAGCAATCGACGAAAGTTATCCATCTGGGATGGAAACTTGCTGTTGATTTCCGACTCCAGCTTTTCGAACTCATTGGAAAAATGGAGTTCAATGTCTGGAAAAGCAACTACCGATCCTACCTGCGGGGCTAACAACAACTCGTCCCATCGAATCCGCAATTGGCGCAGTAAACGGGCAAGCGGACCCGTACGAGTTCCCTTGGGCGTGAAATTCGTCACCGCGTGCAGGCCAACATCATAATCTCGACCATTGAGTCGGTAGAATGAATTTAACCCACCAATCGTATAATGCCGTTCGAGAATGCAAACACGCTGGCCGAAGTACGCCAAGCGAATCCCGGCCGCCAACCCGGACATGCCGGCGCCGATAATGATCGTGTCGTACATGTAACATCAGATAACTACAGAAGGTTACGCCTTTTCCAAATTCTTCATCAACGGTTCAAGGTAATTTACCGTACTCTGCATGGTTGCCAACTGCTGATAGTCTTCTTCTGGAATCTGGACACGATGTCGTTTGCGGAGTTCCATAACGATATCTAAAAAGTCCATGCTATCGAGTTCGAGCTGCTCACGAAAAGCAATCTCATCATCGAGCTGACTTAAATCTTCGTCTGGTACGATATCATGAAGAATATCGGCAATCTCTTCACGTATGTCGGCAGGGTTCATGCAGAAGGTTCTCCCAGTTACACTTTCTTAACGATGACTACAGAGTTAATCCCTAACATTCCAAAAGAATTATTCAGGATATAGGTTGCAGATCTGATTTCTTTCGGTTCATTTACGACAAGGCCGGCTAATTCACAGTCGGCATCAAGTTGGTCGATGTTGATTGTAGCATGACAAACATCGTCTCGAAACGAAGCCAGGTTGCCTGCCAGCTCTAAGGCACCGGCCGCACCCATCGCATGGCCGATGAAACTCTTTGCATTATTGAATGAAGTCGTCCCCCTATTGCCAAACACAGCTCGCAGCGCCTCGCACTCCTGCGCGTCTCCCGTTGCAGTACCCGTGGCATGCGTACTGACAATATTGATTTGTTCGGTCACCAGACCGGCACGGTCCAAAGCCATCCGCACACATTCAGCCTGGCGTTGGGGGTTAGGCAAGACGAAATCAGACGCGTCACTGTTAATCGAGTAACCAACGATTTCTCCATAAATCGTTGCCCCACGCGCCTTGGCATCATCCATTCGTTCCAATGTATAGAGACAACCACCTTCAGCTACCACGATACCGTTACGATCCACATCAAAAGGTCGGGATGCCCTGGTGGGATCCTCATGTTCAGCCAGTGCCCCCTGGCTCTTGAAACTGGCGAAAATCCCGAAGGTACGGATGCTTTCGGATACTCCACCGGCCAGGGC
>Ga0310342_100001096_pt1 | contig 16431 bp, 12 predicted proteins | sample S15DNA20500_MG_FD_206155 | JGI IMG/M metagenome (GOLD analysis project Ga0310342, IMG submission 206155) | Marine microbial communities from station ALOHA, North Pacific Subtropical Gyre - S1503-DNA-20-500_MG | ecosystem: Environmental > Aquatic > Marine > Oceanic | place: Pacific Ocean: North... | reverse complement strand
CGTCCTTCAGCCACCCGAGGATCACCGACGTGTCCAGGCCACCCGAATACGCCAACACGCAACTGGGCATTGTCCGACTCCTCTCCACCGGTCCACCGCATGCGGCGACCGTGGAGTTGCAACCAATTGGGACGCCAAGCCGCGATTATAGAGGCTCGTCGGGAACCCCCATAGCCAGCGACGCCCGGCAGAGCCGTCACTTGAAAAGCCGTGACGATTGTGAGAAGACTCAACCGGCGGACGGTCCACCGACGCCACCACCCTGCTCCCACCCCGGGCTCTGCACGGAGACTGCCCCATGACGGCCGACAAGGACGCGCTGCTGGCCAGCGACCACGCTCACCTGATCCACCCTCTGCACAGCAAGGCCGGCCACCAGGACGCCCATGTCTGGGTCAGCGGCCATGGCTCGACGCTGGTCGACGCCGACGGCAGTGAGTATATCGACGGGCTCGCGGGACTCTGGAACGTCGTCTCCGGTCACGGCCGCACGGAACTGGCCGAGGCGGCCAGTCGCCAGATGACCACCCTGGCCTACTGTTCGGGCTACACCGGCAGTTCCAACCCCCACGCGATCGCCCTGGCCGAGCGGCTGGCCGGGTTGACCTACCCGTCGATCAACCGCTTCTTCTTCACCTCCGGCGGTGGCGAATCCAGCGATACGAACTTCAAGACCGCCCGTTACTACTTCCGTCAACTGGGCAAGCCCGAGAAGATCAAGGTGATCTCGCGACAGTGGGCCTACCACGGCGTGACGCTGGCGGCCATGAGCGCCACGGGAATCAGCGGCTACTGGCCGATGTTCGAACCTCGCGTCCCCGGCTTCTCGCACATCTCCTCGCCCTACCCCTACCGGTACGAGGCTCCCGAGGGAATCAGCCCGGGAATTGCCGCTGCCAACGAACTGGAACAGAAGATCCTCGAAGAGGGTCCCGAGACCGTGGCGATGTTCCTGGCCGAACCGGTGCAAGGTGCCGGCGGGATCCTGATTCCCCCCGACGACTACTTCCCTCGGATCCGCGAAATCTGCGACCAGTACGACGTGCTGCTGGCCGCCGACGAGGTGATCACCGGTTTCGGTCGCACCGGCACGATGTTCGGCCTGGAACACTGGGGCGTCGAGCCCGACATCATCCAGTACGCCAAGGCGATCACGTCGGGCTACTTCCCGCTGGGCGGCACCGGAGTCAGCGACGCGATCGCCGAAGTGCTCGATTCCGGCGAAGACGTCTGGATGCACGCCTACACCTACAGCGCCCACCCGGTCGGCTGTGCCGTGGCGATGGCCAATCTGGACATCATCGAGGGCGAAGACTTCCCGGGACAGGCGGCCGAAAAGGGACGCTACCTGCTCGACGGGCTCCAGGCCGCACTCGGTGATCACCCGCACGTCGGCGAAGTCCGCGGGCTGGGGCTGATGCTGGGTGTCGAGATCGTCGAGGACCGGACGACCAAGGAGGAGTTCGCGGCCGAGGAGAAGGTCGGGGCCCGGGTGCAACAGGCGATGCAGCAGCATGGCCTGTTCAGCAGAATGCGGGGCGACGTGGTCTGCCTGGCACCGCCGGTGGTGATCACCCACGAGGAAATGGACCGAATCATTGCCGCCGTGGCGGGCGGAATCGGCGACGTACTGGGAAGTTCCTAGACAATGGCAGACCCGACCAACGCCGACACCCGCCCGGGTGACGTCACCTTCACCACCTCCTACCTCGAGGATCTCCGGAACGTCATCTCGGGCCTGGACGCCGACGCGATCGCCACGGCGATCGACTGGATGCGACAGACCCGCGACGAGGATGGCACGATCTTCATCTGCGGCAACGGCGGCAGCGCGTCGATCGCCTCGCAGATGGTCGTCGACATCGTCAAAGGCGCGTCACTGCGAAAGGCGGCGCGGTTCAAGATGATCGGCCTGACCGACTCGATCGCCACCATCACCGCCTACGCCAACGACGAGGGGTACGAGACGGTCTTCGAGGAACCTCTCCGCAACTTCGCCCGTCCCGGTGACCTGGTGATGGGCATCAGTGGCAGCGGCAACAGCGAGAACGTGCTGCGGGCGATGCGACTGGCCGGCGAAACCGGTTGCCGGACCGTCGGGTTGACCACCGGCGAGGGGGGATCGCTGAAGGAGCTGGTCGACCTGGCCCTGGCCGTGCCCAGCTCTCACATGGGCCGACTCGAAGACTGCTTCTTCATCATGACCCACGTGCTCTGCTACGCGTTCATGGAAGCCGACTGACCCGTCGCCCCTCGCCAGGCCTCGCGGACGTGCCCGGCGATCTCCGGTACGCCCTCGCCGTTGCGGACCTGGGCAAACACGAACGGGCCGTCTCCGCGCATCCGCCGGCTGTCGCGATCCATCACCCCCAGGTCGGCACCGACCGCCTCGGCCAGGTCAGTCTTGTTGATCACCAGCAGGTCCGACTGGGTCGTCCCCGGCCCGCCCTTGCGCGGGATCTTGTCGCCACCGGCCACGTCGATCACGTAGATCGTGAAGTCGGCCAGTTCGCGGCTGAAGTCCGCCGCCAGGTTGTCGCCGCCGGATTCCAGCAGCAGCATGTCCGGTTCGAACTCGCGGCTGAGTTCCTCGACGGCCGCCAGGTTCATCGTGATGTCCTCGCGGATCGCCGCGTGGGGACAACCACCCGTCTCGACCGCCTGGATTCGCTCGGCTGCCAACGCCTCGTTGCGGATCAGGAACTCGGCGTCCTCGCGGGTGAAGATGTCGTTGGTCACCACTGCCAGGCTCAATTCGTCACGCAACGCCTGGCACAACGCCAGCACCAGCGCACTCTTGCCCGTCCCCACCGGCCCCCCCACGCCGACGGTGAAGGCCCGCCGCCGGAAATCCCGATCCGGCAACGGCAACGACCGCTCGGCAAACCGACCCGGGTGCTCCAGCACCTCGTGGTCGTGACCATGATCGTGGCTGTGATCGTGGTCGTGGCTGTGATCGTGGTCGTGATCTGGATTCACGGGTGTCTCCTCTCGCGGGGACCGGGACCGGCCGGCCGCGAAGCTAGCTCTGGAACAACCGGCTGTAGAGTTGGTCGTGACGTGTCGCGACGAGTTCCATCATCGGGCTGGTGATGGCCACCTCGTCGACCCGTCGGTGCATCGCCTCATCGGCCTCGTGTTGGACAAAACGACCGAAGCGGGTGATCAACGACTGGCCGGCCAGTGGACCGATAATATTCAGCCGGGTGGCCGCCGAGACGACATCGCGGAGCTGGGTGTAGAGATACCAGGCGACGGTCCGCCGCAGGGGCAGGGACAGCAGCGAGGTGACCCGTCCGACCAGCGGAGCCTGGTGACCCACGAGTTCTCCCGCCGCAACCCGTTCGCGAAGTTCCACGATCTCGGGGATCCCGAAGGCGGCCTCGGCCGCCGCCAGGAAACTCCGGCCCTGGACCCGGCTGGCCCGGTTGGCCACGTGATTGGAGATGAACGCGTCACACCATTCGTCGACACGGATCAGCGACTGGTCGCCGGTGTGGACCGCGACGAGAAACGGCAGGGCACCACGCGAGGTGTCCTGCACCAGCGTCTCCAGGAACCGCGCCAGCGATTCGGCATCGGTGACCAGGCCCTCCCGCCACGCCGATTCGAGTCCCGCCGAGTGCGCAAAGCCGCCGGAGGGAAACGCCGAATCGGCCAGTTGCCAGAATGTCCACTCGGCACCGATCATTCTCGATCCACCGGATCCCGACCTTCGCCCATCGCAGGCGGCGAGCATACCCACTGCCCGGTGGGTCCGCCAGCGGATGGCAGGGTCCGTAAGGTGACCTCGATCGTCACAGATTGCCTAACCGTTACCTCCAATAGATCTGTCTCATGCGGCCGCAACATCCGGTTCATCATCACGATCAGGTCCATCCGGACAAGTCGTTGATTCGGGTAACCGATAGAACTCCAACGGACACGCGGTACAACCTGTTCAATCAGGGTCACCCGTGCCGAAATCGCGGCCCAAGGAGAGAAGGCCGCGGGATGTTGCTGTTCCTTCAACAACAACAATCACAATTCCACGGAGAGGAAAGAACCATGTTGTTCAAGAAAACACTCACACTGTTTGCCGTGGCCCTGCTGGCCATCGGCACGTCGGCATTCGCCCAGGACATCACCACGCCCCTGCTGGGACTGATCACTGCCGACGACGAGAACTGCGGAAAAGACACCGACAAAGAGGTTGGCTGTGATCCCCGCGACAACTCGTGGCTGAAGCCTGATCTGAAGGCGGTCAAGAACCACGTCACGGTCGGCTTCGGAGTTCGTACGAGTTTCAATTCACACGAAGTTGGTCGCACGCGTGACTTCAACCTGGACAACGCGCGGATCCGCCTTTCGGCGAACATGGGTGACAAGCTCTCGGGCATGTTGAACACCGATGTCAACCAGGCTCAGACGGGCGGAGTCGGAGACGACGACATCACGATTCTCGATGCCTCGATCGACTACAAGCTGTTTGACCAGGTCTCGGTCAAAATGGGTCGCTTCATTCCACCGACCGACCGTGCGAACCTCAGTGGTCCGTTCTTCCAGAACGCCTGGCAATTCCCGTTCGTGCAGCACAGGAATGGGTACTACGACATCTTCCAGGGTCGTGACGACGGCGTGGCGTTTTACGGCGACACGGGCGACGACGTCCAGTTGAAGTGGTCGATCGGCCTCTTCGAGGGCCACAACAATGTCGCCGGCGACGACGACGTCTGGGTGGTCGGCCGAGCCGTGTTGAACTTCCTCGACAAGGAAGAAGGGTACTTCAACCAGAGTACCTACTACGGCGAGAAGGAAGTTGCAGCGATCGGCTTCTCGTTCTCCAACCAGGACGACGCCCACGCCGCCGGACTGGATTACACGTCCTGGAGCCTGGACGTCCTCTACGAACGTCCGACCGACGGCGGCGGGGTCATGACGGCTGAGGCCGCCTACTACGACCGCGACGACGACGACTCCGCAGTCGGTAACGGCCGCCAAGGCGAAGGCTACTTCATCCTGGGCAGCTACCTGTTCTCCGACAGCATGAGCATCGGCAACCTCGAGGGTCGTCTGCAACCGTCGATCCGGTACCAGGAATCGGATCGCGACGCTCCTCAGGTCGGTGACATCGAGCACCAGGTCGACTACTCACTGAACTACATCATCCACGGGCACAGCGCCCGGGTGTCCCTGGTCTTCCAGGACATCAATGTCTCGGGTGGTGCTGAAGATCAGCAGAACCTGATCCTCGGCGGCCAGATCAGCTTCTAGGATCACCCCGATGGGTCCGCCACGGCGGATCCGGATGATGGCTACTCAAGCCCCGGTCCCACCTCTATGTGGGACCGGGGTTTTTCTTTTTCCCGGCCGACCCCACCTCGCCCAACCCAGCCGGGTCCGTGCCCTCGATCTAGGCGCACCTGCCCGGTGCGCGGGCAGCGAGGCCGCCTGTGCGGACTCGCTCGCAGGACCAATTCTGCCTCGCCGACGAGTGCGTCACGGGAAAAGACAGTCTCCGGATGTTCCGGCAATCTGTTTTCCCACGTTTGGCACTGCCTTTGCACTCTGGAACCCCGTTCGACAGATCGGTCCATCGGCAGTGAGCCACGGATCGCATTGGGGAGTGTTTCAGGAAGAAACCGGTCCAGATCACACACTGGCGTGCCACGAGACAAGGATGCGGGGCCGCCGCACAGGGGCATCCCGAAGGGATGCGGGAAGGTACCAGAGAGATGATGCGAAAGACACTGGCAACCATATTGCTTGGATTCAGCACGACGTTGCTGCTGGGTGGATGCGCCGGCGGAAGCGGCGAAACCGATGCGGGCGGCGGAGTCAGTTCCAGCGGAAGCGGGACTCCCACAACCGATGCCGCCGCGGGTGGCGAGATCACCGCCACGAGCAGCACCCGGGTGACCGACGATCCGATCGAGGCGGCCTACTTCGGGGTGTACGTCTGGAAGGCGGCCGTCGAGAAGGCGCAGAGTTTCGAGATCGACAAGGTGCGTGAGGCGGTCTACGGGCTCGAATTCGACGCCCCTGGCGGCAAGAAGAGCATGCACGAGTCGAACCAGCACACGCTCAAGCCGGTCTACATCGGCGAGATCCTCAAGGACGGGCAGTTCAAGATCGTCAAGGCGTTCAACGACGGCAAGCTGGTCGTTCCCGACTCCTACAGCAGCTACCTGCACAAGAAGGGCGAGGCGCCGGCACCGACCGGTGGCCCCCAGAAAGGCAAGGAGTATCCCCAGGCCGAGGTCACCGAAACGACCGTCAAGATCGGAATCCTCCACTCGCTCTCGGGAACCATGGCGATCTCTGAGAAGTCACTCAAGGACGTTGTGCTGTTCGCCGTCGACGAGATCAACGCCGCTGGTGGTGTGCTGGGTCGCAAGATCGAAACCATCACCGAAGATGGAGCCAGCGACTGGGACCTCTTCGCCGAGAAGGCCCGCAAGATGATCACCACCGACAAGGTGTCGGTGATCTTCGGCTGCTGGACCTCTTCGAGTCGCAAGAGCGTGTTGCCGGTGTTCGAGGAATACAACCACCTGCTCTTCTACCCCGTCCAGTACGAGGGTGAAGAACAGTCCAAGAACGTCTTCTACACGGCGGCCACGCCCAACCAGCAGTTGGTGCCCGCAGCCCAGTACATGCTCGACGAGGGCTACAAGAAGTTCTATCTGCTGGGAACCGACTACGTCTTCCCAAGAACGGCCAACAAGGTGCTCAAGGCCTTCCTGAAGGCCAAGGGTGTTCCCGACGAGAACATCATCGAGCAGTACACGGCATTCGAGCACTCGGACTACCAGACCTACGTCCAGGAGATCAAGAAGTTCGCCGCCGGTGGCAACACGTGCATCCTCTCGACGATCAACGGCTCCTCGAACGTGCCGTTCTACAAGGAATTCGCCAACCAGGGCCTCAGGGCCGGGGATTGCCCGATCATGGCGTTCTCGGTTGCCGAAGACGAACTGCGGGCGATGGACGTCCCGCCGCTGGTTGGCCACCTGGCCTGCTGGAACTACTACCAGAGCATCGACACGCCCGAGAACAAGGCGTTCGTGTCCGGCTTCCAGGCGTTCTGCGAGAAGAACAACCTGAAGTAGGGCTGACCGAACTCCCCAAATTCTGTCAGTCTTCCCTGGACCCGGCGTCCGCATCAGGACGCCGGGTCTTCGGCATGACTGATCCGTGTCGGGCGCCGTTCCTCAGCCCCTGGCCGGTTGAATCCACCCCTTGCCGTTGTGCCACCGGGTTGTCGCATGATGTTCGCCGAGCCCTTCGCCGCCGGCCGCGGCCTGGCTCCGTGGCTGTACCTGCTGGTCGTCCTGCTGGTGATGCCAAGCCCGGCTCCGGCAGCCGACGACGACGAACGGTTTGCTGAACTTATCCGACTCGCCTCCGATGACCGCACCGTGCGGCGAGAAGCCCTGCAGCAGTTGGGCCGTTCTCGGGACGGTCGGCTGGTCGCGTTTTTCGCGGCCTACCAGCAGGGCGACGCCTATGTGCACAACGGTCGCGTCGTCCTCTGCCCGAAATTTCAGGAGATCGACGGTCGCAAGATGGCCCCGCTCTCCGATCCGCTCTCGGCCACCCCCCTGCCCGGCCCCGACGGATCGCCCCTGGTCGTTGCCGCCGGTGAACTCAAGTCCATGAGCCCCAGTGGACGCGAGCGGCGGACCGTGAGCGACACGATCCGCCGGCTTGAAATCTGGTCCCCGCAACTCGAAATCCGCCTGGCGGCGATCCGCCAATTCGGCAACAGCAAGAAGTCCGAATTTCTCGAGCCCCTTGGTGAACTGGCCGAGGCTGACGTCCCCGACGTGGTCCGCGACAGGGCGATCGAGAGCATCGCGTTGATCGAATTGGGATCGGAGAACTTCACCGATTCGCCGAAAAAGCGAATTGCCGCTGCGGCACGACTCGGCGAGATGTGCAGCGCCCCCGCCGTACCGATTCTCGACAGTCTCCTCAAGACCCCCGAATCCCTCGACCCACGGGAACGCGAGGCATTCGCGAAAGCCCTGGAGACGATCGAGTGGTACCAGTGGAAGATCGCCCGCGTCCAGAACCTTTTCCAGGGCCTGTCGCTGGGCAGCGTGCTGATCCTGGTCGCGCTGGGCCTGGCGATCATCTTCGGCCAGATGGGCGTGATCAACATGGCCCACGGGGAACTGATGATGATCGGGGCCTACGCCACCTACGAAATCCAGATGCTCATGGGACACACGCCCGACGCCCCGGTGAACCTGTACTTTGTCGTCGCCCTGCCGGTCGCATTTCTCTCGGCCGCACTGGTCGGCTGGTTGATCGAACTGCTGATCGTCCGGCACCTCTACGGCCGACCGCTCGAGACCCTGCTGGCGACCTGGGGCGTCGGCCTGATCCTGATCCAGTCGGTCCGATTGCGGTACGGAGACAGCACCCCGGTCAACAGTCCGACCTGGTTGATCGGCAGCTTCGAACCGATCCAGGACCTGATCATCTCCTACAACCGCGTTTTCATCATGACATTGTGCGGCGGCTGCGTGCTGGCCATCTCGGCCATCATGAACGGCACGCGTCGTGGACTGTTGATCCGCGCCACGGTACAGAATCGTGAGACAGCCGAAAGCCTGGGGATCAACACCCGCCGGACCGACGGATTGACCTTCGCCCTGGGAGCCGGCCTGGCGGGGATCGCTGGTTACGCCTGGACCCTGATCGGTGGAGTGTCCCCCAACATGGGACAGAACCACATCGTCGACGCCTTCCTGGTCGTGGTCACCGGGGGGGTCGGCGAACTGGCCGGCAGCGTGATGGCCGGGCTGGGACTGGGCGTGCTCAACAAGATGATCGAGCCGGCCCTGGGATCGGCAATCTGGGCCAAGGTGATCCTGTTGCTGATCGTGATCGCCTTCATCCAGTGGAAGCCCGCCGGGCTCTTCCCACCCAAGGGGAGGCTGGCGGATGTCTAGCCCGCTCACATCCCGGCCCGGTCGAACCGTCAACATCGCGATCACCGCGGCCGTGCTGACAACCGGAATCGTCGGCGTGCCCGGGCTCTACCTGTTGGGCATGATCGGCGTCGAAACCGTCAACATGCTCGGCCGGTACCTCTGCTTCGCACTGCTGGCCCTGAGCCTCGACCTGATCTGGGGCTACGGCGGCATGCTCTGTCTCTGCCAGAGTTTCTTCTTCTCGCTGGGCGGCTACGCGATGGGAATGTTCCTGTCCCATCACGGTGGCCCCGAGGGAATCATCGACGCCAACGGATGGAAACTGCCCGCCGGCCTGTTCATCGTCTATCCCTACGAGGTGGGGCAGGCACCCGAGGAGGCACTGCTGCCCTGGTTCTGGAAGCCCTTCTGGAGCCTGCCGGTCACGCTGCTTCTGGGCATGCTGATCCCGGGACTGGTCGCCGCGTTGATCGGGTTCTTCGTCTTCCGCAGCCGTGTCCGAGGCGTATTCTTCGCCGTCCTGACCCAGGCCGTCACATTGGCCGCCTGGCTGGTCTTTTTGATGAACCAGATGATGCTCTGCGGCACCAACGGGATGAATCGCTTCGACAGGATCACGACCAGTTTCACCGAGGTGATCCAGATCGACGTCGATGCTCAGGCGTTGACCGAAACGCGGATCGGACTTCCCGAAATCCAGGAGGTGCTTGCCGTCTACCAGGCTGACCACGGTGGATCGCTCTCCCAGTCCGGACACCGCTTCACCAGTCGTCCCCGGACGTTCCAGAACATCGATGCCGACTTCTCGTCCCTGGAGGTGACCACTCCACAGGGGCCGGTCAATCTGGGTGACATCGCCAGGCTCGAAGTCGCCGGCTGGCGGCTCAGCGACCCAAACGTCAAGTTCGCGCTGTACCTGGTCACGGTGGTCACCCTGCTGGTCGTCTACATCGGCTGTCGGGTGATGATCGGATCGCGGTTCGGCCGCGTGCTGATCGCGATCCGCGACAACGAGACCCGTTTGCGTTTTTCCGGCTACCGGCCCTACGTCTTCAAGATGTCCATCTTCGCCATTTCGGCAATGATCGCCGGGCTGGCCGGATTGCTCTACGCGCCCCAGATGCAAATCTTCACACCGACCAACCTCAAGCCAGTCGAGTCGATTCTGGTCGTCGTGTGGGTGGCCTTCGGCGGCCGCGGAACACTCAGCGGCCCCATCGTCGGCGCCCTGCTGGTCAACCTGCTGTACTTCTACTTGACCGGCTGGTCCACCGACGCCTGGCCCTTCCTGCTGGGTGGGCTGTTCGTGTTCGTGGTGGTCCTGATGCCCGACGGCGTGATGGGGTACTGGAACTCGCTGATCCGTCTGTTGGACGGCCAGCGGACGGTGTCGTCCGCCGACGAGGAACCCAACGAGTCAACGTCGATTCCGATGTCCAACCGTCTCCAGGCCCTGGCGATGCGGCAGCGGACCGACACCACCGACAGCCACCTGGACAGCCCGCTGTTGTCCGTCGATGACATTCAGGTCCATTTCGACGGCTTTCGGGCTCTCGACATCGACCACTACACTGTGCCGCACTACGCCCTGAACGTGATTATCGGACCCAACGGGGCGGGCAAGACCACCCTCTGCGACGTGATCAGCGGCAAGACCCGGGCCAGCCAGGGCCGTGTCGAGTTTTCCGGATCCGACATCACCTGGGCCAGCGAGGTTGACATCGCCAGAAAGGGGGTCGGCCGCAAGTTTCAGACCCCCACTGTCTTCGATGGACTCGATGTGCGACAGAACATGGAACTGGCCCTGCCGGGGCGGCAGAAGCTGTTGCAGAATCTGCAGATGAAATCCACGCCCCGGGAATCCGGGCGGATCAACGAGATCCTTGAACGGGTCCACCTGATCGACGATGTTGACCGACCGGTCAAGTTTCTCAGCCACGGACAACGTCAGTGGCTGGAGATCAGCATGCTGATCCTCTCCAGCCCCCAGTTGCTGCTCGTCGACGAGCCGGCCGCCGGGCTCACCGACGAGGAAACCGTGCTCACCGCCGAGTTGTTGCTCGAGTTGCAGGATGAGCACAGCATCATCGTGATCGAACACGACATGGAATTCGTCCGCCTGCTCAATTCCCGCGTCACCGTCCTCAACGAGGGCAGGATCATCGCCCAGGGCTCTCTCGACGAGGTCAAGCAGGATCCCGAGGTCATCGAGGCCTACCTCGGTCGCTGAACCCGCACCCCGCTCACTCCCCTTTCGCCACTCATCCGATCATGCTCACACTCACCGATCTCACGTTCGCCTACGGGACCATCCAGACCCTGCACGGGATCTCGGCACAGATGTCGCCCGGGCGGGTCACCTGCGTGATCGGCCGCAACGGCGTGGGCAAGACCACTCTGTTGAAGGTGATCATGGGAATCCTGCGGTCCGGTGGCGGCTCGATTCACCTCGACGACCTCGATGTCACCTCCTACGCCGCCAACCGGCGGGCCCGCGAGGGCATCGCCCTGGTGCCGCAGGGACGTCAGATCTTCCCCAAGCTCTCCGTCGCCGACAATCTCCGTGTCGGACTCGAGGCGACCCGGCCCCGGGTCCGGCGGGTCCCCCGGGATGTCTACGACCTGTTCCCCATCCTCTGGGACAACCGCCAGCGTCCCGGGGGCAATCTCTCCGGCGGCATGCAACAGCAGTTGGCCATCGCCCGAGCCCTGGTCAGCAACCCCCGTGTCCTGCTGCTCGACGAACCGACCGAGGGCATCCAGCCGAACATCATCCAGCAGATCGGCGAGGTGCTGCGGGAACTGGTCGCCGAGCGGAACATGACCGTGGTGCTGGTTGAACAGTACCTCGACTTCGTCAGGGAATTCGGCCACGACTTCTATATCATGAACCGCGGCCGGATCACCGCCGATGGCGAGACGTCCGACCTGACCCAGGAACTCATCTCCGACTACCTCAGCGTCTAGCCAGCCCCGACGTGCCTTCCCCCAGCACCATCCCGATCCGGACTCCGGACACCGACTCGACCGTCTCCCCGCCACCGGACGAGGTGACAGGTTCCGGTCCCGCTGTGCCATTGCGATCCGGCCAGGGCCGGATCCGAGTCACCCGGGTCGGCCGACGCAGCCACGTCACCGGCAACCGCGCCACCAACCCGCTGAAGCTCTGGGTTCCACGCCGTCCCGGTCCGGCCAGCTGGATCTACGCCACCACCTTCGGTGGCGGACTGGTCGCCGGTGACAGCGTGCAGCTCGAACTCGAACTCGAAAACGACACCACCACGGTGCTGACCACCCAGGCTTCGACCAAGGTCTACCGCTCGCTGAAGGACCGCGGCTGCAGCCAGCAGCTGCAGGCCCGCGTCGGCAGGCGGGCCACCCTGGTGGTCGCTCCCGACCCGCTGGTCTGTTTTCGGGGCGCCATCTACCAGCAGCACAACCGCGTGCACCTGGCCGACGACGCCAGCCTGGTCCACATCGACTGGCTGACCAGCGGACGCATCGCGCGGGGCGAGTGCTGGCAATTCGCGCGACTGAAGACCCGCCTGGAAGTGATCCGCGGCGGACGCATGCTGCTGCTCGACTCGCTCGACCTCGTCCCCCGCCAGTCCCAGCTCGACAACCCCCTGCGAATGGGCCACCATCACTGCCTGGCCACCGTGGTGCTGTTCGGTGAGACACTCGACAAAGCCATCGAGTCGATCCGCGAATCAGTGACCTCCGAACAGACCGGCGAAGACGGCTGTCTCGAAGCGGTCAGCCCGCGAGCGGAGGGCCTGGTCTGGAGACTCGTCGGGCCGAACACCGAAGCCGTCGGCAGGCGACTCAAACAACGACTCGCCTTCCTCGCCGATCACCTCCAGGAAACACCCTGGGAGCGAAAGTGGTAACCCACCCCCCGGTGGGCCCGTCACCAAGGAGACCCTGAGTATGCACCTGAGTCCGCGCGAAATCGAGAAGCTGATGCTTCACAACGCCGGGTCCGTCGCCCAGAAGCGACTCGCCCGCGGACTGAAACTCAATCACCCCGAAGCCGTTGCCCTGATCGCGGCGCAGTTGCTGGAGTTCATCCGCGACGGGCAAACCGTGGCCGAGTTGATGGACCTGGGCAGGCAGTTCCTCGGACGTCGGCAGGTGATGGACGGGGTCGCCGAGATGCTCGCCGAAGTCCAGGTCGAGGGAACTTTCCCCGACGGCACCAAGCTGGTCACCGTCCACTCGCCGGTCGCAGACATCGACGGGGACCTGGAGCTGGCCCTCTACGGCAGCGGCCTGGCCACCCCCGACCTGGCACTCTTCGGTGATCTGCCCGAGGAAACCGACCCGCCGGGGGCCTGCCTGCCCGCCGACGGCACACTGGTGCTCAATGCCGACCGCGAAACGATCTCGCTGGAAGTCACCAACCTCGGGGACCGGCCGATCCAGGTGGGCAGCCATTACCACTTCGTCGAGACCAATGCCCAGTTGGCCTTCGATCGTGAGGCCGCCTACGGCAAGCGGCTCGACATCCCCGCCGGCACCGCGGTGCGGTTCGAACCGGGCGAGTCCCGCACCGTCACGCTGGTCGACATCGCCGGCAACCGGGTGATCCGGGGCGGCAACAACCTGGCCGACGGTCCCGTCGACGACGCGGGCCGCGCGGCGATGCTCGAGAAGGTCTCGCAACAGGACTTCGCCCATCGGAGCTAGGCGGACACCTCCACACCACATCACCCGGCCGATTCCCCAGGCAATCGACGGCTCGACACGGATACCGACAACATGGCCTACGAAATCAAACGATCCACCTACGCGGAAATCTACGGACCGACCACCGGCGACCGGCTGCGGCTGGGCGACACCGGGCTGGTACTCGAGGTCGAGCACGACCACGCGGTCTACGGAGACGAATGCAAGTTCGGCGGCGGCAAGGTGCTCCGCGAGGGCATGGGCCAGGCCGCCGGCGTCTCGCAGGCCGATGCGCTGGACCTGTTGATCACCAACGCCCTGGTCATCGACCACACCGGCATCTTCAAGGCCGACATCGGGATCAAGGACGGCCGGATCGTCGGCATCGGCAAGGCCGGCAACCCCGACGTGATGGCCGGTGTCGAGGACTCGATGGTGGTGGGCGTCACGACCGAGGTGGTCGCCGGCGAGGGCAAGATCCTGACCGCCGGGGGCATCGACACCCACATCCACTTCATCTGCCCGCAGCAGGCCCACGAGGCGATCGCCAGCGGACTGACAACGATGCTCGGCGGGGGCACCGGTCCGGCCACCGGCACCTGTGCGACCACCTGCACGCCCGGGGCCAACCACATCCGGATGATGCTCCAGGCCACCGATGACCTGCCGTTGAACTTCGGCTTCCTGGGCAAGGGCAACACGGCCAAGCCCGAGGGGATCGCCGAGCAGATCGTCGGCGGAGCGGTGGGGCTGAAGCTGCACGAGGACTGGGGCACCACCCCGGCGGCCATCGACTGCTGCCTGGGCGTCGCCGAGGACTACGACGTGCAGGTCTGCATCCACACCGACACGCTCAACGAATCCGGATTCGTCGAAGCCTCGATCGCCGCCTTCCGGGGCCGCACCATCCACACCTACCACTCCGAGGGAGCCGGTGGAGGACACGCGCCGGACATCCTGACCGTCTGCGGACAACCCAATGTCCTGCCCAGTTCGACCAACCCCACGCGGCCGTTCACCCGCAACACGATCGATGAACACCTCGACATGCTGATGGTCTGCCACCACCTCGACAAGAACCTGCCCGAAGACGTGGCGTTCGCCGAGAGCCGGATCCGGGGCGAGACGATTGCCGCCGAGGACATCCTGCACGACCTGGGTGCGATCAGCATCATGGGATCCGACTCGCAGGCGATGGGCCGCATCGGCGAGGTGATCACCCGGACCTGGCAGACGGCCGACAAGATGCGGGCCCAGCGGGGGCGGCTGCCGGAGGAGACCGGTGAGAACGACAACCTGAGGATCCGCCGTTACGTCGCCAAGTACACGATCAATCCCGCCATCGCCCACGGGATGAGCCACGAGATCGGCTCGGTCGAGGTCGGCAAGCTGGCCGACCTGGTGCTGTGGCACCCCGCGATGTTCGGGGCCAAACCGGAACTGGTGATCAAGGGAGGGATCATCGCCTCGAGCCAGATGGGCGACCCCAACGCCTCGATCCCCACGCCGCAACCGGTCTTCACCAGGCCGATGTTCGGCGGCTACGGACGCGCCGCGGCCCCCATCTCGCTGGCGTTCGTCAGCCAGGCCTGTCTCGACAACGATGCCGCCGCCGACTACGGACTCGCCAAGACCCTGGCGGCGGTGAAGAACTGCCGGTCGATCAACAAGGCCGACATGAAGCTCAACGACGCCACGCCCGATCTTCACGTCGATCCCGAGACCTACCAGGTCACCGCCGACGGAGTGGAACTGACCTGCGAACCGGCCGAGGAACTGGCACTGGCACAGAAATACTTCCTGTTCTAGTCGCCGACCACCCGCCGCACCCGCTGGCTGTTGCGGAACCCGATCCGGCAGGCCACCGCTCGCAGTTGCGTTCCAGCAGCCACCGAGATCGGTCGGCTGTAGAGCTGCCACTTCGGAGGGTTTCCCTTGCCGGTCGCGTAGGCGATCGAAGCCCCCGGCGTCCTGGAACCGATCGTCACCGTCAACCCGTCTCCACCGGTTGACTTGGCGACGGAAATCACCGGATCAGCCGTCACCTGGTACCGGTTCCCCGGCCGCATCGCCTCGACCAGCAACGCCTCGGGCACCAGCCCCCGGTCACCGATCTTCTCCTGCCAGTCCTCGAGTTCTCCTCGCAGCCGCTTCAGCGTGTCGGCGTGAGCCGGATCGGCGGCCAGGTTGTTGACCTCGAACGGATCACTCTGCAGGTCGTACAACTCCTCGACCGGCTTGGTCGGTTCGAAATACTGCCGCAGTGCGACCGTGGAGAGTTTCCCGGCGGCGTTGAGCCGACGCATGTCGATCATCGTCGGCATCTTGTTCATGTAGTCGATGTTCTGGGCCCGGCTGCGGCCGGGCATCAGGTTGCGGATGTACTTGAACCGGCGATCCCGTACGGCCCGGATCAGGTCGTAGGCCTCGTCCATCCGGTCGCGGTGGGCGAACAGGTGCCGGCGGGGTCCGGCGGTGTGCTGTCCCAGAATCACCTGGCCGTGCATGTGCGAGGGGGGCTTCACACCGGCCAGCGAGAGCACCGTGGGAGCGAAGTCGAGAAAACAGACCAGGTCATCCCGGGATGTTCCCGGCTTGATCTGTCCCGGCCAGCGGACGACCAGTGGCACGTGGATTCCCGAATCGTAGATCCACCGCTTGCCCCGTGGCAGGCCTTCGCCGTGGTCGCCCCAGAACATCACGATCGTGTTCTCGGACAGTCCGTCGGCTTTCAGTCTCGCCAGGATCTCACCCACCTGCCGATCCATCAGCGTGATGATGTCGTAGTAACGGGCCCGGTCCCGGCGAGCCGCCGGGGTGTCGGGGATGTAGGGCGGCA
>Ga0310342_100001095_pt1 | contig 16437 bp, 10 predicted proteins | sample S15DNA20500_MG_FD_206155 | JGI IMG/M metagenome (GOLD analysis project Ga0310342, IMG submission 206155) | Marine microbial communities from station ALOHA, North Pacific Subtropical Gyre - S1503-DNA-20-500_MG | ecosystem: Environmental > Aquatic > Marine > Oceanic | place: Pacific Ocean: North... | reverse complement strand
GTGGATCGCATAAAAGCAGGTTGCACCATTGTCCTGGCTACTACCGGTTGCCAGAACAACAGCTCGTACAAATTCATCCCAGGGCGTATTGGATTCCACGTTTCCTCGAATCCAAGCATAGTAGGATTCCACTGCTTCCGCGTGAATTTGGCGACTGTCGACTAGAAACAGATCGGACCACTTGTACGACCAATAATCCACGTAGGCTTTACTGTTTAAAAGTTGGTCAATCAGCTGGTTCCGTTTGTCCATGGCCTTATCGGCGAGGAACTCGCGGGTTTGGTTTGCCGTCGGCAATGTTCCAATGGTGTCCAAATACACGCGACGCAGAAATTCCGCATCACTCGATCGGGGCGACGGTGCGAGGTTCAATTCGCGCAGCTTCGCCAGGTTCAACCGATCAATGAAATTTGCCTGTACCGCTTGCTCATGGACGGATCTCGGCACTTGCTGAGCATAGGGTGACGAAACACGAGCCATCACCAGGCGACTTTGGTACCAGGCCGACACGGCGCCTTCTCCATGTCCGTGCACGTGAGCCAGTCCCGACTCATCCACTTTGGCCACAATCTCATTGGTCGATGTAAACATCGACCAGCGGGTTACGTCAACGGTTGAACCATCGTCAAAATGTGCTTGAACACGAAGCGATTCGGACGTTCCCGGTTGAAGTACAATACGGTCTGGCTTGACCGTTAAACGAACAACTTGGAGATCTTTATCCCGTGGAGGTTGCGCGCCTTGAGCAATCCACGTGGCAATCATGCGATAGTCATTCGAATCGACCTCAAAACGCAGTCCTCCCTTATGCCGAATAGCACCTGACGGTTTAGCCAGCAGCAGGCTGCGTCCTGGATCAGCCAATTCAATTCGCCGGCCACGCGCATCGCGTGTGATCGCCAGATAGTCACGCGGCGTATCATAACCGCGCAACGAGAGTTTAAATCCACCTTTGCCTGCCTCCGCTCCATGGCAGGCCCCACTGTTACAACCGCGTTTGGTCAGAATCGGCTGAACATCATTGCGGAAACTAAGACGACTTGGTGAGGTTTTGGCCGTCTCCTGAGAATCCAAGACCGCCGCTGTTATCTGACGGGAAAACAGCGTCTGTCCCGAAAATACGGCCGTGACAACAAACAGGACAAGTCCCTGGTATCCCTTGAAAACTTTGAACATGGCGTCGCCTAAAACAACTCGCTGATTTCATGATTGCCGAAATCGACTAATGGAAATGGTCGTCCAGCCGGGCCTGGCAGCGTTGCTTCCAAATCCAATCCCAGGCTGTGAAAAATTGTCGCCACAACCTCGGCGGGTTCGGTAGGTCGGTCCGCCGGAACACCACCAATCGGGTCACTGGCTCCCACCACGCGTCCACCCTGAACTCCTCCACCAGCAAAATAAACTGTCCAGCATTGCGGCCAATGGTCACGTCCCCCCGCCGGATTGATTTTCGGAGTCCTGCCAAACTCCGATAAATTGCAGACTAAAGTATCCTCCAGCATACCCCGCTTATAGAGATCCTCGATCAGGGCTGAATAAGCCTGATCGTACATCGGAGCAACATCTTTTTTCATTCCCTCAATGGACGTGAATGGTTTCGAGCCATGAATGTCCCAGGTGAGCTCATTGAAAACTGTTAAAAATGTATTGATCGTAACAAATCGAACACCCGATTCGATCAAACGCCTTGCCAAGAGACAGCATTGTCCGAATCGGTTCATTCCGTATCGCTCACGAATCTTTGTGGGTTCCTGTGCCAGGTCAAATGCACTCCGCGCCTTGGTACTGGTCATCAATCGATAAGCACTTTGAAAATTCTGATTGAGCACTTGAGCGTTGTCCGTTTTTTCAAAAAAATCCACCGTCGAATCCACGATTTCCCGTAAACGTCGACGCCGCTGCAGCCGTGCCGTACCAATTTCTTCAGGAGGCAGCATATCGGGCACTTCAAAATTCGGCTTTGACGGGTCAGCCATCAGTGAGAACGGATCATGTGCGGGTCCGAGAAATCCGGCGGCTTGACCGTTGGGCATGTCACCTCCACCGGATCCCATGGGCTCTGGCAAAAGAACGTGTGACGGCAAATCGGTTCTGCGGCCACGGAGATAACTGACAACCGAACCAGCATGAGGCGTTTCGATGCCACCTGAAAAAATTCTCCCCGTTTGCAAAAACTGCCATCCGGCATCGTGAACGGCTGGCGCGGTGTGATGCACACTGCGAACAAAAGAAATCCTGTCTGCCAATTCAGCATGACGAGGTAAAATCTCAGACAACTGAATTTCCGCAGACCGAGTACTGATCGACTTGAACGGACCACGAATCTCAGCTGGGGCATCAGGCTTGGGATCAAATGTATCAATCTGACTAGGCGCACCGAGATTAAAAATCATGATGCAAGAACGTTCGTCATGCTCAGGTTTGACGGCACCGGCCGCCTGGGCGGCAAAATAGTCAGGCAGGGAAAGGCCGATTGCACCAAGCGTTCCAGCACAGAGAAAATCCCGGCGTGTCTCACCGTTACACGTATGAGCCTGTCCTCTATCAGCTAAACGCAACATGATTCAATACGTGCTGATCACACGCCCTTAACCAACCCATTCGAAACGGACCTGGCTCCATTCTCCAAGTACCTTGATTGTCTCTTATTCTACCCACCGTGGGCTCTCGATGCCACACGTACTTCAGCTTGACCATTAGTTGTCAGCCCTACTCAGAACCACTATGATTTGGGGGGGTTGGTTGGCCTGCCTTATCAGAATATCAGACAAGGAAATGACGATGAAACAGCACCCCTCTCGCAAGCTCGCTACAAAGCGGGAATTGAGCCGTCGTACATTTACAAAATCGGCCCTGGCCGCTGGTTTTTTTTCCAGCCTGACCGCCCAGCCGGTCAGCGCCCAGAGCCCCAATGAAAAGCTCAACATCGCGATCATTGGATCGGGTGGTCGGGGCGGGTCCAACATGAAAAATGTCGAGTCCGAAAACATCGTCGCCCTCTGTGACGTCAATGAAACCAATCTAGGCAGGGCGGCCGAACGGCATCCTCAGGCCAAAACATTCGTCGACTTCCGTCGTCTTTTCGAAAAATCACAGGAATTTGACGCCGTCGTAGTGAGTACGTCTGAACACACGCATGCCTTCGCCACATTGCCCGCGCTGCAATTGGGAAAACACGTTTATTGCGAAAAACCGCTGACGCACAACGTCTGGGAAGCACGTGTTATTCGAGAAGCTGCTGAAAATGCAAATGTGGCAACACAAATGGGAACCCAGATCCACGCTGGAAACAACTATCGACGCGTCGTCGAGCTGATCCAATCATCCGCTATTGGATCGGTACACCAAGTCCATGTTTGGGTCTCACGCGCCTGGGGTTGGCACGCCACCGAAGACGAAGCCAACAAGCACAACGACATCGTTTTTATTCAGGATCGCCCAAAAACATCGGATCCGATTCCTAAAGACCTGCACTGGGACTTGTGGCTCGGCCCCGCGCCGGAACGACCTTACCATTCAGTCTATTTCCCGGGCCCCAAGTGGTACCGTTGGTGGGATTTCGGCAATGGAACGATGTCCGACCTGGGAAGTCACTGGATCGATTTGCCGTTTTGGGCGCTGGATTTGAAATATCCGTTGACGATCGAGGCCAGCGGTCCTCCGGTGAATGCTGAAGTGGCCCCCGCTTCGATGCAAGTCACCTATGAATACGGATCGCGTAATGGCCAACCTCCCGTGCAGGTCAACTGGTACCAGGGCACCAACAAACCGAGTATCTGGTCGGAAGGTGGAATTCCAAAATGGGGCAGCGGCGTACTGTTCATCGGTGACCGTGGCATGTTGCTGTCTGACTATAGCAAGCACGTCTTGTTGCCTGAAGAAAAATTCGCCGGTTTCAAACGCCCTGAACCGTTCATTGAGGAGTCACTCGGCCATCACGCAGAATGGCTACATGCCTGTAAAACGGGCGATCCAACAACTTGTAATTTTGATTATGCGGGATGGCTCACCGAGGCCAACCACCTAGGTAATGTTGCCTACCGTGTAGGCAAAAAACTCGCGTGGGACCCGGTCGCCCTGCGAGCTACCAACGCACCTGAAGCTGATCCCTTAATCCATCGCCAGTACCGCCCGGGCTGGCAGCTGCTGTGAGAACAAAACGTCATGACAGATACAACGATTCGTGTGGGTATCGTCGGACTCGGCGAAAATACGCGGTTGATGCACGTTCCCGGTCTGCAATCCTGTGACAATGTAGAAATCATCGGTGTTTGCAATCGCCGTTCCGAATCAACACAAAAATCCGCTCAGGACTATTCTATTCCAAAGACTTACGATCATTGGGAAAAATTGGTAGCCGACGCTGACATTGACGCAGTGGTGATCGGCACCTGGCCGTATCTCCATTGTCCAATTACCTTGGCAGCACTGGAAAACGGCAAGCATGTTCTCACCGAGGCCCGGATGGCCATGAATGCCGACGAGGCTCGAAAAATGCTTGCCGCCAGCCAAAATCATCCTGAACTGGTGACACAAATCGTTCCCTGTCCCGTTGGTCTCCGAGTGGGGACGGTCGTCAAAGAGTTACTGGCCGACGGTTACATTGGGGATTTACGCGAAGTCGTTGTGCTGGGCACCAGCAATGGATTGGCAAATCCAGAGACACCACTACACTGGCGCCAGTCGTTAACACTCAGTGGTGTCAACATGCTCGCTTTAGGCATTCTTCACGAGTTAGTCATCCGCTGGGTTCCCGATCCAGTTCGAGTACTGGCTCAAACACACACTTTCACAACGCAACGTCCCGATCCCACAAGCGGCTCACTGATAGCGGTTGAACGACCCGACAACATCCGAATCCTGACCGAGCTACCCGCTGGCGCACGTGGTCTTTATCATCTTAGTGGAGTTCTGCATCACGGTCCCGGCCTGCAAGTCCATCTTTATGGGACAGAAGGCACCCTGAAATTCGATCACAAAACAGACGATCGGCTGCTGGGAGCCAGAGCCGATAACGAATCGATACGTGAAATCTATATTCCCGACACAAAAGCTAGTGGCTGGCGGGTTGAAGAAGAATTCATCAATGCAATCCGTGGAGTCGAAGAAGTCAAACTAACAGACTTTGCCTCGGGAGTTCGTTATATGGAATTCACCGAAGCGGTCGAAAATAGTGCAACTACCGGAACCACTGTGAATTTGCCTTGCCAGGATTGACAGACGAGGCAGGCACAAACAGGAAGGCAAACCCGATGCGTCGAATGAAATCCCTCGCGCTAACGAGCTCTTTGGTCCTATCAACCTTCCTACTGACAGCTGCCGCCCTTGCAGAAAACTGGCCGGGTTGGCGAGGTCCGCGAGGTGACGGCACCAGCCTGGCAACGAATTTACCCCGGCATTGGGATGGTGCTACCAATAACAACATCCTGTGGAAGGTTCGGATTCCGGGCGAAGGACATGCCTCGCCAATCGTATGGAAAGATCGCATTTTTCTCGTGACGTGTCTACGTGAAAATGAACAGCGGGCGCTGTTGTGTTTGGATCGACAATCCGGTGAAACGTTATGGAAACGCAACGTACTGAAAAGTGGCCTGGAAACAAAGCACAAGCTCAACAGCTATGCCTCGAGTACGCCAGTGACTGACGGCCAACTCGTTTATGTTTCCTTTTTAGAGACAGGTGATCGAACCGTACCGGCACGCAATGTCTCGACACCTCGGCCTACAAAAGCTGGAGAAATGGTAATCGCAGCTTATGACTTTTCCGGAAACCAGCAATGGCTCGTCCGCCCTGGCGAATTCGCCAGCGTTCACGGCTACTGCAGCAACCCCGTGCTCCACAAGGATCTGATCATCGTCAATGGTGATCACGACGGCAACTCGTACATTCTCGCTTTACAAAAAAACACGGGACAAACAGTCTGGAAAACTCCACGCGACCATAAAACTCGCAGCTATGTAACACCCCTCATACGCAACGTAGCCGGAAAAACTCAGATGGTTTTTTCAGGCAGTGAACATATCATCAGTCTCAATCCGGACGACGGCAGCCGCTACTGGTCAATCACGGGACCCACCGAGCAATTCGTCGCATCGATGGTGTTTGACGGCCAATTATTTTACATGGCAGCCGGTTATCCGACGTACCACGTGATGGGAATTCGTCCTGATGGAAATGGAGATGTTACCCAGTCGCATGTTGCCTGGCACGTTACCAATGCCCGCTGCTATGTACCCTCACCTGTGTTGGTTGGAAATTATTTACTGGTTGCCGACGACCGCGGAACGGCCAACTGTTTTGAAACCTCAACCGGTGAACGCTTATGGCAGGAACGACTCGGAATGCACTATAGCGCCTCCTTGATCGCTGCGGAGGGGCTTGCTTACTTTTTGTCCGACGATGGAATCATGACAATCGTCCGTCCAGGACCCGAATTGGAAATCGTTGCTGAAAACTCGTTGAACGAAAACTGCTACGCATCTCCAGCCATCTCCGCAAGCAACATCTTCCTACGCGCCGAGCAACACCTGTACTGCATCCAGCAATAGGTGTTGAACAGCTGGCACATCTTGCTGACCTTATCGGAATTGGGCCACTCCCAGCGCAATGCAACAGGACAGCCAACCGTTGCCTGGCTATTTGCTGTTGAAAACCCAACGGTCCCGACCGCCAAGTTCGTCAGACGGTTGAACAAAATAACGCGGTCGACATTCTACGAAAGAGCAACCTGTAACTGGGCTAGTCTTTCCCACGACTTTCCCACCAAGGCAGCGTGAATCCACCATCAATCAACAGACAACTGCCGGTCATGTAATCACTTTTCGGATCACAAATAAAAACCACGCCCCGGGCAATTTCTTCGGGTCGCCCCATTCGGTTCCAGGGCAATGCCTGGGCGGCCAGCGCCAATTCTTCGTCAGACGCCATCGTTCGCTCACCTGGCGTGTCGATCCAACCCGGATGAATCGAATTGACTCGTATTCTGTATCGTGACAATTCGATAGCAGCGGTCCGTGACAGTTGATCAATGGCTGCCTTGGACATGTTGTATGCCATGGCTGTTGGTACAGGAATAAAAGCATGAGGTGAGCTGATGATGACAATCGATCCTGGTTCCTCCTGTTGAATCAAGTGGCGGGCTACACTGCGCACAACGTAGAACGCACCCCACATCGTTACATCCACCGTGCGCCGAAAGGCTTCCATGTCAGCCTTGTGAAATGGCTCCCGTTTAGAATAGGCAGCGTTACTCACAGCAATGTGCAATCCGCCCAACTCGGCAACTAACTTTTCGACCATCGCCTCAACGGCGTCCGGATCGGCCACGTCACCCTGTAAAAGCAGCGCCCGTCTTCCCAAAGCTTGGACTTGATCAGCAACTTCCTCGGCTTCAGCAGGGTGCGAACGAAAATTAATCCCCACATCGGCACCCGCTTCGGCCAGTGCAATTGCCGTTGCCCGCCCAATGCCCCGACTGGCACCGGTGACTAAGGCTACCTTGTTGGCAAGATCCGTCATTGATGAACTCCTCGTTAAAAAATCACACTCCAGGGGCCAAAGGTCAAATATCCAGTGGCCGTCTGTTCAAACGTCGTAGATTAGTCCTTCATTTACAAATAACAACCTCGCAGCAATCCGCTCGACAGGCAACTGCCCCAATCGAGAAACCGCCTGACGATACGCGTTCAATTGGGGCATGTAATACGCTACTTTTTCCGCCAGCACCTCGGGATCCCGTTGCGAAACACGATCCGTTTTAAAATCAATCACATCCGCCGCAACCAATTCATCGCCAGAGTAAACAAACACGAGCCTGTCAATACTGCCCGTGATCACGGCATCCCCTTCACGCAAGGCAAAACGATGCTCGTTACGAACCTTGACCGAAAGGTCAGATGTTCTCATTGTACTTTTCTGCTGCGCCGCCAAGGGCAAGTTATCCAGCGACATGTACTCCGTTCGAGATAACAACGAAACGATTGTGGGATTTTTGAGCATCTCATAAAAACGATGAAGCGCGTCCTCTAAGTCCTTTTGATCAGAAATCAAGGGTCCTGCAATCCGCCGCAAATGCGTATCATCCGGCGAACCTTCGTCCAACCATTGAATTTGCTCGAACCAAGCATGAATCAACGTACCCCGACTGCGTGCGGCAACACCTTCTAATTCCAAAACGTCACCAATCGTGACCTGGCCTCCACCTTCCATTGACGACGGGCTTGTTCGTGCCAGCCCCCGGCGGCGACCTTTTCCTGGTGCTAAAGAGACTCGATCGACCACGGACACTTCGCGTTCCATGGGATCCACACGACATGGCGGAGCCTGGGAGTCGCGATACCAATGGGGGTCACCCTGCTCATACAATAAACGATTTTCCTCCGCCGGTTCGCTGTTAGCCAAGGCCACCCTGAGCAGCCCAGCATAGGTCGCCGGCACCTTTTTTTCGTTCGGCTGGGATGGTTCAACGAACATGTAAAGCGCACAACGCGCCCGGGTCACAGCGACATACAACACGCAGAGGGCCTCGTTCACGCGCTGCTCCACACTGTCATCAAACATCGCCTGCCAGGAAGGGGGCAGCAACTGTTGGACATGTTGATTGGTGTAGCGACAGACGCGATCAACTTGAGACATTGGATCTTTTCGCCGCACAACAAACGGTGGCGGATTGCCTATTAACCCTTTCGAAAGTTCTGGCAACACGACAATATCAAACTCCAATCCCTTCGCTTGGTGAATGTTCATCACTCGCACATCGGCTGGCGCCGGATCCGATTCTTTCTGATTTGTGACGTAATCAATAAAATCATCCGTTCGCAGTGTGGATATCGAATCGTATCGGTAGGCCAGATCGACAAACTGTTCAAGACGATTCTGTTCTCTTTGATTGCAGGCCTCCAATAAATACTGCACCAAGCGGCCAATCGTGCGACCATAGCCTTCGTCCATCAACTTCTGACGTAACCAACACGATAGCCCAATGGCCCGCTCGACGTCCGTGTGGTCAGTCAACTGAAGATTCACTCCCAAAACAGAATGGGACACGTGAAAGAGCGCAACCTGATCACCAGGATGATCCGCCAATCGCAAGATTGACAGAATAAGTCTCACTCCAGCAGAGTCCGTCAACGGGTTTCCGCCTTCTTCACTCGCACGGACCCCCTGTCTTCTCAGCTCGTAGATAAGTCGCCCCACTGCCGCATTGGTTCGCACCAAAACACCTACTTCCCGTCCAGGAGAGTCCTGAACGATTTTTGCTACCTGGGACGCCGCAAATCGCAAGTTATCCTCACCCTGGGGAGATGTTGCCAACACAGCGTAACCCGGCAATGACTCCTTCGCCGTAGCATGTTTCCTGAAACGCTGCGACCATTGGCTCACAGCAGATTCCGCGCGAGACAAATCCGTATGCCGGACCAGGTTCTGGAAGATGCGATTGACGGTATCAACGATCACCTGGGAGGATCGATAGCTGGTATTAAATGACTCGTCGGTAAGCCCAGTCAGCTGGTCACTGATCGCTTCAAATATTTCTGCGACGCCACCACGCCAACCGTAAATGGCTTGCTTCACATCGCCCACACAAAAAAATGAATCTTGCGTTGATGACCGAGTGACCTGACGAGCCAAGGGTGCCAGCACCTGCCACTGGGCCGGAGCCGTGTCCTGGAACTCATCAAGCAATAAGTGTCGAATCTGACCATCCAGTCGAAACGCGAGTCGATGAATTGTGTCATCGAACGATTCGGAATCCTCCGCACCCCCACTCAAAGTCTGTTCGAAATTGGCCAAGCTTCGTGTCACATCGTCAAATCGCAACACACCGCGTTCCGTTTTTCTCTGCTGATAAACGGCATGAAAACGGTCCAATAACTCGTAGGTGGCCTCCGTCTGCATCGCCACCAAGCCAATCAATTCAGCTGCCGCGTGGTCGATCAACGGCTGATAAATTTGGACCAACTCAGCTGGAATTTCCGTTCGGTAGTAAGTAAGAACGCCAGAGGAAATTTTTTTTGCCAGGCCTTTGCCTAAAAATTCATCCCAGTTTCCTTGTAAGGCTCGTTGATAATCTTCCGGTTTTGCGCGCGCCAGCTGCTTGCTGGTAATCTCGACTTCTCTCAGCTGTTCTAGCGCATCTGCCAAATCTTGTTCCCCCAGTGGCTTGTGACGAGGAACATCAAACCAGGCCTCGCGGGGCGTTTCTAGATAAAGATCGTACAAACCATCGACCGTATCATGAACCAGTCCGTTAATATTCCGGCGGATATCCCCTTTGGAAAGTAGATTCAGCAATGTTCTTAACGAGCTGACATTGTCATCGCTGAGAATCTCTTGAACCGCATCAGCACGAATCCGCTGATCATGAACCTCTTCGACAATCTGCCAGCGGGAAGGAAGACCCAACTCGAGTGAAAAGCTACGGGCAATTTGAGCGAAAAAACTATCCAACGTACCAATGCGAACACGATGCAGGTTGGTGACTAGCTTCTCCAGCATCGCTTCACATTCCTGCTGCATGATTGGGGTTTTCTGGATTACCGCTGCCAACTCTTCACGCGCTGTCCCGTCACGACAGGCATGGGCCAATCGCAGGAGCAGGCGATCGAGAATTTCATGAGCTGCCTTCCGTGTGAACGTCGTCGCCAGGACATGGGATGTTGATTCTCCCGCTGCCAGGAGATTCAGATAACGATTGGTCAACTGGAAAGTTTTTCCAGTACCCGCCGAGGCGCGTATCAACAAGTTAGTCCAAATTGTGTCTGTTACTTGAGACATAGTCGATCAAAAACTCCATCCATGCAAATGGAAGCCCAGGTTTCAGCAAACTTCGGAGGTGGATCCCGAGGAGGCCAAAAGGAGTTGTTGCACAACTCGCGCACCACATGTCGAGCCGTTTCCTCTGCCTCGTCCAATTCAGAATCAGTCCACCGCGCCAACAAAAAATCAACCTTTGACGGATCTTTTGGCAAGACTGCGTATCCAAGTGAAATCGACGCTTCATCCGGTATTTCCAGCAAACTGGAAAATTGCCGATAAAGGGGCAGCTGAAGATCAATCCATTGGCCCTGGGAACGGTGTGTCTTGTCCGGTGGATCGCCATTATCACTCGTTTTGTAATCGAGAATAACGACCTCACCAGTTTCACGATCCATGTCAACCCGGTCGATACGACCACGAAGTTGGATAGAATGACCATCCACCTCCCACGTCACTTCCCTCTGCTCACCAGGCCGTTCCACGTAGTGAATCTTCCAGCGGCGGGCCCACTGCGCCTGACACTTTGCAAATGCCGCCAAGCGAAGACGCATCTGTTCAATTTGCAAGAAAACCGATGACGTCGTGCATTTCCCAAACCGTTGTGAAGAAATCTCATTGAGTTCATGATGCAAAATGCGCAGAATCTCATCGGGATCTGTCGAATCTCGCTCCGCATGGTGGCCAAATTCCCCTAAGACCTCGTGTAGCAAGCTTCCAAAAGCGCCACCATTTAATTCTCGCGCCTCATCACGACGCTCATTCAGACAAAGAATCCGTGATAAATAAAAACGATACGGACATTCCAGATAGGTTTTAAAATCGGTAACTGATATGTGAGCTACTGGAGCTATTTGCTTTTCAGGACGCGGCACGTCAAAGCCTGTTTCGATTCGCACAACCTCGCGCCGAGCCAATCTAACATTGGGCTGATGACAAGCGGCTTCCGGGGAAAACAATCGGACTGTACGATCAGCCAATTCGTTATTTTCAGTGGCAAACAACAGTCGACTAGGCACCCGTGGCTCACCTTCCACATCATAACGTCCCACCAACAACGTGATCTCTTTGCGCGTGCCCAGCAAAACGGCTGTTGCATACGCATCACGGGCATACCGACGAGCGTTGTCATCCAGCCTCAACTTTTTTCGCAAGGTGTTGGTCAAGAACTGATCGGCATTGATTGACTTCGGTACGAATCCTTCGTTAAAGGATGTGATCACCAGTGCCGGACTGTCATCCCAGGGCAATTCCAACCATCCCAGCATTTCGATGGACTCGCGATCAACAGGAGCAGCTACACGAATGCCAGACAATTGTTCCAAAATCCAGCCAATCGCATCGGCCGCCGTCAGTTGTGGAACAAGTTGACGGGGAATCCTCACCAGCGTGGAAATCACATTCGCAATTTCGCGACAAGCGGTTAAAGTGGCGCGTTGTGGCAATTCCTGATTATCAACCACGCGGCCTTCATAGAGCTTACGCAGTACATCCAGCAACCGATCTGCCCATTCAACCAACGGGCGAGGCGGTCCAATCAAGGATGACACCAAACGACTGACAGTATCAAATACCTGAACTGCCCGTTGATGATGTCGCATGGAGTCCGTCCAATGTTCTGTCAAACGTGCCGGTAGATGTTCAGCATGAAAATCATCAACATCACTGAGCCAATCACCACTTATACCTTGCTCCGAAATCCAGTGATGCATGTCGGGATGTCTGATCAGGGCAGCAAAATCTGTATAATGCCCTGACGCTACATAGTTACCGATCGCCTGAAGTCCTCGATAAGGGGAAGTTTCACTCAATGGACGACCGGGCCCCCAACGTGAGGGCAGCTCCCATTTCTCGAGATAATTTTCGACCCAGGGAATCAATCGTTCGTCAGGAACGCCGATGGTAATCTCCTCCGCACGATGGCGACCGTTCCAACTCGCAATGGTTTCGACAACTGCCGCCGCCTGATCAGCAGGACGGTTCACCAGACGAACCTGATCGTTGTTGATGCCCAGAGGAGTATTCTGCCATGCTTCGGCGACCAAACAGCCGTACGCGTCGAACCGTTCACTCCACTCGGCAGGTGCATAAATTAAAGCTGTAACATGGTCAGAAACCTGATTTAAAATCGCCCGGATCGCCTCATCCATATCGACTGTAGCGATCAGGACAATCTGTTTCTCTGTAGAGCATTCGCCCCTATCAATCGCCACCAGGCGCGCCGTTTGAATATCCCAGAGTCTCAACTGGTCGAGACGCTCCAAATAAGACTTCTGTACATCCGCCAGAACGGACCAGCGGTCACATTCGTACGGGGGCGCTTCCAGGTTGACCAAAGTTGTGGCCACCTTGTTGAAGTCCATTCTGGCCGCCGCCAGTTCATGGTGTAAATGCCGCAGGTCCGACGCTAACTCGACCCAGGCAAGGGTGTCGTCGTCCGACGGTAATTGACGAATGACACGCCTCAACGGATCACGATTGGAACTCCGTAGCGCAGCAGCCCAGACCAGCTTTTGCACCACCTCGTCGGCAAAAGGACGTTGCGGAGTGTAAAGCAGCTCGGGCAAAGTACCAATCGTACAAATTTCAGGAGGAGCCAGTTGTTTTCCCTGCTGACCTGAAAACTGAACCAACAATTCCAACAACCGTCGGCCGGCCCGCCCACCGGGAACCACTACAATCAAATCAGAAAGATCGACTTCTCGTTCAGAAGACCGTTGCGCGAGTAGCCAATTCGCGGCAGACACCAGGGCCGGCTGGCTCCAATCCAGCAATTCACGGCAAATGGACATGCCTACATCCGTCGTAGCGTTCTAACTAACCATTCTGCTGGAACAGGTTACGTCGAAACCTACCGGCGGCCGTTCCGCCAATGATCCCAGGCCATACCATGTCCAGCAAATTAACAAAGAAAGTGATCGCAAACCAATGATAATGTTCAAATCATGCTAACGCAACATAGCGGGTTCAGTTCCTATTTTCAAACCGAACGAGATTGGAAGATCAATAAAATACGAATATTTGTTACTGGGGCAGTTTTTGTGTAGAACAATCGGCTTCCCTACGTCTTCAAAGGTTTCAAATCGGCGGATAAAGCAAATCAAAATTCAGCAAAAAATGAACGATTCACTGGCGACAGAGAGATTCAATTCTGTCAAAATTATTAAAAGGGCGATTCCATTGAAAATGCGTGATGGCAGATGTACGAAATAGAACGCAAAAAATCAACTTACCTGCTTCCAGTTTGGATCCTGCTGGGACTCTTTGGTTCAGCCCCTGCAAACGATGGTATTGACCGCCAGCCTGTCTACCAATCCATCGTGCGTCCGCATGCCCCGGAGGAATTAAGCGAGTCATTCTGTAATCAATTCGACGAGGCAGCTCGTTCGATCCCTGATGAAATCTGGTTCGGTCTCCGACAGGGTGGCTGGCAAATTAGAACTTGCAAATTACTCGTTGACGTCGTCCCGTCACTTGCTGGTGAACAACCTCGTGGTTGGCCTGACGAAAGTAGCTGGGAAAATACCGACGCTGTTTATCTTCCTAAATTGCGACTTCTGGTGGTGGCCGAAAAGCGAAAATCCACCTCCGGTGATTCCGTCACCAGCCAACGGGTAGCAGGGACACTTCGACATGAATTGGGACATGCGTTTGATATGTTGTCGGCCCACCGCCAGCCGTATCGATCGTCGGAAACCGGATTTCTCACAGCTTATGAATCAGACGTCAACCAGATCCGCTTCAGTGACCACCCAACATTAAGGTACTACCTTCAGAAAGGTCAAGCTGGCCGGCAAGAGGCATTTGCAGAAGCATTTGGAATTCTGCTCGGAGGAGGCTCCGACCTGCAAGTGCACAACCGATTCGTAGAACAATTCCCCAACGTCATGAACTATGTCGATGCAGCGATCAAGCAATATCGTGCTGTCTCCAGACGATCCTCCCGTGCTCACTTGCCAGCCACACGGGGACGCATTCTGAGACGCTCGTGAATTGGCTGGTACCTATTGGGCCGGGTCGTCGACCACCTCGCCAGTTTCGCTATCCGCCTCACCGGCGGTGTCCACTGAAGAGTTTCCACTCAAGATTGAACCTGCCCGTTTTCCAACTGGTAAATCATCGCAACAATCACCAAAGGCAACTGGGCTGTGATCCTGACAGGAGTCACAAGTCGCACATCCGGTTGTGGCCGTGGCCAACGCAACAACCAATACCGCCATTAAAAACCGCGTCATGGATCCGTCCTTTTTTCCATTCTCAAAAACGTTGGAAATGTTACTCTGTTCCAAAAGCAGTTCGGCCATTGAAAGTAGTGAACTTGAGAAGAATTTGCCAATTGTAGTGGCAAGCAGAGCTATCATGCTGCAGCGCGGTATTGTCGGCGATGGGACAGCGCCTCTGGTAACTGATCGAGTTGATCGAGATAGATGTCAGCTTCAACGTTCTCCTCATGATTGACTGCAACGGTCCATAGACCGGCATTCATTGCACCACGCAATTCACGCGCGTCATGCCCTATAAACGTGACGCTAGCAACATCCAAACCAAGCCTGCTGATAGCCTGTTCGTAGCAGGCCTTTTCTGGTTGAGCATGGCCAAGATCGCGCGACGAAGTGACACACTCGATGTAATCTGCCAGGCCCATCCGATCAAGGAGTGTTATCAACTTTGATTCCGAATAACAGGAATTTGTGAGTACACTCACGCGATATCCATCGGATGCAAGTTTGGAAATCGTACTCTTTACTCCCGGTAAAGGGCGTAGCTCGTCATCGAACTTCCTCAGCCGAGCAGTACTGGCAGCAACAATTTCGTCGATTTGACCATGAGTCAAACCTGTCGTCTGCAGAAAGCAACGGAATGCCTGCCAATATCCCTGACGACCGCACCAGGCGTGAAACAAAAAATCCCGTTCCCAAACTTGAAAGAAAACCCGATAGTGCGTTTGCAAGCCAAAGTGGCGAAGAAACTGCAAGAGCCAGCGGCGCCAAATGGTTGCGTCGCAGAGGACATCTCCCATATCTAAAATCAACCCTTCCCTGGGTATCATGGCTGGTTGAATCCTTTCAACTCAGATACTCGCGCCCTGTTTTCACGACGAAAATCTGGACGAGTCCTTTTTTGATAATTTTTAATTACGTTCTGCCTGATCAATCATCCGGCTATACGAGCGCGGCTCGATTCAGGCTGGCCATCGTTCGACGTAAACCTGGTTGAGCTGCTAACAAATTGGCAATCCTTTGCCAATCCAGCTCGTCTGTGCCAATTGCTTCAAGAATCTCCTCAACATGTTCCCAATCCTGGTCCACTCTAACCGTCAGCCGCACATCATGGCTATCCAACTCGGCAGGAACCGGGATCAATCGAATTTGGAATCGTTCCGGGTGAGACATGAAATAACGCGTCACGTTTTCACGATCTTCTTTAGCAATTGCCTCCTGATGAGCCCGTTGCAAAGCCTCGGTACAATACCACTCGGCAAAAATTCCAACTTGTGATAGCACGGCTGGGCGACCATCTTCAGACTGAAAACTGATATAGTCATAACCCGGATGTCGTTCGGCAGTGGCAATCAACCGGTCAATCAGAATCGGATCAATAAAAGGATTATCGACATTTATGCGCACAAAGTTTGTTGCAGGAAAATCGTGCAGTGCAGCAGCCAAATTAGCCAGCACATCG
>Ga0310342_100001092_pt1 | contig 16456 bp, 17 predicted proteins | sample S15DNA20500_MG_FD_206155 | JGI IMG/M metagenome (GOLD analysis project Ga0310342, IMG submission 206155) | Marine microbial communities from station ALOHA, North Pacific Subtropical Gyre - S1503-DNA-20-500_MG | ecosystem: Environmental > Aquatic > Marine > Oceanic | place: Pacific Ocean: North... | reverse complement strand
CACGGTGTTCCCCGAGGTGTTCCCCGAAGATGAGAGGCCACCTGCTGAAACTTCAGGTTTATCCTGAATTTCGCCGACCACCGGACGATCCTGGTCGCCCTCCTGGCCTTCATCCTGGGTCCGAGCATAGGCCGGACCCGGATCGATCGTAGAGACAAGGAAGAGAAGCGCCAATCGTCGCATGAGGCAGGTGCTCTAACCGGCCCATGATAGACTGCCTCTGAACGGGGGCATCGCTGACCGAGAGGGGAGCTTGGCGGCGGTACATCCGCGTGTAGCACACACTCAGGGAGGAGGACCCATGCATGCTGGAGCACAACTCAACCCGGAACCAAGTACCGTTGTAGACCCGCAGGCAAGCACCAGGGAGTTGCTGCGAGAGCTTCGACATCGGAGCACTCGCCTGGCAGATCCAGCCACGTGCTTGCCGGAGAGCAATCTCTGGCAGATCTACTGCGTGGTCCGATCCAGAGGCGAGGCCAGAGCCAACGATGTGTTCGTGGGCGCACTGAAGTCTCTGCACCGTCGCCGCTCAGAGGAAGCCTGCACCCTTCCGTGTACGGACACCGCGCCTCGTGAGCACAAGCTCGTGGATGACCCGATGCTCGCCGAGCTGTGGAGAGCCTACAAGCGCTGCATCTGTGCCAAGCGGGTAGGACCTGCCTCCCAGCTGCTCTCCGACATCGAGAGCCAGCTCGCCGCGAGCTGAGCCTCAAAAGAGAACCCCCCCGAAGCGTGATGCGGCATGATGCCGCTCGGGACGTGCATCCCGATGCCTCGAGGGGGTGGGTGACGGTCGGGAGTAGAAATCCCGATCCATCGGTTCCAGGCTCTCCGGAGAGTAGAGACAAGCTCAGTCCGCGGATGGGCCAGAAAACCAGGTGATGGTCCTTCTACAGTGGCGTCACCTTGCAGAGCACGTAGGGTATATTCACTGGATCACCTCCTTTTTTTGGCGCGTTGAGAGGGTTGGGTGCAGGTCCCGGCCTGCCACCCCCAAACGGCCGCCAGCACCGCCGAGGGAGAGGAGAGCGCCGCCATCCGGCGGGGCCCACCGACCAGATCTGCTATGCCTGGCCGGACGACCCAGGTGTCTTCAAGAAATAGAAGACGGGGAATATCCAGGTCGCAACTACATAGTACAGCCCGCTGGTCTACCCACCAAGACCTTTGTGGGCAGACCAACGCCGCGGCCCCCAAGCTGCACGACGGGGCCTGTAAACCTCGTGGGCCTTTGCGGGTTGACAGAGGGTCCCCGGCAGCGCTACCCAGGAGTTTCCCGGGAGGACGCTCATGCAGCTGGACTACAACGACATTCGCGAGCGCGGTGAGAACGGCATTGGAATCAGCGAGGCGGAGGCACTGGCCATCACCGCGCTGACGGAGCCGGCCGATATCGAGGCGCTGCTCGATACTGCAGCGCACATCCGCTACCACCACAAGGCGAACAAGGTGAACACCTGCGGGATCACCAACGCCAAGAGCGGCCGCTGCCCAGAGAAGTGCAACTTCTGCTCACAGTCCGCCTTCTTCAGCACCGAAGCCCCCCAGTACACCACCAAGGATGCCGACACCATCGTGGCGGAGGCCACAGCAGCATTCGATCGGGGTGTCCGGGAATTCTCCATCGTGATGTCGGGGAGAGCTGTAGACACCGAAAAGGATCTCCAGACACTGGAGAACACCTTCACCCGCATTCGTGAGGAGACCGGCCTGCAGACCTGCGCGAGCCTGGGCCTGATGAACAAGACCGATCTGGCCCGCCTGCAGAAGGCTGGGATGCAGTCCATGCACCACAACCTCGAGACCGCCCGCAGCTACCACTCCGAGATTGTCGAGAGCCACACCTACGACGAAGAAGTGGAGACGCTCAAGCACGCCAAGTCGCTCGGCATGTACGTCTGCAGCGGCGGTATCTTCGGCATGGGCGAGACCTGGGCGCACCGGGTGGAGATGGGTCTCGACCTGCGAGCGATCGATGTCGACAGCGTTCCCATCAACTTCCTGAACCCGCGTCCTGGCACACCGCTGGAAGGCAAGAACGACCTCACCCCGCTGGACTGCCTCAAGATCATCGCCCTGTACCGACTCCTGCTTCCCACCAAGGACATCCTGGTCTGCGGGGGCAGAGAGATGAACCTCCTCGATGAGCAACAGCACATGTTCCGGGCCGGGGCCAACGGCATGATGCTGGGCGACTACCTCACGACCGAGGGCGTGGCGCTGAAAGGCGATTACGAGCTGATCGAGAGCCTGGGAATGCAGATTCGGCCACCACCGCACACTCCCCACCCCCCCAGTGTCCCCCCTGAGGTGCGATCCGAGGGCACGGACATGGCCGGCCTGATGGGCAAAACGATCGCCTGATGTCGCCCTATGGGCCATTGAAGCGCCGTGTCCAGGCGCTCACTGAGGCAGGTCTGAAGCGGCACCTCCGCACGCTCCAGATGTCTGGAGCCACCACGGGTGTGCTCGACGGACAACCGGTGCATGTCTTCTGCTCCAATGACTACCTGGGACTGGCTCGCCACCCAGAGATCACGGCGGCCTACCAGGGATCTGGTGTCGGCGCGGCCCGGCTGATCTGCGGCAACCGATCCGCCCACGAGGCGCTGGAGGCCGCACTCACCGACCTGTACGGCCGTCCTGCCACCCTCATGTCGAGTGGCTACCACGCCAACCTTGCCCTGCTCTCCACCGTGCTCGAGGACGGGGATGTCGTGGTCAGCGACGCCCTGAATCACGCCTCGATCATCGATGGACTGCGGCTGAGCAAGGCACAGCGCACCATCATCGCCCACGGGCGTGCCGATGCCATCCCCGCGGGCGCACACATGGCGGTGGTGGAGGGGATCTACTCGATGGATGGAGACATCCTGGATTTGCGCGCCTATCAACAGGCCGCCCGCTGGCTGGCGATCGATGAGGCGCATGCATTCGGGGTGCTTGGGCCAGAGGGACGAGGAGCCGCGGCCGCCCAGGAGGTACAGCCAGACTTCCTGGTGGGGACACTGGGCAAGGCGCTTGGCGTCTACGGAGCCTTCATCGTGGGGCCGCCTGTGCTTCGGGAGCTGCTGCTGAGCCAAGGTCGGTCCTTCATCTACACCACCGGCCTGCCAGAGCCGGTGGCAGCGGCAGCCCTGGTGGCCTTGAGTCTTGCCAACGATGCTCGGCGCGAGAAGCTGGCCGACAACGTCCAGCGCCTGCGACGCGGCCTCTCGGATCTGGGGCTGGGTTCACGGGAGGGCCACCACATCGTGCCGGTCGTCTGTGGCGAGCGGACGATGGCGGTAGCCAGCGCCCTTCTGGACCAGGGCTACTGGGTCGCAGGCATCCGTCCCCCCACCGTCCCGGCGGGAACCGACCGACTCCGGATCACGCTCTCCGCAGCCCACTCCTACGATCAGATCGACGGACTACTCGATGCCCTCAGCCAGGAGACCCGCCGTGCCTGACACCACCACCCTCACCCGCTGGGACCTGGACCACATCTGGCACCCGTTTACTCAGGCCATGGAGTGGGAAGAAAATGGCCCTCCGCTGATCATCGATCGGGCCGAGGGAATGTACTTGATAGATGTGGATGGCAAAAAGTACCTCGATGGCACAAGCAGCTTGTGGACCAACGTACACGGTCACCGCCACCCGGGAATCGACCAGGGCATCAAAAACCAGCTGGCCAAGATCGCGCACAGCACCCTTCTTGGGCTGGCCGGCACCCCAAGCATCCTCCTGGCCCGGCGCCTGGCGGAGCTGCTGGAGCGCATCCCAGGGGAGACCCCCGGACTGACCCGCACCTTCTACTCTGACTCCGGATCCACTGCGGTCGAGGTCGCACTGAAGATGGCCTTTCAGTGGCAGCAGCAGTCCGGCCACACCCATCGGACCCGCTTCGCCGCGCTCGAGCAGGCGTACCACGGCGACACCATCGGTTCCGTCAGCGTGGGGGGCATCGACCTCTTCCATCAGATCTACCGGCCGATGCTCTTCGACGCGGTCCGGATTCCTGCACCGGATCGGGCCGATCCGGAGATCGAGATGCAGATGCTGAAGGTCGCTAGACAGCGCTTCGCTACCCATGGAGACACGCTCGCTGCGCTGATCGTCGAGCCCCTGGTTCAAGGCGCTTCGGGGATGCGAATGCACTCTCCGGACTATCTACGAGAGATCATCGGGATGGCTCGAAGCCACGGCGCGCTGGTGATCGTCGATGAGGTCGCCACAGGCTTTGGCCGCACTGGGACCATGTTCGCCATGGAGCAGGTCGGGGTTCGGCCAGACCTGATCTGCCTGGCCAAGGGCCTGAGCGGTGGGTATCTGCCGCTGGCCGCCACCGTGGTGAGTGACCGAATCTACGATGCATTCCGGGCACCGTACACCGAGCACAAGACCCTGTTCCACGGCCACACCTACACCGGCAATGCCCTGGCGGTGGCCGCTGCCCTCGCCAACCTCGACGCCTTCGAAGCCGACCGCATCATCGAGAACCTGCCGGACCGCATCGATGCCTTGAGCACCGCGTTGTCCGCCCTGCCACAGGACCGGGTGGCTGAAATTCGCCAGAAAGGCCTCATGGCCGGCGTGGTGCTGAAGCACGATTACCCGCCACAGCACCGCTACGCCCACCGGGTCTGCATGGCCGCCAGAGCGCTCGGTGTGATTGTCCGACCACTCGGTGATGTAGTGGTCATCATGCCACCGCTGGCCATGTCTCCAGCGCATATCTTCGAGGTCGTAAACGCTGTAGGGAAGGCGATTCAGGAGAATTGATCCACCCTCGGGGGGTTTCCGCCCAAAGAAACGCGGCTAGCTTTCCCGGAAGTGTTCAGTCGCATTATTCACATTCTCCTTGCACTCGGTGCCTTTGGCTTTGCAGCTCAGGCAGAGATGCCCGAAGAGTGGCCCTCCTTTATCGAGGAGCGCTGCGAGATCGACTGGCCCGCAGCCACGAGCACCACTCGTGACGAAGCGGAGCTGTGCGCTCGGTACTGGCTCAAGCGCTACGTGTACGGAAATCATCGGATCGAGAGCATCGGAGACAGTCCCAACCTTCCGGAGCACTGGGTCGACGGAGGCCACTACAACGGGGGGCAGGTCGAGACCATCGCCACTGCAGATCAGTTCCGACAGATGATTCGCCACGTGAAGGCCGCGCTGCCCACCGAAGGCCCACAGGGCCTGATTCGGCAGTACGCCACGACCTACCTCCAGGGCGCCCTCCGGGCTCGCTTTACCCTGAGTGGAATGTCCAGCATTTCGATCCCCAGCATCACGCCGCAGCTCTCCAAGGTGCTGAAGGGTCAGCGGCTCCGGCCAGAGGACCTCCTGTGCCGAACCCAGGTGACACTGTGGAAGCTGGAGAGCGCGATATTTGCCCGGCACGGCGGCCCGCTGAGCCACCCAGATATGACCACCTTCTTCTACGGAAAACGCACCGCCCAGCTCAGAGGGCTACGCAAATCCCACCTGCTGCCACTGAGGACCGACGCGGCCTTCAGTCCAGACCAGCTGACAGAGATCGACCGTGACAACCTGCAGCTCCTCCACGAGGTGGGGGATCTGAACCAGCAGACTCGCTGCCAGTCACCGGAGAACTGGGGGATAGCTGCCCGCTACTGAGTCAGGGACCCGCCCAACGCCGCAAACCGGACCTTCCGGATCCATTTCGGGTGGGGCCACTTCACGCTGCCCAGCGCTGCGCCCACACACCTGCCCACCGCCTCAGGCATTCCCGTCTGCCCAAAGACGGCAGCCTCCACCGCGCCATCTCTGCTCAGGGTGACCTCCACCTCAATCTTTCCTTCTTTGTCTCGCTGGGCTTCGGGCCAGGCCTGAAAGCAGGCCCCAGCCAGGGGCGTCACGGCAGCAATATTGGCGCGGATGCTCTCTGAAGTGTGTTCAGGGACGGGCGCTTCACCCATGGCAATGGCGAGCGGAACGATCGTTCGGATGTGGCTGCGTCGACCCTTCAGCCCCTGAAACAACGTCTTGCGATCGGAGACACCCCAGACCAGGGCACCGATGACGACCACCATGACGAGAATCTTGAGTCCAGGCCGCCGCTTGGGCTGCTGCTTACGAAGGCGCGCATCCCGAATGAAATGATCGAAGCGGGCCTGTCCCTTGTCGTCGCTTCGGTGCCGATTTCGGCCAAACCGAGGCAAGAAGTCAGAGTACTTTCCGCTCACAGATCTGCTCGCTCGAAATTGCAGTTGAGCAGATTGCAGGTCCGTTCACATCGACTGACCTCCCAGCGGCGTCGGAGGGTCGTGTGCTTGTCCCAGATGTAGGGCAGCGGGGCTGCATCTCGGATCGTCGCCACAGGCTCCAGGAAGTAGCAGATACGGATGTTCCCGGCAGCATCGATACTGAGATCCGAGTGACCGGCCCGACAGGTCTGGCCATTGTCGACCCCGGGGCTCCGGAAATGGAACTTCATGGCCTGAAGCTGTGCGACTGAGTTGCAGACAGCCCCCCCTCGCATTCGCTCCACACTGAGGGTATCCAGCGCATCATCGATGGCAGTGAGCTCGGCTTCGGCACGGGGGAAGAGCAGAGAGGACTTCCACCAGTCCGGATCATAGTCATTGTCTCCGAAGTTCTGGTACAGCGGCTGGACCACCAGCTGCAGTCCCCGGTCTCGCACGAACGTCAGCAACTCTGGTATCTCTGCCGCGTTCTTGCCGTGAAGAACGGTAGCGATGACCACGGCAGGTCTGGGAAGGGCATCCAGGCGATCAATCGCTTTCATGGCCTTGTCAAAGCTGCCTTCTCGACCTCTGCTGTGATCGATCGTCTCCCGCCGGATCCCATCCAGGCTCACATAGGCGATCGAGACGCCAGCATCCGAGAGCGATTGGGCTCGCCTTTCGGTCACGAGATGCCCGTTGGTGTTGAAGGTCACCTCGAAGCCCCGAGACACCGCGTGGGCCATCAGCTGCTCGAGATCCTTGCGCATCAGCGGCTCTCCACCGACAAAGTTCATTCCTGCCGGGGCACACCAGTCTCCCAGCCGGTCGATCAGCGCCAGCCAGACCGGAGCGGGCAGGTCCTGGACATCGTTCTTCCAGATGTCACAGTGCACGCACGGCAGAAAGCACCGGTCGGTGACCGCCATGTGGACCTGCTCCGGCCTGCCCGGCGCACGGCGCAGTCGTGCCTTGTCCAACACCCGATCGACGATACCCATCAGCCCGCAGTCTCCCAGGCGGTCTGAGCGGCGATGTCGTCCGGACCCAGACCCGCGTAGTTGAGGCTTCGGGGAATGAAGCAAGTGGCGCAAGGGGGCAGTCCGCCGTAATCTCCGCCCGCCACGCGGGCGCGACGCCCGGCCATCATCTCCCCCCACCACAGCTCAGAGAAGGGCGCTTCAGCCAGGGTCCCTACCTGATTTTCCAGGAGATTATCCCGGGTACAGGTCGTCACTTCACCCTTCCAGCTGATGACCGGGCTCTTCCAGAAGCCCGAGCACGCTGCCAGGTTCTCTGCCCGAACCTCGACACCGGCCTCCGCTTGCATCGGCACCAGGAGACCCTGGGCGGCCATCGCCTCTCGGAAGAGTGCATTGGTCTGGGCCTGCTCCTCGGGCGTCGGGCAATCCAGCTGCCGAAAGAAGATGACCGCATCATCCCCGGCCGGCACATGACCCGCCGCCACACGGACCGGCGTACCCGTCGATCGGCATACCTGCTCCCAGTGTGCGCGGAAGGGCGCCACCTGCTCGACGTTGTTGGCCCCCACAATGAACTGGAAGACAGGCCGCGGCCAGGGCGCTCGGAACTCAGCGCGACGCGAGATGAATCGCTCGACATTGGCCTGGACCTGCTCGAATCGGTCCATGCCCTTGATCCGGGTGTAGGACGCTCGCTCAATCGCATCCAGCGAGAAATGCCAGACCTGGGGAAGGGTTGCCTGGTTCAACACACCGCGGACCACGCCTGCATCCAGGTGGGTCGCATTGGTATGGACCTCGACCTTTCCGAAGATCCCGTGTCTCACCGCAGCCCGAACCGCCGACTGCCAGATTCGCAAGAAATGGGGATGAATCAGCGGCTCACCCAGCCAGAACAACACCAGCGAATCAAAGCGTGCACCAGTCCGCGACAGGTCCTGAAACAAGTGCTCGGCAAGCCCAACATCCAGGTACCCAGTGTCCTGATGATGCGGATGGTCCGCTTCTGAGACCGAACAGTGCACACAAGCGAGGCTGCATCGATTGGTCAGCTCCAGAACCAGGTAGGACCCAGGCAGGTGGGGAGGCGGTGAACGTCGCACAGTTGCAAGGTAGCACCCATTGATGACCCAGGCGGCACTCATGGTGCTACCTTGTGGACATGCCGAGTCCGACCGAAGTCGCCGCCCGGGTCCGCACCTGGGCCACGGCGGGACCGCAGGGACCCATGACCCTGGAGGTCTACCCCACCCTGGCCTGCAATCTGAACTGTCGTTTTTGCGACACGACAGACCGACACCGGCCACCTGTGAATGAATTGAGCGCCACGCGGTGGCTGGAAATTATCGATGAGGCCGCGGCACTCGGAGTACAGCGCGTCTTCATCCTCGGCGGCGGTGAACCCTTGCTGAGAAAAGACGCCACTCCTCAGATCATGGAGCGGGTCAAAGCCCATGGGATGGAGGGAATCCTCACGACCAATGGAACCCTTCTCGACGCCGCGTTGGCCGAGCAACTCATCGAGATGGGCTGGGATGAGATTCACTTCTCCATCGACGGCCCGACCCCTGACATCCACGACGGACTGCGCGGCCAGCACGGTGCCTTTGAACGAACCATGCAGGCCGCTCGACGACTGACGGCGGCCAAGCAGCAGCGCGACCTCTCCACGCCTCGAATCGCGCTTCACTTCGTGCTGACCAACGAGAACTACACCACCCTGGTCGACATGGTGCGACTCGGCGCATCTGTGGGGGCCTTCCGAATCGACTTCGACGCACTGATTGCGTACTCACCCGAGCAACAGGCGCTGGCGCTCTCTACCGCACAACTTCAACAGGTCCCCGATCTGGCAACAACCGCACTCAAGGTGGCCCGGGAGCTGGGCATCGCGACCACGCTGGAGAACTTCCTCCACCCAGAGCGACTCGAGCGCGGAGAGCGACCACCACCCGCGACGAAAGCACCCGGCCTGAAGGGCGCCCCCTGCCTGAAGGCCTGGCACTACCTGGTGGTACAGGCCGACGGCAAGACCAGCCCATGCTGTGTCCTGGCGGGCCAGGGCGGCAGCGTAGCCACCACCTCGGTCCAGGAGGTCTGGCAACAGGACGTCTTCATGAACCGTGTGCGAGACGGGATGGAGGCCCACCAGCCCCTCCCCCGGTGTCGAGAGTGCTCATGGAACATCCTGCAGCACGAGGCTGCCATCCGAGCGGAACTCTGATGGAGATCCATGTCAATCTCGAGCTCACCGACCACTGCAACATCAAGTGCGGCATGTGCTCTCAGTCCCTGCGCGACGACGCACACGGAGTCCCCAAGCGCTTCATGCCATGGGAGACCTGGAAGAAGGCGCTGGCCGGCCTGGCAGACATGGAGGAAGAGGTGCACCTCTGCCCTCACTGGCTGGGGGAGCCCACCATCCATCCTGAATTCGACCGATTCGTCGAGTACGCCTTTGCCGTCAACCAGCAGAATCGACTCTTCCGGGAATTCAAGCTCCACACCAATGCGGTGGTGTTCTCAGAGGATCGCTCCAGGCTTCTGGTGGACCTCGCCCAGGCTTCAGGCCAGCTCGAGGACACATTCCGGTGGGTCCACTTCTCTGTCGATGCGTTCTCTCCGGAAGCCTACTCGCTCGTCAAGGGTGCGGACCGACGCGAGCAGGTCTACCAGAACATCCACCGCTTCCTGGAGATCAGGAATGCCCGCGGTGCCCGTTGGCCCAAGGTCACCCTCGCCTTTGTGGTTCAGCCCGGAAATGATCATGAAGCCGGCGACTTCCTCCGCCACTGGCAGGGCACGCTGCAGGGACTGGGATGCGAGAGCCGGGTGACCTGGGACTGGCCCCATGAACTCCTGGACACGATCTACTTCCGCCCGCTCAACACCGGCGATCAAATCACCGCAGACCGCCTCCACGCTCAGACGATCCAGTCATTGGGTCTAACGGTACCGAAGACGGACAGGCTCCGATCCGCAGAGAGCTTCTAGGGCCCAATCAGGACAGCGAGGCCGGGGAAGAAGCGATTCGTCAATTCCGGGCCATGCAGCACATAGATCATCGCAGCCAGCGCCAGGAAGGGGCCAAAAGGCAGTGCAGTCCGCAGCCCGCGCTGCCCCAGCAGCACCAGCGGGACACCCACCAGTGCGCCAATCACGCTGGCCACAAACAAGATGAACGGCACCGCGGGAACAGCGCCCAGGAAGGCACCCATCATCGCGACCAGCTTCACGTCACCCATTCCCATCCCTTCCTCTCGACGGACGAGCCAGTAGGCCCCCATGATCAAGAGCAATACACCTCCGCCCACACATGCACCCACCGCTGCGTCCTGCCATCCATGAGCGCCGACGATGGGACGAGCCCCGAGCACACTGACGCCCCAGAACCCGAGGATGCCCAGCGGTGCGGCATAGATCGAGAACTCATCCGGAATGATGTAGTGGCGAATATCGATCAACGTGGTTCCGATGAGCATGGCGGAGAACATGCACAGCAGCCCGGCCGCCAGTAGATGACCTGCGTCCAGCGCCGCTCCATCCGGCACCACCCTGCAGAAGACCAGCCAGAACACCAGACCCGTGAGCAGCTCAATGATCGGGTAGAGCGCAGAGATGGCGGACCCACAGTCCCGACATCGAGCCCTGAGGATGATCCAGCTGAGCACCGGTATGTTGTCCCAGGGCCGAATGCCCGCACCACATGCTGGGCAGTGACTGGCGGGATGAACCACGCTCCGATCCTCGGGCATGCGGGCAATACAGACATTCAGGAAGCTGCCCACACACAGGCCCACCGCCAGCACAAATGCCTGAGCGATCCCATGAAGCGCGGTCAGATCCGCTGGAGACATCGAAGTCATGCCCACGCCTCCAGGACGGCGGTCAGGCGGTCCACCTGTTCATCGGTGAGCGCCTCATGGCAAGGTAACGCCAGCACATCCTGGCAGAAGGCTTCCGCCTGTAAAAGTGGCGCGGGAACGCGGCAACGTCCCTGCATGGCAGGGCGCTCCGAGAGCGGCTGATCATAGTAGACCCTGGTGCTGATCCCAGCGGCCTCGCAAGCACCGGCCAGACCGATTCGATCCGAATGCCGCAGGGCCCACACGGTCACCGGGCTTCCTGAATCCCGGGGCACCGCACGCCCACCAGCCGCTGCATCGAGATGGCGGGCAATGGCCTGGCGTCGTGCCACCCGCGACTCGAGCCGGCCCATGTGAACCCGCACTACCGCTGCCTGAATCGCATCCAGTCGACTATTGATTCCGGGCATCTCGTGACGGGCACCACCATGATTGGCCAGGCATCGAACCCGGGTCGCCAAAGCCTCATCCGAAGTGACCACCATGCCCCCATCTCCAGCGCCGCCCAGAACCTTGGTGGGATAGAAGCTCACCACGGCGACATCCCCCACCGGCACCGCCGGGCTGGCCCCGACAGCCTGAGCGGCATCCACCAGCACCGGGAGTCCCAACTGAGGTAGCGCTGCGGCACTGCCAAAGAGGTGGACGGGCACCACTGCCCGGGTCCGGTCCGTCACAGCAGCCGCGACCAGGTCGGGGTCCATCAGCGGCCGATCCGGAAGCACATCCACCACCACGGGCGTCGCACCCAGCTGCAGTACCGCTCCCGCAGTGGCAAAAAAGCTGACCGCAGGCAGGATCACCTCATCGCCCGGGCTCACCCCCAGGGCCTGCAGCCCAAGAAACAGGCCTGCGGTGCCCGATCCCACGCCCACCCCGTGGGCGCATGCCATCTGGGCTGCCATCTCGGCCTCGAGCTGGGCCACTGGGGCGCCTCCGACATACCGCCCACTCCGCAGGACCTCCACCACCTGCAGCTCTACTTCTGAAGCCACCTCCGCGTGTCGTGCACACAGATCAATGAGTTCGATCCGATCGCTCAACGCAGGTCCCTGCGAGAGAAGATCAGCATGGCCAAGGAGAGCACCGCCGTGGTGTAGAGCAGACCGTAGCCTGCAGCGCCCCACACCTGGCTCCAGGGCACCTCCAGGTGATGAACTGCATGCTCACGGATGCTGAACACTTCGAAATTCGGAAGCGCCCAGTAGATCAACTCGGAGCTGTGTTGCAGCGCTGCTGAGCTCGCCTGCTGGCCGAAATACCAGAGGTCATCCGCAAGGTGACCGATCACGAATACCGCCAGCGTGAATGCTCCTGCGGTCATGGGCGAGGAGTAGGTCGAGAACAAGGTGGCCCAGGCCGTGAGCAGCATCAACTCCAGCAGCAGCATGCCCGCACTCACGTAGACCACACTGGGTGGCATTTCCTGTTGAAGCACCATGCACAGGGTGTAGACCGCCATCAGGATGGCAATCTCAATCGCGAGGGTCAGCACCATGCCGAGGTACTTGCCCAGGATGAACATCCACCGGGACACAGGCTTGCTCAGGATGGTGTAGATCGTCTTTCGCTCGACCTCCTTCCACACCAAGCTCACACCCAGGAACATCGCGATGATGGAGGCCATCGCGTCGATGGCGCCTTGCGCCACGCTGCGCACCACTTTGTCCTGGTCGCCTACCGTGACCTCCTGGAGCGCCAGACTCACAGCGATAAGGCCCACGGTAAAGAGCAGGATCGAGTAGAGCACCTTGTCCCGGACTGCCTCCCGGAATGTGTTGGTCGCCAAGGCCCAGACGCGGCTCACGGCTTCACCTCACCGCCCACGCCATCCGTATTTCTGGCCATCTCTCCCATGAGCACGGTCTCCAGGTCCGCGCGAATCCGGAGCCGTTCCACAACGCTCCCACCCGCACCCTGAATCGCTGCCACGACGGCGTCCACGCGCTCCGGCTGCACCCGAACCCGGTGCTCCCCCCTGTCGGTTCGGATGACGTCCGTATCCGCAGGTGGTTCCTGCAGCCCGGTGATCACCAGCTCTATCGACTTCACCTGATTTCCGATGAGCTCATCCACCGTGCCCATCCCCCGCAGGTCTCCACCCACAAGGATGGCCACCGTGTCGCAGATATTCTGGACGTCTGAGAGAATGTGACTCGAGAAGAAGACCGTCTTTCCTTCTGCACGCTGCTCCAGGATGAGATCACGCACCATGGCTCGACCGAGCGGATCCAGTCCGCTCATCGGCTCGTCCAGTACCAGCAGATCCGGGTCATTGAGGAGCGCCTGACACAGCCCTACTCGCTGAAGCATGCCCTTGGAGTACTTGCTCAGCTTCACATCCGCGAAGCGGGTCATGCCCACCTTTTCCAGGAGCAATTCGATCCTGTCGGTGCGCACGTCACGGCCCATCTGGTAGAGATGGCCATAAAAGTGGAGCAGCTCTCGAGCGGTCAGGTGGCTGTAGAAGTAGGGCCGCTCTGGCAGGAAGCCCACACGCCTGCGAGATTCAGGCGTCCCCGCTGGCTGTCCCAGCATCCATGCCTGTCCCGACGTAGAGGAATGGAGCCCCATCAAGATCTTGATGGTGGTGGTCTTGCCCGCCCCGTTGGGACCAATGAAGCCGAAGACCACGCCCTCTGGCACCTCAATGTTGAGCCCCCGCAGGGCCTCCACACGACGCATCAGGAAGCCCTCGAGGTACACCTTTCCGAGATCGTGGGTCCGAATGGCTGGGTTCATGGGCATCTCAACTCACAGATCCCTAATCAGCTGAACTGCGACCTGCTGCCCGGAAGTCTTCCAGCCATTGTGCAGCCTTCTTATCAGGAAAGGCCCCCGCACTCTGCCAATTGCAGCGGGTACACAGGGGACCAGAGTCCGCAAAGCGCCCCTCGATGTGCGCCTCGCGCCAGCGATTCATCGTCGGACCATGCCAGATCTCGCGCAGGCCCTGCTCCGAGAGGTTCCCCACCGCATTCTCCAGGTGCTCATCCAGACAGCAGGTGGTCACACTTCCGTCCACATGAACCATCGGTGTGTTCCAGAGGCCTGCGCATGGAGGGCGCTTGTCAGAAGAGATACCCACGCCCATGAATGTAGCACGGATGGCACGCGGCTCAGCCCAGCTGCCAGCGGCCATCCACCCGCCGTTCATTCGGCATGAAATTGGCCTTGTAGTTGAGATGTCTGCACTCTTCCACGTACAGCCCAAGGTAGTGGTACCGCCCTCCCCGAGATCGACACCAGGCAATCTCCACCAGCGCAGAGAAGGTACCGATGGACCGATGGGCCTGCTCGGGGTCGAAAAAGTGGTACACGCTGCTGGTGTCCCGTGCACCCACATCCACGATGCTCACCCCCACAAGCGCAGCGTCCACCTCAAAGCACATCTCCACCGTCTGGATGCAGCTGTGTAGAAACCAACCCTCGTATCCGCGCCGGGTCATCTCCTGTTCGGACTTGCTCAACCTGCGATCCAGCTTGTGCTTGTTGTAGAGATCCAGCTTGGCCTGAGAAAAGGTCGCAGGACCCACGGTGACCTTCACATCCCGATTCTTGCGCCACACCCGCCGCTGGGATCGGGAGGGTCCAAAGCGCTCCACTGGAACTCGAATCGGCTCGCAAGACACACAGCCAGGACAGGCGGTCCGATACAACATTCGCCCCACACGGCGATCCCCCTCTGCCAGGGCTGCATCCAGCTCCTCGCCACTCAATCCACGCAGCTGCCACCGCAATGGCATCCGCGCAGTGCGTCCCTCAATGTACGGACACGGCTCCGACTGGTCATGAACCAGCTGCTCACGCAACTCCATGCTCGCAGTATGCTTCATACAGGTGTACTTCGGGAGACTTGATGGCAATCCACCTTGAGAAACGGGAAGGATACGGGGTCCTCACCCTGGACAGAACAGCCAAAGCCAACGCCTATGATCGGACGCACCTCGACGCGTTGGAGGCTGGATTCATCGAACTTTCCGAAACCTTCCATGTCGTGGTGATCCGAGCGGCAGGGGATGGCGCATTCTGCGGAGGCGCCGACCTCAACGAGATGCGCACAGCCAGCCCTGAGGATGCGCGAAATCTTCGAAGCCAGAGCGTGTTCTCCACCATCGCCAGGAGTCCTACTGTGACCATCGCATCCATCAATGGGGCGGCGGTGGGCGGCGGCTGCGAGCTCACCCTGGCCGCCGATATTCGTATCGTGGGGGCCAGCGCGCGCTTCCGCCTACCGGAAACTTCGCTCGGCATCCTGCCTGCGGCGGGCGGCTGCACCCGCCTGTCTCGATTGGTCGGCGCAAGCGTAGCCAAGCAGCTCATCCTGGGAGGCCGCACCCTGAGCGCTGCGGCTGCCGTGCAACTCGGCTTGGCCATCGAGCTTGCGGACGATCCCGATCAAGCGGCATTCTCGCTGGCCTCTGAGCTCGCCACCCGCGATCCCGAGGCCCTTCGACTGGCCAAAGAGATCATCGATCTAGGCGATGAGACGGAAAGTCTGGCGGCGGAGCGAACCGCCCAGGCCCTGCTGTACGCACGCCGAAAGCACTAGGCGTCCGGCTCTTCCGCCACCTCTTCTTCCCGTCGCCGGAGACTCTCCGGCTGAGAATTCAAGACCATCCGGATCCCGACACCCTCCGCCAGATCCAGCAGCACCTCTTCCTCGTAGCTTCGGCCCATGTCATCGCGAACCAGCCGGACAATGGGCTTGTCAAACCGGGCTTTGTCCCGAGCAAGCCCCACGCTGACCGCGATTCTATTGTCGGCGAGCAGGAGCATCGATCCCGGAGGGTACTTGCCCATCTGGTTGACAAAGATCTGCAGCAAATCTGGATCGTATCGAATCCCCTGCCAAGGAACCATGCGACCAATTGCATCTGCTGCAATCAGTCCGCCACCTTTGCCGCGAACGAGGTTGTCGAAGTCCTCGGCGATTCTGAGAATCCGGGCAAAAAGAGACGGCTTCCTGTCATCCGCCTCAAAATCATCATGGTGCTCCAGGGTGCCCAACACGCGCCGAACCTTGGCCTGGTGGAATCCGCGCTGCCGGAGGAGAATGCGTGCCCCAGCAGCCGCGTGCCGAGAAAACGGTGGCGCGTAGCCAGCGACGGCTTCCTGACCGGGCCCAGCAGCCACTGCCCCTTCGCGCGCGGCGTAGCCCACATCATGGAAGAGCGCCGTCACTCCGAGGTCCTGTTGCGCCTCATCCGATAAGCCCAGGCCATCGCCGATGAGCAGCACCAGTCGCGCCACACGAACCACATGTGCGGCATAGGGACTGGAGACTCCCGGTTCATCCCACAGGCCCTCAGCGCCCGCGCCACCCTCGATGATGGAGGTGACCAGTCGACGCATCGGTAGTGGGTTCGGCATTCGATTCGCGGCCATATTATCCAGGCTCTGGTCCACCAGATCGGCG
>Ga0310342_100001091_pt1 | contig 16457 bp, 19 predicted proteins | sample S15DNA20500_MG_FD_206155 | JGI IMG/M metagenome (GOLD analysis project Ga0310342, IMG submission 206155) | Marine microbial communities from station ALOHA, North Pacific Subtropical Gyre - S1503-DNA-20-500_MG | ecosystem: Environmental > Aquatic > Marine > Oceanic | place: Pacific Ocean: North... | reverse complement strand
CTGGATTACTACCTCGACGAATATACGTTCCGATTCAATCGCCGAACGAGCTGACGCCGTACAAGGACATGGTCAAAAACGTAAGGGGCCCCAGGCCCCGCAAATACGCCATATAGTCAAAACTTGAGTTACCTGAATACCCCCCAACCACAATTTCGGTGAATCTGGCTCGTTCCTTTGCGCCCCTCAGCGAGAGGGTTCTCCTGGTGGACGGGGACCTCAGACGTCCATCCCTCCACAAGATCTTTCATGTCGACAACGAGGTTGGTCTGTCCGAGCTCTTGCGGGGCACGGTTTCGCTGGATACGGTGGCTCAGCCCCTCTCCGAAGGCTTCAGTCTCGTACCCAGCGGCGAGCTTCCGCGCGACCCGCAAGAGCTTTTTCTGTCGGCACGATTCGTCCGAACTCTGGCCGAGATGGAGGGGGTGTTTGATTTGGTGATACTCGATTCTCCGCCAGTCCTGGCGGTGGCGGACGCCGCGCTGATCGCCTCTCACGTCAACAGTGTCGTGCTGGTCCTCAAGTATGGAGACACCAGTGTGATGGAAGTCTTGAGAGCCAAGGAACGGTTACAACAGGGTGCCTCTACGAGGATCATAGGTTGTGTCGTGAACCAATTCGATGGGGGAACCAGCCAGGCATACGATCCTTATGTGACCAGCTATACCAGTGTCCAGGACCTGACCAAGGTGGGCAGGTGGAAAGGTTCAATCCTGGGTAGGTGAACTGGAAGAATTCCGAAACCCTGCAAATTGGAGCGTCGGTCCTACTGGGAATCCTGTTAAGCTTAGCTGTATTCCTTGTGATCCACAGCCTGGGTTTTTGAGTGTTTCACTCGGAGCGTCGGTGACATGAGAGTTGTTGTTAGGCGCAAGTATCTGATCGTGGTCTTCTGTCTTGCGGCAACGCTCACCGCCCTGGCGTTGACCTACGTCGTTACCGAAAGGTATCAGTCCTACACAACCCTCCTATACCCCGCCCGGAAGTCGATGGGATTTGGTGCTCAACAGAGGGCAGTAAGCCCTTACTACACAGTGCCGTCTATTCCTTCTGAGTCGATCGCGCACACGCTTGAAACGGTTGCTAGAAGTGAGGGAGTGGTGCAACAGGTAGTGCGGATTCTGGAACTTGACAAAGGCCCGGGTGATTTTCCTAGTGGCCTCTTCGGGGATTGGGGAGGAGGCTTCAGTTACGGCAGCGCAACTGAACCCGATCGCTTTCTCCAAACGGTGCGAGGTCTTCAAGACAACTTTCTAGTTGAATCCAATCAAGAAGGCTTTAGCTTTCGTCTTCAGGTTCTGGACAAGGATCCAGGACAGGCGGCAGCCATCGTGGATACAGTAGCGCGGGTTCTGATTGATCACCTCAACGGAGAGCAGGTGCGATCGTCTCAGCAGGGAAAGGAAAAGATCGAAGTAAGATTGAGGGAAAATCTGGAGGAGATCACCGAAGCCAGGGTGGAATTGGAAGGTTTCAAGAAGAAAGCTCGAATCTCCTCTCTGAGCGAGCAGATATCTTCCAAGATCAGAACCTTATCGGAATACGAAGTCGAGCTCACAAGAATACAGAATGAGTTGGTTGCGATCGAAAAGATGCGCGATGAGTTGTGCGCCTGCAGGGCCAGGGCCAGGAGACCGCCGGTGGGGCAACGCAGCAAACTCAATTTGGAGTGCTCAAGGCGAAAGCCGCGTCCCTCCGCGACAAGATCGGACAGGAGCGCGCGGAGTTGAGATCATTGATCAGCAGCGAAGCTCGGCTCTCGGAGTTGAATCTGCGTCTCGAAGTCGCCGAGTATTCCTACAAGTTTTTGAACGATGCCTACGAAGAGGCAAGACTGACCGAGTCAGTAGGCGTTCGTGAGCTGAGAATTCTTTACCCCGCAGTTGTTCTCTTGGCGCCCGTACGGCCAGTGAGGTCCCTATATCTAGGACTGACTGCCGTGGTGAGCCTCATCGTGGGGATCAGCTACGTATTCCTTGTCAATTTTTTCGATTCCTCCCTTCGCAGCGTGGAGCAGGTGGAGCAAGTTTTGAAGCCCCTGTCTTGGCTACGATTCCAGTGATGAGGCGAGGCAGGAATTAGGCTTCCATGTAAAAGCAAGAACATCCACACAGAATTCGTCGCACGTCTCTACTCTCCGAATAGCACGACGAACAGGACCCGTTTGTCGCCGGCAACAATTAAGTTCCACAAGGATGCGATGAACTCTGTCAACAGAAGCCGCGAGCAACGTGAACCGTCAGGTACGGGAATTATGGATGAAGTTTTCAGCTGGAACTCCCGTGCCAAGACCGACGATGAGAGATCAGCTCAAGCCTATGGTATAATGCGAGTGACGGTTCCTTCATGAAGCCGCTATCTTTGGTCATTCCCCTCTACAATGAAAAAGGTTCTCTCGCTGAGCTCTATCGAGAGATCGTACGCGAGCTGGGATCCCTGGGGTCGGACCTCGAGATTGTCTTCGTGGATGATGGCAGCAACGATGGTTCCTTGGAGACGCTGCAAGCGATTCAGGCCTCTGATCGCAGGGTCAAGATTATTCGCCTTCGAAGGAACTTCGGAAAATCGGCGGCCTTGTCGGCCGGGTTTCGACTGGCAAAGGGCGAGGTCATCGTGACCCTGGACGCTGACCTCCAGGACCTTCCTGGAGAGATCCACAAGCTGCTGGAGCGTCTGGAACAGGGCTGCGATCTGGTGTCCGGTTGGAAGCACCGTCGTAAAGACTCCTGGAAGAAGCTTCTAGCGTCCAAGGTCTTCAACCGGATGACCTCGCTCCTAACAGGAGTTCCGCTGCACGACATCAACTGTGGGTTGAAGGCCTACCGTCGGAGCGTCATTGAAGAAATCAAGGTCTACGGTGAGATGCATCGGTACATTCCGGTACTGGCGAGCTATCGTGGGTTTCGGGTGGACGAGGTTGCCGTTGCCCATGCTCCACGTAAGTTTGGGAAGAGCAAGTACGGCGCAGGAAGGATGCTAGGTGGTTTTTTTGACCTGCTGACCGTTATCATGCTCACCCGCTACAACAGCAAGCCTCTTCATATCTTCGGGATCCTCGGAATGACCCTGTTTCTGGCTGGTATGCTTGTTGAGGGGTACCTAACCGTAGGCTGGTTTTTCGGACAATGGATAGAGGATCGGCCTGCCTTCCAGTTGGGGATCCTCCTTGTGATTATTGGAGTGCAGTTCATCTTCTTTGGCCTGCTCGCGGAGATGATTGCGTACTCGTCTAGGCGTGAAGACCATTTTTCCGTCGAAGATGTGGGGGTGCTGGAGTCGGATACGGAGAGAGCGAGGGCGTTGGCTTCGCTCCGCTCATGAGAATAGTCCTGGTAGGTCCCACGTATCCTCTGCGTGGGGGAATCGCTCAATACACGACCTCCCTTTACGAGTCTTTCAGTCGACAACATGCGGTGCTACTACTCTCGTTCGCGAAGCAGTACCCGACCCTTCTGTTCCCCGGAAAGACCCAGAACGATCAGAGCGAAAGACCTTTCGGTGTCTCTCACGAAGCTCCCCTGAATTCCCTGCTTCCGTGGACCTGGAAGAGGACCGCCCAGCGAGTCAACAGCCATGACCCCCAATTGATACTGTTCCAGTGGTGGCATCCGGTTTTCGCCTATGCCTTCGCCGACATCATTCGGCGTGTCAAGCTCCGCTCCTCACCCGTAGCACTTTTTCTCTGCCACAATGTCTATTCGCACGAGGGACTGCCTCTGCCCTGGGGACGCATCGTGGAGCGCCGCTTGATCCAAAAAGCCTTTCGCCAGGTAGATGGCTTTCTAGTCCACTCCCTGCCGCTAGGCGAGCAAGTACGATGCTTCAAGCCAGAGACCTTGGTACGGCGAATCTATCATCCCTCCTATGACTTCTATAGCCGCTGGGATACCCAGCCGCAAAGGGAAAGCGAAAAGCCCAGCCTGCTTTTCTTTGGGAACATTCGGGGATACAAGGGGGTGGATATCTTGGTGCGTGCACTGGCAGTCGTCCAGGAGGTCTTAGATGTCGAGGCTGTGATTGCCGGGGAGTTCTACATCGATGCTAGACCACTGCGCAGACTGGCCGACGAGATGGGCGTCGCCCATAGGATCTGTTGGCATGATCGGTACGTGTCCAACGAGGAAGTCCCTGCTCTCTTTCGGAATTCGGATGTGGTTGTTTTGCCCTACCGGGATACCAGTCAGAGCGGAGTTGTTCCTCTTGCCTTTGAATTTGATGTTCCCGTGATTGCGACCGATGTGGGAGGTCTTTCAGAGGTTGTCTTGGAGGGCCGAACCGGCTTTCTGGTTCCTGCAGAGGATCCTCGAGCCCTGGGAGAGGCTATAATTCGTTACTTTCGGGAGGGTTGTAAGTCGGAGTTTCAGCAGAATATCCGGAGCTTCAAGAAGGTTCTCAATTGGGATCAAGTTGTTGAGGCAACACTGCAGCTAGCAGAGGAGTTGCAGCCCAGCAAGGCCCCTTCCTGACGGGCTCCTCCCGGGCTCGCTAGAAACTATGAGCAAACGCAGGGTAACGAAGTCAAGAAGGAAAGCCCCTACCGCCGCCAAAGGGGCGAATCTTTGGATAGCATTTCTTGTCTTCGCGTTGGCCCTTGGACTTTACGTCAGCACGATTAACCATGAGTTTCTCTTTGACGACATCACCCTCATCATCCAGCATCCAAGGGTCGCAGAGCTGCAGTGGCTGAAGATTCTCAGTTTCCATGAGTATCGACCCATCCGTACGCTGACCTACGCCGTCAACTATTGGCTTGGTGGTGAAGACCCGTTCGGCTACCACCTGTTTAATGTGGTTCTGCACGGGCTCAACGCGGTCCTGGTTTTTCTCCTCCTTCACAAGATTACCAGTTGGCCTGTGATCGCGGGTGCCGGAGCCGTTATCTTTGCCTCTCATCCGGTTCAGTCCGCGGCAGTCGCCTACGTCTCGGGACGGAAGGACTTGCTTGCCACTTTCTTCATGCTCTTGGGCTGTTACTGGTACGTGTCCTACAGGTCCACCGGGAGGAGGTCGTTCCTATTTCTCTGTCTGCTTGGTTTTCTGCTCGGTGTGCTTTCCAAAGAGGTCGCCATCGTCTTGCCCGCTCTGCTTCTGCTACTGGACTTCTGCCTGCCCAAGGAAGTTGGCAGTCGGGGCCAGAAATCTCTAACAGAGCCCAGAGCCACTTTCTTTTCGCAGCTGGGGAGGGCTATCAAAGAATCCTGGCCGTTCTACGCGGTGGGCCTGGCTCTGGCTGCGGTCGGGCTCTACTATGCTCTTTATCTGCTTCCTGCCAGCCGGAAGATTGGCTTGTGGGGAGGGAGTCTGGAGACCAACCTGGGGACCTCCTTCAAGCTCTTTTCCCATTACCTCAAGCTGGCTCTCGTCCCCTACCCACTGATTGCGGACTATAGCGGTGACGTCTTCCCGATCTCGGGAGGGCTATTCGAACCTGCCACAGTGTTTTCGATCGTGATTTTCGTCGGCTTCTTGACTTTCGCGATCTGGACCTATGCCAAGAACGCACTGCTTTCGCTGGGAATGTTCTGGTTCTTGATCACCCTGCTGCCGGTCCTGCACATCTTTCCGTTTCACGAGATCGCTGCAGATCATTTTCTGTATCTACCGGTGGTAGGCCTTGCCCTGGTGGGCGGAAGCGCGGTCGACTATCTGGTGAGGGTGAAAGACAAGACACTCCCCGGTTGGGCTCTCTTTGGACTGCTGATTGCCGTTTGGGGAGCTCTCACACTGGACCGAAATCAAGACTGGAAGAACGAGCAGGCTCTTTGGGCGGCGACCGTCGAGCAAGCTCCCGGCTCCTCACGTGCAAACAGCAATCTCGGGAACATCTATGCTAATCAGGGCAAATCTGATCTGGGAATCTACTACACCAAGCGGAGCATTGAGCTGGATCCAACCGGGACGGTAGCCTGGAACAACCTGGGGGCAATCTACTTTACTCAAGGCGAGAGAGCTCGGCGGAAGGGAAATCTGAAGGAGGCGTTAAGACTTCAGAAAGAAGCCGTACCGATCCTGGAGAAGGCAATTGAATTGGATCCCTCCAGCGATCCTCCGGTATTGATGTTGGCCCAATGTTACAAGGAATTAGCCCTGCTCGCAGACGCCCGAGGGAGACCTGATGAGGCCTTCGCCTTTCGCAGTCGGGCGATTAAAGACTTTCTGCGAATTATGAAGAAGGAGAGAAGGAACAGGTTGCTCCAACTCGCCTGGCTTCCCCTGGCTGGAACCTTTATTGAAGCCGGCTACCACGACCAGGCCCTCTACTACTTACACATGCTGCTCAAGAGCCATCCCAACGAGCCACAAGGTCTTTACTACAAGGGTCTCTGTTATTTCAAGCTGGGCCAGTTTCGAAAAGCCATTCCCCCGCTGGAGGAGGCGTGCCGCATCAGGCCATCGGCGGAGTATTGGAGTCTGCTTGCCAAGAGTTATGAAGAGGTGGACGAAAACCGAAAAGCGATTGGAATCTATCTCCGCGCAGCACAACGAATGCCGGGGTCTGCAGAGGTCCATCACAATCTTGGAGTAGTCTATCATCGCGTGGGAGAACGGGAGTTGGCGCTGCGACACCTGAAACAGGCCCTTCGTCTCTCGCCGAATGGAGCGCTCGCGCCGGGAATTCGGAGCATGCTCGAGCTGATTGAAAGCAATGTACCAGGATCGTCAAGTCACGGTAGTGATACCCTGTCTCAATGAGGAGGAGGGCATCCAGAAGGTGCTCTCCCAGATACCGGGTTTCGTGGACGAGGTGATCGTTGTCGACAACGACTCCACCGATGGGACGGCTCGGATTGCTCGGGAAATGGGCGCCCGGGTGATTCATGAAACTTTCAGAGGTTACGGCAGGGCCTACAAAACGGGTTTGCTGCACGCCCGCGGGGATATCATTGTCACCCTAGACGGAGACCATTCCTATCCCGTCGACTCTCTGTCCTACCTTATCGAATCCCTGCTCGGGTCTCGGGTTGGATTCGTCTCGGCCTCTCGGTTTCCCATTCAGAATCCTGACGCGATGGCTTTGAAGAACCTGTTGGGGAACAAGTGTCTGAGTCTGATCATGTCCTTGATATACTTTCGACGAGTTCGAGATTCGCAGTCCGGCATGTGGATCTTTTATAAGGAAGCGCTGACCCGAATGAACCTTGTGAGTGATGGAATGGCTTTTTCAGAAGAGATCAAGATTGAGGCGATGCTCAACCGAGATATCGGTTTTCGGGAAATCCCAATCAACTACTCTAACCGGGCTGGAGAGATCAAGCTCCGACCGTGGCGGGACGGTTGGAGTAACCTGATTTTCCTCTTTAAGAAGCGCATTAAAGGAAGTCCAACCAGTCTGAAGCGCTAGATCCCACCCAGGTGATTGCCGTGTCGTAGTAGACTGATCGCCATGAATCCGGGTAGAGCCCTATGAAGTGCCCAGTTTGTGAGTATCCCCGCTGTACTCGACGCTATCAAATGACGGACCGGTTCTTCCGGGCCTCGACCGACCAGTTCTCACTGTTTCTGTGTTCCAGTTGTGGCCTGATGTTTCTCGACGAAGAGGCGGTCATGGAGCGAATTCCAGAGTTCTATCCGACGGGCTACTGGTGGGAAGAGGGGGGCGACGCATTCGGCCTGGAACGGCGGTACCGGGAGTGGATGGTCCGGAATGACCAGCTTAGGTTTCTTCTCTCAGTGGTCCCAGAGCCTCGTAGCTGCCGTCTTCTCGACGTGGGCTGTGGCGGCGGCACGTTCTTGAAGCTGGCTAACCAGGAGGGCTTCGAGGCGTTCGGACTGGAGCAGTCCGCAGAAGCGGTACGTATTTCTCAGAAATACTTGCCAGATAGGGTGATCGAAGGTTCAGAAGAGGAGCTCATCAGCAGGGGAGAAAAGTTTGACGTCATTACTCTTTTTCATGTACTGGAACACCTGCCTAGCCCGTTCGCCTATCTCAAGAACCTGAAAAAGCTATTGAAGAAGCCTGCCGGACTCGTCATTCAGGCACCCAATAGCAGGAGCCTGCAAGCCAAGATCTTCGGGCCCAGGTGGTACGGATTGGATTGTCCCCGTCATCTCTACAATTACACCAGTTTTTCGCTCTTGCACCTGCTGGGCAGGGCTGGTTTCCGAATTCATCGAGTCCGTAACTTCTCGCTGCGGGACAATGCCGCAGCCTGCGTGTCGAGTTTGTTTCCAGGCCTCGATCCCATGTCCCAAAAGGTGCGAAGAAGAAATAGCACCGGCATGGGGCCATCATCTTCACTCGTCCTGAAGGAGGCCATCTATCTGGCCCTTTTGGTCTTGGCCCAGCCCTTTGCCCTGATGGAGTCAGGCTTGGGACGGGGTGGGACTATCACCGTCTACGCGACCGTGGACTAGTGCAGCACACAGGGAGACAGATTTCGTGAAGATTTTCGTCGTCGGCACTGGGTATGTTGGGCTGGGAGTCGGGACCTGTCTGGCCGAAACTGGCAATGAGGTTATTTGTGTCGATGTCGACCAAGAAAAGATCGCCCTGCTCAACGAGGGGAGGTCTCCACTCTTCGAACCGGGCCTATCCGAGATGATTCAGCGCAATGTCGAAGAACAGCAGCTCCGGTTCACGACCGTCTTGGCTGAAGGCGTCCAGGCTTCACGGGTCGTCTTTATTGCGGTGTGAACTCCTGCCGGAGAGGATGGGAAAATTGATTTGACCGCTGTTCTAGGAGCGGTAGGTGAGATCGCCCGTGTCCTCAAAGAGTACAAGATCATCGTCAACAAAAGCACCGTTCCCGTGGGCACGGGAGACGCATCCACCAGGAAATGAAGAAGATTTCGGGGTTTCCATTCGATGTGGCGTCCAACCCGGAGTTCTTGAAGGAGGGAGCCGCTGTCGACGATTTCATGAAGCCGGATCGTGTAATTATCGGAACCGATGACGAAGAGGTCGCCAAGACCTTGAGGGAACTGTATGCCCCCTTCACGCGCACCGGGGCCCCAGTCCTGGTCATGAGTCGGCGCAGTGCAGAGATGACCCAAGTACGCAGCCAATACGATGCTGGCCAGCAGAATCTCCCTCATGAATGAAATCGCCAATCTCTGTGAGCTTACCGGTGCGGACGTCAATTGGGTGAGACAGGGGGTAGGTCTGGACCGCCGAATCGGCACCTCTTTCCTTTTTCCCGGTCTGGGATACGGTGGTTCCTGCTTTCCAAAAGACCTCAGATCTCTGATCCAGGCAGGACAGTCGCACGACTACGATCCAGAGTTGATCAAAGCAGTAGATCGGGTGAACGAGCGGCAAAAGCGTGTGATTGGTCGTCGGGTGCTTGAGTTCTATTCCGAGCGTTTCCGAAGCGAGTCTCCAGCCGAAGAGGTGGGCAAGCAGGAAGCCGGTCCTTTGGCGGGCAGGACTTTTGCTGTCTGGGGCCCGGCCTTCAAGCCCCGTACCGATGACATACGCGAATCGGCCGCTCTGGTTATCATCGAGGAACTGCTTGGCTGGGGGGGAGATTCAAGCTTTCGACCCGGAGACACTGGACCAGGAACGACTTCACTTCGGCGATCGAATCCAATATTCGGGTAGTGGCTACGAAGCTCTGCGAGGGGCTGATTCCCTGATCCTGGCTACGGAGTGGGATGTCTTCCCCAACCCCGATTTCGGGAAGATGAAGCGTCTTCTCAAGCAGCCTGTCATCTTTGATGGCCGTAACCAGTATGACTCCAAGGAGATGAACTCGAAGGGTTTTGTGTATTTCGGAATCGGAAGGGGCTAAGCTGAAACTTCAAGAATACGTCGCACGTCTCTACCATCCGAACAGCGTGGTGAACGGGACCTGTCCTACGCTGAAGGCGGTAATGCGGGTAGCCCAGGGTTGGCGATGCGGAGCGAAGCGAGCTACCCTGGTTCAGATCGAAAAGTGCCTTACCCCAACGGGGTTATTGCCGATCGGCAACGTGTTGGCAAAAACGCCTTCAGCGTAGAGAAGACAGGCGACCCAGACCCAGGGTAGCTCGCTTCGCGTTGCAACCCTGGGCTACTCGCAGGAACGCCTTCGGCGTAGGGGAGGGGCTCCCGTTGGGAGAAGAAGTTTCTTTCCTGCACGATCCGGCACGGCCGGTGGCGCTGCTAAACTGAAACTTCATCTGAAGATTTGGATGAAAGGAGAACCTAACCCATTGATTTAAAGTTAGATAGGTGCTTTTCCAGGCAATGGTCCGAAAAACCGTGGCGGTGGCCTCCGTGCCGCCGTTTTCGAGCCAACGGCTCGAAGGAAAGATTTCGGTGGCACGGAGCCCACCGCCACGTCCCTTGACTGCAGTTTCTTTCTCGAATGGGCAGTGTAGCGGGGGTGGGGCTGACCTGGGACTTGAACGATTCATCGGAACGGTGCACGTCTCTGCTCGCGGGAAAGTGTGGCGAACGGTTCCGACGGAAACTTCGAATGGCGAGGTAATCGTGAAGAATCGCCAGGTGACAGAGCCGTGACCGTGAGGGAGCGGGTCCTGATCAAGGGCCAACCTGGCAGCACCGCCTTGGAAGTTGCTTTCTGAATGATCCTGGTTAAAGAGGGGTTAAAGATGCCTTCGCACAAGTCCCCAGCAAAACAGCAGCTGGTTTCGGTTATCGTTGTTAACCACAATCGCGCGGAACTGCTCCGAGAGTGTCTAGCCTCTTTGCTGCGACAGTCCTATCGCCCTCTCGAAATCTTCGTGGTAGATAACGGTTCCAAGGATCACACTGATGCGGTGGTGGCATCGTTTCCCGAAGGGCGCGTACGGCTGAGGTCGTTGGGGCGCAATCTCGGCTTTGCCGCCGGAAGCAATATTGGAATCCGTGAGTCCAAGGGAGAGATGGTTGCGCTCTTGAACAATGATGCCGTTGCTGGTGCCGGCTGGATTGAAGAGTTGGTGGAGGCGATGCAGTCCTCGCCTCAGGTGGGGATGTGTGCGTCCAAAGTGCTCTTTTTCCGAACCAACGTGATCGACAAGGTCGGACACCTGCTGTATCCAGACGGGCAGAATCGGGGGCGAGGCACCGGAGAGGAAGATAGGGGGCAATACGATCGCCAAGAAGAGGTGTTCTTTCCCGACGGATGTGCCGCGTTGTATCGGCGCCAGCTGCTGAATGACGTGGGGGGATTCGACGATAGCTTCTTCGCTTACGGAGATGATGCAGATCTTGGGATTCGTGCCCGCTGGCTGGGTTGGAAGTGCCTCTACGTACCCGCCGCCGTTGTTCATCATCACCATTCCGCCACCAGCGGCCCCTACTCCCGTCAGAAGATCTACTGGGTAGAACGTAACCGATTCTGGCTTGCCGTCAAGAACTTCCCGCTTCCCCTCTTACTCTTGAGCCCTATTCTGACGGTGAATCGATGGGCCTGGAATCTCCTGGCTGCTGCGGTTGGTCGGGGCTCAGCCGGTAACTTTCGAAGAGAGACCTCGCTGGTCGCACTCCTGACTGAGGTGGTTCGATCGCAACGAGATGGGTTCAGGTCGCTGGGGAAGATGTTAGAGAAGCGCCGCCACGTAATGGCCCATCGCAGGATAGGTAATCTGGAATTCTATCGCCTCCTGCGGCGGTTTCGGATTTCCGCCCTGAAACTGTCCTTTGAGGATAGGGACTACTCATTCCGAACGCGCCATGATTCTGCGGATAAAGAGGCTTCTTTGGAAAATATCGGACGTGCATCCTGTAGCTGAGGTCTTTTACTCCGATTTTGTTCCCTCCGAGGTGATAGGGCAGGGGTGCCGGCGACCCCGGCGGTGAGAGCTCCGAAAGGCTTTACAAGCACCCATCCAGCGTGCTAGATTACTAAATTCTGTGCGGCCCGTTTTTGGTGGTGGTGATTCACTCCGACCATGCTGGGTTTGGCATTGCCTCTGGTTGGGAACTGGGGCGTGTGTCAAACGAGCCGGGCAAGAACTGGTTGGAACGCTGGCGTAGCTCAACGGTAGAGCGGCTGATTTGTAATCAGCAGGTTGGGGGTTCGATTCCTCTCGCCAGCTAAGTACACCGTATTTATGAAACGGTGTACTTAGGTATCGGCGGAGGGGTGGTCGAGTGGACAAAGGCAACGGGCTGTAAACCCGTCGCCCTTCGGGGCTACGCAGGTTCGAATCCTGCCCCCTCCAATTCTGATTAGGTAGTAGGAAGTTGCGGCAGCAGCCAGGTTTTTCTGGGAGAATGGCTCTGGTTGTTCCAAGCGGGAGTAACTCAGTGGTAGAGTAATAGCCTTCCAAGCTATCGGTCGCGGGTTCGAGTCCCGTCTCCCGCTCCAAATCTATAGCATGTCTGAGGATCTTGTTGAAGTATCCGGCGCGATAGTAGGAGAAGGAAGGATGTGCCCACGTAGCTCAGTGGTAGAGCACTTCCTTGGTAAGGAGGGGGTCACCAGTTCAATCCTGGTCGTGGGCTCTCCGTTTCGATAGAGAGAAGAAGGACGAGACGAGGAGAATCGTATGGCGAAGGCGAAATTCGAGCGAACGAAACCGCACGTGAATATCGGGACGATCGGACACGTGGATCACGGCAAGACGACGCTCACAGCGGCGATCACGCAGGTTCTGGCGGGCCAGAATGACGCGGTGGAAGTGCGGTCGTTTGATTCGATCGACAATGCGCCCGAAGAGCGGGAACGTGGGATCACGATCGCGGTGGCGCACGTGGAATACGAGACCGGAGAGCGTCACTACGCGCACGTGGACTGTCCGGGTCACGCGGACTACATCAAGAACATGATCACGGGAGCGGCGCAGATGGACGGAGCGGTGCTGGTGGTCTCGGCCGCCGATGGACCGATGCCGCAAACGCGCGAGCATATCCTGTTGGCACGTCAGGTGGGAGTGCCGTCGATCGTGGTGTTTTTGAACAAGGCGGACCTGGTCGACGATGAGGAGCTGCTGGAGTTGGTGGAGCTGGAAGTGAGGGAGCTGCTGTCGTCGTATGATTTTCCGGGAGATGACATTCCGGTGGTGGCGGGCAGTGCGCTCAAGGCGATGGAAGGGGACGAGGCGGCGGTCCAGGGGATCCTGGAGCTGATGGCGCAGGTGGATGCGTATATACCGTTGCCGGAGCGAGATGTGGACCGGCCGTTTTTGATGCCGATCGAGGATATTTTCTCGATCAGTGGACGGGGGACGGTGGTGACGGGCCGAGTGGAGCGTGGGAAGGTCCTGGTGGGGACGGAGATGGAGATTGTGGGGATCCGCCCGACGGTCAAGCGGGTGGTGACGGGAGTGGAGATGTTCCGGAAGTTGTTGGATGAAGGACAGGCGGGAGACAACGTGGGGCTGCTGCTGCGGGGAACGGACAAGGACGAAGTGGAGCGCGGGCAGGTCATTGCAGCGACGGGAACGATCAACCCGCACACGAAGTGCAAGGCGGAGGCGTATATCCTGAAGAAGGAAGAAGGAGGCCGGCATACGCCGTTTTTCAATGGGTATCGGCCCCAGTTTTATTTTCGGACGACGGATGTGACGGGGGATGTGGATTTGCCGGAAGGGACGGAGATGGTGATGCCGGGAGACAACGTCTCGCTGCAGATTAATCTGATTACGCCGATCGCGATGGAGAAGGGACTGCGCTTCGCCATCCGAGAAGGCGGCCATACCGTCGGCGCCGGCACCATTACCGACATTATCGAGTAGGCGACAACTCCAGCTGGAAATAGTTTGAAGGGTTAAAGATCCGATGCGGGAAATTATCACTTTACAGTGTGCCGACTGCAAACGGAAAAACTATACGTCTACCAAGAACAAGGCGAATAACACCGAGCGGATTGAGCTGAAGAAATACTGTAGCTGGTGTCGCCACCACACACTCCATAAGGAGACTCGGTAGGGCGACTCTTAGCAGGCCAGTAGCTCCAATTGGTAGAGCGCCGGTCTCCAAAACCGGATGTTGGGGGTTCGAATCCCTCCTGGCCTGCCAGTCATTCTTCCGGTGTTCGATTGCTTTGCTCAGGTGGCAGAGAAGGGTTACGTAGGTTGTTATGTTGGAAAAGCTGAAAGCTGCACCAGGGAATCTGGTCAGATTCTACGGCGACGTCAAGGTGGAGTTGAGGAAGGTTACATGGCCCAGCCAGAAAGAAGTCTATGGGACTACTACGGTTGTCATCGCCAGTGTATTCTTCTTCGGTATTTATCTTTTTCTCGTTGACTTCATCTTGAGAAACGCGGTAGAGCGAGTCTTTCAACTATTCCGTTAAACGAGTCAAGGTCTCAACACGCGAACACCGTTTAGCATAAAGGAGAGACGTCATCAATACCGCACCCAAGGATATGACAGTTCAGACTCCAGGGCTGGGTAAGCAGTGGTACATCATTCACACCTACTCAGGCTTTGAGCACAAGGTAGCCGAGGGCCTCATGAACCGGGTTCAGGCCTATGAGCTCCAGGGCATGATTGGCCAGATTCTCATTCCCACTGAGGATGTGGTGGAGATGCGGGGAGGGAAGAAGGTCGTAACCTCTAAACTATTCTTCCCCGGCTATATCCTGGTTGAGATGGATCTCACGGATGAAACCTGGCATCTGGTTCGCAATACGCCGAAGGTCAGCGGGTTTGTCAGCCAGGGGAACAAGCCCACTCCGCTGACGGCTGCCGAAGTTGATCAGGTCGTTCACAGGGTTTCGAGCGCGGCCGAAAAGCCGAAACCAAAGTTCATATTCGAGAAGGGTGAGACAGTCAAGATCATCGATGGACCCTTTTCCAACTTCACTGGAGAGGTGGAGGACGTGAATCTGGACCGTAGTACGTTGAAGGTTATGGTGACCATTTTTGGTCGTGCCACGCCCGTCGAACTGGAGTTCATTCAGGTTGAGAAGGGCTGAAGCTCCACGCTAGGAGCCTGCGCGGTAGAAATGATCGTAGCGAGAAAGCGGGGAATCGAGGCCAGATTTTCTCGATTTCGAGGCGCATAGTTGTTCTATTCGTCGAAAAATCGGGGGAATATGGGCCGATTCTACCGTTTTCGCAGTAGATCAATTTCTGCGGCGCAGGCTCCTAATACTGTATCGGAGGTCTGATGGCGAAAAAGATAACGGGAATGATCAAGTTGCAGATTCCTGCCGGAAAGGCGACACCTGCCCCCCCGGTTGGACCTGCTCTTGGTCAACACGGTGTCAACATTATGGATTTCTGCAAGGCTTTCAACGCCAAGACTCAAGGTGACGAAGGCTTGATTATTCCTGTCGTTATCACTGTCTACCAGGACCGCAGTTACAGTTTCATCACCAAGACGCCACCGGCGGCCGTTCTTCTCAAGAAGGCAGCGGGAATCGCGAAGGGCTCAGCGGAGCCCAACAAGTCCAAGGTTGCGCAGGTGACGATGAGGCAGGTAGAGGAGATCGCAAAGTCCAAGCTTCCTGATTTGAATGCCGGAGACATGGAGGCGGCGAAACTGATCATCATGGGAACCGCCAGGAGTATGGGAGTAGAGGTAATCGACTAGAGACCCCTTGGTCGATGAAAAGTTCACAGACTTGTCAAGTTGTGGAAGACAAGAGGAAGTCTCGGGACTTTGAGAGAACACTGGTAGAGGTCGTGCTGAGACCTCGAGCTGCGAGTATCAAGAGAAGTTAACCCCGTTGGGGTTGACCTCTCTGATGTCGGCGATGAGGGCGCTTGCTAGCCCGGGCATGGCATCCCTGAGTGGAGAAGGATGTCTGGCCACTTAGCTTAGCGTGCCTGACCGGTGCAGGGAGTTTTTCTGGAGGTGTGACAAGATGTCAGGAAAGGGTTTTCTCGCAGCCAAGGCCAGGGTCGAGACCAGGGATTATAGCCTGGAGGATGCGGTCAAGCTGCTCCGCGAGATCAAGTTCGCGAAGTTCGACGAAATGCTGGAGATTGCTTTGCGCCTGGGAGTCGATCCGAAACATGCCGAGCAGATGGTTCGCGGAACCGTTGTGCTTCCCCATGGACTTGGAAAATCGCTTCGAGTCTGTGTCGTCGCTTCAGGCGAGAAAGTGAAGGAAGCAGAGGAGGCCGGTGCAGATGAAGTGGGAGGTGAGGACGTTGTCGAAAAGATCCAGAAGGGCTGGCTGGACTTTGACGCGATGGTTTCCACGCCCGATATGATGAAGTTGGTGGGCAAGCTAGGTCGGGTCCTGGGGCCCCGCGGTCTCATGCCCAACCCCAAAGCAGGAACCGTGACGTTTGATGTGGCCAAGGCGGTGAAGGAGATCAAGGCAGGCAAGGTGGAGTTTCGGGTGGACAAGAACGGAGTGATACACGCCCCATTAGGACGAATGTCTTTTGAGGTCGAGCATCTGGTCGAGAATGCCCGAAGCCTAGTAGAAGCCGTAGTTCAGGCCAAACCCTCCGCGTCCAAAGGGCGCTACCTCAGAGGGATCTCGATGTCGTCGACCATGGGCCCCGGCGTCAAGATTGATGCGTTTCAGATTGAAAGAACGTAGTGCTTAAGAGCTCAAGGATGAGAAACCAGGGGATGGGTGGGTGAATAAAGAAGAAAAACGACAGGTAGTTGAGGCCTTGA
>Ga0310342_100001090_pt1 | contig 16458 bp, 12 predicted proteins | sample S15DNA20500_MG_FD_206155 | JGI IMG/M metagenome (GOLD analysis project Ga0310342, IMG submission 206155) | Marine microbial communities from station ALOHA, North Pacific Subtropical Gyre - S1503-DNA-20-500_MG | ecosystem: Environmental > Aquatic > Marine > Oceanic | place: Pacific Ocean: North... | reverse complement strand
CTTCGATTCGATTCTGGAAAACCGATATACGGTTGATGGAAAGTTCGAAGTATCGCGACTACTGCAGGAGGTCTGGCAGTTGGCCGACAGGGTAGCTCGAATCTATCAGCCAGAGTCGCTCAACCCACTGTTGGAAACGAGCACGGAACAGATTTTTTATGCGATCAGTCGGGCCTGTTTGCAATTTCTCGTCGTGGTTGAAGAATTGCCGTTGAATGTCAAAGAACTCAATATCAACAGTCTTTATGGCTATGTGCGCCGCGCGGTGCAGGCCTACGGCGTTTACCAGCGGGCGCGTCCGTTCTTGCAGGTTGCTGGCAAGGGCTATTATCTGGGCCGCTACGCGATGGGGGCCAATCCAGTCTCAATGGGTGCCTGGTGGATGTTGCAATCCGTCGGTTCGCGTGGTGCCAAGGCACTGGCAACTCGAGTTGTCAATCGCCAGGCCCTGGGTTTGCTAAACCACGTTGTACGCGTTATTGGTTTTGAAGTGGCTGCCATCTATGGTGGCGATTTCCGGCATCGAGATCCAAATTGGATTTATGCCGCGGAACTCACCGAACTGTTGGCAACCTTTCCGACCAGCGGAGAAACGTTGACCCAGGCTTTAAGTGAAGTTGGGGCCATTCAGTTGCGCAGTGAATATGACCGAATCTATCTTTATCGTTGCCTGGCCTCTGGAAAAAGTTGTCAACCGCGGCGGTATCGTGCAGCCGTTGTTTTGACTGACAATGAACGCCAGGCGATCATGGAGCGCCTGGACCGCTTTGCGAACCGGTGCTTCAGCGAAGGGGATTCTCAGCACCAGCAGAAGTGGCGCAGCCAGGTAGAGGAGCGATTAGCTGCCAAGTTTGCTCCGCCGCTTCCATCGCAGACAGCATTGCCAGAGCAGCGTAGCGTGGCGTTGCAGTCACTCATCGGGTACGTGGTAGCGGTGAAGGAGTATGGAACCAATGAGTTGGCCGAAACGTTACCTGGCCTGGCTCTCTACGACGACTTGCCACAAGCAGAACAGCAGCAAACATTGGAACACTGGAAAGAAGACTCGTCGGGTCATTTTGAACCACCGTTGTTGCCAGCGGGTTCTCCGCTCATTGACCAATACGTTGACGAATTGATAGGGCTGGCCGCCCGCTTGGCGCCACGACTGGCAGGAGACCAGGCAGTCGTGGAGGCGGCAGGTTATTTAGGCCGCGAGGCAAAAGTCACTAAAAAGCAACTGGCCCATGCTTATCGTGAACAATTGCAGCCCCACTGCTCAGAAAGCACGGTACCAACTCGGTTGCCAGCGGCCATTGCCTGCGCCATTCTCGACATGCTGGAAACCGCTGAAACTGTCAGTCACTTGTATCGCGGTGTGCAGGCAAGATGCGTGGAGAGCGGTGAAGTGATATCAGGGCCTAAAAAATCCTGTTGGCTGGTGGTGACATCAGAGCGGGCAGTTATGTTGTCAAACCAGGAAGGGGCGAAAGTGTTGTGGCAAAGTTCTGGCCAGGCAGTGCAAGTAAAAAAACAGGCCGGCCTGGTGCGAAGTGATTGTCAACTTGAGGGGGGCAGTTGGCTGGCAACGGATTCAGGTCTCGTAGTATTGCTGGTCAACGGGGATCCTCTAGCGGGTTATGACGACTATTTTGCGCCGCTTGTCAAACTATTTCGCCGTTGAGACTGCCTCAGCTGGCAGGCAGGCAGCGCTCTATTACGGGCTGTCCCAGTGGATTCAAAGAGGCCATAATACGTGTTCCCGTGATCTGCTAACAACCACTGTTTTTGCGAGAGGGTGGACTTGATGACGAACTATCCCCAACTGTTTCGGTTGCGACAACAATTCGAGGGACCAGTGGTAGACGACGTGGCGGGAGAAGTGGAACAGCAACTGGCTTCCCTGGCACTTGCGGAGAAAATTCAACCAGGGCAGAGCGTGGCGATTACAGCCGGAAGCCGTGGTATTGCCAACATTCAAATTATTATCCGTGGGATCTGTCAACACATGAAGGCTTTGGGAGCCGAACCGTTTATCGTGCCGGCAATGGGAAGCCATGGTGGTGGTACCGCAGCAGGACAACAACAGATCATTGAATCGTATGGCATCACCGAGGAATTTTGCGGATGCCCAATCCGCGCCAGCATGGATACGGTGGTGGTTTGTGAAGCCGAGGAAGGATTCCCTGTTCACTTTGACCAGCAGGCGTCTGAGGCAGACCATGTCTTTGTTTGCGGTCGTGTTAAACCACACACGGGATTTCATGGAGACATTGAAAGCGGCTTGATGAAGATGATGTTGATCGGCCTCGGTAAACATGCGGGTGCATTGATCTACCATCGAGCCATCATGAACTACAGCTTTGGTCAGATTGTTCGCAGTGTGGCCCGCGAGGTCTTGGCCAAGTGCCGGATTGTCGGTGGCCTGGCAATTGTCGAAAACGCTTATGATGAAACTGCGAAGCTGGCCGGCGTGGCCCCGGAGAAGTTTGAAGAAGAAGAAAAAGGACTGTTGGTGTTGGCGAAACAATGGATGCCGCGATTGCCATTTGATCAAGTTGATGTTTTAACCATTGATGAGATTGGCAAGAACATCAGCGGCTCGGGACTGGACACAAACGTGGTCGGACGCAAGTACCTCGATCACCGGGCTGCGGAGGAAGAGTATCCCAAGGTCAAGAAGATCATTGTGCGAGGGTTGACTGCTGAAACCCACGGTAATGCCGCCGGTATCGGCCTGGCAGAATTTTGCCTCTCGCGCGTGGTGGAGCAGATGAATGTGCAGGCAACTCGTGTCAATTGCCTGACCGGAGGCCACCCAACAGGTGCTATGATTCCACTGGATTATGAAACCGATCGCGAGACACTTGATATGGCCCTCTCAACGATTGGCCTGATTAAGCCGCGGGAATCTCGTTTGATGTGGATCCGCGATACGCTGGATGTAGCAGAAGTAGAATGTTCGGCCGCCTACCTGGAAGAGGCACAACAACGAGCAGACCTGGAAGTGCTGACCCCTTTGCGGGACATGCCATTTGATGCGGACGGCAACTTGCCGGATGTCCAAGCACTGGCGCAAACCTGAATTTCCAGCAAGGAGAAGCCCAGTGGCGAAACCACGCCCGGAAGATATTTGCCCACGTCCAGCAGGACAGGAACCCTCCACGACAGTGCCGCATGCGCCCCCCATCCAGCTGGCTTCAGTCTGGCAATGCGAGACGACCCAGCAGGCCAACCAGTTGCTGGAGGGAGAAATCAGTGGCTATGTCTATCAACGCGACGGCCATCCAAATGCCGACATGTTTGCCGACCAGTGTCGCTTGCTCCACGGAGCTGAACGCGTTGTCATTACTTCTTCTGGAATGGCCGCTTTGGCAGCGGCCGTTTTGTCCCAGTTGAGCCAGGGTGATCACCTGGTCGTGAGCAACCAGCTCTATGGCCGCAGCACCCAATTGCTGACAGCGGAGGCCAGTCGCTATGGGGTGCAGCACACGATGGCCGACCCCCATGACCTGGCAACATTACCCGACGCCTTCCAGGACAATACCCGTTTACTGGTGGTCGAGACGATCACCAATCCTCAGTTGCGGGTTGCGGACCTGACGCGCCTGGCAGAAGTAGCACACGACCACCAGGCGCTGTTGCTCGTTGATAATACGTTTGCTACCCCTGCTCTTTGTCGACCACTGGAGTTCGGCGCTGACCTGGTTATGGAAAGTGTTAGCAAAATGATGAACGGTCACAGCGACGTGATGCTGGGGATGCTGGCAGGTCCAGCCCGGCTTTGGGACCGGGTGCCTCAGGCAGTCGCTGCCTGGGGTCTGGCCAGTAGTCCACTGGATTGCTGGCTCGCTTTGCGAGGACTAGGAACGCTGCCCTTAAGATTGAATCGTGCTTCGGCTAATGCCCAGCTGGTGGCGGAGTTCTTGAGTCGCCAACAGCCACTGGTTGAATCCGTTCAATACCCCGGTTTAGCGTCCCACCCCGATCACCAATTGGCCGGTCAGCAGTTTGGGGACCAGTTCGGTTCGATGGTGACCTTTAATCTTGCTGATGGGCAGCCTGCGGTAGATACGTTTATCGAGGCGGCCCAGAACATTCCTTTTTGTCCATCACTGGGTGAGCTGTCTACGACGTTGAGTCACCCGGCATCGACCAGTCATCGGAAGCTTAGTGATTTAGAGCGAAGCAATCTGGGGATCACCAGCGGTACGATTCGACTCTCGATTGGCATCGAGTCCGCGGATTATATTCTAGAATCGCTGGCAGGGGCGTTTTCCTCGATGACTGATAGCTAGACACATTGTTGGATTTGGTCAGGCAGATTCGGCTAGACGCGCAACAGGGAATTGCTATATTGATTCGCAGTACGAGGTTAGATGTTTGTTGAGCAAGTCGTTCTGGGCGGAGAATTGTATGGCTAAAGAAGAAGCTCTCGAAGTTGAAGGAACGGTCACCCAGGCGCTGGCCAATACCCGTTTCCGTGTCCAACTGGAAACAGGTTCAGAAGTTCTGGCGCATGTAGCTGGCCGCATGAGAAAACACTTCATTCGTATTGTGCCTGGCGACAAGGTAAAAGTAGAGTTGTCGCCCTACGATCTGACCAAGGGCCGTATCACTTATCGTGAGCGTTAGTCTCAAGTGGTCTGGTTCTTATTGGTCTTTCTCCGAACCCGCAATCTCAAGGGGGTTCCACTCTTTGAAAACGCTCTGTGTATAAGGGTTTAGTCCTCGGAAGAATCTTAGTGATTTCTCCCCGCAGTGATTACATCCCCCGATAAAACGGGGTACGATGAGCTAGTCTGATACTGATGGTAGGCTAAGCCCCCCACGGTTCACTGGTTGACGGACGACTCCACGACCGAGGCACATCCAATGGTATGCACAGAATTTCGACGTACCCTTGTCTTCTGTTCGTTGGGGTTAATTGTGCTCTGCGGACAACCCATCGCTTCTGCACAACGACGAGAGCCAGCTGCTGCAAACAAGACGCAGTCTCCGACCAATAAGTGGGCATTGCTGATTGGTGTCAATGACTACGTTCACGGTAAGAATTTGAAGTATGCGGTAAACGACCAGTTGATCTTCTCTAAGCGATTAGTGGAATCAGGGTTCTCTGGGCAGCATATCTTCTCACTCTTGAGCGGGGCCAAGAATGCCAAAGACCAGCCGGTCAAACGCAATATTGAGATCCGGTTGCAAACTGTCACAGAGCTCGCCGACGAAGGTGATTTTATCCTGGTTGCTTTCTCCGGACACGGCGTCCACGTCAACGGTGAGAGTTATATTTGTCCGGCTGATGCAGACCCCAAGAGCCCAAAGACGACGCTCATCAAGGTGACCGACATCTACAAAGCACTCAATAAGAGTAAGGCCACCGTGAAACTGATCGTCGTTGATGCTTGCCGGACCGAGACCGAGGAACTGCTGCCAGCCGAAACCCGTTCGTTTGTTGATAGAAACAAGTCTCTCCAAGGAATTGCCAAGACTTTTGCGTCACCTCCGCGTGGCATTCTAGTCCTGAGTAGCAGCGCTGTCGGACAGTATTCGATCGAGGACCCGAAGCTGAAACAGGGTGTCTTCATGGCCTTTCTGCAATACGGCTTGACAGGAGTTGCCGATAAAGAGAACGGCAATAGAGATGGTCAGCTGTCATTACTTGAGCTCTACCAGTATGCACATGAGAACACAAAGCGATTTGCTAAGGCACATGGGACTCTGCAAACACCCAGCCTTCACGGTGAAATTGTGGGAGATTTCGTTCTGCGTTGGTTCCCCTATTTCGACTTGCCGATCGGAAAGGTTGCCCCCGAGATATCCGGGGTGGATGTGTTTGGCAGGAAGTTCAACCTCAGCGACTACCGTGGCAAGGTGGTGGTGGTGTATTTCTGGGGCGACTGGAACCCTTTTTGCCGGAGGATGTATCCACAATGGCGGTCGCTCGTCAAACGTCTTGAAAACAAGCCCTTCGCGCTCATCGGCGTCGCCGGCGAAAAGAAGACGAGGCTGCGTACGGCGATACAGGCGAACAACATCACATGGCCCACATTCTGGGACGGTGCGACCACTAGTGGACCGATCGCCAAGGCTTGGGGCATCAGAGGCTGGCCGACGATCTACGTGCTCGATGACCGCGGTGTAGTCCGTTACAGGGGCTTCGCTGGTGTTCTTCCCGATGCGGCCGTTGACCAGCAATTGAGGAGGCTTGTTCCGGGAAACTAACAGCTCCACGCCGCAGGGTTCGGATCTGGCGTGCTTCGGACCCAGCGGGTTGAACGTCGGGGCTTCTGTTATCCATAACAACATCCGCTGGGCGTCAGGAACCCGCCTCGAGAAGCGTCCATGATCGCACTCTCCACCTCCGACCCGAGATCGGGTGATCCGGCAAACTGCCCCTTGGTGTTGCTGCTAGCCTGTTTGATCAGGATCTCTGACTCGAGCAGCTTCTTCTTGATGACACTGTCGACATAGAGCAACTTGTCGTTTACCGCAATCTCAAGGGGGTTCCACTCTTTGAAAACGCTCTGTGTATAAGGGTTTAGTCCTCGGAAGAATCTTAGTGATTTCTCCCCGCAGTGATTACATCCCCCGATAAAACGGGGTACAATGAGCTAGTCTGATGGCCTTCGTGTATCCGAACTGTTGATGGAAACTTTTCTTTCGCCCCTCGGATCCAACGATGAGCCGCTGTTCCTGTGCTGCGTTGTTTGCAGACCGGTTGAATGGATGAACAGCAATTTCTGCATGATGCGGGGGACAACCTGAAACCGCCTGCTTCAGCTGTTGATGAACCAGGCTTCGTTTCCAAATTGTGGTTTATATTTTATTTTTGATCGCAGGCGAGTGCCCTGGTTTATCGAAAATGAGACATAGGAGATAGTAGTTGTGAAACACCTAAAACATCTTAGCTTGATCGCGGTCCTTTTAACTGTCGTGATGACCCCCTGGGCAGAATCCCAGGCTCAAACAGCGACCAAGCCTGCTGCCGTGATCACCTTGTCCAGTGTTGATGAGTTGGTAGGCGATGCCAAGCACGTCATCGCGGCCATTGGTCTGCCAGGCATAGACGATCAACTCAACGCGATGCTGGACCCCTTTACGGCAGGGATCGATCGCTCGAAACCTATTGGTGCCGTGGTTTCACTAGAAGGTGAACTGGGCTTCACCCTGAAGGCTTTTGTTCCGGTGAAGAACTTCAGTCAAATGATGACACTGGTTCAGGCACAACTTGGCCCAGCGCAGGATGCCGGCAACGGGATCCAGCAATTCAATGGCCCGGTCAATATTTTCGTTAAAGAGCAGGGTGGCTGGGCTCATATTAGCAACAGCGCCGAGGGACTCGCTAAACTGCCACGCGATCCGCTTAAACTGCTTGGTGGCCTTGACGAGAGCTACGACTTTGCCGTTCGCGGGAACATCCAGGCCATACCGGCTTTGTTCCGCAACATGCTCGTTAGCCAAATGAAAGCAGGCGTGGAATCGAGCCTGGTGAGAGAACCTGGCGAAAGCGATGAAGACTACGAAACACGCCGTAAATTGGTGCAAAACCAGGTTGCCCAGATGGAAAAAATGGTAAATGAAGTAGAAGAAATTACCATTGGCTGGAACTACGACCAAAAAGGTGCTGGCACCTATTTTGATATGGCGTTGACGCCAGTTAAAGGATCATCCCTGGCCAAAGGCTTTGCCGTGATGAGTGATCTGAAGTCCAACTTTGTTGGATTTCATTCAGCCGATGCAGCAGTCCGAATGAATGTTACCACCAAGGCGCTTCCGGAAGAAGCGGAACAGGCCAAGATCACGATTGAGGGCATGCGAGCGCAAATTTTCAATGAATTAGAGCGGGATGACACTGTGCCACCGAAAGTACTGGCAGCATTGAAAGAAGTGCTCAGCGACGTGATGGATGTTGGCATCGAAACCGTCGAAGCAGGCACAGTTGATGGTGCCATGGCAGTCTTTTTGAAGGACAAATCGATTCAGGTGGGCGGTGGATTCCACGTCGTCGGTGGTAAGAAGCTGGCCGCTGCTATTAAGAAAGGAATTCGATTGGCCCAGGAAGAGCCAGATTTTCCCCAAGAGGTCCAGATTCGCTTCGATACGGAAGTCTACAAGGGAATTAGCTTCCATACCGTCACTGTTCCCATTCCCCCGCAGGAAGAAGCGAGTCGTATTTTTGGCGGGGAACTGCAAATAGCACTGGGAACCAGCGATAACAGTATCTACTTCGGCGTGGCTTCCAATAGCATCTCTTTCCTGAAGGAAATCATTGACAAGAATTCTTCCTCCGGTGGTAAAGCCGTTCGACCGATGGAATTGAGTGTGGCGTTATTGCCGATCCTGGAGTTTGCCAGTTCCTTCGACGATAACCCGGTTGTCAATGCCATGATTCGCCAGCTGAAAACAGTAGGTGGTAAGGATCATGTGGTGCTGAGTGTTACCATGGAAAAAGAAAGCACGAGTGCACTCTACCGGTTTCAACTGGAAGAAGGCGTCATCAAAGCGATTGGTGCTGGTGTCCAGGCAGGCATTGCTGGAGGACTTGACTTCTAGTTGAAGGTCAACGAACTCGCTAACAGGTAATGCGGTGCCGGACTTAATGAAGGTCCGGCACCGCTTTTTAATTTCTGGCAGACCCAAGGACTGCCAGCAGAGGAATTACGGAGCGACGTGAGTGATCATGACAAGCGAGAATCTGTCAGCCCAATTACGCAGTGACATCGCTGGTGTTGCTGTTATCGATTTAGCGAAAGAATTTGGCACGCCTGCTTATTTTTATGATGCGGCCGTGATTCACGAGCGCATCGAAGACCTGCGCTCGTTTGACGTAATTCGCTTTGCCCAGAAGGCCTGTTCCAATATTGCCATTATCGATCTGGTTCGTCGCCAGGGTGTTCGCGTCGATGCGGTGAGTGCTGGAGAGATTCACCGTGCCTTGCAAGCCGGTTGTCAGCCTGGTCAGGACGGTAATGTGCCGGAGATCGTCTTTACGGCTGATCTTTTTGATCAGCAAAGCCTGGAGATGGTGCTGGAGCACGATATTCATGTCAACGTGGGATCGCCTGACATGATTGATCAGTATGGAAAAAAGGCCCCAGGGAAATCAATTACGCTCAGAATTAATCCAGGTTTTGGACATGGCCACAGCCAGAAAACTAATACCGGTGGCGAACAATCGAAACATGGAATCTGGCATGAACAGGTACAGGACTGTTTGCAGCGGGCAGGTCGCTACGATCTTCAGATCTCCGGGGTCCATATGCACATCGGCTCTGGGACCGACCTGGAGCATCTGGCCGAAGTTTCCCAGGCGATGGAAAAAACAGTTCAGGAGATAGGATCAAGTGTCCATTCCATCAGTGCGGGTGGCGGCTTGCCCATTCCCTACCAGCAAGATGAAGAACGAATCGACCTGGCCAGCTATTATGAGATTTGGGATAAGAGTCGCCAGCGATTGCAGGAGCGATTGGGTCATGCCCTCTCGCTGGAAATTGAACCGGGACGGTATTTGACGGCGGAAAGCGGATTTCTCGTGACCGAAATCCGCGGTACCAAGATGATGGGCAATACCGGCTACTACCTGGTTGATGCTGGATTTAACAACCTGGCCAGGCCGATTCTCTACGGTTCCTATCATCCGATGTCAGTCGTGCCCCATGCGGAGCCGCCAACCGAATGTCGGGAAATGGTAGTCGGGGGTCCGCTCTGTGAATCGGGCGATATTTTTACTCAGGAAGAGGGTGGATTTGTCAGCCCGCGGTCGCTGCCAGTTGCCCAAGTGGGTGATTACCTGGTGATTGAATGCGCGGGCGCCTATGGTGCTGTGATGGGATCCAACTACAATTCCAAGCCACTGGCGGCCGAAGTATTGATCCAGGATGGGGTGGCACAGTTGATTCGTGCCCGGCAGTCATTCGAGGATCTTGTGCACGGCGAAAGAATTCCAGAAGAATAGCGAAGATCGGCGGTTTCAGGCCCCAGAAATCTTGTCAGCTAGGGGCAAGAAGCGGTTGGCCCCTGGTCGATGACTAGACTATAATCACCTGTCCGTGCAATGCAGCAAGCGTGCCTTGGAGCGAGTCAAACGAATGGCTAAAAAAGTACCCAAGAATCTGGCGATCATTAACGCCGATAATTGCACGGGCTGTGAGTCTTGCCTGGAAGTTTGTCCGGTCGACGATTGCATTCGGTTGATTGAGCACTCACTTGGCGTCAAGGGCGTTCAGTCCTGGTGTGAAATTGATCTGGAACGCTGTACGGGATGCAATGTTTGTATTCAGCTGCCTCAGAAGAAGACCAATCCACATGCCCTGGTTATTTGTCCCTGGGATGCGATTGAACTGGTGCCAACTGAAAATGCCGCCCAGTTGATGGCCCAAATCGGTGGCCCACCCGATTACATCAGGGACAACTGGGATCGACTGGTCGGCACCGCTCAGCATTTGGCGGAATTGAAGGCAGGCGGTTAAGTAGCCGTTTTGTCAGACGCACGATTTCAAGTAATCAATGCTCTCTTTTGCTAACGCTTCCACGCCCGGGTCGTAATCAAAGACCTCGACGCATACCCAGCCATCGTAGTTGATATCTTTCAGCGCCTGCAGAATGGGGACAAAGTCGATCTCTCCCATGCCCGGTCCTCGTCGATTAGCATCGTTGGCGTGAAAGTGGATCAGGTGATCTGAGTGTTTGCGAATGATTTCGTCAATCGGCTGTTCTTCGGTAGACATGGCTTTGACATCCAGGTGGAGACGACATGGTGGAGCGTCGACCATTTCAATCAACTCGACAGCCAGGTCCGCGGTCAGTAGAAAGTCTCCTTCTTCGGGGCCCAGTGGTTCCAAGGCCAGGCGGATACCGAGGTCTGCAAAGGTGGGCATGCATTGTTTCAAAATGTCGGCTGCGTAGCCCATCGCCTCGCCCATGGTCACGCCGGGCAATACGTTGCGCTGGTGGGGCGAGCCCAAGACCATGATGTCACCACCCAGGTCGTGACAAAGGTGGGCCAGATCTTCCAGGTAGGCCGTGGTCGCCTGCCGCACATCTGCTTCCGGAGAGGTCAGGTAAAAACCCTCGGTAAACGCCAGTAGCCAATGGAGCCCCAGGATCGGCAAGCCGGCTTCCTCTGCCTGCTCGCGGACGGTTGCCCGTTGGGCTGCAGTAATTTGCCGCACATCCTTGTTGATCGTGAAGGGTGCGATTTCCAGTGCCTGGTAACCACACTGACGGGCAAATTGAAAAGCTTTTTCAAAGGGCCAGTCTTGGAAGGTCTCGTTGCAAATAGCGTATTTCATCACTCTAAACCCGGTAAAGATTGTTGACAGGAATCTTCGGTCTCGCGAGTCGATTTCAAACGGCGTCCCTGTTTCGTAGTTGGGGCACTGATCAGCGGTTCCTCGGCACCGTCCAGGCGGTCTCCACCTTGGATGCTGTCAAGTCGTTCTTCGATACAGGTGACGTAGTTTTCAGAAAGTTCAAAGCCCAGGTAACGTCGATCCAGTTTCTTGGCAACGGCCAGGGTTGTACCACTTCCGGCAAAAGGATCCAGGACTAATTCCTGGGGCTGGCTGCAGGCGCGAATAATTCGACCCAGCAGTTGTTCAGGCATTTGGCAGCCGTGAAAACCACCACGCTCTTTAAAAGTTCCGGCCACACGGGGAAAATACCAGGTATCTTCCTGCGCCGTGAAACTCTCGGGACTGTCTTGTGGGCGCAGAATCCAGGTGTCGTCTGGCAGGCGTCCTTTCGGGTTGGCCCGTTTGTCTCCGTAAACGAGTTGTCGGGCAGAGGGGACTCGAACCTGGTCTGAATTGAACGTGAATTGCTTGGGATCTTTAACCATATGGAAGAGATGCGCGTGGGAACGGCTGAATTTATTGGTGCAATTGACGCCAAACGTGTAGTACCAGATAACCCAACTGCGGCAAGTTAATTGATGGTCCTGTTGCATTAACACTTTTAACTCAGCGGCATACTCGTCTCCAATAGCCAGCCAAAACGTGCCATCGTCCTTGAGTACTCGAACAACCTGTTCAATCCACTGAGAACACCAGTGGAGATAGTCATCGCTGGCCCGCTGATCCTCGTAGACATCGTATTGGTAGCCGATGTTAAAAGGGGGATCGGCAAAGGCCAGATCCACGACGCCGGTTTCCACCTGAGACAAGCCTGCCAGGCAGTCTTCCTGATGGATCGCGTTAAACTCAGCAGGCAAAGTTCGAATCCTTTCTCTGGATTGCCGTATTTCCGTTGGCGGGCAAAAACCCCCGTAATCAATGTTCTTCATCGTACCACGAAGGGTAAGGGATACAAGCAACTTGTTTTCGCGCAGAGAAACTGGTTGCCCGCTTGAAAAGTAAGGCTGGCAATGACCAAAATAGAACTCAATTGTCAGATGAGGATTATGTTCAGGAGCCCCCCCATGAAACCAGCCTTAAGAAGATCCAGCACCCTTCACCGCCGCCAGTTCCATCGCCGCGTGGCACTTTCCACCAGTTCGTTAATTGCCGCGGCGAATCTCGGCCTGGCAGCTCCCAAGAAAGCCAGCCGCTACGTTGATATGCATACCCACCTGGGGCAGACCTGGAACAGTACCGAGACCTTGAGTGCTGAACAATTGCTCCGCTGGATGGATGCGCACGACATTGCCCAGGCGATAGTCTTGCCCCTGGTTTCACCAGAGTCATCCAGCTATCCGTTGACCGCCGATTTCGTGTTGGCACAAACACTCGATCATCGTGATCGATTGATTCCATTTTGTTCCATCGATCCCAGGACCTCCTACAAGGGAGGGCACCAGGGCCTGGTGGCAATGCTAAAGAAATATATCGATATGGGTGCTAAGGGATTTGGGGAACACAAGCCAGGAATCGCTTTTGATGATCCGCGCAACATGGCAATTTTTGCTGCCTGCGGCGAAGTTGGCTTGCCCGTTCTGTTTCACTTGGATAACCAGCGAAACACCGACAAACCCGGCCTGCCGGGCCTGGAGAAGGTTCTCCAGCAAAACCCAAAATGTAATTTTATTGGCCATGGGCCAGGATGGTGGGCGTCAATCTCTGGCAACCTGGCCCAGAAGGAGTTGTCAGGCTACCCCAAGGGAAAGGTCTCTCCAGGGGGTGCCATTGATCGGCTGATGGGCAAGTACCCGAATATTTATGGAGACTTGTCGGCGGGCAGTGGGGCAAATTCAATTTCCCGAGATCTTGAATTTGGGCAGAAATTCCTCATCCGCCGGCAGGATCGCATTATGTTTGGAACAGATTTCCTGGCCCCTAAACAACCAGTCCCCCAGTTTGAACTGTTCGAACAAAAACTCCAGTTGCCAAAAGATGTTGAGCAGAAGATTTACCGTGACAATGCTCGTCGCCTCCTAAAGCTCAACGCATGAATACCTGGATGACTGTTTTGCCCTGGCTTGCAACGGCGCACCTGGTAGCCGTGTTACTGCTTGTCTGGCGATTAACGGTCAACCGCCGGCGGTTGCAGATGTTGAGTGACTATCCCGCGATCACGGGAGATGAGTTGCCATCGCTGTCAATTATTGTTGCTGCCCGCAATGAAGCACGAGATATTGAAGCGGCACTGGACTCCTGGTTTCAACTCGACTATCCCAGCCTGGAATTAGTTGTTGTCAATGATCGTTCCACCGATGAGACTGGACAGATCTTGGATCGCCTGGCCCAGCAGCAAGCGATGTTGCAAGTCGTGCACCTGGAAGAATTGCCAGCAGGATGGCTGGGTAAGAACCATGCCTTGCAACTGGGAGCGCAACGCTCCCAGGCAGAGTACCTGTTGTTCACCGATGCCGACATTATTATCCAGCCAATGGTTTTACGGCGGGCAATGGGCTATGTGCAACAACGCCGACTGGATCACCTGACCATGACGCCAGAAGTTTCTATGCCCAGCCGGTTGCTGGAAGCTTTCGTGACCCTCTTTGGAACTTTGTTTTCCTTGTACTTTCGTGTCTGGAAAGTCGCGGATCCAAACAGCGATGCCCATGTGGGTATCGGCGCCTTTAATTTGGTCAGGTCCCAAGCCTATCGGCAATGCGGGATGCACCAGTCCATTGCCATGCGGCCGGATGATGACGTTAAACTCGGCAAGATCATTAAACAACACGGATTTTCCCAGGAGCTGGTCGTGGGGTCGGATCAGATCCTGGTCCCCTGGTATGCTTCGCTCAAGGAATTAATAGTGGGCCTGGAAAAAAATGCCCTGGCCGGACTGGATTATCGTCTTAGCTTTGTCCTCATGGGATCTTTCCTGATACTGGCTGGTTTATTTAGTCCCTGGGTTGCTGTTTTCCTGACCACCGGGCTGACGCGCGGGATCTATGCAGCCATTTTGTTGCTGTTGGTAATGACCTTCTTGAGAGCGAGCAGGGAAATTGGCGCCCGTTACTCAAGCGTCTTTTGGTATCCCGTGGTACTGCTATTGTTTAATTACATCCTCTGGCGTGCTACGATTCTGACATATGTTCGAGGCGGTATCCGGTGGCGAGATACGTTTTATCCACTGGCGGATTTGAAAGCTAATAAAGTGTGACTTGGGTGTTTCCGGAAAACCATGATTGGGAAATGGGAGAAGTAATGAGCAACCACAAACAACGAGTGCCAGCCCTGTTGATGTTAATCCTGTTGGGAACAACTCAATTGTCGATCCAGGCAGCTGATCCTTGGCGTGCTGGTTCTGCGAAAGTCGTCATTACTCCCCAACAGTTTATTTGGATGTCGGGTTACGGAAGCCGGGATCATGTTGCCGAGGGTAAGCTGACCGAGTTGTGGGCCAAGGCGCTGGTCCTGCAGGATCCGCTCGGAAACCGGGCCGTACTGGTGACGCTCGACCTGGTTGGGATTGATCGGACGTTGACCGCTGCCATTAGCAAGTCGCTCGATGAAGAATATGGATTTCAGCGACGTCAGATTGCTCTTTGTACGTCCCATACACACACGGGTCCCGTTGTTGGAAAGAACCTGGGGCCCTTGCACTACGAACGAATTCCAGCTGTTGAACAAAAGAAAATTGACCAGTACGTCCTCCAGTTGCATAAGAGAGTGGTCGATGTGGTGGGAGAAGCTATCAAGCAGATGGTTCCTAGCCACCTCACCTGGGGAAGTGGTCATTGTGAAGTGGCGGTCAACCGGCGAACGAACAGCGAAAAGAATGTTCCTCAACTGCGTCAGCAAGGTCTGCTCAAAGGGCCCTTTGATCACGATGTACCGGTGCTGGCCGTCAGAGACCTGGAGGGTGAATTGCAAACCGTTGTCTTTGGCTATGCCTGCCATGCCACGGTGCTGAGCTTTTACCAGTGGTCTGGAGATTATCCCGGGTTTGCTCAAATGGCCCTGGAAAAAGCTCATCCGGGAGTTGAAGCAATGTTTTTCGCTGGCTGCGGTGCCGATCAGAATCCCTTGCCTCGACGTACCGTGGCGCTGGCGACATCATATGGAAATCGTCTTGCTGCTGCTGTTGAAGAAACTTTGGCCGGGACGGTGCGACCTGTAGAGGGGACCCTGGCAACCCATTACCGGGAGGTCCCGTTACCCCTCGATACGTTACCGAGTATCGATGAAATCAAGGCCAACTTAAAGTCCAAGAGTTCCTATGAAGCGGCCCGGGCCCGCTGGTTGCTGAGAGACATCGAGGGCGGCCAGCCACTGCAGCAACATTATCCTTATCCGATTGCGACGTGGAAAATTGGGGATACCGTGGACTTTGTGATCCTGGGTGGCGAAGTTGTTATTGATTATGCATTACTAATCAAGGAACTGGATACCAAGTCTCCCACGCATACCAATCTTTGGGTTGCCGGCTATAGCAATGACGTGATGGCTTATATTCCCTCGCGGCGTGTGCTGCGAGAGGGTGGCTACGAGGGCGGTAGCTCAATGGTCTACTACGGATTACCAGCCCACTGGGCACCGGAACTGGAAGCACTGATTCTTGACGCGGTCAAGAAGCAGTTGCAGGATTAGTACCCTTACGACATTTCGAAAAGTTCGGTAATGGCAGGACTGCCATATTGAGCGGCGCCCGTCAGAATCGTGACATTGGGCAGCGGTTGCGTGCTTCCGGAGCTATGCGTATGTCCGCATAGCACCGTTAACTGCTGATCGGGATGCTGCCGCATGATGGAGAGAATGGTCTCACCGACGGCCTGGCAAGTGAAGTGAGGTGCCCATTCGTCATTGGAAATTTGGCCGTTGTACCAGCAGGCCTCTCGCAGAGGTGGAATATGCGTTACCAGGTAAAGGTGTGAGAACTGGTTCAATGCCAGTGGCAACACACGCTCTATATGGGCGGCCGCCTCGTCTCCCAATCTTTGCAAGACGGGCCATCGCTCCAGTTTGCTGTAGGGAGCAAGTTCTTTGATCAGTTGGTAGTCATTCATCATGACCTCCGAGCTTTCATAATCCCCGCTGCGCCCGTCAGCCCAGCCGTCATGACCTAGCAGGCCCACTTGTTCGGTCAGTGGAA
>Ga0310342_100001088_pt1 | contig 16499 bp, 26 predicted proteins | sample S15DNA20500_MG_FD_206155 | JGI IMG/M metagenome (GOLD analysis project Ga0310342, IMG submission 206155) | Marine microbial communities from station ALOHA, North Pacific Subtropical Gyre - S1503-DNA-20-500_MG | ecosystem: Environmental > Aquatic > Marine > Oceanic | place: Pacific Ocean: North... | reverse complement strand
CTACGCTCGATGTGGGCAGTTCGACGGCCATCACGGTGCTTGGCACCGTAGCGACAGGCACATGGCAGGCAACGGATGTGGGCGTGGCGTATGGGGGGACCGGCGTCTCGACGCTCACTGATGGCGGGGTGTTGTTGGGGAGTGGGTCTGCGGCGATCACTGCCACGGCAGTCCTGGGCAATGGGGTCATTCTCATTGGTGATGCCTCTGGAGATCCGACGACGCTCGATGTCGGCAGTTCCACCGCAATTACGATTCTGGGAACCGTGGCAACTGGGGTCTGGAACGGGACAGCGGTGACTGTTCCTTATGGTGGCACCGGAGCCACCTCGCTGACTGATGGTGGAGTGCTCCTGGGCAACGGCACTGGCACGGTCGCCGCCATGTCCGTCCTGGCCGACAGCGAAATGATCGTGGGCAATGGGTCCACTGACCCAGTCGCGGAGAGTGGAGCGACGTTACGGACCAGTATTGGTGTCGGGACTGGCGACAGCCCACAATTCACCGGCCTCACGGTGAGCGGGACTGGCGCGTCTGCCATCGATGTGGGCGGCGGTCTGAACATTGGCACCGGGGATGTCGCCCTGGTCGGCACGGACGGCAAGCTCAGTGGCCCACTGAGTTCGACCATTATTGATGACCTCAGCGCAGCGAATCTCACGGGTATTCCAGGCGGTCAAATTACGGGGGCTATTGCGGCGGTCAGCGGAGCCGCTCTCACCACCCTCAACGCGAGCAATCTCTCGTCTGGGACGGTGGCAACGGCGAGACTGGGGTCTGGGACGGCGAGTAGCTCGACGTTCTTGCGTGGGGACAGCAGTTGGCAAACCGTGGGTGCTGGCACTCCAGGTGGCAGTGATACCCAGGTCCAATACAACGACTCAGGGTCATTCGGCGGCGATGCGGGTTTGACGTATGCGGCAGGGAGCGATGCCCTCACCCTGGTGGGCGATCTGGTGGTCGCTACCGATACGCTGTTCGTCGATGCGTCTGAAGATGCAGTTGGGGTGGGGACTCTAAGCCCCCAAGCAGACCTCCATATTGACAATCCCAATGCAGCACCTGTGCTGATTTCGCGCATCAATACGGGTGGAGCCTTTACCGATGGTTCAGACTTGGGCTATCTGCAATGGGGTGGACAGGACTCTGATAGCAATCTTGAACCCAACGCGGCGAACTTCACAGCCGACGTTGCCGGAACATGGACATCGAGTTCGCACCCGACTGAGATTCAGATCAACACTATCGCAACAAGCTCTGTCGATTTAACGCAGCGCATGGTGATTGGTTATAACGGTGGACCGAATGTGGGCATCGGCCTAGCGGCACCATCTTCTAACCTCGATGTGCGTCATGATGGTGGGTCAGCGACAAGTGGACTCTGTATCAGCGACTCGGACATGCTCAACCCTATGACGGATTTCGGCCCGGCGAATTGTGCGCTGTTTGCTAGAGCAGCCCATGCTGACGATGGGGCCGGTACTATCTATGGTTTCAATGACGCGGGGGATGACCAATTCTCATGGGGGTTGGGCTTGTTTGGTGGTATCGGGAACACCGACCCCACGGATGATATGGCGGCGATTGCCCTGAACGGATTCAAACAGGCGGCGAGTGGGACAGGGTCGCAGTTGCTAGGCAATACGGAGACATTGCTTGAAATTCGTAATGGCGCACCCTCATATGCAGCCACAAACACGGGGAAGGTTTTTGCGATACGTGGGGCTGGTGCGGTGGAGATCGGTGGCGATCTGAATGGTCTTGTTGGCGTTAGCGAACTCTACATGAAGAACATGGAAGACCTCTATATAACTCTCGATGATGAGGCCACGGTGCTATTGTCCGTCAACACCGCAGCTATGATCATGGTGGAACATAACAGTTTGTATGGTGCCTGTCTGTACTTCGCGTCATACCAGAGCAACAACGTCATCGTGATGGGTGACCCCGCTGGCAATTGCGAGGACACGGATACCGGTACTGGTGTCGCGGTCTACAAAGGAAACACTACTGGTGCCACGTATGTGAAAAATAAGTTTGGCAGTACCAAAAACTTCGCCATACAGGTCATCCACGGACGAGGAATGTAATGATAGAGCTTGCGGCTATTGTCTGGACCGTAATGAACGTTACCGTCTTTCCTGATGGACCTGCGCCGTATGACGGCGCTGATGATGTAGTGAAAGATATTTACTGGCGAGCGTGTGTCGAGCAGGAGATAGAAGGAAACAGCTATAGAGCCTGTGAGACGGGGGGGACCACACTCGCTCCTGTGCGTGTGGACCCAGCCGATGAGTATCCAGACCCTGACACATTTCAGTATCTTGTGCCTGATCCTCCAGCCATAGCGGTCACCGAAGAGATGGTCCTGGGCTGGCTCCACGCTCGCATGGAGGAAGAGCAACTCGCAAAGGCGCGGCAGATTCTCACGAGCGATTTAGAAGTGCAGGTTGCTGTACAAGCACAGGCTGACGCACAAGCACAGGATGACGCTCCGCTCCCGTGGGTAGACGACGATGCAGAAGACGCAGACCCAGGAGTCGATGATGCTGTCTTATAAACACACCGTTGTCTCGCTGCTGGGTATTGTGCTGGTGGCCTGTGGCACAGCGGCAATCGTCGAACTCCCTCCTGCCCCTCCAGCCCCTATCCCTGTATTTGTCCCAGAGCCGGTCGAGCAACCAGTGTCTGAGGTGGCACTCGTGGAACCTCCAGCGGAGAGTCTCTATATCTATAACCCAGTCGGCGGCTCCGTTCTAATCGATTTTGAGATTGGCAACGAGAGCGGGATGCACCTCAATGGTCGGGATGCGTTCATCTCGATTGGACGCAACGTCAGTAATCAGGATAATGACCCAAGAATCCAGTTTTTCACGGGTGCGAGAGAGCCTGGGGACTATACGCGGAGTGACGAGTGGGACTTCGCGCTGACTGGCGTGGGACACAGCTTTGATGGCAAGCAGAACGGACACCTGCGTTTAAACGGCCAGACCTTCATGATTCGTGGACCGCCGAGTCGCTATACCACCACGCCTGGAACGCATGGAGGGGGGAACGGTGGGAGATATGTAGTATTCCAAACGTGCGACGACCCGTCATGCAGCGATGACACCGACCGCTCCTCCTACATCGGGCATCTCGAAACCGGTGGACTCATTTTTGGGACCGTCCAGGGGAAGTACGAGCCTGGAACCAACGCGATAATCTCTCACTCCGTGATGCGTCTGTCGCCAGCGGGACTCTTTCCCACGGCATCGACTGGCGCTCTGGCTGATAACCGGGGGTCGCTGGGCAGTGCGCTGTATCGTTGGGCGTCTATCCATGCGGTGGATGTGCAGGCTGGCGATGTCAGTTTCGAGAACGGTCTGGCATGGACCGAGAGCGACTACTTGGGCATAGACCTCCCGCCTGGAATCGGTCTGGTGAATGACAGGGTGTCACCCTCTACCCTACTCCTGTTTATCGGCGCTGACGGGACCGTGTATACCGGACCAGTGAAGAGCTTGGATGACCTGCGTGGCATTCAGGTCGCGCCCCCAGAGACACGCCTCAGGCGAAGCGAGGGAACATGACGGTGAATTACAAGCTGGCGTTCTACGCCCTCCTGGTGGCCTTGGTGGTGGCGTGGGCCGTCTCGGTCGAGGTTCGCACGCGACAGGCGCAATCGCCTGCGGCCTCACAGGCAGACACATGGCTGTTCGTGGAGACGAACGTGACTGACGAGGCGGGGCAACAACTCTCACGAGCCGGACTGCTCGACAGGCTCATCACCGCCAGTGTGCAGGCGGATGCAGCAGCAGCAGCAGCAGGAGGAGTGCCAGATGCCCCCTAAATATGAAGCGATTGCCAAGTTGGTGCGAGATGTGGGCGTCCCGTCGATTATCGCATTGTTCCTCATCTGGTTTCTCAGCGGTCAGGTCTTGACTGCGATCGATACGCACAGCGCTGAAACCGACGCGTGGATGCGTCAGTTGATTAACATCTCTCGTCAAATCTGCGTGAACACCGCTCCGGACGCAGAATCTCGCGCCGGGTGTCTGGCTCCGTTACCATAGTGTCTCCCCACACAGTCTTGCTCGCAGCCCTGAAACAATCAGAGACGCGTGTGATTGGCCTGGGCCATAAGGCCAGGACAGGGAAGGACGTAGCCGCATCCTATCTCGCTGAACGGGTGCCTGGCGCGAGAGCCTACGCCTTCAGCGATGCGATTGCGGTCGTCTGTCGGGCCCTCTATGGGATGACGACACGAGAGCCACGGCTGCTCCAGGCGGTGGGGATTGAGGCACGCACCAAGAACCCAGAGGTCTGGGTCGATGCTCTGTTCTGGAAGATTCAGGAGGATGCCCCGTCGCTGGCGATTGTGACAGGGGTGCGTTTCCAGAATGAGGCCGAGATGATTCACGCTGTGAGTGGTGAGGTGTGGCGCATTGACCGGCTCAACGCAGATGGGTCTATGTTTGTGGCAGATGACCGGCCCCCTGACCATCCGACCGAAACAGCGCTGGATGGATTTCCTTTCCATCGCGTGATCGTTAATCGCACGGGCCAGCTAGAGAGGTTTCGTGATGCTATCTACCGAGCCTATCTGGAGTGTGCTGGTGAGTGAGTGGCTCCTGCTCGCGTCGAGAGGGTTTGTCCTGGTGGGACTGGTCTCGTGGCAGACAAGAAACCTGCAGCGTGGAGGAGGATTCAGGATTGCGTTCGGAGCCTTTGTGCTTGGGTGTGCGTGGTATGGGAACGTGCTAGCGACAGTAGAACAAGTGCCGTGGGGATGGTTGCCGTATGCCATCGGGAGTGCTGCTGGCGCGGTGACAGGATGTTATGTTTCAAGGCTCAGACTATGACTACTACCCTGCGCAAGATGCTCATTCTGCATGAAGGGCTCAGGCAGAAAGCCTACGATGATGCGACTGCCAAGACCCTGCGCCCAGGCAAGACCCTGGAGGGGAAGCTCACGATTGGCGTGGGGCGCAACCTGACCGACCGGGGGCTGACCCGATCGGAGATTGACTTCATGCTCGACCACGATATCGACAGAGCCACGCGTGGGGCTGCTATCTACCCGTGGTTCTCGGCATTAAATGAACCCCGTCAGGCCGTCTGTGTCTCGATGGTGTTTTGCTGCGGCCCGAATGGATGGCGCGGCTTCAAGAAGACACATCTGGCGCTGTCTAAGAGCCGCTGGGATACCGCCGCTATCGAGCTACTCGACAGTCGTTTTGCTGAACAGGTCGGTGACCGGGCCCTTCATCTGGCCGAGATGCTGCGCACGGGCCGGTGGATCGACATTCCCTCCTGATATCACTGACTGTTTTTCACGTTGACTCCTGCGACGTGGGGATATACACTCCTCACGTTATGTCCTTACTCACCAAAATTCATCTCGCCAATTTACGTCGCCAGCGCGACGACGGGAATCGCCTGAAGCGTGCGATGGAATTGGCGGGGGTCACGCAGCAAGAGGTCGCTGAGGCGCTCGCCATGTCGCAGTCCTATATCTCTGATGTGGCGTGCCAGCGTTATCGCACTGTGACGGTGTCGATTGCGCATCGCTTCGCGCAGTATTTTGGTGTCGCTATCGAGGACTTGTTTCCAATGCAGGGGGGAAAGCGTGGATAAGCACATAGATGTAGCCGTATCTCCAAGCACAGACACCGACACAACGGCCACTTCGTACCCCGCCGATACAGATTGGCTATCGAGTAGCGCTCCTCGCGGATCGCGTATGAGGTATCTGTTGGCCGCATATGCGGAGTATTGCAAGAAGCCAGCCGTCTGCAAGAGCGACAAGGCCAACACGGCGTTTGGTCGTGGTGGGGCCGTCTATCGCTATGCCTCGCTTGCAGCCTTACAACGGGCGTCGATTGCGAAGCTCGCCTCACACGGGCTCACTATCAATCAGCTAGTGAAGTCGGATGGAAACGGGGATGTGGTGGTGACCACCGTGCTGGGCCATACGAGTGGTCAGTGCATGGAGTCCACCTTACGCATGGCCCCGGACAAGCAGAAAGGTGTGCATGGATTTGCCAGTGCAGCCACCTACGCGCAGCGGTTGGGCCTGCGAGCCTTGGTGCAGATTATCTGTGTCGATGAGTTAGACCCGGATGAAGAGGCCGATGCCGTTGACGACGACGGCAATGCGGCGGCTGGCGTGGAGGCCACGACGGTTCCGCGAACAGACAGCAAGCTCGACACAGCGCTCGCGGTTTGCCGTAAGCAGCAGATGCCGGAGACTCACATCGCCGCCTTCCTGAAGAACTACGAGGACCACACACAAGACGAAAAGCTCGACGCCCTACGTGAGGCGCTCAAGACCTGGCTACGAACTTCGAAACTGGATGGTCTCAGCAAGCCACAGTCCACACGCCACAGCGCGAAGGTCAGTAATGACGATGCCCTCTTCTCCTGATCCGGTGGTCGAGTTCCGCGAGGCCGACCACACCTACTGGCTGGTCGAAGACTCCGGGAAACGGAAACTGCTGTCCATTACACAGGTGCTGAACGTGACCGGGATGGTGGACGCCACCTTCTTTACTCCACGGTCGGCAACCAAGGGCACCTATGTCCATGAAGGGACAGCCCTGTATGACCAGGGGCAACTGGATGAGGCCACGGTCAGCGATGACATCAAGCCCTATCTGGATGGCTACAAGCGCTTCGTGGATGACTGCGCCCCGGCGTGGACACGGATTGAGGCGGTGTTTGTGGATGAGGTCAGTGATGTGGCTGGCACCGTAGACCGGGTCGGTACGATTACCGTGCAGGGTGTGCCCCAGAAGGTCGTGGTGGACCTGAAGACCGGACGCGGGGGCGCTGCGCCCTGGCATTGCATTCAGTTGGCTGGCTATCAGCACCTGCTGTCGAGGTATCTCTCGCGCCGGGGTCTGGTGACAGAGGCTGCGCAGGTCAAGCGGTATGGGCTCTACCTGCGGGGGGACGGCAAGTATACGCTCACCCCATACACCTCATCCCTCGATGCTGGCGTCTTTCTCTCGGCGTTGACGGTCGCACACTGGCTGACACAGGTCGGCCCATCGAAAGGCAGGTGGGAATGGAGCAAACCGTAGAGGCGCAGATGTCCCACGAGGTCGCGCTGGCCGTGAAGCAGGTATCCTCGGTCGTCATTACCTCGACACATGACTACGTGCAGGCAGTGGAGTTCTTGCGTCAGATCAAATCGAACCGTCGTCGTATTCAAGAGGAGCTTCGTCCCTCGATTGCACAAGCGCACCGGACGCACAAGGAGTTGGTGGCGTTGCGCCGTCGTCACGATGACCAGTTAGCAGAGGCCGAACTGGTCTTGAAACGTGTCGTGACCGAGTGGGTGACCACACAGGACAACGCGGCTGCAGCCAATGCGGAAGCGCAGCGCCAAGCAATGGAGGCAACGGCGAAGGCTTCGCGTCTGGAGCAGGCAGAGAGGCTGCGGTCCAATGGCGATGCGAAGGGCGCTGACGCGCTGATGAACGAACCACTGGTGCTCCCACCTGTCGTGCAGCGGCAAGCAGTGCCAGAGGTAGAGGGTATTAGCTACCGGAAGAAGTGGGGTGGGAAGGTGACGGACCTCCCCGCCTTGATTGCCTATTGTGCCGAGCATCCACAATGGGTCAAAGTCTTGGCCCCCAATCACAAGGAAATCAACCGATTGGCCCAAGCGCTGAGAGGCAACCTGGATTTGCCAGGGGTCGTCGTGACAGAGGACACGGTGCCAGCCGTATCCGCAACGAAGGATGAAACGGGAGACATATGGGATCACTAAACCAAGTAACATTGATCGGGCGTCTCGGACAGGACGCCGAGTTAAAGGGCGTCAACGGCACCCCGTTAGCGAAGTTCTCGATCGCCACGACCGAACGCTACAAGGACAAGAGCGGCGAATACCAGGAGAAGACCGAGTGGCATCGGTGCAATATGTGGGGCAAGACCGTGGATGCGGTCGGACGGTATCTGCTGAAAGGGCTGCAGGTCTGTGTGCAGGGGTCGCTCCAGACGCGTAGCTACGAGAAGGACGGACAGACCCGCAAGGTGACCGAGATTCGCGTGCGTGATTTCGGAGGGCTCGTGCTGCTGGGCGACAAGCCGAAAGGCAGTACGCCGGAAGACTCCGGTCGCACCGTTCGTAGCATCGACCCGGACGACATTCCGTTCTAGGCATCCCGCTCAACCTGCGCCCGTCCAGTCCCGAACGGGTGGGATAAATCGGGGCTAGCGGGGGTGTCGAAGCAAGTTCCTCCTTTCCTTGCTTCGCGCCCCCGTGCCTTTGAAGGGAGGCATCGTGGCACGAGGACGCATGATCAGCAAGGCGCTTGGCACCTCTAAGCGGTTTGCCAAGCTCGGTGGTTATGAGCATGGCGAGTTCTACCAGTTACTGTTCCCGCTCCTGGTGAGTTTTACGGATGATTTTGGACGGGTCGAAGGTGACTCGTTCAGTGTAAAGGTCCGGGTCTTTCCCGTCTCGCCACGCACAGAAGCAGAGTTTGAGGATGCGATTGTTGCGCTCTGCGAGGTCGGGCTCATCCAGCGCTACGAGGCAAACGACCGCGTGCGTGGATCTCACCAGTGTGTCATTCAGGTGGCGCAGTGGGAGGAGCATCAGACCGGACTGCACAAGCGCACCAAGTCCAAGTTTCCAGACCCTCCTGGCGAGACGTTTAAACAGGATAACCAGGGCAAGACGTTAGCGGAAGTGTTCGCTAAAGAGAATGGAGAGGCATCACCATCGGGCCGTGCGGGTTGTCTGGTGGCGCACTTCCTGGTCGCCCACAAGGAACTGATGAAGCAGCCCTACGTGCAGAGCCGGTCGCAGGCACAGCGTGACCTCGATGCCGCCTCAGCCCTGGTCGAAGCCTACGACGACACCGCATTAGACAAAATCATCCGCATGTATCTCACGGTAGACGAGGAGCATCCGAAGGCGAGGCTGTTGCGGGGGTCGCAACGCACCCTCCCCAAGCTCCTGACAATGGCCGGTTCACTGGCAGAAGCGCTGAAGATTGAGGTGTCGCTATGACCTGCTGCGCGATTGCACGGTGTAACAACCCGGACTGTCAGGTCTGCACCACCGTCGAGCGGGGGTTTCCGAAAGCGGTGATCCGGGATTTTACCAAACGTGAGACACGTCGATCGACCCCTGATCAGCCAGCGGGTGATTTGTTTGGCGAGTCCACGCCGGAGCGCAAACATGGATAGGGTCTCCCCGCATTCGCTGGATGCCGAGAAAGCAGTCCTCGGAGCCGTGCTGATTTCACCCAAAATGATCAGCCCGTTGCTTGACGTGATGTCCGGCGATGACTTCTTTCGCCTGCCCCATCGCCATATCTGGTCAGCGATGCGTGCCTGCCACGAGCAGGGGCAGACGCCTGACCTCATCGCCGTCAAGACGACACTGAGCCTGCGTGGACGCCTCGATGACGTGGGCGGTCCAGCCTATCTCGCCTCGCTGACGGACGGGGTGCCCCGGTCAACGAATGCGGAGGAGTATGCACGCGTTGTTGTGTCGCACGCTGACCGTCGTCGTCTGCAGGCCGTCTGTCTGGAAGGGGTCGATACATTTGGAACGGCGTCCAACCCGGCGGAGTCCGCGAATGGGATCGTAGACCAGTTACGGGAGGCGGTGCGTGGCAATCGAGGCCACGGGGTGACGCTGAAGGAGAGCCTGTCGCAGCTAATGGCGGAGCTTGATGCGCCCAAGGCTGTCAATGAGACGGGGTTCAAGTCTCTCGATAAACTGGGATGTAGTTTCCGACCGGGCGAACTCACGTTGTTGAGCGGTCGTCCGTCGTCCGGCAAGACGGCCCTCGCCTTGCATCTGGCGCGTGTCGTGGCTGAACGTGGAGCGAAGGTCTGGTTTGCCAGTCTGGAGATGCAGCACACCGCGCTGTCCATGCGTCTACTGGCTGCGCAAAGCGGGGTGGACTACCTGTCCCTCCGGCAAGGTGACCTCTCGCAAGAAGACTACGGGTCGCTGGCGACGAGCCTTGAGCATCTCTCGTCGCTACCGGTGCATGTGGATGACGCTCCCGGGATGAACCTGGGTGACCTCAGGCGTATGGTGGTCGGGGAAGACCCCGGGCTGCTGGTGGTTGATTACCTGCAGTTGTTGAAGCCGCCGCCGTCTACGCGTGCGTATGGGAACCGGGTGCAGGAAGTCGGAGCCCTGAGTCGTGGGCTCAAAGCGATTGCGCATGAGTGTGGGGTCAGCGTGCTGGCGCTCTCGCAGTTGTCTCGCGCTGTGGAAACACGCGGACGTGGCGGGGGCGAACCGCAACTCTCTGACTTGCGCGATAGCGGGGAGTTAGAACAAGATGCCGATGTCTGCCTCCTTATGTGGAGACCGAGCCTGTACGATGACGGTGAGCCGGAAGACCTGACGGTATTGAAAGTGGCGAAGAATCGGAATGGCCCGGTCGGCAAGGTCTACCTGAGCTTTGTTGGCGAGCAGCAGTCGTTCCGGGAGCGGGACATGACGCTGGTGCCCCCCCCGGACATTGTCAAGACAGCGGTGAAGCAGTGGTGATGGCGTGACGGGACGACTGGCGCCACGCACCGATGGGAATCACAAGGCCGTGATTAAGGCATTGCGTGACGCAGGCGCGTCAGTGGCGAGCACGCATGGCGTGCATAAGGGGTTCCCGGACTGCGTGGTCGGGATTCCCACCACTCCAGGCGATGGCGAAACATATCTCGTGGAGATCAAAGACGGAGCCAAGACGGTCAGCCGCCGGACGTTGACGCCAGACCAGGTGAAGTTTGTCGAACAGTGGAAGGGGTCGCCCGTGGTGATACTCCTGGGCGAAACACAGGCGAGAGAATGGGTGCAGCGCGTGCAGCGGAGAGCGTTTAAACGGTCCTATGCCGAGCAAGCGCCGTGAGTATGTAAGCCGTGCCAATCGTGATGGGCACGGGGGTCCGCGCAAGACGCGGGTGCAGGAACCTGACAGAGACAGTTTCTGTTTCCGTAACGGCGCGAAGGCCGCGCAAGAAGGCGTGCCTCGCTATGCCAATCCCTATACCGAGACCAAGGCGAAAAGCTGGACTCTCGCCTGGAATGTCTCCCATGTGCTGGGGAAACGTGACGGCTGCACGGGCTGCAAGCTGTGTCTGGTTGGCACGTCTCCCGCGACAGAGCATGACCTGGAAGTTTACGACCGGCTCATCAATATGAAAGGTGCTTGATGGCAATCCTCCGCTGGCTGTATGAGTTACTCCATTCCCTGTTCTCGTCTGCACGACCGCTTCCCTGCCCCGAGCCTGAGCCCGAGCCCGAGCCCGAGCCCGAGCCCGAGCCCGAGCCTGAGCCTGAGCCCGAGCCCGAGCCCGAGCCCGAGCCCGAGCCTGAGCCAGAGCCTGAGCCTGAGCCAGAGCCAGAGCCGGGACGAGTGATTGCTGTGACAGATATCGTGTCACTGGACGGCAAGGCTTTCTCGGACAGCCGTGGACCACGTCCCGCGTGGGGCATCTCGCTCTTCTGGGCGATGTGGGCCGCGAAACACGACTTGCCCAGGCTTGCAGCTACGCTCGACTGGATTGCTTCTTACGGTGTGGATTATATCCGGGCCCTGTCGATGGTCGGGAGCCAACCCTACTGGTCAGGCCGCGTCATCGACCCGTCGTGGGACGACTACGACGCACGGCTGATGCGTCTGCTGGATGCCTGTGTGGACCGTGGCCTTCGCGTCCAGTTGGTGCTGTTCGCGGATGCGCAGGTGATGATGCCCTCGCAGGACGATCGGTGTGCCTGGGTGCAGCATCTGGCCCCCATCCTGAATACGAAGCGCCATGCGATCCAGTTTGTCGAGATGGCGAATGAAAGCAATCTCAATGGGGTAAACGATGCAGACCTGGCTGAGTTGACCAGGGTCTGGGCAGACGCCAGCACTATCCTCGTGGCCCCCAGTTCCCCTGACGGGAGTGACAATCCAGAGGCCGCGCTTGACCGGCTCTTTGCCCATCATCCAGACGCCCGAGACGCTGACCTCCTGACCCCACATTTTTCGCGTCGTGTGAATACCATCGAGGGCCCCTACCGCTGTATTCGCCAGCCGTGGGAGGTGCAGTTCTACAACGGAATGCCACGCATCTTTGTGAACAACGAGCCCGTGGGGCCTGGTTCCTCCGGCTATTCCGAGACGGACGCCGAGCGTCTGGCTGCGCAGATGCTCACGACCTACGTTAGCGGGGGAGCAGGCTACTGCCTGCACGCCAATGTCGGGGTGCGGGGGGATATCCCCTACTGGGAGGGCGTGTCGAGTTATGTGATGCACGCACTGAAGAGCGTGCGTGATGGGGTGCCTCCAGCCATTTCGAACGGGGCTCCGCAAAACCATCACTGGTCCGGACATCCCTACGAGACCGATGACCAAATCTGGCCGGACACCCACGAGGATGGGGTGGTGCGCTCCTATGCGAGCGAATTACATGGGGAATACTGGGTGAGTGTGATTGGATTGCGAGGCACCTACCGCATCAAGGCGAAGTTCCCGATGCAGGTTGACGTGGTCAGCCTGGCCTCTGGCGAAACTCTGGAGTCCGTCACGCTGGACGCTGGGGACGCTCACACGTTCCGGCCTGATGCCGGACGGGATATTGGCAGTTATCTGCATCACGTTCGTCGCGTTTAAACGTGTTCCATGATGCCGTATACCGAGAGAGAACTCCCGTTCACTGGCACGCTGAGCCTCACGGTCGCCACATCGTATGAAGCCGCCGAGAAGATGGCAGGCAAGGCGGGGACCAAGCGCTGGAACGTGTTGATTGCGCTCGCCCACCACCCGGACGGGCTGACCGATAAAGAAATTCAAGCCGTGTTGCACATGGCCGGGAGCACTGAGCGGCCACGGCGCATCGAACTGCACAGGGCCAAGCTGATCCACGCCAGCGGCGATCGTCAGGTACGGGGAACGCGGCAGGTCGTGTGGTCATTGACCGCGCTAGGCAAACTCGTGGCGAAGGGGACGGAGTCGTTATGACGATTACCAAGAGTAAACGTGGCTATCGAGTCACCTCAAAGACCGGGAAGCCCCTGAGTAAGCCGGGGCTCAGTAAGAAGGCGGCTCAGAAACGGCTAGCGGAGATTGAATACTTCAAGCACAAAGGGAAGCGCTGAGTGGGGGGTCTGTCCGGTCTGCGAGCGCCCCTACGTGGAGGTCGCCTCGCGGGAGACCCACGTCATGGCACCCAATCAGCGGTGGACCGCCTATGAACCGTGGGTGCTGACGTGGGCCGAGTGCGGAGGGGACTTGCCCGGCTGCGTACCCAAACTGGGGCAGCACCGGCCTCTTAGTTAACGAGCTTACTGGGCGACGTTCCCATGCGCTTGAGGGCTTCCTCCTCCTCGGAGAGGTCGTCGCTCCGGACCTGGACAACCAGGAGTGGGTCTCCCTCAGCCCGGTCAACCGGAGAGGCTGAGAAGTGCCAGCCATTCTCCATGTCTGGGATGACCTCGGTGAAAAACTCCTCGCGTTCCGCGTCGGTGACCTCGGCAACGCTGAGAAACAATTGCATCGCCAGGGCACAGGCGAGCGCACAGACCCGGGGTGTGTCCAAGTCGTCCTCGGTGAACTGCTGTGCGATGCCCGTCGTGAGACGCTGCAAGGTCTCGTTGAGCAGCGCCTGAGAAGCATCTCTGTCTGCTGGGTCGCTCATGGTTTTTCCTTTCCGCCGACGCGTCCGTATTTTTGCACGTTTTCCAGGAGTTCGGCGGAGTGTCGGAGCCGTGCGGGGAGGCGCTTGAGAGAGTTCGCCACGATATGCTCGTCAAACTTCACGTATTTCGAAATGCCGCAACTCTGACAGAGGTGCTTCTCCTCATTCAGGTCTCGGCCCATCTCCTCGACATCATCGGCCATGTCCCTCAGCAATTTCACATCGGCTGAGGTCGTGCCTTTCCGGTCGGTCATTTGCCTGTCCTTTCTGTGGACTGCGTCACTCGCCATCGTAATGTTGTGTCTCTATTTTCCAGACCCCCGCGACTCGCTGGCGTCCGACATCCGTTTTCTCAAGAATCACGCCGCGCTGGTCTGACACCGTGGTCTCGCCGTCGCCGTGAATGTCGTGAGCCGCCTCGGCCAGGAGCGCACGCAGGCGATGTGCAGGCGCATAGCCCAGACGGGTGAGGTCAATCTCTACAAGCAGGCGTCTAGTCATGATCATGCTGGTTCTCCCAGGTCTCTAAAGCATCCTCAGCCTGCCGGTCAGTGATCAGGTCGTAGTCTGGGTCCGGAGCTACATACCCACAGCCGCAGGTGTGGTCGTCCCGCAGGGGCTTGTCGCACGCCGGACATTCCGGCTCCGGCTCCGGCGATGACACCTGCAGGTCAGTCATCTGTTCTGTTCTGTTCACTTCAGTTCCCTTCCCTTCTGAGGGACATTCCCGGAATGCCCGGGAAGCCGGGTCCAATCCACGAGCGCCTGACTCCGGACCTGCCGCCCTCCCTGGAGATAATACCGGCGCGTGGCCTCCGAGACCGGGTCCAGGTGACGGTCGCGTGGCGTCAGGCCCCATGCCAGGGCTATCAAGCCTCCCACGCCTCCCAGTAGCAGTATGAGTTCCATGCACATTTGTCCTTTCCCTGTGCTGCACTATTCTCTTTTTTGTGATCGCAGAGTGTCGCAGTGTTAGATTCGCCGGTCCCGCAATCGGGCCTTCCGGCGATAGGCTCTGAGCGTATCCCTCCGCCGCCCATCGCGGTCTCTCCGGAGCATGTCTTGCTCTTTGTCGTCCGCATACGGGTCTCTCGACACCCTCTGGTGCGAGGTATGCTGCCGGGTCGCCTCGTGCTTGTGCGCCTGACAGTAGCCCTGTACCCCGGCCCGGTAGAGCGCCGTCTTGCCGCACAGGACGCAGGTCTTGACCAGACGCGGCAGGACCATAGTCAGCGCGTTGCGGGACACACGGGCACCGGGCTGGTCGAGGTGACGGGCCTGCCAGAGACGCTTCTCTTGCAGGTAGGGGGGGAGCGCCTTGGCCTCCTCGCGGAAGGCGAGCGCTATCTCGGCATTGGTCCAGGGTATGGTTTTTCGCCAGGCGTCATAGCTCCCCTGCGGGTTGTCATAGTAGGACATTGGCGTATGGTCCTTTCTGCTCTGGACTTGGGACCAGAGCGGTGCCGTTTAAACGGACCCGAAGGCCCGTCCCCTCACGTTGTTAGTCCTCCTTCCGTTACGTTTTGCGGCGGTCCAGCGCGACTTTCAGCGCGGCCACGGTGTCCGGCGCGAGTTGCCGGTGATATTTCCAGACCACGCGGAGACCCGCGTCGACTTGTCGAGCGGACAGCTTGGGTGCTGCCGCGAGGCTCGTCCCCAGGCGTGTGTCGAACCGGTTGAATCCTTGATCGTCCAGTTCGACCGCGCCGTCACAGACCCCGGCGAGACTGCGCAGGGCATCCTGTACTGCCGCCGCATCATCGGGATGCGCGTCCGGCAGCGGGGGAGGCGGGGGAGTGGGAGTATGCACGACCAGCGTACGGTCCGGCTCGTCATCCAGGGCCGCATCAATCACCGCCTGCTTGTCCACAATCATGTGGGCCATGCGAGCGTCCAGCGACCCGTCAATGACCAAGTGCTGGACCAAGACGCGGTCGGTTTGCCCGATGCGGTGACACCGGTCCTCGGCCTGCGAGACGTTGCCCGGTACCCAGTCGAGTTCCGCGAACACCACATGCGCTGACGCCGTCAGGGTGATGCCCACGCCAGCAGCGAGGATACCGCCCACAAACACACGGCAGTCCGGGTCGCCCTGGAACCGGTCTACAGCGGCTTGCCGGTCGGCCATTGGCGTCCGGCCCGTGAGTGTCACCGGCTCGTAGTCCGAGAGGCCAGCCAGCAGCCCGTCCACGACCTCATGATGATGCGCCATCACCACAACCTTGCCGCCGCTCGCCTCCAGTGCATCCTTGACATGCGCCAGCACCGCTGGGAGCTTCGCGACAGCCGTCTGTGCCCTGACCTTGGACATCTCGCTGAAGGCCACGCCCTCAGCCTCCCTGAGCGCCTTGACGGCGAGCCGGTAGGCGTCAGCACTCCCGCTGTCCTGTGCGTCCGCTACAGCCCGTCTGTGGGCGGCGAGGGATGCCTGCTTGCGGTCCCACGCGGCATTCTCCCGGTCCACAGCCGCTGCCGCCCCGTTGGGAGGCACTTCAATGACCTGCCGGGTTTTGGCTGGCAGTTCGGTCAGCACGTCTTTTTTGAGCCGCCGGACCATCACCGTCTGCCGGAGGGTGTCCTGCAGTTCGGCAAGATGGCTCGCCCCGGTAAAATCCCAGCCAAACCGGGTCCGATGGGCCGCACAGTAGCGCTTGGCGTAGCCCATGAAGGAGGGCCACGCCTCGCTGTCGAGCCAGCGGAGGGTGGAGTATAGCTCGATCGGGCGGTTGGTCACGGGGGTGCCCGTGAGCGCCAGTTTGCGCCGTGCCTGCAGCCCGGGTTCGCGCCGGTCCCCCACGACGGCCTTGGTTCGCTTGGCCTTGGGGTTTTTCACGTAGTGTGACTCGTCCAGTACG
>Ga0310342_100001086_pt1 | contig 16503 bp, 20 predicted proteins | sample S15DNA20500_MG_FD_206155 | JGI IMG/M metagenome (GOLD analysis project Ga0310342, IMG submission 206155) | Marine microbial communities from station ALOHA, North Pacific Subtropical Gyre - S1503-DNA-20-500_MG | ecosystem: Environmental > Aquatic > Marine > Oceanic | place: Pacific Ocean: North... | reverse complement strand
TTCCCTATAGTTATTGTAACCGCGACCGGCTTTTTGCGGCCATGTCGATTCGACACGTCCCGTTCTCATTTTGTCATGATACTTGAATTGAACTTGATCACCAGTCTTAACACTTTGCATTTTTTTTCTCCATTAGAATTACTAAAAAACTTTCCTGACTACTATTAGTATACCACAAGTTTTGTCGAAGTCAACCCCTCAAAATTTTGTTCTATGAAAAAATAGACCACCAAGATTACTTAGTCTATCCTTTACTGAGTCTACTTCTACTTGAATCGTTTTACATTCCTCTGGTTGTGGTCGCCGTGCTACGACTTCTTCAAGACGTTCTATCTCGTCATGAATCGACTCAAATTCCGCTCGTTCCTCTGGTGTGAATTGGTTAAAGCTCATTTTTTCTTCGGGGTGTACTTGCATGTCAAAACTGTTCATCTGATTTCCTTTCTTAGTATTGTTTCTTAGTACTCCCCCATTATATATAATTATCGGCGTTTGTCAACCCCATTGGCCACTAATTTTGGAAAGTTTTCTAAAATAATTAAAATAGTTCTAAGTCATTACTATCAAAGGGGTTACGTCGAGCGGGCCGGGGCCGTGTCGTCGTAAGTCGTTACCACACAAGCACTTACCCCTTTTCCCTCCTCTCCGCAGAGGGCTAGCTTGGAGAAGACGACCACCGTTCTGAGCATCGAACGAAAACCGTTTTGGATTTCGGTTGGCCAGAGCTTATATCCGATATTGTTACATTGAAACAATGGCCCGAACCATCTTCCATTTCGATAGATTGAATCAACCCAACAAATCCACGCAACATAACCTGTTTACGATACAACATAGCTTCCCACAATTCATGCCTTGACATTGGTTTTCCTTTCGTTTCCTTAATTATACCACAACCCTAGTCAATGTCAACCCTAGTTATGGAAGAGTCACACATTTATTTCTATTTCCCCCTGTTTTTTTATATTGAGGAAGAAGTTTATTGAAAAAATTACTTACACTTCTGGTTTTTATATTATATTGATTATCTAAAGTTTTTTTCAACCAAGAGAATGGCACTCGTGTTGCATCCGGATTACATGTTTGATAATCTGCAAACAACTTCAGAAGCAAAGTCTTTTTTTGTTCATCTGTTACATAATTGGGCCGGGTAATCTCTACACGTGCAGGATCTAGGAACTTAAACATACCTTTTACATTTTCTAAGTCTTTGTATTGTTCAAGCTTAGTTGTATTGATTTCCATTTGCTTGTTAATACTATCCAGAGTTTTTGCCAGTTTAATTATTTCCTGTTCTACTATTTGTGTCTGATTAGTTAATTTCTGTTGAACATTCTTTAAGCTAACAAAGTCTTGTAGGTCTTTTGTTGAATACATTACGTTTCCTTTTTTTTCCTTAATTCCAGCCATGTACAATAAGGTGAGCAGCGGTTGCTGCAATTGCCATTGTAAGACTAACTGGCACCATCATTACACAAATCAAGATAATCCAGTTTATTACAATCTCTAAAATTCTCATCGTTTCTTTCCTTTCGTTTCCTTAATTATACCACAACTTTAATTGATGTCAACCCCTATTAAAGAAATAAATATGAGCCCCAAGCAACGCGAAAACTTGAACGATTGCAATTGTGATGATGATTGTGGCCATGTTGTTTCCCTTTGTGTTGTTGTTGTTTGTCATGCTCTCATTATATACATAGTATCGTCATTTGTCAAGGGCACACAGCACTAATTCCAGTTATTTTCTCAAAGTAATTTAAATAGTTATAAGTCGTTAGTACATATAGAGTTACGTGGAGCGGGGCGGGGCCGTGTCGCCGTAAGTCGTTACCACGTAAGGGTTTACGAAGCAAACAATGTGTTTACCGCAATTAGGCCAGCAGTAAACGCTAATACACAGCACGTTGTGGGTGTATACTGGGGCCAATTAGATATGGTGCGGAACCATAGGCGATGTAGAATGTTTGGACGTTTAGCTCCAAAGCATCGGTCCTCGTAGTACGCCTGTACACTACTGTCCGCATGTGTAACAGTGAACAGCTTTCCACGGCGTTTGAATGTTCCGTTTAGTGAATCACGCCAACGATAATTCCTATTTATCACAGGATCTTTTTTTACATTCCGAATATGGCCTACGATACCCGTTCGCCGTTCGGTTGTGCCCGTTAACGGTTGTCGATAGCGGAAAGATACCAGTTGACCAGTTCTGAACTCAATTTTTTTACTCATCTTTTTTTCCTTTCGTTTCCTTAATTATACCACACAACAACCGAATGTCAACCCCCATTTTCGATTGTCCAAGTTTTTCCTAGTGCATCGGATTCTAGTCTAACCCTTGCACGTCGTGTAGTGAGAAGTTCAAAGTCATGCTTAATCAACATACGAACGGCACCCAAACCGCCAGCGAATTTCTTACCGTTAGGTAATGTCATCGACCAGCATTTGTCCGATACCTGTACGTTTGTACAACCACCATTCTGAAGCGTTTCAATCACATCATTCCTTTCATTCCGATACATCTTAGCACGTTGTAAATATTGCGTGTAAGTAAGTGACGTTTTTCTCATTTTGTTTTCCTTTGTGTTAGTGTTGTTGTTTGTCATGCTCTTAGTATATCAATAGTATCGTCATTTGTCAATAGCATACGCCAACAATTCCTAAAAGAATTACAAAATAAATAAGATAGTTATAAGTCGTTGGTATCAAAGAGGTTACAGCGAGCGGGGCCGGGTAGAATAGATGTAACCCTATACGTAGTAGGTATTTAGGGTCAGATATATGATTTTATCCAATTTTATCAATAAAATCTAGAGAATAGGTGGGGTTTTTCTAATCTGGGTCATTATTTATCGGATTGGCACGAAAAGCGTAGGTGGTACAGACAAACTAAAACCTACCAATCTAAATGTCCACTTTTAATTAAATTAACTGACCCTCTGCTAAATGTCCACTTTACCCCCATCCTTTTTTAGGTTGCTCTAAATCCTCATCTTTTGTATAATCGACAAGCAATTCTTCACCCTCTTCAATTTCCCTAAGAGTCACTAAATATTTAAAATCTCCCAATGTAAGTGAACGACAATTAGGTTTCGTAGAATGATTGTAAGAACAATTAGGTACTAGGTTCATCCACTCCAATTTACCACTTCTCTTTGTATGGGTCTCAAACAGCACCTTATTTGCCGGTATAGTTTCCGTCGCAAATATTCCCTTTCCATGTACATTACTATCTTTAAACTCGCACAAATTCATTATTCCCTCAATTCGCATCTACCTCGTCCGCTTTTTTTAATAATACCTAAACGTTGTCGTAATTTTCTTATTGCATCTATAGATATTAAACGATGATGTTTGTTACTCAAAGCTACTGCCAAGTCTTTATCTTTAATGGTGGAGGCATGTTCTCGCACAAATTGCTTATCTGCCGTAGTCCATTTGATATTCATTGATTTTATCCGTTAGTGTATTAATAAAGTGGTCATTTATGTATATAATATTATAGTGATGTAATACGACAAGGAGATCTAAAAATGAAAAAAATTGTCGAATCTATTGAACCCGTAGTCATCGCTGCTAGCGGCATAGACGAACAAGCTATTGCACAAGCAAATTTGTCTACAGATAAAAATATTCAACAACTTTTAGGAGATTCCCATGAAACTGAGAATTGTGTCGGACGGGACTGTGAAAAACACTAAAATCCTAAATGCTGAAACTGATGAAGAATTAGAAGATGTGGTCAACCTTGAAATCAGTGTTGATCCTTTTAATATAACAGCGGCGTTTTTAATTACCAATCCCGAACTATCTTTAACAAATGTTGAGGCCCAAGGGGTACATGTAGGTGACAATACCATCCAATATGACGGAGGAACAAGTACTTCAGACGATTAATAATATAGCAAAGAGATTAGCTTCTAAATTTAGATTTGGATATCACGAAATTGAAGACATGAAACAACAAGCACGCCTCTTTGCATGGGAAGGTCTTAAAAATTATGATGGAATAAGACCGCTAGAAAATTTTCTCTGGACACATGTTCGTAACCGCCTTTATAATTTCAAAAGAAATAACTTTGGTAGGCCAGACAAGCCATGCGATACCTGTCCGTTTTTTGATATTCATTTTCAAAATTCTCAAGGATATGGATGTAAAGCCTATGATAGTCACGAAGAATGTGATCTTTATCTAGGGTGGATGAACAGAAATACAGCAAAACGTAATATTATGAATACGACAAAACTAGACCTCGATATTCAAGATCAAGATAATGTAGCTAACCAATTTGATCGTGATCATATTTTTAACCTAGTTGATACTTCTCTTCCTGTACGATACAGAGAAGATTGGATTAGATTAATTAATGATTTAAAATTACCTAAAGCTCGTAAAGACGTACTAGTAGATGTGGTATTAAATATTTTAAAGGAACATGGCATTGACAAAGAAACGTGGTAAGCTTTCCGTAGAGGAAATGAACTTCATTCGGCAGAACTGTTTCAATATTTCCATAGCAGAAATTGCTGAAACTTTAAATCGTACTTCAGCGCCGGTACAAAAGTTTATCGATAAAGAAAACCTCAAGCTACGCAACATGAGTGATGATGAGCATCTTCTTGTTGGGTTGCGAGACCGCTATTATTACAAGGAACTTAAAAAACAATTTGGCGATCCTGAATTAATTTTTTTCGAGCATCAATGGATTGACTACTTTAAACAGTTTTCTGAGGACGTTACTCATACGGAAGAGATGGAAATACTAGAGGTTATAAGAACTGAGGTACTTATTAATCGTGGCATGGAAGACCGACAGGACGTTCTTAAGAATATCGATAGATTGAATAAGCTTATTGAAGATGAGATGGATAAGCCAGCGGCAACACAGGATATGCAAGCTCTTGCTTCTTTTCAAACTCAATTGGGTGCGGCTATATCATCTAAATCTGCGTACATTAATGAGCACGAAAAGTTGTTAACAAAAAAAGAGCGGCTTTTGAAAGATCTTAAGGGAACGAGAGAACAGAGGAAGCGTAATGCGGATGATGCTAAAACAAATTTTACTTCGTGGCTTCGACAATTGAGTGATAAGGATGTCAGAAGGAAAGAGGGGTTTGACATGGAAGTACATCGTGTTGCCTCCGAGAAAGCCACAGAGCGACTGTCTAGCTATCATGAATATGAGGATGGTACTGTAGATCAACCAATTTTAAATGCGGACACTATGAAAGAGGAGTAGGATTAATGAAATCAGCTTTAATAACCGGCATTACAGGACAAGACGGTTCATACTTAGCAGAGTTGTTATTGGCAAAAGACTATAAAGTTATAGGGTTGAAAAGACGAACAAGTACTAATAATTTAGAGCGACTTAATAAATGTATTAATCATCTTAATTTTGTACTGGTAGAAGGTGAAATTTCTGATTCGGGATGTGTATATGATATTGTAAATACATATCAGCCTGATGAAATTTATAATCTTGCTGCACAATCTCATGTAGCTACGTCGTTTGAACAGCCCGATTTTACCTTTCAAGTTAACGCTTTGGGGCCATTATATTTTTTAGAGGCTATTCGGCGTTTTTCACCTCAATCCAGATTTTATCAAGCTTCAACAAGTGAAATGTTTGGTAAAAATTATACAGAATCTTCTGATATTTATGATGGTGATATAGTTGAAATAAAATATCAAAATGAATATACGTCTTTTGAGCCTCAATCTCCATATGCTATAGCTAAAGTAGCAGCTCATAATTTGGTAAAAGTATATAGAGATGCCTATAGAGTATTTGGATGTTGTGGTATTCTCTTTAATCATGAAAGCGAACGGCGAGGAGAAAACTTTGTAACGAGAAAAATTACTAAGTGGATAAGTGAATTTGTAGTATGGATTGATCGTCATAATATTACATATAAAGATTTAGTGTTTGGTAAAGACGAAGTCTATATACCGGGTCGAGTATCACAGGATCAAGGATTTCAATTTCCCAAATTACGTTTAGGAAACCTTGAATCGCGTCGAGATTGGGGACATGCTAGAGATTATGTAGCAGCCATGTATTATATGATGCAGCAAGATAATGCTGATGACTATGTTATTGCTACAGGTAAAACATATTCCATTAAAGAGTTTTTAAATGAAGCTTTCTCTATGATAGATATATGGGATTGGAATCAATATGTTGTGATTGATCCCAAGTTCTATCGTCCGGCAGAAGTTGAATATCTTTTAGGGGTGCCCCGTAAAGCTAAAGACAAACTTGGTTGGGAGCCTCAAGTAACATTTCAAGAACTAGTTAAACTTATGGTGGATCACGATATTGATGAGGCACAGAAACTGGAATGATCCCGCTTATGCTCAGTGGCGTAAAGACATTCGTAAGCGTGACAAAAACATATGTCGATGGCCCGGTTGTAATTCTAAGAAACGACTAGAGGTACATCATATTAAGAAATGGGAGAGCCATCCGGCTCTTCATTATTCTATTAATAACGGTATCACTCTTTGTAAATTCTGCCATCAAAAAATTAAAGGACAAGAAGAAAATTATGAGTTATTTTTTTTCAAGCTTTTAGAATGGGGAGCAAAACAGTGAGTAGATTTACCATTATCCGAGATACGAGAGAAAAAAAGGGTCACGGCTGGTGGTTTGATGAAGATGCATATTGTATAGGTACTGAAGCGATTAAGCTTGATATTGGTGATTATAGCATAAAAGATAAAGAACATGTATTGTGTATAGAAAGGAAGGAGTCAGTTACCGAATTAGCAGGTAATTGTGGGGAAAAAAGATTTTTAGAACAACTAAAAAAAATGTCATCTTTTCCCTATGCTTTTCTGTTACTTGAGTTTACATGGGATAGTATATATAATTATCCTATCGGAACGAATATTCCTCTAGACAAGATAAATAAAGTTAAAATTAAGGGTGAATATATTATGCGCGTATTAACTAGTGCGCAAATTGAACATAGTATTCATGTTATAGCGTGTGGTAACCAAATGCGCGCAGAACAGATTGCTTTTAGAATAATGAGACATGTTAATGACTTATAATGTTGAAAGTGCAGAACACTCTTGGCTAGACTTATCTAAATCAGATATAAAAGACATTAAGAATCCTCTTATTGATCTAACTCAAAAACAAAAAGACAATTTACATCTACATGTTTTAGAGCTAATGCGACAACCCAAATATTTTCAATGGACTGTTAAAAAGTTATTAAATATCGAACTATTGCCAGAACAAGTAGCGATTTTACAAGAGCTTTGGAATCGGGCGTTTCCAATGTATATTGCCTCTCGTGGATTTGGTAAATCTTTTTTATTGTCTGTATATGCCATTCTTAAATGTGTTCTTATTCCTGAAACAAAAATTGTTATTGTTGGTGCGGCCTTTCGACAAAGTAAAGTTATATTTGAATATATGGATACAATTTGGCGTAATGCTCCTATTTTACGAAGTGTATGTACGGACAATAGTGGTCCGCGTAGAGATGTAGATAGATGCACCATGCGTATTAATGACAGCTGGGCTATGGCAGTTCCGCTGGGAGACGGTAGCAAGATTAGGGGTTTACGTGCCCATACTATTATCGCTGATGAATTTAATAGTATTCCTGTCGATATTTATGAAACTGTTGTAGCAGGGTTTGCAGCAGTATCTGCCAATCCTACTGATAATGTTAAACAGGCAGCTCGTCGTAAGACACTTCAAGATTCTGGTAAATGGAATGAGACAATGGAGATAGATTATAAAGATCGACAAACTAATCAATCAATTATTGCTGGAACGTGTGGCTATGGTTTTGAACATTTTGCTTCTTATTGGAAGAAATATAAATCTACTATACAGACGAGGGGCGATTTTCAAAAAGCCGCAGAAGATGCCGGAGATGATATATTTGATAAGGTTCCTGAATATATGAAGCGTTTAGATTGGCAATCATTTTCTATAGTGCGTATACCATATGAGCTTATTCCTGAAGGTTTTATGGACGATCAACAAGTGGCACGATCTAGAGCTACGATGCATAATGGTATTTATCAGATGGAGTATGGGGCTTGTTTTACTTCTGATAGTCAAGGATTTTTTAAACGGAGTTTGATTGAGGGTTGTGTAGCTCATGATCGGAATTGTTCTACTTCTGGATGGTGTGGCTGGTGTTCTGATCCTTTTGATCCAATGACTAGAGGTAATCCAGATTTAAAATATGTCATTGGTATTGATCCAGCCTCTGAACAAGATAATTTTGCACTTGTTATTATTGAAGTGCATCCAGAACATCACAGAGTAGTTTATACGTGGACTACTAATAAAAAGGACTTTCAGAGCCGAAAACGTATTGGGTTGACTGAAGAGAATGACTATTACAGTTTCTGTTGTAGAAAGATTAGGGAGCTTTATAAAGCCTTTCCATGCGTTAGTATTGGTATTGATTCACAGGGTGGAGGCTTTGCTATTGCTGAAGGATTAAGAGATAGTGATAAGATGTTTACTGGTGAACGACCCATACTTCCTATTATAGAAGAAAAAAAAGAAAAGGATACAGATCGCATTGCTGGAGATCATGTGATTGATCTAGTCAATTTTGCTAAAGCAGAATGGACTTCACAAGCTAATCATGGACTGAGAAAAGACATGGAAGATAAAGTATTATTGTTCCCTCGCTTCGATACTTTAAGTTTAAGTTTGATGAGTGAAAAGGATAAGATTTCATTTCAACAATTAAAAGATAAAGTAGGCGAGTCTAACGCCTTACGTTTATATGACACATTAGAAGATGCTGTAATGGAAGTAGAAGAGCTAAAAGATGAATTAGTAACGGTTGTAGTGTCTGTCACCGCTGGAGGAAGAGAGAGATTTGATACTCCAGAAGTTAAAACTGATACTGGTAAAAAAGGACGTATGCGTAAAGATCGTTATAGTGCTTTAGTTATTGCTAATATGTTAGCTAGAGAATTGCAGAGAGAAATCCCTGCTCCTATGTATAATAATATTGGCACTGTTATTAAACCCGGTGTCTTTGACACGAGTCCATCTAATCAAATGTATCTAGGTCAAGAGTGGGCTGCGAATATGAATCAGAACACTTGCTTTGGAATTAGACGAAATTAAAAATAATGGTGTAATAATCAATAGGTATTGATTTATGTTCAATTACTATTCCTTCTATAGGAAAATATAGTGGCAAAAAAACCTTCTCCAAATGCTAAAATGAACTTCCCATCGGATGGACCAGCCTATGTAAGTTGGGCAGGTAATAAGGAACAGCAAACGCAGAATTTGAAAGTCTATACACAGGCTATTCAAGAAGCTGCTACGGCATCTCAAGGTGCTAGAACTAGAAATTTTTCTGATCTAACTACCCATTTAAGTGGTAAGCCCGGTCTTCGCAATTCTGATTATGATGCTTTTCGACCGGATCAACAAGTGCCAGAAAAACCAAAAGATATTATAGCATTTGCTCGTGCTTCTTATAGAAGAATAGGTTTGATTCGTAATGCTATTGATCTTATGGGTGATTTCGCTTGCCAAGGCGTACGCTTAGTTCATCAGAATAAGCGTGTAGAGAAGTTTTATAATGAATGGTTTTCTCGTGTGAGAGGAAAAGAAACTTCTGAAAGGCTTTGTAATCTTTTATTTCGAGAAGCCAATGTTCCCATAAGAATGCGCACTGCCAAAGTCAATAAACAAAAACGATTAGAAATGCAACGGTCGGTTGCCTCTCCCGATATGAATGCAGATATTAAGATTTCTGATTTTTCTAAGGGCGAATTGCCTTGGCAGTATTCTTTTTTAGATCCTTTAACAATTGAATTGATAGGTGGTCCTGTAGCCGTATTGGCTGATCAACGTCAATATATGGTGAAGCTACCTCGTAATTTAACAAACTTAATTAGAAAATATCGCAATTCCAACAACCCTCTTGAACGTGAACTTTTGAATCAGCTGTCTCCTGAGATTCTGCAAGCGGCTGAAAGTAATCAAGGTGTCTTGCTTCCTCCCGAAAAGACCTTTGTTTATTTTTATAAAAAAGACGATTGGCAAGAATGGGCCGACCCTATGACATATGCCTGTTTTAATGACCTCATTCTATACGAACGACTTAAGTTGGCAGATAAAACTGCTTTAGATGGCGCTATATCGAAAATTCGTATTTTTAAACTGGGTAGTTTAGAACATAAACTTGCTCCTACTCCCGCAGCTGCTTCTACATTACAATCAATTTTAGGCTCTAATGTAGGAGGAGGCACAACTGATATAGTATGGGGACCAGATATTGAGTTATTGGAAACGGGCTCAGATATACAAAGATTTTTAGGAGAAGAAAAATATCGTCCTACTTTGATGGCAATCTATGCCTGTTTGGGTATTCCGCCCACGCTTACAGGAACTTTTGGAGCATCAGGCACAACAAACAATTTCATTTCTCTAAAAACATTAACTGAACGTTTAAGTTATGTGCGTAATACAGTATTGGAGTTTTGGAACCATCAGTTAAAATTAGTACAGAATGCTATGGGTTTTCGATTTCCAGCACAGGTAGAATTTGATTTTATGTATTTAGACGATCCTGCGGCTATGACAAATCTATTATTAGCTATGGCTGATAGAAATATAGTTAGCGATGAATTTGTACAAAGACATATTAAAGCTAAACCAGATATTGAGCAAAGACGAGTAATGTCCGAAAATAAGTCTAGAGATAATAAAAAGATTGAAAAAGTTAGTCCATATCATGCTGTTGACAAACAACATAGTTTAGAAAAGATAGCATTACAAACGGGTGTGGTTGCTCCCAGTCAGGTAGGCGTGGAGCTTAAAGATAAGGACGGCGATGAGTCAGCATTAGAAATGCGTCGTCCACAACAAAAAGAAACTGGTCCTGAAGATCCTACCGAAACAACTCCCGAAGTGCCCGATGATAATAATCATAACGGAGAGCCGGGAAGGCCCAAAAATTCCAGAGATGTAGAAACACGGAAAACTAAACAATTTAAACCTAAAAATAAGGCCTCTATTGAATTATGGGCGAAGGACGCACAAGCTAAAGTATCAGAAATTCTAAATCCGGGGATACTTAAACAATTTAATAAAAAGAATATGCGAAGTTTGACGTTGCCCGAATTCAATCAAGCAGAACAAATTAAATTTGCTGTTTTATATCATTGTGATTATTTACAAACCATAGACCATACTACAATTGAGCAAGCATTAAATCAAAAGTTGCCAAATGGTGTATTAGAAGAATGTGAATCATGGATTGCTAACGCTGCTCATGATATGGATCGAAAATTAAGTATTGAGGAAATTAGAAATATACGGGTCACGTTCTATGCTGAACATTATACCGCCGAAGGAAAGTATGCATATAAAGATGTCAGAACTGGAGAAATCTATTATTATAGTCGGATAGGCGTGTATAAAAAAAATGGTCGCGTATTAGTATTAGTCCACAAGCCATAAGGTATTTCTATGAGTGATAAAATTCAAATTTTTAAAGCCGAAGAAGATGCAGGATTAAAACATCTTATTGAATCCAATGCGTCTATAGCTTATCAATCGCCAATTCTATTACATAACGATTGCGATAACGATATTGCTTGTTCTCTGAAGGACACAACATCCAATCACTTGCCTGCTTTTGTGAAGGCCGCTAAGTCTGATGATGATATTTACCATGTGTACTCTATTTTAGTTAGTACTTCATGGAATAAGAATGATGACGTATTTCATAAAGACGAAGTGTGGGCTTCCAAAGATACTCCCAAATATAAACCCACCAATCTAGAACATGACGAAAAACAGATTGTCGGTGGTATTATTGATAATTGGGCTGTTGATAATAATTTTGATTTAATTAATGAAAATACTGACACTAATGATCTTCCTGATCACTATCATATATTAGTGTCTTCCGTTATATACAGACAATGGCAAGATCCCGACTATCGAGATCGTGTTATGGACCTTATTGAAAAGATTGAGGCAGGAGAAAAGTATGTTTCGATGGAGTGTATGTTTAGTGGATTTGATTATGCTGTAGTTGATCCTAATGGCAAACATCATATATTATCTCGTAACGATGACACTGCCTTTTTAACTCAGCACCTGCGGTCTTATGGTGGAACAGGAGCTTATCAAGATCATCAAGTAGGACGTTTGTTGCGTCATATTACCTTTAGTGGAAAAGGATTTGTAGATAGGCCAGCTAATCCGGAAAGTATTATTTTTGATAAAAACAAACACTTTGATTTCAATCAGGCTTCTCTTTCTGATAAAAGTAGCCTTTTTACTAAAGATGGTGTAGTACTAAAAGTAGATAACCCTAACATTTTGAATATACAGGAGAGTTATGATATGTCTAATGAAATTTTAAATGATCAGATTGCGGAGCTGAAAAGCAGCCTTGAGTCTGTACAAGCAGAGAATAAGGCTTTGAACGATAAGCTTGCCGAAGCAAATGTTGAAAAATATGAGCAGAGCATTAAAGAACAGTTGGAGCAGCTTACAGTTAGTGCTGAGCAAATTGAAGCTTTGACTCACGAATTAGCAGAATCTAAGGTTATAGTTGCTGATATTACTTCTAAGCTTGATGCTGTTACTGAAGCTCACGATATACTGGCGACTCAGATTGCTGAGATGGAATCGGCCGATAAGCTTCGTACTCGTAAATCTTTACTTTTTGATGCTGGTTTTAGTGATGAAGAAGTAGAGGCTAAAATGGAGACGTTTGGTGAATTGAGTGATGCTCAGTTTGCAGCGTTGGCTCAAACATTAGCAACATATATTGTTAATCAAAAAGCAAAAGTCGATGATAAAGATGATACTGTTGCTGAGGTTGTTGAACAGGAAGTAGCTACTGAGGTTACAGAGTCTGTTGAAACAGCAGAAGAGGTTGTTGATACTGAAGTGTTAGAAACTGTTGAGGTCGACGAGACCTCTTCACTATCCGTTGCATCAGATGCCATTGTTGGCTCAGACGATGGAATAGAAGTAGTGCGTGCCGGTTTGCAAGATTGGGTAAGCACTGTTATTTTACATACTAAAAATTCAAAATCGGGAGAGTAACCATGGCATTAAGACCAGATAGACAAGAAATTGTAACAGATATTAGCTTTTTTATGAATGAAACTGCTGAAAGAGGCGTGCTGGTAGTTGAGAATACGCAAGGTTCGGGAGCTGCTATGGATGATTCTAGTGCTGTTGCTAAGATAGCGGACTCTACATCTGATGAGCCGCTGGGCGTGTTATTAAACGACGTTGTTGACCTTGATCTGACTCGTCAGCATATTAACTATGCTAAAGACGAAGTACAAAAAGGTGGCAAAGTTGCTATTTTGAGAATCGGCACTATTGTTACAGATCAGATTTCTGGTTCGGCTTCGATATTGGCTGGCGAGCAAGCTCATTTTGCTGCTGATGGTCGATTGTGCCCCGCTAGTGCTTCATCTACTTCTGATCAAGTTGGTCGTTTTTTGTCTAAAGCGGACACTGACGGCTTTGCTAAAGTTTCAATTAACATTACTTAATTTAAGTAAAAACATATAAGGGAGAGAATAATATGTCTCATAGAAAATATTTTGAACCTACTCCAGAAATGAATGAGCTTCTTATAAGAGCTGGCTCGATGAATCGAGAGGAATCTTTGGCTGCAACTCGTGAATTAGCGAAAGCGTTAGAGCTTCCTCTTCGTAAGGGTGTTATGAGCGGTGACATTCTTGGCGGTATCTTTGAGGCCATTCAGTTGGGTCCGGGTGCTACGTCTGAGTTTCCGCTTGACTTCTTGTCTCCGGGCACTGAGAAGGAATTTGTAGCTTACACGATTCCTAATCACGGTCGTATTCCCGAACGACATGTTGAAGGCGACTATGTGATGGTTCCTACTTATGATGTTGGAGCTTCCATTGATTGGTTGTTGAAGTATGCTCGTGACGCAAGATGGGATGTGGTTGGACGTGCGTTAGATGTTCTTCAGGGTCAATTTACTAAAAAGATTAATGATGACGGATGGCATACCCTTATCTCTGCTGGAGCAGATCGTAATGTTATGATCTATGACGCAGATTCTTCCGATGGTCAGTTTAGTAAGCGATTGGTTTCTCTCTTGAAAGTTATTATGAGACGAAACGGAGGGGGTAACTCAACCTCTATTAATCGTGGTACTTTGACCGATCTATATCTTAGTCCTGAAGGTATTGAAGACATTCGCAATTGGGGTGTTGATGAAGTCGATCCTACTACTCGACGTGAACTTATGGTAGGCGATGGCGGCTTATTAACACGTATTTTTAATGTCAACCTTCATACGTTGGACGAGCTTGGTGAAAGTCAAGAATATCAGGAGTTTTATACCTCTGATCTTTCCGGTACTTTTCCTGCTTCGAAGACAGAACTGGTTGTAGGTCTTGACTTAAGCAATCGCGATAGCTTTGTTATGCCTGTACGCGCTCCCGTCGAAGTGTTTGAAGATGATACTTTGCATCGTCAACGACGAGCTGGTCTTTATGGTTGGGCAGAGCATGGCTTTGCCGCTTTGGACACTCGCCGTGTTTTGTTAGGCGCTTTTTAACAAGCGTAGTGTTAAATCAAGAGATTGAACTGGAATGTCCGGTGGTGGTACATTATGCTGCCACCGGATTTTTTATTGTGTTTAAAACGGAGATAAAATTATGGCCTCGTTTTCAATTGAAATTCCTGATGATCAAGTAGATAGAGTAATTACAGCGATGTGTGCTAATTACCACTATCCAGCACAAATTTCTAATCCAGATTATGATCCTACGTTAGAAATGGAAGAAGATTATGATCCTGCTACTAATCCAGAAGCTATTGACAATCCTGAAACACAGGATGCATTTGCTAACCGAATGGTTAGAGAATATTTACAGAATAATACAGCAGCATATGAGATACAGTTAGCAAAACGACAGGCTATGTCCAGCATTATAGCTCCTCCCGCTATTTCTGATCCTAATTAGTTTCATATAAATAGCATCAACTCAAAGGGAGTACATAATGCCTGTTGGTGATATTGTTTTTCTAGATCGTGCTAAAGAAACCAGTACTACAACTGGTTCGGGTAACATTGTATTGGGTGGTGCTCCTAGTGGCTTTGTTCCTTTATCTGGTATTGGTGATGGTAATTCTACATATTATACTATTCAGGAAAATGTTACTTTTGAAATAGGTCGTGGAACCTACGATAGTGCAGCCAATTCTTTGTCACGAGACACTATCTTTTCTAGCTCTAAAACCGATAATAGTAAACTTGACTTACTAGGTGATGTTACTATTTTTATTACTGTTCCCGCGACCATTATGCCCCCTTTGAGGTCAGGTCTGGATGGTAATTTTGATTCCATAACCTTTGCTAGTGGTCTTACTGTTATTAGTGGCACTACCACTTCTCCCCCTACTTTAGTAGTTAATAGTGGCAACATATCTTATAATACCGGAACTCTGAATCAAGAAATCTTTACTAATGATGTTGTTAAGATTGGGACTTATGCCGGTTCCAATGAGGACTTATCATATAGCGAGGATCTGAGCGATACTAATAGTATTTATATTGGTAACTCCGCTGGCTCGGGAGTTGCAAGCGGCAGCAGTCCTTATAATATTTGTATAGGTAAGGACGCTGGAACAGCTGTAAGTGGATCATATGGAACATATATAGGATATAAGGCTGGTGAAACTACTTCTAACCTTTATGGTATAGGCCTTGGGTACTATGCTGGTGGTTTAGCGAAGAATGTATTAGCCGTTATTAGTATAGGAAATTTCGCTAATTATGGTATAGATTATGAAACTTCTGTTGTATCTAGCCATCTTATAAGTATGGGATATCAAGCTGGATACAATGCTACAGACGTTGCTTATAGTGTCCATATTGGATTTGAGGCAGGCAGACAAGGAGAAGGTAAATACAATGCCGTACTAGGAAGTTCGGCGGGATCATATGCTTCTGGTATGTGCAATATAGCGATGGGATCAAACGCTGCTTATGCTCTTAACGGGAATTACAATATATCTTTAGGTTATGGGGCAGGAAAAGTCACTGGTCTTACCGAGGTCTCGAATCATAACATAGAAATTGTTACTAGCGGCACCGCTTCTAGTATATTAAAAGGTTTGAGTAATAGGCTTAATATTGAAAATACTATTATTTCCGATACTCTTAATAAAAAGATTGCTATTGGAAATGTTACGACGGGTACTTTACTGACCGATTTAACACCCAATGCAATGCTAGATGTTATTTCTACGGGTGCCATTGCAGCAGAAACTCCTATATTTAGAGTTGCTGGTACTGGAGGAACTTTAATATCGGCTTACGATAATACTTCTACAGGTGTCATTTTTAGCGTATCAGACATTGGTGGAGTTCCTAGTATTGTTGCTAATGCTAGTGGCGAAGTACTTTTAGCTCAGTATAGTAATCAAAAAGTTGGAATTGGTACTGGCAATCCACAATATCAATTAGACGTTAATG
>Ga0310342_100001082_pt1 | contig 16545 bp, 12 predicted proteins | sample S15DNA20500_MG_FD_206155 | JGI IMG/M metagenome (GOLD analysis project Ga0310342, IMG submission 206155) | Marine microbial communities from station ALOHA, North Pacific Subtropical Gyre - S1503-DNA-20-500_MG | ecosystem: Environmental > Aquatic > Marine > Oceanic | place: Pacific Ocean: North... | reverse complement strand
GCGCTCCTGTTCGCCTGAGTGGCCCGGATCCCGAGGGATCCGGGCCTCTCTTTTTTTTGCGACACATTTTCCCTGTGAGAGTGCGGCTGGCCGCATCCCTTGGTAAAATAGAGGCTCTCACTGAAATGCATTTCGGGTCTATCCGAAGGAATTCGGGTCCATCCAAGGAGGTTGTAATGGGTAAGAGAGCTTTCCCGCCCCTGCCGGCGCTCTACGCCGTACTTTTCTGTTGCCTGTTCACGGGAGTCCTCGAGGCGCAGCCCGCCAATGATCTCTGTCTCGATGCCGAGGTGCTGGCCCCCGGCTCCGGTATCCCGGCCGAGGCTGAAGGCAGCACCGCAGATGGGGCCACGGGAGACGATGAGGACGCCGCCTGCGGCCCCAGCGATTCACCCGGAGTCTGGTACAGCCTCGTGGGAACCGGTCGCCCCGTTTACGCCCAGACCTGCGGCAGCGACTTCGACACGCGCCTGAGCATCTTCAGGGGCACCTGCGATGAGCTGACCTGCGTGGTGAACAACGATGACCGCTGCGGAGATGACGCCCAGGTCAGGTTCGCGGCCAATGAGGGCGAGACCTACTTCATCTTCGTCCACGGCTTCGGCCAGGCAACAGGGGCCTATACCCTCAGGGTTTTCTTCGAAGATGGGCGCGACCCTGATCTCGACGGGCTCATCAACGATGACGACAACTGTCCCAACCTAGCCAATCCAGGGCAGCTGGATGAAGATGACGATGGCATCGGAGACGCCTGCGACGTTCCGCCCAATGATCTCTGCCCGGACGCGTTCGAGCTGGTCTTCGAGGAGGACATCGACGCCAATGGCGGAGCCATCCTGGGCGCCGACGCTACGGGCCGGACCACGGGCGCCGCGATCGACCCCGAAAACGCCAAGTGCGGAGCCAGCACCGCTCCCGGCGTCTGGTATTCCGTCATCGGCAACGGACAGCCGATGCGAGCTGAGACCTGCGGCAGCACCTACGACACCCGGCTCAGCATCTTCGAGGGCGACTGCGGCGTACCCGCCTGCGTCACCCAGAACGATGACGCCTGCGGCCTCCAGTCCATGGTCAGCTGGAACTCCGAAGACGGAGCCACCTACCTCATCCTCGTCCATGGCTACGCCACCCGCGCGGGCGACTACCTGCTCAGCGTCAGCGCCCAGCTGCCCCCCTCTGAAGACGACCAGGACAACGACGGTGTCCCCGATGCCGATGACAACTGCCCCGCAACCGCGAACGCGAACCAGCTGGACCTCGATGGTGATGGGGTAGGCGATGTCTGCGATATGCAGGAGAACGACCGCTGTGACGGCGCCCTCGAGCTCGAATTGGTGAACGGCCTCGTGGAGATCGAGGGACAGACGGCCATCGAAGCCAGCCCCGACCCCGAGAGCGCCTCCTGCGGGGGCAGCATCGCTCCGGGGCTCTGGTACGCGGTCACCGGCCTGAACGAAATGATCCTGACCGCCGAGACCTGCGGCAGCGGCTACGACACCCGCCTCAGCGTCTTCGAGGGCGACTGCGACGTGCCGCTCTGCGTGGTGTCCAACGACGACTCCTGCGGACTGCAGTCGAGCGTCACCTGGGGCGCGCTTGGAGACCAGGCCTATTACATCCTGGTTCACGGCTTCAACACCAGCGCCGGAAACTTTATCCTGAGAGTCACCGCCGAAGGCGAGGGTAACTTCCCGCCCCCGGCGCCAACGAGGCTCGAGGCCACGGCCCTCGCCGGCTCCATCGAGCTCGCCTGGGAAATGGAACTGGTCAAGGACCTCGCGACCTTCAATGTCTACCGCGACAACGAGCTCCTGGCCGACGGCATCATCGACAATGTGTTCTCTGACACCACTGTCGAGGCAGGTGCCTCCTACCAGTACACCGTAACCGCCATCGACGCGGCAGGGAACGAATCGGCGCCTTCGGCCGCCGCGACGGCCACCGCCGCCGGCGGCGCGCCGGGAGGCCAGGTCCCCGGGGACTTCAACCAGGACTCGAATGTCGACATCAGTGATTCCATAGCCCTCTTCGGCTATCTCTTCCTCGGCCAGAATGCGCCGCGCTGCCCGCCGGGGTTGGATTCCAACGGCGACGGAGGGATCGACATCTCCGACGGGATCACCTCCCTGGCCTACCTCTTCCAGGGAGGCCAGGCGCACGCCCTGGGCATCACCTGCACCGGGATCGCGGACTGCCCGGACGCCTGCGATCCCTGAGGCGGCCGGCTCGGCGGGGAACCAGCCGCGGCGACGGACTGTCCGCGGAAAAAATACGGTTGCATCAGGGCAGGATCGATTGCCAGTCCGCGCCCGCGCGGGTACGATCGGGAAAAATAAGAACGGTCATGGCGCGGCTGACCCTCGGCCGTTGCCCGGAACAACCCTATCTCGCGAGGTGAACCATGTCGCTGGCTCTACTGCTCTCTACCGTGCTGCTCTCCTCCCCCGCCGAAGGCGTCAAATGGGCTGAGGGCTCCTTTGACGATGCGCTGAAAAAGGCCGCTGAAGCCAAGAAGATGGTCTACATCGATTTCTACACCGACTGGTGAGGATGGTGCAAAGTACTGGTCCGTGAGACCTATCCGAACAAAGACGTCGCCGCCCTGCTGAACAAGAACTTCATATCGCTCAAGATCAACGCCGAGAAGGGCGAGGGAAAGGATATCGCCAAGCGCTACGGCGTCCGCGGCTTCCCCACCCTGCTCATCATCGACTCCAAGGGTGAAGAGCTCGACCGCATCAGCGGCTTCCGGCCTCCCGATCGTTTCATCAGCACCATCAAGCCTATCCTCGCCGGCAAGTCCTACGGCGCCCTCAAGAAGAAGGCCGAGAAAGAGCCGAAGAACCTCGAGGTCGCGCTCGAGCTCGGGAAAAAAGAAGAGGAAAGACGCCAGTACCCCAAGGCCGAGGCCCTCTACAAGAGGGTCCTCGAATCCAAGGATGCCACGGACGCCCTGCGCGAAAACGCCGAGGGTCGCCTGGCCCTGCTGAGCTTCATGAAGAGCCGGGGGAGGGACATCGCCGGGCTCCATGCCTACTTCGACAAGAAGAAGGATACGGCCAGCGTCGTCGACCACGCCCGGTTGCTCATGCGGGCCTACCAGGATGGAGATGAGGTTGCCAAGGTGGTCGCCGTGGGCGAATACCTCATCAAGCATGTAAAAGAGCCTGACGCGACGCTGCTCAACAACTACGCCTGGTTCCTCGTTACCCATGACACGAAGCTGAAGTACGCCCTGGAGCTCGCCGAGAAGGCCCTCGCGCTCCAGCCCGAGGCCGCCTTCATTCTCGACACCCTCGGGGAGTGTCTCTTCCGCAACGGCAAGCTGAAGAAAGCCGTCGAAGCTCAGCGCAAGGCCATCAAGCTCGCCCCTGAAAACCAGCGCGAGGAGATGGAGGACCGACTCTTCAAGTTCGAGAAGGCCCTGAAGAACCAGAAGAGCGAGTCGAAGAAAAAAGAGCGCACCACCTGAGCGCCGGGAACGCGGACCGGCCGGACAACTATTGAGGGCGCGGCTCTGGACTTGGACGGATGGTTTTTAGATAATCTCTGCGTCCTCATATTCCAAGCCGCGGAGGAAACATGCCGTCGAGAAGACCATTCGGTTCACCCGTCTCGTTCATTTTAAGCCTGTCCGTTCTCGCCCTGTTGATGCTGGGTTTCCTGGCGAACCCCGCGCTGGCGGCTGACCCTGAACCTGTCGCCAACGCCAACAGCGGTGACACGGCATGGATCCTGGTCTCGACCGCGCTCGTCCTCTTCATGACGATCCCGGCGCTGGCGCTCTTCTACGGCGGCCTGGTGCGGACCAAGAACGTGCTGTCGGTGCTGATGCACTGCTTCGCGATGACGGCGCTGATCTCGGTGCTCTGGGTGGTCTTCGGCTACAGCGTGGCTTTCAGTGATGGAAACCAGTTTTTCGGCGGCCTGTCGAAGGTCCTGCTTGGCGGAGGAGTGAGAGACCATCTCGCCTCGGGAACAAAGATCCCCGAAACCCTCTTCTGCGCCTTCCAGATGACCTTCGCCATCATCACCCCGGCGCTGGTCATCGGCGCCTTTGTCGAGCGCATGAAATTCCTCGCGGTGATGCTCTTTTCGGCTCTCTGGCTCATCGTGGTCTACCTGCCGATCTGCCACATGACCTGGGGCGGCGGCTGGTTCAGCGAGCTGGGTGTCATGGACTTCGCCGGCGGAATCGTCGTCCACATCACCGCGGGCGTGGCGGCGCTGGTGGCCTGCATCATGGTCGGCAAACGCAAGGGCTATCCCGACACGCAGATGATCCCTCACAACCTGACCTATACGGTCATCGGCTCCGCCATGCTCTGGGTCGGCTGGTTCGGCTTCAACGCCGGCAGCGCCCTGGCCGCCAATGGCCAGGCCGCCATGGCACTGCTCGTCACCCATCTCTCGGCGGCGACGGCGACGCTCACCTGGATGCTCATCGAATGGAAGCTCAACGGCAAGCCCAGCGTGCTGGGCGCCGCCACCGGCGCCATCGCCGGGCTCGCGGCGGTCACCCCCGCCTCGGGTTTCATCGGTCCCGAGGGAGGCCTGGCGATCGGTTTCGCCTCCGGCGCCCTCTGTTATTTCGCCTCTACCGCCGTAAAGAAACGCTTCGCCTACGATGACTCCCTCGACGTGGTGGGCGTCCACGGAGTCGGCGGCTTCATCGGCGTCGTCATGGTCGCCTTCTTCGCCTCCGAAGCTCTCGGCGGCGGCGGCTACGCCGAGGGTGTCGGAATGGGCGCCCAGCTCAAGGCGCAGCTGATCGGCGGCGGGGTCACCATCGTCTACACCCTGGTCGCCTCGATCGCGGTGTTCTGGGTGATCGACAAGCTGGTCGGCCTGCGCGTCAGTGAAGAGGACGAGGAGCAGGGCCTCGACCTGGCTGAGCATGCCGAGACCGGCTACAGTCTTTGAGGCCGACTCACCGGAATTAGACAGCGAACGAGCCGCTCCACCTCAGGAGAACTCCAGCCCGCCCAGGAGCCCGCTGACCGCCCCCAGGAATTCCCCAAAGCCCTCATCCGGATATTCGTTGGAGCCGCCCGAATCGATCTTCCTCCTGCCGGGCTTCTTGATCTCCACCCCCCAGCTGGTGCCATCGCAAATCGGCGCCCTGCTCTGGTAAGATTCCTCCCAACTCCAAACTCCGGCCTCCTCGAGTTCTTCCCAGAATCGCAGCCAGTCCTCCGGGGAGGGAGTGATCTTCTTCCTGTCCTTTTCCTCGAAGCTATGGCCAGCCTCTCCCCACTGGAGGAATGTGTCCTGAAAGAAACAGGTCGGCGGATCGGCGGTGCCCGTTTCTTCGATACTCTTCCATTTGTCTAAAGATTCCCGGAGGGCCTCGGCGTACCGGCCCTCGGACTCGAGGCGGAAGCGTCTCTCCTTCTCCCGGAAGCGTCTCTCCTTCTCCGAAAATCTCTCCAGTCTGACATTAAAAGATGGTCCGCTATAACCGCCGATACCAGCCCCAAAGGTAAGCGGCAGAAGATCGGAAACCCGCAGGACCTTGCCGCTCATTTTTTTCGGGCGCTCGTTTTCCCGGCGAACAGCCTCGAGCATCTCAGGCAGTTCACCAAGGCCGGAGCGATTCTTCGGAACCACGAACATATTCCGCGGCGACATCAGCCTGCGGAAATGATCTTCGATCTCATTGAGTGGAAGCTCCACTGTCTCCCCGCGTCTGCCCAGGCCTACCGGCTCGATATGGCATAGCTTCCAGCCGCTGGAATTCAAGGTGTCGCGACCCCCAGGGCACTTATAGGTAGCGGTCTCCTTTTCGGATTTTTTAAACACCATGGCAACCGGGACCTGGTCACGCTCCTGCAAGGTGCTGATTTCCTCCAGGGTCGGACAAATACGGTTCAGGGCGAGAGCGTAGGCCCACTGCGGCGGGCTATTGTCAACAGCCACCACAGACCGGCCGCCTGGAAGAGAAACCCGCTTACCACGCGGATCACGCGCCCTTCGCAGATAGATGGGAAGCGCGTGGTCCGACAGCCAGGCTTCGATAAGTTCATCCCACGCATCCAGTACCGCTGGAAGGACCCGCGGACGCTGCCTGCTTCGGGCCCAACCTGCAGCGAGGTTCAGAAGCTTATTCTGTAGCCCCCCAGGCAGTTCCTCAGGACAACTCGGTATCCAGGCCATGGATGTACCTCGCCAGCTGCCAGGCATCCCCATCGGAAGAGGAGCGGCAGAAAAAATGGTGGGCGTGCCCAGACTCGAACTGGGAACTTCCACCTTGTAAGGGTGGCACTCTAGCCAATTGAGTTACACGCCCGTGCCATAAAGTCGGGGTATTTTCCCGCAGAGGAGGGAAGATCGCAAGATCGCCCGCTGAAGCGTCTGGAAAAAGGGACCGGATTATTTCCCGGAAAAATCGTCCTGAGTAGTTGATACCGAACCAAAGTTCGGCTATACAAACTAATAGTTGGTTTACCTAACTACACTTCGGTACCCCCCCACAACGGGCTGAAATACTCATGGGCGGTGAAAACGCCAGGAAATACAGCCGGCTCCAGCCGGGCGCGAAAGATGACCAGCGCCGAATCGAGGTTCGTGTCGAAACGGACGACGATGGTCGCCGGCAGGTTGTTCTCGAAGATCTGAGCTACGGCCCGGGAATCGGCTGGTACGTCCAGAAAACCATCCGCCTCGACCCCGAGCAGGTCGATGCCCTGATGGGCTCCCTGTGCTGCGCGAAGCAGGAATCCCGCCGTCAGCGGAAATTCTCCGGAAACAACATTTCCGCGGACACCGCCGAACGGATTCTCCAGCTGGCCGACTTCATTGATTCAACGGCTGGCTGAGAACCGCTGACAAGGAACCTGGGCGTATCGAAGGCAGGCCTCAGTCGTTGGCAGCAAGGTTGATGTTCTTGCTCTTGACCTCGATCTTGTGCATCTCGAGGAACTTCTCGATCTCCCAGACATCCTTCTGTTCCTGCATGATCTGCTCTTCGAGCATGAACTTGATCGGCTCGTCACCTTCGACCGCGGCGTGAGCGCTACGGTAGGTGTCGAGAGCTTCCAGCTCTGTTTCAAGGTCCTGCTTGAGCATGTCGACTGCCGAGGTGGCCTGCTTGATATGGGCGGCCTCTATCGTCGGCACTCCACCGAGAGATACGATCCAGTCAGAGACGAGCTTGGCATGAGCACGGGCCTCTTCGCTGGATTCATTGAAAAAATCCTCGTAAACGACTCTGTCCGTCCCCTGCACCAGGGCGCTGTGCTGGCAATACTGGATGACCGCCGAGTACTCGATACTGAGCGCTTTGTTCAGAAGTTCAATAACCTTATCCATTCTCTCTTCTCCCTGCTCTCACGCTGCGTTCTTTACGATAAATCCTATTTCGGCAGCAGAGACCTGAGCTCCGCCAGCCGTTAGAGCATTATTCGGCTCACGAGGTCACTTTTCAACATAATTATTTTGTAAGCTATTGTGACACAATGGTTTGTGTTGTCTAACTGTAGGTTTGCAAGCCAAACTACTGATCACTACTCCAAACTGGTGCATTACAACCCAAACACCCATCGCCTGAGACCCCTCCAGAGAGTCTCTATTCCCCTTTACTGCATAAAGTTATGCAGTTAATAGAATGGGGTCGCTTCAGCCCCCGAAGCCCTCAGAAGGGATTAGGAATCCCCAATGCAGGCATCTTCACAAACACCGCAGTTCTCGTGATCAGGGCAGGTAATCTGGAAAGAACTGAATTTCTTCAGAAAACCCGCCACGGTCGGGTCATCCTGTGACAGCAGCTGCACCAGGCCGAGAAGACGTTGGCTGGCTTCATGGCTCAGGAGATGTTCAATTTTGCAGGCATTGATTTCAGCATCCACATGATCAAGCCCGAGCACCTTATGGAAGAAATTCGTGGCCACTTCACGGTTGTAGATCACCTGCAGGGCGACCTTTTCACCATCCTCGGTCAGGCAGAGATGGTGCCGATCCACCTCGGAAACCAGCCCCCGATCCTTGAGGTTCTTGAGCTGCACTGAGGCGGAACCCTTGGTCACCTGCAGATCTTCGGCTACGTCCTTGAGTATGGCGTAGCCCTTGCGCTGCCGGAGTTCCTGGATCGTGGTCAGATAGTGCGCGACACTGTGGGTGACCTCGTGCGCGGCGAACTCTTTCCAAACCTCGTTGTTCATAAACCGTTTCTCCTGCCCCTGCCCCTGCCCCTGCCGCGGCGAAGCCCCCATCACTGTTCGGGAAACTGGAACTCCCGGCCTCGCACCCTTGAGGAAGCCGCATGGCCTGAAGACTAAGACCGACTCGTAAGAATGAGTATAGTCCATCCTTCACAGGAAACAACGCGGCATTAGCGTCCGCTTCACTACTTTGATCAACCCGCCCGGGTACAATCTCTCTCAGCCATTGCCGCCAAGCCAGCGGCGCAGGCTGTCGACAGCCCGGGCCCGGGCGACCTCGGTCGCGGCGGGATCGTAACGGACCTCCGGTAGCCGGGGGCGTTTTTTGAGTGCCCCCCAGGCCATCTCCCGGATCGCCTGCTCGGTGTCCATCAGCGCCTCGACCAGGAACTCATCGCGCCGGGAGTGCTTGCTGCTCAGAACCGTCCGCACGAAAATTCCCCGCACCATCTTCTCGCTCTCCTTCGGGTAGAGCTTCGGGAAGAGCTTCAGCATCTCTTCGCTCCTCATCTCTGAGAGGACACCGGCCGCCGCCTGCCGCTGGTTGGCGGATGGGCTCTCCAGCATCTCGAGCAGGGCGCGGATCACGGCGCGGTTTCCCTTGAAGGCCAGCAGGCCCTGGCTGGCGATTTCCATCGCCCCCTGGTCCTCGTGCCGGAGATACTTGAGAAGATACCCGACTCCCCGGACGTCTCTCCAATCGGCCAGGAGACGAGCGAGGAGCACCTCGCCTCGATAATCGACCTGGGAATCCGCCAGCAGGGAGATGGCGACGGCGCTGCCCCGGTCAGGCCCCAGCCTCTTCAGGCGCGCCACCGCCTGCTGCTGGCGTCCCTTCTCGAAGCTCTCGAGATCCCGCAGCACGCTGGAGTTTTCGCGCAACCAGTCGGTCGAGGTGAGCGTCTCCGGGGGTGTCGACGAGCAACCGCTGAAGACGATCGCCGCCAGGATCGCTGCTGATACCGCGGGGGAACGAACCATCACCTCTCCTCCTCATCCGTATTGACCATGATCCAGCGATCATCGAGATCCTGCAGCTTCCTGGCACGGTTTTTCAGGCTGACGGTGGTTTTCAGGAACGCCTCGAGATCCGATGGGAAGGCTCCCACGTCCGGAGCCCCCTCGATATCGTAGCGTTCTTTCATGTTGGTTTCGAGGAAGGTCGCGATGCTGTCAAACGAGAGGTTCTCCTTCTCCAGCGCCCTGAACAGCTCGGTATAGGGAATCTTCTTCAGGGCCTCGTCATCCTTGCCGGCCCCGCCACAGAGACGCAGAAGCTCGTCCCTGAAGATGCCGTGATCCTCGGCCTCGCGACCCCTGGTGCCGTCCTTTCTTTCCTGGCGCTCGAGGAAATCCCCGAAAGCTCTCAGGCTGTGGGAGGTGGCCCGGCGGACCAGCTCGATGTGGGCGGCCTCGAGCTCTACCCGCTCGCCTCTGAATACCTGCTGAAGACCGAGACTCTGAACCTTCTTGACCCTGTCGTAGGACAGGGTGATGTTGTAAGGCGAGTTCGGCAGAACGATCTCCCTGCGGGGCAGGCTGAGTTCCTGGAAGCTGATGGTCGGGTTCAACTCCTTGAGATTCTCGATACAGATCGCGGCGACCTTGAAGAAGAGCGGCTTGTCCTCCTCGGGCCAGTCCTGGACCGTACCCTCGGGCCACTTGCGCTGCATCCAGCTCAGCTCCGAGAGCTCCCGCTCACCGAGGTAGTCCCTCAGCATCTCCAGCTTGGTAACGAGCTGACGTCTCTTGACGATATTCAGCAGGGTGAGATCGACCACGTCTTCCTCGGTAAAACGCTTCCCGTCAGGCCCCACCGCGGGAACGCTATTGACGGGATCGAGCCCGAGCACATCCCCTCCCTTGAGGATGTGCCTGTCATTGAAGAGGACGCTGTCAAATGTGTCGAAGTGCATGCTCTCCTTGGGAGTGGCCGAGGCATCGATCCCCTCCTCGCTGAGGATGTGAGGAGTCACGACGATGATGACCTCCCGACGCTCCTTCTGGGTCACCTTGCGGCGAAACAGCTCTCCAAGGTAGGGTATCTCGGAGACGAAGGGGATCTTGTTGATCGTCTCGATCTCCTGCTCCTGGATCAGCCCGCCGAGGATGATCGGGCGGTGATTGTGCGCCACGCACTCACCGATGTACTGGCGCTTGATGACCTCGGGGATACCCGCGAGATCGGTCTCAAACACTCTCTGGCGCCCTACAATCTGGTTGTCCATGACCTCGAGCTGCAGGGCGATCCGGTCATCCTTGCCGCCGGTTATCCGCGGGCGAATGTGGAGGGTGATGCCGGAGTAGACGGTACCCACGCTCTGGACCTCGTTGATCAGGTTGCCGTTGACGGAGTCGCGCGTGACCCCGGTCGAATTGAAGGTCGGAACGTTGCGGCCGAGATGCAGGGCGCTGACTCGGTCATCGAGGGTCAGGATCTTCGGTCGCGCCCGGACCTTGGCCTCTCCCTCGCGAACCAGCATATGCACCGCCGCCATGAAGCGGCCCTGGATATCGAGGCTGGTGTCATCAAAAAGCAGCTTCAGGCCCTCGTTCATCACGTCAGGAACAAACTCCCCTTCAGCCCTGGCGCCCGGGACTCCCGGCTGGACAACCGCCTCGCCCGGCAAGGGCAATCCCACCGAACCGAGGGTATGCCCGCCGCCGAATTGGGCGGAATCGATACCGAAATCCGTGAGCTTGTTGGCCTCGAGCTCGATCAGCTGCACCTCGATCATGATGCGCCGGGCGGGCACGTCAATCGTCTCGACGAAGGCCTTGATCTTCTCTAGATCCGCGACGGTACCGACAGCCATCATGCCACCGCGCGCCTCGGTGGAGGAGGTCTTGTCGAAGCTCATCACCAGCGACCCGGTGTTGGTGCTGCCTCCGTAGCCTTCCGGCATGGTGATCGCGTCCTTGCGGGGCATGTCGTAAACAAACGGCACCCTGGGAGCGGAAGAGATCGGCGAGTTCGCGATGCCGCCGCCCTTCTCAATGTACATCTCGGTCTTGCGCGACAGGGTGCGCTGCTTGGTCCCCTCTTTCCAGGTAAGAGCATCATCTGCTGCGGTCAATTGCCATACGTTGCAGACCCCGGCCATCAGCAGGGCATCCATCGCCAGGCGAACATCCACATATTTCGGCCTCAGGACCTCACGCTGAAGGTCGAGATCGAGCTGGTCGTAGCGATCCAGCATATCGAGGATCTTGAGGGAGAGCGGATCGGTGGCGGCATCGGTTTCCCCGAAGATCACCAGTGACTGCTTCTTTCCCTCGACCTTGCTGAGATGGCCCTTCTGGACCCAGTCCGGCCGGAGACTCTCGATGAAGCTGATCGCCTCGGTGGCGCTCTTGTGAAAGAGCGTCTTGAAGGTGATATAACCCTGGGGCCTCGCCGCCGGCGTCTCCTGGGGCGCGGGCTCGGCCCTGGCGGCAGCAGGCTCGGCCTTGGGAGCCGGCTCGGGAGAGGGCTCTCCGCCGCGAAGAACAGGCTCTTCCTTCTTCTCCGGCGCCGCTGGAGCGGCGGGAGCGGCCTCTTCGGGCTTCGCTTCCTCTGCAGGGGGCGACGTGGCAGCCGGGGGTTCCGCGGGCTCCGGCTCGGCGGCGGGCGTCTTCGCCCGGGCGGCCTTCAGCCGGCTCAATGCAGCCAGGACATCCTGGTCAATATCGGGATTCTTTTCCTCGCCCGGAAGCTCAGCTTCCACGGTCTCATCCTCAGCCTTCTCCTCAGTCTCCACGACGACCTCCACCGACGCGGCCTCGCCCGAGACGGCCTCCGGTTTTGCCCCGGCTTCAGCCGGGTCTGCAGGCGAAGCTGTCGAAGCGGGAGTCCTGTCACGATTCAGCTCCTCCAGAAGCGCGAGAGCGCGGCTGTCATGGATCCGAACGGGAACCTCATCGTCGACAGCGACCACCTCGGAGACGACTGCGGGATTCGTCTCGCCGACATCCACTACCGGCACTGGAGGCTCATCTCTTTCGGCCTGCTCAGCGATCACCTCTTCGGCTCCGGCCTCTACAGCGGCGTCTTCGGCGGGGGCCTGCTCTTCAGCGGCTTCCGGCGCCGTGGCGATCTCTTCAGCTTCGGTGGAATTCCTGGTGGTTTCTTCCTTCTGAGCCCCGACCGGGGGCTCGGTGGTCTTGCAGCTGACTACGATTCCGCCCGCTAGCGCGCAAAGCAGAAAAAACGTACCCAACCAGCCGAAAAAGGTACTTCCTCTGGTCTTCATTCTTGGCTCCTTGGTTCTCTTCACTTTCAGTTCCTTTCACCCGCCTGGGAGGCTGCTCTCCAAGCTCATCATCAACGGTCTCCGACAAATACGAAGGCCGCCCACTGGCGCGGGTGACTGTATTTTCCCTTCAGCATGGCAAGCTTCGCCTGCCGCAAGGACTCAACACGCTCTCTGCCGTGACGAATCCAGTTATCGTAAAACAATCTCATCAGCTCGGCTGTCGCCGCGTCCTCTACCTTCCAGAGGCTCACCAGCAGGGCGCCCGCTCCGCAATGCAGAAACGCGGTGGCGAGCCCGACCGGGTCATCACCGCCCTGGACCTTATTGCGCCCCGTCTCACAACCCGAGAGAGTCACCAGCCGGTTCCCCTTCAGGTCCAGTGAATAGATCTCCCAGGCCCTCAACAGACCATCCCGGGAGCCAGGCTTCGCTGAGCGGCCACCCCCTCCCGGCGCGAGAAACAACTTCGACTCCCAGGGCCTGGCTGGATAGAACTCCCCGTGACAGGCGAAGTGGATCACGTCCTGCCCCCTGCACAGACCGGCGATCACGCTTTCCTTGGCCTGGTTCCCGCTCAGCACGACACTCTCACGGAAACCGGGAGAGAAGGCGGCGACCTCCTTGCGAGCATGGGCCAGGCGAACCTTGTTCGGTTTCCCGTCCCGGTCGTAGTCGGTATCCGGATCGGCGAGCGCGAGCAGCTTCAGAGGTCTCTTCCCGGCGCCCGCCCCTCCGGCCCCGCCGCGAACCGAGTTCAGGCGGAGATACCTCAGCAGGCTGGCGCTCTGGAGGTATGAGATCGTCCATTTTTCCACCTGGAATCCCTCCGGCCCCACCAGGGTCTCAAACGGCAGCCGGTGCAGGGAACCGTGGGGAATGACCAGGACCCGGGTCTTCTTTACCCGGGAGGCTACCGGCTCGAGGAGCGCCTTGTACAATTCTCCTGCCAGCGCCGGGTCCGAAGCGGAGCCTGCGAGGTAGGCCCTGACCTTGTCTTTCAGTTTTCCGGGGCTAATCTTCAGCTCCAGGGCATCCACCTTCGCATCCTGCAGCAGGAATACCGCGAGGGAATCGCCAAGCGAGAAGTATTCCAGCAGGGCCGTGTCCGCGGGCAACTCGGCGACGATCTCGGCCACCGTGGCGGGCGCCCCATCCACGAGCATCCCCAGCAGAGGCTCCTTGCCCGCCGCCGCCTTGATCCTCTTCTTAACCGAGGCCATCCGATCGCGCAGGACGTTGAAATCCTCCCGCTTACCGCCAACGCCGAGCACGCTCAGGGCCTGCCCGCCGCGCGACGCGCTCTCCCTCCCATTGAGCGACACGTACTGCCGATAGAGCCCGCTGCTCCCGGAATCAGCGAGCGTGACGAATCGCCAGCCCATCGACTCGACCAGGGCGCGGGCACGTGAGCGTTCCGCGAACTCCAGGGCGCGGACAGCCCTCCCGGCGCGCATTTCACGGCGAACGATATAACGGTACAGGTCCACCTTGTCGGTCATGAACCCTGTCTTCGACTCCACATCCAGGATCCTTGCCCGGTAAGAATCGACCAGCCGAACCGCCTCAGCCAGGCGCCTGTCGGCCTCCTCGACCCTGCCCATCGCGTCAGCTATCCTCGCCAGGTACCAATGACATCTCCACTCGGTCTCAAACTGTCCTGAATCGGCCGCCCTCTCCAGCGACCACAGGGTGAATTTCTTCGCGCTCTCGTACTTCCCGGATTCCAGGTAAAGCTCGCCGAGGTTCGAGGCAGCGATCGCCGACAGGCGGTAGTTCCCAGCCTTGCCGGCACGGCGCATCGCATCATCCTGGAGGCTGATCGCCTTGTGATACAGGCCGGCCCGCTCACTCCCGCCCTGGGCGGCCGCCTGTTTGCGAAGAACGTTAGCCTGGTGGATCGCATTGACCAGGGAGAGCTCCAGCCTGCCGGGAAGATCCTTCGTCCCGGGAGCGTCGAGCTCGCGCTCTACGGCCTCGAAGACACGGAGAGCCTGTCCCAACCGCTCCGGATCGTCCCGGGCCCTCTCGTATAATGAGCCACCCATCAGGAGCCGCGCCCTGAGCCGGATCCCGGCCGGCGCGGCGGAGCTTCGCACCAGCGCCCTGGCCTTCTCCCCCGCCTCGACCGGCTTCCCCAGGGCGAGAAGCACGGAGGCCGTGATGAGGTCAAGACGAGCGGTGAAGGTGGGTGATCCCCCGGCGCCCGAGGCGATTTCCCTGGAGCGCTTCAGCGAATGAAGCGCTCCCTCAAAATCTCCCAGGAGCTCGCAGGCCGAGCCGAGGCGGGCCGAAGCCGCGGCCTCCAGCCAGGGATAGCCCAGTCCCTCCGTATCACCTTCAAGCAACTCCTGTACGAGGGCGTATTCTCCCAGCTCGAGAGCGGGCAGAGATGCGATGAAAGCCAGCAGGAGCCTCTCCCGCTTCTCTAATTCGCAGGCGGCAAGCAGGCGGATGATTCCACCGGTGAGCAGGGCCATATCGGCACGAGAGCCGACCGAGAGCCCGGCGAGAGGAGACCGCGGTCTCGGCGGCTGCTCCGCCTTGCCTCCCAGTTCGGTAATCTGCCTCTTGAACTGGAGGAGCCTATCGGCATAACCAAGAAAGCCCGCCGTCCTGGAGAGATAGCCCAGGTTGCGGAGGCGCGAATCGCGGTCGAGCTTACCGAGGAGCTCCGAGTGAAGCCTGGAGAGATCCCACGCCCCCTTGAAATCACGCAACAGGAACCGGAGCCTGATCGAGGCGGCAGCCTCTTCGGCCGATGGCTCCGGCTTTGATTCGATGCTCTCGAGGGACCTTCGAAAAAGGGCATCCGCCTTGTGTTGAATGACGTCGCCGCTAATCCTGTGAAGCACCGCCAGGGCTTCGTAGATCAGGGGAAGATCCCGAGCCTCCGCGCCCTCCTGCAGAGGGTAGCGCTGACGAGCGAGCGAGAGGATCCTGATGATCTCTCTCAGCTCCTTCTCATCCATCTTCCGCCCCGCCCTGGTAAGCAGGACAGGGACCCTCAGAGGGTCGTCGCCACCCGCAGCCAATACGCTGAATTCTTTCGAATCAAGCATACTGACCGCCAAATTGAGGCGACGAGCCCTCGAGGTCTGCTGCAAGCTCGGCTCGGCGAGTTTTTCAGCCAGACTCTCTATCTCTGACCAGCAATCGTTCGATTTGCCGTAGGCCTCGGTCGCCGCCCGCATTATGGAAACACCCTCGCGCTCTAACCCCTGCCAGGGGGAGGCTTGCGCGACGATGCACCAACAGCAAACAGCGCAGCAAATGCACTGTAAGCGACAACGAAGCTCTCTCCTCTGCGATGGTCCTGGGCCCGTCAAGGCCTCCTCCAACCAAATGATTCATCGCGACAAAAAAGACTGCTACACGCTATATTTTTTCGGAATAAATGAACCGATAACTTGAATCTAAACAGGTGGTTCCCGAAATCTGTCGGGTACTGGAGCCCATCCTGGCTAAAAATGCCTAGGGCCCGAACCTTCTTTAATACGCAACCCCCATTCCACATCCTCTAATTTGTCACAACCCTATATAATGAAAAGAGATGTGGAATTCCCTACGGATCATCCATCAGGTCACGAAGCGTCAGATATCCTGACATCTGGCAGATTCGACAGGATGACTGGACTTTCAACCCGTGGAAAAAAGCACATAATGCAGGTCTATGACTCAAAATCCAAACTCACTCGATAACCCTCGGGCCCGGAAAACGGAGCTTTCAGCTGAGGCCGCCGCGGCGCTGGAAGATATCTACCGGCGTGTGGACAAGGAGGTCAGCGGCAGCGGCGTGGAGTGCTGGCTGCGCGGGGATTGCTGTAATTTCGAGAAGGTCGACCATACTCTCTTCGCATCGAGCCTGGAGATTGGATACGTAAAAGAAAAACACCCGGCCCCCTTCCCATCGGGAAGCATCCTCTGCCCCTTCTGGGAAGAGGGCCTGTGCGTGGAACGCGAGAGAAGACCGCTGGGTTGCCGTACCTATTTCTGTGACGGCAACTACTCGCAACAGCTGCAGGCTATCTACGAAAAATACCACGCTGAGATCAGGAAGCTGGCTGAGAGATTCGAGCTCCCCTATAGCTACGAACCCTTTGTCGCGGCCCTGCGGACCGGAAATGACCCTGCCTGAAAACAAGCCAGCAGTC
>Ga0310342_100001081_pt1 | contig 16546 bp, 14 predicted proteins | sample S15DNA20500_MG_FD_206155 | JGI IMG/M metagenome (GOLD analysis project Ga0310342, IMG submission 206155) | Marine microbial communities from station ALOHA, North Pacific Subtropical Gyre - S1503-DNA-20-500_MG | ecosystem: Environmental > Aquatic > Marine > Oceanic | place: Pacific Ocean: North... | reverse complement strand
AGGCCGGCTACAAGGGCGAAGCCCGGGACCGTTTGCAGTTGATCGCGGAAACACTGGAGCCCCACTAAGGAATCGAGAGGAGTTTACCCATGGCCCGTTTTTATCGCCGTCGCAAGTTCTGCCGCTTTACCGCGGAAGGTGTCGAGTTCATTGATTTCAAGGATCTGGACACCCTGAAAGCCTACATCACCGAAACCGGCAAGATCGTGCCCAGCCGTATCACCGGCACCAAGGCACGCTATCAGCGTCAGCTGGCCTCCGCTGTCAAGCAGGCCCGCTTCCTGGCGCTGCTGCCGTACGCCGACAGCCACGACAATTAAGCCGAGGGGACCGTCATGCAAGTGATCCTGCTGGAAACCATCAAGAACCTGGGTGACCTGGGCTCCGTGGTGGACGTTCGCCCCGGTTACGGCCGTAACTTCCTGATCCCGCAAGGCAAAGCCCTGCCGGCCACGAAGAACAACCTGGCCGAAGTGGAAGAGCGCCGCGCGGAACTGGAGAAACAGGCCGCCGAGCTGCTGAGCGCCGCCGAAGCGCGCGCCGAGAAGCTGGCTGAAGCCACCATCACCGTGGGCGCCAAGTCCGGTGACGAAGGCAAGCTGTTCGGCTCCGTCGGCACCGCCAACATCGCCGACGCGATCAGCGAGCAGACCGGCGTGGCCGTGCAGAAAGCGGAAGTGAAGCTGCCGCTGGGCGCGATCCGCCAGACCGGCGAGTACGAGATCGACCTGAGCCTGCACGCCGACGTGACCGTGACCATCAAACTGACCGTAGTGCCCCAGGAGTAATCCCGGCCTACGTAAGCGGTTTGCCCCCACGGGGGCACGGTGACAGAATCAGGGCACTGTCCGGCAACGGGCGGTGCCCTTTTCGTTTAACGGACCTGCCATGAACGAACCCCTGAGTCTGGACGATCATCTCCCGGATAATCTGCGTATCCCGCCCCATTCCCAGGAGGCGGAGCAAGCCGTGCTGGGGGGGCTGCTGCTCAACAACGAAGCCTGGGACGAAGTGGCCGAGCGGGTCGGCCCCAAGGACTTTTACCGCAAGGAACACCGTCTGATCTTCCAGGTGGTCGACCAGCTGGTGGAAGAAGAAAAGCCCTGTGACCTGGTGACCGTGTCCCAGGCGCTCACCCACCGTGGCGAGCTGGACGACGTGGGCGGCATGACCTACCTCTCGGACCTGGCCCGCAACACCCCCAGCGCCGCCAACATCAACGCCTACGCGGATATCGTCCGTGAGCGCAGCATCCTGCGCCAGTTGATCCAGGTGTCCCACGGCATCGCCGAGCAGTCTTTCAACCCCAAGGGCACGCCGTCGTTGGAAATCCTCGACGCGGCGGAGTCGGCGATCTTCGAAATCGCCGAGCAGCAGAAGAAAGGCAGCGGTCCGCAGGACATCAAAACGGTCCTCAAGAAGGCGGTGGACCGCATCGATGAGCTGTACAAGAACAAAAACGCGCTGACCGGTCTGACCACCGGCTTCGAGGAACTGGACAAAATGACGTCCGGGCTGCAGCCCTCGGACATGGTGGTGGTGGCCGGGCGGCCCTCCATGGGTAAAACCACCTTCGCCATGAACCTGTGCGAAAACGTGGCGCTCAAGGCCCATAAGCCGGTGCTGGTGTTTTCCATGGAGATGCCCGCCGACGCCATCGTCATGCGGATGCTGTCTTCGCTGGGGCGCATCAACCAGACTTCGATCCGTTCCGGGCGCCTGGACCAGGACGACTGGCCGCGCATCACTTCGGCGATCCAGATGCTCAGCGAGCAGAAGTTCTTCATCGACGACACGCCGGCGCTCAGCCCCCTGGAGCTGCGTACCCGGGCGCGAAGGGTGGCGCGCGATTGCGGCGGCCAGCTGGGCATGATCATGATCGATTACCTGCAGTTGATGCAGGTGCCCGGCTCCGACAGCCGCGTCAACGAGATCTCCGAGATTTCCCGCTCGCTGAAGGGCCTGGCCAAGGAATTGAACTGCCCGGTGGTGGCGCTTTCGCAGCTTAACCGCTCCCTGGAGCAGCGCCCCAACAAGCGGCCGGTGATGTCCGATCTGCGGGAATCCGGGGCCATCGAGCAGGACGCCGACGTGATCATGTTTTTGTATCGCGATGAGGTGTACAACCAGGACACCACGGAAAAGGGCATCGGCGAAGTGATCATCGGCAAGCAGCGGAACGGCCCCATCGGTACCGTGCGCGTGGCCTTCCGCGGCGAGTACCTGCGCTTCGACGACCTGGCGCCGGAATACTATCAGCAGTACGCCGGCGACGAGTAAACGCGCATGCGCGGTACCTTTCTGGAAATCCGCCCCCGGGCCCTGACCGACAACGCACGCCGCGCCCGCGCCCTGGCCGACGGCGCCCGGGTGTTCGCCATGGTCAAGGCCAACGGCTACGGCCACGGCCTGGGCCTGGCGGCCCGCGCCTTCGCCAACGCCGTGGACGGCCTGGGCGTGGCGGTGATCGAGGAAGCCCAGGCGCTGCGTCACCTGGGGCTGGCCCACCCGGTGCTGGTGGCGGAAGGCTTTTTCGACGCCGACGAACTGGCGCTGGCCTCCCGGTTGCACGCGGAAGTGGTGGTGCACTCGCCCTGGCAGGTGGACCTGTTGGCGGCCCGGCCCGCGCCGCTGGGGGTCTGGCTCAAGGTCAACACCGGCATGAACCGCCTCGGCATGGCGCCGGACCTGGCCCGCGCCCAGGCGGCGCGCCTGCGAGCGATACCGGGGGTACGCCTGCTGGGCGTCATGAGCCACTTCGCCTGCGCCGACACCGAGCACGACGATCTCACCGACCGGCAGCTGGCGATCGCCGATGCCGTGGCCAGGGAATTGAACGTACCGCTCAGCGCCGCCAATTCCGCCGCGCTGATCCGCTATCCCCAGGCGCGGGCCCGGCGCGTGCGTCCCGGCATCATGCTGTACGGCTCATCGCCGTTTTCCTGGCGCAGCGCCGCCGACCTGAAACTGTCCGTGACGCAGCGGTTCAGCGCCCGGCTGATCGCGATCAACCCGATTCAGGCCGGCGATACCGTGGGCTACGGCGCCACCTGGCGCGCCGGCGCGCCGGGCCGCATCGGCGTGGTGGCGGTGGGCTACGGCGACGGCTACCCGCGCCACGCGCCCAGCGGCACCCCGGTGGCGGTGAACGGCCAGCGCACCCGGCTGGTGGGGCGCGTCTCCATGGACATGATTACCGTGGACCTGACCGGCCTGGACGCCCGGGTCGGCGACAGCGTCGAGCTGTGGGGCGACGTCGTGGCCGTGGACGAAGTGGCCGCCGCCTGCGGTACCATCAGCTATGAACTGTTCTGTCAGGTGACGGGCAGACCGGTGCGGGTTATCGCCGAATAAGGAGCTTTCGTGGCCAAAAAGAAAACCGCGTTCGTGTGCACCGAGTGCGGCGCCGACTTCCCCAAATGGCAGGGCCAGTGCCCGGCCTGCGGCGCCTGGAACACCCTGCAGGAATTCGTCGTCGATCCGGCCACGCCCAAGAGCCGCTCCGCGGAGCGTAGCGGTTTCAGCGGCCAGCTCTCGGAAGTGCGTCAGCTTGACGAAATCGCCCTGGAAGACAGCCCGCGTATCAGCGCCGGCATGGACGAGCTGGACCGGGTGCTGGGCGGCGGCCTGGTGCCCGGCTCGGCGATTCTGTTGGGCGGCCACCCGGGGGCCGGCAAGTCCACCCTGTTGCTGCAGGTACTGTGCCGTCTGGCGGACCGGGAGAAATGCTTCTACATCACCGGCGAGGAATCCCTGGCCCAGGTGGCGATGCGCGCCGACCGCCTCAAGCTGCCCAAGGAAAAGCTGCGTCTGGCGGCGGAAACCGACGTGGAGCAAATTCTTGAGTTGGCCCGTAAGGAACGACCGCGGCTGCTGGTGGTGGACTCGATCCAGGTGATGTATCTGGCCGGCCTGCAGTCGGCCCCCGGCAGCGTCGCCCAGGTGCGCGAAGGCGCCGCCGCGCTGACCCGTTTCGCCAAGCAGACCGGCACGGTGCTGCTGTTGGTGGGCCACGTCACCAAGGACGGCACCCTGGCCGGCCCCAAGGTGCTGGAACATATGATCGATTGTTCGCTGATGCTGGAAGGCTCCGCCGACGCTCGCTTCCGCACCCTGCGCGGGCTCAAGAACCGTTTCGGCGCGGTTAATGAGCTGGGCGTGTTCGCGATGACCGGCGAAGGCCTGAAAGAGGTCAAGAACCCGTCCGCCATCTTCCTGAACCGCGCCGACGACATCGCGCCGGGTTCCCTGGTGACGGTGGTCTGGGAAGGCACCCGGCCGCTGCTGGTGGAGCTTCAGGCGCTGGTGGACGCCAGCCACTTCGGCAACCCGCGCCGGGTATGCGTGGGCCTGGAAGCCAACCGGCTGGCCATGCTCCTGGCGGTGTTGCACCGCCACGGCGGCATCCAGGTGGGTGACCAGGACGTGTTCGCCAATGTGGTGGGCGGCGTTAAAGTCGCGGAGACCGCCGCCGACCTGGCGCTGGTGCTGGCGATTGTCTCCAGCTTCCGTGACCGGCCTCTGGGCCGGGATCTGGTGGTGTTTGGAGAGATTGGCCTGTCCGGCGAAATCCGACCCGTGCCGCAGGGCCAGGAGCGCCTCTACGAGGCGGTCAAGCACGGCTTCAAGCGCGCTATTATTCCCAAGGCCAACAAGCCCCGGCAGGTGCCCGACGGTGTCGAGGTGATCGCGGTGAGCACCCTGGCGGAAGCCCTGGAGCAACTATGAAAAAACAATTCGCGGTAATCGGCCTGGGCGGGTTCGGTGAGTCCGTGGCTCTGGAGTTGATGCGTCTCGGCCATGACGTACTGGGCATCGATTGCAGTGAAGACAAGGCCAACCGGATGGCCGATAAACTGACCCAGACGGTGATCGCCAACGCCAGCGACGAAGAGGCTCTGCGCGAGTTGGACCTGCACCGCTTCGACGCCGTGCTGATCGCCATCGGCGAGCACATCGAGGTCAGCGTGCTGTGCACCATGCATGTGATTTCCCTGGAGGCCAAGGAGGTGTGGGTCAAGGCGATCACGCCCACGCACCATAAGATCGTCGAAAAGCTCGGCGCCAGCCGGGTGTTTCACCCCGAGTACGAGATGGGGCTGCGCGTGGCCCAGTCCCTGGCGCACCCCAACATGCTCGATTACATCAGCCTGGGCGACAATTACTTCGTGATTGAGATCCGGCCCGGCGAGGTGCTTGAGGACCGGCCGTTGTCCGAGCTGCGCATCGACGACAAGGAAGTCCGTCTGCTGGCGATCAAGCACGGTCAGAGCGTCAGCCTGAATCCGTCGCCGGATCAACGCCTGCGCCGCAACGATCACCTGGTGCTGGTGGGCGAGGAAGAAGCGCTGCGTCACTTCTCGGAAAACCTGTGAGCCCGGGCCGATGAGAACCTGGCTTCCCGGCTTGCGCGGTCGCGCCAGCCGCCAATTGCGCCGCGCCTGGCGCTACAGCCCGCCGGTGATTCTGGCCGCCAGTTTCGCCGTGCTGATTCTGCTGGGGGCGTTGCTGCTGTGGACCCCCTGGGCCAGCCCCGGCCAGGACCTGGGGTTCTGGCAGGCCCTGTTCACCGCCTGTTCGGCGGTCACCGTGACCGGGCTCGTCGTGGTGGACACCGGCACCGATCTCACCCTGTTCGGGCAAGCGGTGGTGCTGGTGCTGATCCATCTCGGCGGTCTGGGCCTGATGAGCTTCGCGGCGCTCACCGTGATGGCCCTGGGCGGACGCTTTGGTCTGCGTGGCCAGCGTCTGGTGCGCGAAGCCATGGATCAAACCTCCCCCGGGGACGTGCTGATCCTGGTGCGGTATATCGCGATCCTGGCGCTGTCGCTGGAAGCGCTGGGCGCGTTGCTGCTGGCCTTCGTCTGGGTGCCGGAGATGGGGCTGGCCCACGGCCTCTGGTTCAGCGTGTTTCATGCCGTGTCGGCATTCAATAACGCCGGTTTCGGTCTGTTGCCGGAGAGTTTGTCACCCTGGGCCGGCCAACCGCTGGTGAACGGGGTGATCACCGCCTTGTTCATCATCGGCGGACTGGGTTTCACGGTGCTCATGGACCTGTGGCGGCAACGCCGCTTCGCCACCCTCGGCCTGCACAGTAAGCTCACCATCACCGGTACCCTGGTGCTGGCTCTCGGCGCCTGGCTGTTGATCTTGCTGTTCGAATGGCGCAACGGCGAGACTTTGGGCGCGCTGCCGGTGGGCGACCGGATCTGGGCGGCCTGGTTCACGGCGGTGACCCCGCGCACCGCCGGTTTCAATACCCTCGACACCGGCGCGCTGGCGCTGCCCACCGTGCTGTTGATGATGTTCCTGATGTTTATCGGCGGGGGCAGCAACTCCACCGCTTCCGGCATCAAGGTGAGCACCTTCATGGTGGTGATGCTGGCGACCCGGTCGTTTCTGATGGGCCGTTCCCAAACCACCGCGTTCCGTCGGGGGATCGCCCTCAGTTCCGTGTTTCGCGCCCACGCCGTGGTGGTGCTCAGCTTGATGCTGCTGATGCTGGGTAACTTCCTGCTGGTGATTCTGGAACCGGATCTGCGTGCCCTGGACGTGCTGTTCGAAGGGTTCTCCGCGTTCGGCACCGTGGGGTTGTCGAGGGGCGTGACCACGGAGATGTCCGCCGGCGGGCAAGGCGTGCTTATGTTCCTGATGTTCGTCGGCCGTATCGGGCCGCTGGCGTTGGCGTTTTCCCTGGCGCGCCCCCGTGACGCCAAGGTGCGCTACGTGGAAAACCAGGTGCAGATCGGGTGATGCGGGCGGCGGCTCTCAGAGGCCGTCCGCTTCCAGGTTGAGATGGCGGGAGCGCCACCAGCGCCAGGACGTCACCGTATCGAAAAACAGCGCCACTGAGTTAACCATCACCACCAGCACCGCCAACAGCCATTCATCCAAATGCATGGCGTCGGCGCCCCAGCCGCCGATCAGGCGGGCCACCAGGGCCACCTGTAACGGTACCCATGCAATCAAATGCGGCAGCGCCAGCGCCCGGTTCACCGACGCATAGTGCCAGAGCGTGACGCCGTTGGTCGCCAGCACGAACAGCGCGGCCAGTGCCACCAGACCGCCGCTGGCGGTATGCAGCATGAAAAAGCCGGTGGCGTTGACGGGAATCAGTACCAGCAGTATCCAGGCGCGCATCCATAGCGGCAGGCGCTGGCAGGAGGCCTGGATGCGGTCCAGGCGTTCGAGATGGCTCATGGCGCGTCCCTGACGGAGGGTTGAATAAAAGTCCGGACAGTACCACCCGCTACTGTCATAACACTGTGATGGACAGGGATGGGAAATAGGGTCCCCACCCCCTTTATTCAACCCGCGCTCCGAGCCGGCGCCTTAGAAATCCAGATTGTAGCCCAGGGTCAGGGTGCGACCGCGGCCCTTGAAATAGTAGTCATCGCTGGCGCGGGCGGCCTGGGAGTAGTACGTGAAGTAGTCCTTGTCCAGCAGGTTCTCGATGCCCAGGTTGAGTTTGCCCGCCGGCAGCGCGTAGCCCAGGGCAACGTCGACCAGGCCATGACCGTCGAAATCCAGCGCCGGATCGTCCGCGTCCCGCGCGAAGAAGCGGCTGTATTGCAGGTGCGAGGACAACTTGCCGGTCCAGCGGGCGCTCCAGGCCAGGCGCAGGGTGTCCGGGGCGATGTTGAGGCCGGTCAACTCGGTGTCGAGGGAGCCGTCACCGTCGGTATCCGATTCGCCTTCCGCCTGGGTGTAGGCCATTTTCAGCAGGTGCCGCTCGCCGAGCCGCGCGTCGCCGGACACTTCGAAGCCCTGGATTCGGGTTTGTTCGCGGTTGCCGACCCAGACGCCGTTTTCCTCGGTGAGGCGCTCGCCGTAGTCGGAACGCGATTCGTAGTAGCTCAGTTCAAGACCATAGCGGCCCCAGTCGAAGCGTGAGCCGACCTCGCGGTTGTCGGTGACGATGGGCCGCAGTTGCAGCAGGGTGTCCACGTCCTGACCGGGCTGCTCGATGCCGCGCAGCACCCGGCCCACGTCCGGCATGCCGAAGCCCTCGGAATAGTTGGTGTAGAGCTGCGCCCAGGGCGTTACCTGATAAACCAGGCCGGCGTTGAACAGGGTTTCGTCGAACTCGGGGCTGCCGCCGCGCACGATCACGCCGTCGCGCATCACCGCGCCGCTGCGGTCGACGGCCTGGTAGGTGTCGACCTTCAGTTTGGCCCGTTCGTGGCGGGCCCCGGCCTGCAGGGTCAGCGCCCGGGTCAGGCTGATATCCGCCTGGGCGAACACGGCGCCGTTGCGGAACTGGGTTTCCGGCACGTAGGTGCGGCCGGTTTCCACCAGCATCTGCCGGGTTTCGTCCTGCAGCAGATCCAGCCCGGTGGTCACCTTCAGGCGGTCGTCGAGCAGCCCGTCGCGGCTGAGGGTGAACTTGGCCCCCAGCTTGTCGGATTCATTGCGGGTCTGATCGTAAAGGGTATCGCCGTTGGCGCCTTCGTAGGGGAAGAAGGGCGTGGTGGCGAAACGGGCCCGGAAGCGTTGGTGGTAGACCTGGGCGTCGACCTGACTGCTCAGCCAGTCCGTGTGGGTGTAGGAGAGCCGGGCCGTGGTGACCTTGTTGAAACCCGGTTCGCCGTCCGGCTCCCCTTTGCGCGCGCGGGTGGCGATGCCGTTGTCGCGGTCACCGGGCACCGGCACATAGTCGCCTTCGCCTTCCAGCTCAAAGCGGTTGACCATCAACTCCACGTTCTGGTGGTCGTCGATCCAGTAGCCCAGCCGGCCCATCAGGTCGTGGCTGGTGGAATTCTGCAACTCGCCGGGATAGGCGATTCCGACCAGCTCGTCGTCGCCGGAATAGAACACGCCGCGCTGCTGCCGGGTGGCGGCCGCCAGGTAGTCCCAGTCGCCTTGCTGGCCGCTGATCCGGTAGTTCAGCTTGTGTCCGAGACTGTCGGAGTCCACGTCGTCATCGGCGGTCAGGCTGACACCGGCCTGCTGGTTGATGTTGCCCGGGTCCGCCCGTTTAGTGACGAAGTTAATGATGCCGCCGGTGGCGCCCAGGCCGTGCTCGGCGCTGGCGCCGTGGATCACCTCAATGCGTTCCACCATGGCGAGATCAATGGTGTAGCTGTCGCGGGCGCTGTCGCGCAACGGGTTGCTTTGCGGCACGCCGTCGATCAGAAACAGCGGCGAGCGGCCGCGGAAGGTCTCGCCGGCGTTGGAGAGCTTTTGCCGGCTGGGCGAATAGGACGGGATCAGGCTGCTCAACACCTGGCCGGGATCCTCGCTGATCGACAACTGCTGCTCGATCTCTTCCTGGGTGATCACGGTGATTTTCTGCGGTGATTCCTGCGCCGTGTTCTGGGCACGGGTGGCGGTCACGGTGACCGGTTTCAGGGAATGGTCGTCGGTTTGGGCCTGAACAGGGGCGGCCAGGACGAACAGGGACAAGGGCAAGCATAAGCGTGAAAAACGCACGGAAGGTTTTCTCCTTGCGGTCGGGTAAGCGTAAGAAAAGTAAAGACGGCGAGGAACTTATTGAAAATGATAATCAATGTCAATTAATGGCGACGGCGTCGACGCCGGGGACGCCGCTTGCGCCACCACAAATAGAAGCCGGTGGCGAACAGCAGCGCCGGGAGCAGGCCGCTGGCCAGGATCAGCCAACGGCCGGCCAGCCCCAGGGCGTCGCCGTTGTGCAGGGGGAACTGCCAGCTCATGACCTGGTTGCCGGCGCTGGCGGTCAGTGGGTCGTAGGTGGCCAGAATGGTCCCTTGGTATTGATCCACCCAGACCCGGGTGGCGCCGTAGTTCGACCAGGGCGCGTCGGGCTGGTTGAACGCGAGTCGGTAAGGGTCGGAGGGCGCGTCGGGCAGATCCACCCGTGTCAGCACCGCGCCGGGGAAGGCGTGTCGCCCGACGGCCACCACCTGGTCCACATCCAGGGCGCGGCTGCCGGGCTCCACCGGTGGCACCGGCGGGGCGTCCAGCGGAAGCACGGTGCCGACCAGGGCCCGCACCGCCCCCGGAAAGACCAGGCTGACCCCGGAGAACGCCACCACCATCAGTACCGGTAGCAGATAGAAGCCGGCGGTGCGGTGCAGGTCGAAATAGAAGCGGAAGCGGCCGGCGTCGCGGCGCAGGGTCAGCGCCCGCCGCCATCGGCCCGCGCGGCGGCCCCGGGGCCACCACAAATACAAGCCGCTGAGACAGAAGAACAGCAGAAGCAGGCCGCCGACACCGACCACGTAGTGGCCGACCGTGCCCGCTAATAAGTTGTAATGCAGACGGTAGACCCAGCTGGCCGGGTAGCGGCCCCAGTCGCGGATGGCGCGTACTTCGCCGGCGGGGGTGACGCTGACCTGCAAGGGGCCGGGGGCGCCGGCACGGGCCTCGAAGCGCACCTCATGCGGGTGGCCCGGCTCCCGTGACGGGTTCAGCCGTCGAGGGGATTTGCCGGGGACCGCCGCGTCGGCGGCGGCCAACACCGTGGCCAGGGACACGGGTGCGGCGTCCGGGTCGCTGAGCAGCGCCGGTGTCAGCCACTCGTCGAGGGTGTCGTGGAACACCAGCAGGCTGCCGGTGACGCCGGAAAGCGCCAGCAGCAGCCCGCTGATCAGGCCGGCGTATTTATGCAGCTTGAACAGCATGGGGGCTCTGGGTGGGGTTTAGAAATCCAGATTGTACCCCAGCGATACCACCCGGCCACGGCCGGCGAAGTAACGGCTGTCCAGCGCCGAGGCCGCCTGCGAGAAGTAAGTGATGTACTGCTCGTTGAACAGGTTCTCCACGCCCACGGTGACCTGCCCCTGGCCCAGGCGATAGCCGGCGAACGCGTCGAACACCTGGTAGCTGTCGAAGCCCAGCTCGGGGTCCGAGGGAATGTCGCGGCTGAAGTAATGGTTGCCCTGCACCTGGGTGGTCAGTTTCGGCGACCAGTTGGCCTGCCAGCGTACGGTCACCCGGTCCGGGCCGATATTGCGGCCGTCGAGGCGGGTATCCACCACGCCGTTGTCGTTGGAATCGAACTTGCCGCTGACGTGGGCGTAAGAAGTGCTCAGGCGGTGGCCCTCGCGGAACCGCCAGCCCAGGTCCGCTTCCACCCCGTGGATTTCGGTCTTCTCGCGCTGGACTTCGAACACGCCATTGCGCAGCGCCAGCCGCGAGCCGAAGTCGGAATCGGATTGGTAGTAGCTGACTTCGAAGTCCACCGTGCCCTGGGACAGGCGCGCGCCGATTTCACGGTTGTCGGTGACGATCGGCTCCAGATTCACGTAGTCGTCCACGTCCTGACCCGGTTGATCCACGGCGCGCAGTACCCGGCCCACATCCGGCATGCCGAAACCTTCCGAGTAGTTGGCGAACAGCTGCGCCCAGTCGGTGGCCTGGAACACCACGCCGGCGTTGAACAGGGTTTCCTCGAAGCGGGGGCTGCCGCCTTGCACGGTCTGGCTGCCGTAGGAGGCCAGGGTGGTGTAGGTGTCCACGTCCAGCTTGGCGTATTCATGGCGCACGCCGCCGTGCAGGGACAGGCGGTCGGTGGCTTGGTATTCCAGTTGCAAGAAGGGCGCTGCGTTCTGGAATTGGGTTTCCGGCACCCATTCGCGGCCGGTCTGCGCCAGGATCTGGCTGGTTTCGTCCTGCAGCAGGTCGAGGCCGGTGGTGGCCTTCAGCTTGCCGTCGAGCAGGCCGTCCCGGGTCAGGGTGAATTTGGCGCCGTACTTGTCCGATTCGTTCTGGGACTGGTCGAACAGGGTGCCGGCCGGGGCGATGCTCGGGTCCTGGAAGGTGCCGAAGGTGTCGCCGCCGTAGCGCGCGCGGAAGCGCTGGGTGTAAAGCTGCAGGCGCACGTCGTTGCCGGCCAGGTCGGTGTTGCGGTAGGACAGGCTGGTGGTGAGCGCCTCGTTGCGCACCGGGTCGCCGGCCGGGTCGCCCTTCACCGAGGTGGCAGGGATGCCTTGGTCGCGGTCGCCGGCGATGCCCACGTAATCGTGGTTGCCTTCCAGCTCGAAGCGGTTCACGGACAGCTCCAGATTCTGGGTGTCGTCCAGCCAGTAGCCGATCTTCATGAACAGGTCATGGCTCTGCGAATCCATGGTGTCGCCCTGGGCCTGGTCGATGCCCACGGCCCGGCCGTCGGCGTCGTAGAACAGGCCCCGGGACTTGTAGGCACCGCCGAGCAGGAAGTCCCAGTCGCCGTGGATGCCTTCCAGGCGGTAGTCGGTCTCGTAGCTCAGGCCGTCGGATTCGTAGTCGGTGGGGGCGCTCACGCCCACGCCGATGTGCTGACGCAGCTCGGTGCCTTCCGGGCGCCGGGTAACGAAATTAATGATGCCGCCGGTGGCACCCAGGCCGTGTTCGGCACTGGCACCGTGAATCACCTCGATACGTTCCACCATGGCCAGATCAATGGTGTAGCCGTCCCGGCTGCCGTCGCGCAGCGGGTTGGACTGGGGGATGCCGTCGATCAGGAACAGCGGATCGCGGCCGCGGAACGTTTCGCCGGAATTGGTCAGCTTCTGACGGCTTGGCGAATAGGAGGGAATCAGATTGCTGAGCACCTGGGCCTGATCGTTGGTGATCGCCATCTGCTGCTCGATCTCCTCCCGGGTGATCACGGTGATCTTCTGTGGCGTTTCCCCGGCCTGGCTGTTGCCCCGGGTGGCGGTGACGGTGACCGCCTCGAGCTGATTGGTGTTTTGCGCCTGGGCGGCGGTGGAGACGGCGGCTGTCAGCGGCAACAGTGAAAAGGACAGGACGGACAGTGGCAAGCGGTAGCGAAAGCGGAGCACGGGCACCCCTCCGGAAAGTGTTAGTTTTGTATGCGGAGGGGAACCTATAGGGAATGAGAATTATAGTCAATACGGTTCAGGTTACCGGGATGGCTTCAGGCGCTGCCGCGCGGTGTTGCCCGGTCGCCCCGCAGCCAGCTCCAGGAGTCCACCAGATCGAATAGAATACTGATGGTATTGACCACCAGGGCGGCCACCGCCAGTGACCACTCGGAAAGTGGCAACGGGTCGTCGCCGTAGGCCCCCACCAGACGGCCGATCAAGACCACGTGCAGCGGGACCCAGGCGAACAGGTGAGGGATCGACATGGCTTTGTTCATACCGGCGTAGTACCACATGATCGGCAGGTTGGTGAGCACCACGAAGACCGCCGCCATGGCCACCGCCCGGCCGGAAAACGTGTCCAGCAGGAAGAAGCCCGCCGCGTTGACCGGGACCAGAATCAACCCCACCCAGATTTGCACCCAGCCGGGCAGGCTGCGGTAGGAATCCCAGGTGGCGGCCAGGCGCTCGGAAACCGTCATTGTGTGTTGGCCTCGCTATTCAGGTTCCAGTCGTAGTCCAGGAAACGGACCGGTAAGTCGTTCGCCCGCAGTGTCTCGCGTACCGGGTCATTGAGCCCCAGGGCATCGGCGTGGCCCGCCAGATACTTCCCCAGGCTGCCGGCGGCGTTCACGAAATCCTTCCGATACCAGTCGAAGATCGACGATACCCGCAAGACACCGCTTTGCTCGTCGTAGCGATTGCGCTGCCGGTCGGACAAAAAACGGCGGGTGCCGTCGGCGAGCTGTTGCTCCAGGCGGTCGCCTGTATAGGCTTCCGGGCGTAGCGCCGGGCAGCCCACCGAGGCGCAGTTCACCGCGAAATGGATACGCGGGTCCATCAGCTCGGGGTTGCCCCGGATCATCTGGTGTTCGACTTCATCCAGAGTGCGCTGTTTGCCGAGCAGCGTGAAAAAGCGCTGGCTCCAGGGGCCGGAAAAAATCGATCCGATATCGCGAATCGATGCCGGCCGGTCGTCCTGCTTCAGAATCAGTTTGACGGTGAAGGCGTTGTACGCGTTGATGAGAAACGCCAGCCGGGCATCACGGTCGAGGCGGTTGAACGTGCCGGTGTCCACCTGGCTGAGCCGTGCCAAATAAGCATCCAGACGGTCTTCGACATTGGCCATCCCTGAATAGTCGACCACACTGGTCACACCATCGCGGCGCCACTCGACATGCTTTTCCAGCAAGTCATTCCAGGCACCGTGATCGAATGCCGCCGCGTTTCCCGCGATGGATGTCCCGGCGACCAGAAGCCAGCCCAGCGCCAGTAACGTCAGAGTTCGTCGCTGTAATGAATGCGGTTTCATCGATTGCCCTCCCGATCAGCGTTGCCAGGCATGGAAGCGTTCCACCCAGCGAAGCAGGCCCTCCGGTTTGTGGGCCTTCTTCCATTCGCCGGCGGCGAATTTGTTGGCTTCCGCCATGGTTGGATAAATGTGGATGGTGCCGAGAATCTTGTTCAGGCCCAGGCCATGCTTCATGGCCAGCACATACTCGCTGATCAGATCGGACGCCGACTCGCCAACGATGGTGACGCCCAGGATGGTGTCCTTGCCCGGTGGCGTCAGCACCTTCACGAAACCGTGGTCGGTGCCGTCGGCGATTGCCCGGTCCAGGTCGTCGATGCCATAGCGGGTCACTTCCACCTCAATGCCTTGTTCACGGGCTTCGTCCTCGCTCAGGCCCACCCGGGCCACTTCCGGATCCGTGAAGGTGGCCCAGGGAATCACCCGGTAGTCCACCTGAAATTTCTTGAAGCGGCCGAACAGGGCGTTCACCGCGGCGTACCAGGCCTGGTGAGCGGCCACGTGGGTGAACTGGTAAGGCCCGGCTACATCCCCGCAGGCGAAGATATTGGGGAAGCGGGTACGCAGGAAGCCGTCCACCGCCACGGTGCCGTTCTTTTCCGTGGCGATGTCCAGGGTGTCCAACCCCAGACCGTCGGTGTTGGCGCGCCGGCCCACCGCGACCAGCACCGCGTCGAACGGCAGACGTTTCTCACTGTCATCCGCTTCGTCATCCGTTTCCACGTACAGCGCCTTCTCGCCGTCCTCCACCGCGAAGCGCGCCGCCTTGTGGCCGGTGAGCACGGTGACGCCGCTGTCGCGCAGAGACGACGTCACCATGTCGGCGGCGTCTTCGTCCTCGCGCGGCATCAGGCGTGGCAGCATCTCCACCTGGGTGACCTCGCTGCCCAGGCGCGCGAAGCTTTGCGCCAGCTCACAACCGATCGGGCCGCCGCCCAGCACGATCAGGCGCCGGGGCTGCTCCTGCAATGTCCAAAGATTCTCGGAGGTGAGAATGTCGATCGCGTCGATGCCGGGAATCGGCGGCACGAACGGCCGCGCGCCGGAAGCAATGATAATGTTGCGGGTGGTGAGCGTCCGCTCGCCCTCGTCAGTGTCCACCGTGACTTCCCAGGGGGAGGTGATGCGGGCGCTGCCTTGTACGCAATCCACGCCCAGTGCCGTATAGCGCTCCACTGAATCATGGGGCTCGATCTTGCCGATCACGTTATGGATACGCGCCATGACATCGGAGAAGTCGAACCGTGGCGTGATGCTGCTGAAACCATAGCGCTCCGGCTTGCGCTCAAGGTCCGCCAGACGGGCGCTCTTGATCAGGGCCTTGGACGGTACGCAACCGGTGTTCAGGCAGTCGCCGCCCATCTCACCTTTTTCGATTAGTGTTACGCTGGCTTTCACGGTGGCGGCGATATAGGCGCTGACCAGCCCGGCGGAGCCGGCGCCGATCACCACCAGGTTGCGGTCGAAATGTTTCGGTTTCTGATAGCCCCGGTACACCTTGCGCGCTTGAACAAACGCCATCACCGCCTTCGCCAGCCATGGGAACAGCCCCAGTAATACAAAGGCGCCGATCAGGTCCACCGACAAAAGGCCGGACAGGCTGTCCAGCTCACCCAGCTGGGTGCCGGCATTCACATACACCGCCGTTCCAGCGAGCATGCCCACCTGACTGACCCAGTAAAAGGTCCAGGTCTTCAACGGCGTCAGCCCCATCACCAGATTGATCACGAAAAACGGAAACGCCGGAATCAAACGTAACGTGAACAAATAAAACGCCCCGTCTTTCTCCACCCCCGCGTTGATCTTCTTCAGCCGCTCACCGAACCGGCTCTGCACCGCGTCCTTGAACAAAAAACGCGACGCCAGAAACGCCAGGGTCGCCCCCACGCTGGACGCGAACGACACCAGCAGCAACGCCACCCAGAACCCGAACAACGCCCCCGCCGCCAGCGTCATGATCGCCGCCCCGGGCAAACTCAACGCCGTCACCGCCACATACAACAAAAAGAAACCGCCCAGCACCAACATCGGCTGATCCGCCGCCAACGCCTGAAACGCCCCGCGCTGCTCTTTCAAATAATCCAGGCTCAGGTACTGCCCCAGATCAAACAAAAAATAAGACGCCACCAGCGCCCCAATCACCATCAAAAGAGCCAGCTTCTTAACGTTCATTCCATCCTTTCCTTGCGTATGCGGCGGCTACTTGCCCGGAGCTTATCGGTCGACTCCGGCGCGGTGTGTGTTGGTGACGTCCAGAACCGTATGAGCGCAGGGATGCGCGAATCGAGCCCCCAGGGACGGGTTCACGGCGTGTTCTGGACGTCACCAACACACACCGCGGCCCCGGCTGGAGAAAAGGCCTAGCAACAGCTACCACCGACCTCCGACGACGCGCTCCCATCCTCGAAGGGCACATTCAACCCACACCCCTCAAAAATCCCAAAGT
>Ga0310342_100001078_pt1 | contig 16566 bp, 12 predicted proteins | sample S15DNA20500_MG_FD_206155 | JGI IMG/M metagenome (GOLD analysis project Ga0310342, IMG submission 206155) | Marine microbial communities from station ALOHA, North Pacific Subtropical Gyre - S1503-DNA-20-500_MG | ecosystem: Environmental > Aquatic > Marine > Oceanic | place: Pacific Ocean: North... | reverse complement strand
GAAGCCTCGGAATACCATTCGAGGTCCAGCACTCGATCTGGAAGCATTAACATTCGAAGTTGTCCAACTGGGTCTTTCCACAGCCCGACCCGGAGAAGACAGTCTGCATATGCGAATCGTTAACCGCATCGAACGCGAATTGATCGCTCAAGTGATGGCACATTGCAATAACGTGCAAACCAAAGCCGCGGCCAAACTGGGGATCAATAGAAATACGTTGCACAAGAAATTGAAGGAATATGGCCTGGATTCGTAAAAAATTTGCGAGAATCTGCCGATTGATTCGATCCGTGTGGAATCCCCCGGAAACCGTCATTGGCCCGGCCAGTCTAAATTCTGAACTGGCCAGTTAACCGCTCATTTTTTAAAAATAGGATTTCCCGGGACACGATAAACGTCGTTCTATGTGCGGCCGATTCGGCATCTGTTATTTGCTTGCCCGGTGTAGATCGGAGCTGAAACGATTACAATTGAGTCATGCTTACCGGAATTTCTCTAACTTGTTTTGCAGCAACCTACGGCATCACCTTTTTGTTGGAACTGGCCCGCGTATTTCTGCACGTAGCGGTGCGCTTGAGCATCGTCGTCGGGATCGCCCTTGCCGGGATCGTGGCCCACACAATTTACCTTACCATTCGGCTCATGGATGGTATTCAAGACGGTGCGCCCCTTGCCAGCTGGTATGAGTGGTGCCTACTGGCAGCCTGGATTGTGGTAGTTGCCTATGTCGTACTTGCCATCCGAAGACCTCGCAATTCGATTGGGCTGTTTATCTTGCCGATTGTCCTAGGCCTGGTTGCATTGGCTTATACCTTTCGAAATACTCAACCGTTCACCCACGATCAGGCAACACAATATTGGGGAATGCTACACGGCATTTTGTTGTTGTTGGGGACCGTTGCTGTCTTACTGGGTTTCATGTCTGGAATTCTGTATCTAGCACAATCCTATCGACTGAAACGCCGTCTGCCGCCATCACGCGAAGTCCGGTTACCCAGTTTAGAGTGGTTACAACAAGCCAACTCTAGAGCATTACTAACTTCGTCATTGTTGTTGGTCGGTGGGGTAATTGCTGGAATTGGCCTGAATCTGGTGCGTCGAAACGGCGCAGCGGTTGTCATACCTTGGGGAGATCCAATTATCTGGAGCTCCGTTGTGATGGCTGGCTGGTTAACCATCGTAACTCTCTTGAATGCTCTCTATAAACCGGTACAAAAAGGACGTAAAATTGCTTGTTTGACCGTTGCCAACTTTGCGTTTCTGCTGTTCGCCCTGGCCGCAACGTTAGGACGACACGCCAGCAATGACCCGCCCGAATCGAATATGCAACGATCGTCTTCCAAGCGGTGTGTCCTGCATGACGACGCTGGGAGCTTGAACGTCAATCACGCGAGCCTTTTGGAAAAACCACCTATCGCTTAACAACCGGGGGAAAAATCACTGGTACTCCCTACGTTTTATTATTGTTAATCCCTTGAATCCTGGACCTTTGACCATGTTGCAGATTGTGGGCTGTAGTCATCGACGCTCTTCGGTCGCGACACGCGAGCGCATTGCGTTTCGGCCGGATCAGGTCCCCGATGCGCTAGCACAACTGCAAATGCGTTTTCCACATACCGAAACCGTATTACTGTCTACGTGCAACCGGGTTGAACTTTATTACGCAGCCGAAGACCCGCAACAAGAACCGTCGCACGACCAGATCATCGATTTTCTGGCTCAGTACCATGGGCTGAGTGCCAATGAACTTTTTGATGATTTGTTTCGTCACACCGGAAAAGAAGCTGTCCGGCACTTGTTTGCCGTTGCCGCCAGCCTGGACAGCATGGTGGTGGGCGAAGCGCAAATCCTGTCACAAGTCAAACAGGCCTATGAAACGGCCACCCACGGAGCTAGTACTGGACCGGTTACCCATGCTGCGTTTCAAGCGGCGATTCGCTTTGCCAAGCGAATCTCCAGCGAAACGACCATTCACCAGCGGCGGGTCAGTATTCCCAGCGTGGCGGTCTGTGACTACGGACCCGAGATATTCGAACGCTACGATGACAAGGTGATCGTCGTACTCGGTGCCGGTGAGATGGGTGAAGAAACATTACGTTATCTCGTTGATGCGGGGGGCCGCGAAATCTCCGTACTCAACCGCAGCCTGCCACGTGCTGAGTTGTTGGCTAAACGATTCGGCGGTCATGCGCGACCTTGGGATCAGCTGCACGCAGCGTTGAAAGATGCGGACGTGTTGATCGCCGCAGCCCAGACCAAACGACCCATCATCACTCTCGATGATTTCATGGCGGTAGAAGCGGCTCGCGATCAGCGACCACTGTTCCTGCTTGACCTGGCAGTCCCTCGGAATATCGATCCACTCATGGCTGATCAATTATCCGTTTATCTGTACACCCTTGATGACCTTAGTCGGGTCTGCAAGGCGAACCAGAAAGAACGTGAAAAACAATGGCCTGCTGCTGAAACAATCCTTAATGAAGAGACCGACCGTTATATTGCCCAATGGCATCACCATGCTACAGGACCCATCATTGAACAACTGAAATTACAAGCCGATGAAATCAAAGACTTGGAACTGACCCGCCTGTTAAACCGTATTGAAGAGACGGATGAAAAAACAAAACATGAAATTCGCCGAGGCTTCGACCGCCTGGTGAATAAATTACTACACCCGCCACTCGAATCTCTGCGCGACGAGTCGCAGCACGGAACACCCCATGGGTTGCTTGCGGCGCTTAAGAAGCTCTTCCAGTTAAAAGACGGGTAGCAGCTGGTTCAATCCCATTCGTTTTCGTCGTCATTCTCCCACCCCTCTTCAGCATCTTCAGCATCTTTCCAGCTGTCATTGTAGCTGTCTTCGTCTGACTCTTCATCGTCATCTACGACTTCCCATTCTCCCTCGTCGTACTCGTCATCCGAGTCATCACTATCACCGTCACCGGCATCACCGTCACCGGCATCACCGTCACCGGCATCACCGTCATCGGCATCACCGTCACCGGCATCACCGTCACCGGCATCACCGTCACCGGCATCACCGTCACCGGCATCACCGTCACCGGCATCACCGTCACCGGCATCACCGTCGTCGTAATCCCGGCCATCATCGTCGTCGTAATCCCGGCCATCATCGTCGTCGTAATCCCGGCCATCATCGCCATCTTCATCTAATGCGTTTACTTCCCGCACCCGGGAAACGGGCTTATCCGTAGGCTGCTCTTTGGAAAATTCTTCTCGGTTTCGTTCGATTGTTTCTGTGACAGTCACTTCTGTCTCCTTCTCACTTTGACGACCAGCAGATACCTCTCGGTTAAGTTTGTCCTCCTGATCTCGCGGCGACGCCACAGATGTTGGATCACCACGAAGTTCAGCCCTTGGCAAATCTTCCAGACTACTTAATCCAAACAGTTGTAGAAAACGTTTCGTCGTGCTGTAAAGATAGGGTCTCCCCAATTCGTTGCTGCGGCCACCAATTCGAACCAAATCCCGCTCCATTAATTGTCTTAGCAATTCGCCACACCCTACCCCGCGTATCGCCTCGACATCTGCCCGCAATACGGGCTGTCGATAAGCCACTACCGAGAGCGTCTCCAACGCTGGGGTCGATAGTCTGATTTGTGAAGCGACACCATGCATCTTGCGTAACCAGTCAGCAAAAACGGGGCGTGTCAATAACTGTAATCCACCAGCCACATTCTCTACGCGGAAAGCCCTTTTTTCCTGGTCGTATAACTGATTCAGCTGGCCGACCAATGTACGCGCCTCAGTACCATCTACCAAATTAGCATATTGACTTAATTTTCGAGTGGAAAGCGGTTCCCGAGCTAAAAATAAAACCGCCTCCAATCTGGCTATTTTAGTGTCTCTTTTCGACGAACCGTTCGTTTCAGGCCCGACCTCACTGCTTGAGCCAATCCACCACGCGGGATGGGTGGTGGATTGGCTCTTCATGGCGATTTTGCGAGCCGACTTACTCGCATATCGGTGCGCTACGCTACCGAGCTGAACGGCCGGATGAATACCCCGATATGGCATGTCACTTTAAAATTATAGAATATTGGGTTTAAAGTAAGAGTTTTTAGACCCTGTCCAGTATGCGATAGCATTTTCAACTGAGGCAAGGCCGAAATTGACAGCATTGGAAAATAAAAGCGGACCGAAAATGCTTTTCACAGCTGATCGGGGGCCGTCGTATCGCATGCCCTAAATCATGTGTCTGCCCAGCCTCGATTTGACACCCCAGAAACCCTGCTAGTGGTTTTTTTTCCAACTTTCCACTTGTTTTAGGACTTTTTCCATCGTACCCAATGGATCACCACCGTGCGCCTCATAGATTTTTGCCGACTCTCCCTCAGCAACCCGGCAGACGAAATGGAAGCTTTGGCCATCTTCCCAAGTCTCAAGGCGGTAATACCGGGCGCCCAGTTTTCGAAGTCGGTCCTGGATCGTCAAAAAGTGGTTCTCGTGTACCTCGCTGATATCCCCTTCTTGCTGGACAGGCCGTTTGTGGGTGGGCGGAGGCAGAATCTCATCTAAAGTATTGGGCAAACGTGAAACATTAGCCAATTTCGAGGGCGTCGGTGGTGTGGTTTTTTTTGAATTTGGTTGTTGCTCGGTGAAGTTGTCGTTGTGAGCATTTCTCGACCCGTACCACAAATTCAAAGATGCCGACGGCTCTTCTACAAGACTCCATTTTTCAAACGGGTCCCAGGTGGGCGGACCCCAGATCGCAACCACCGGCAACCCAAACAAAAAGGTGAACACGACAATCAACCGGATAGCGACAGATAGCCAGGATGTCATAAGCTGGTCCTGTTGGAGCTTGTGACTTTATGAGATTTGGCAAAGATCATAGCCGTCGTACGGTTTGTGGCATAGCCCGTTTTAAATTCTTTGTCTTAATGGGTCGGTTTCTCTAAAATGCCGTAACATCTTCCTGGACCCACAACCCCCTGCTCCCTGGAAGCCTTTTTTATGAAGACGATTTATCTTGATAACAATGCCACGACAACCGTCGATCCTCGAGTGGTGGACCGAATGATAGCGAGTTATGGGGCCGCTTACGCTAACCCGGCCAGTCCTCACGAGCTCGGCCGGGCGGCCCGTCGCGAACTGGAGCAATCGCGGGAACACATTGCCGAACTACTGGGAACCCAACTGCATGGTGAAGGTTCAAGTCGATTGATTTTCACCAGCGGAGCAACCGAATCTAACAATCTGGCCGTGCTAGGCATAACCGGACCGAAGCCGAAACGGATTCTAATTTCGGCGATTGAGCACCCTAGTATCGTGGGTCCCGCAGAATTCGCTGCCCAACGAGGCTGCCGACTAGAACACATTCAAGTCACACCCGATGGCGTCATTGATCTGGGGCATGTCGAACACCTACTAGCCGAACATGCGGACTTGGTAAGTGTCATGCTGGGAAACAATGAAACCGGCGTGATTCAACCAATTGAACCCCTGGCCGCCCTTTGTGCCCAACATAATGTACCAATACACACCGATGCTGTTCAGGCAATTGGAAAATTAAAAGTTGATTTTGACGATTTGGGTGTCCGGGCTATGTCTGGCAGTGCACATAAATTCCACGGACCAGATGGAATTGGTTTTTTATTGCTAAGAGGAGATGCAAAACTCCATCCTTTGATGCATGGGGGGTTCCATCAGGCAGGTGCCCGTCCCGGCACCGAGTCACTCGTTTTAGCCGCGGGCCTGGAAACGGCCCTGCAAAACTGGTCAGACGAACACCCACATCGGGAGCAACAAATGGCGTCCTTGCGGGACGAACTCGAAACGCTGATCTCTCAAGCGGTTCCTGATTTGGTGATCGTGGGGAGCAATGCGCCACGACTACCACATACTTCCAGTTTGGCTTTTCCTGGAATAGATCGTCAAGCGTTACTCATGGCACTGGACTTGGAAGGTGTCGCCTGTTCCACCGGATCGGCCTGTGCCAGCGGGTCCAGTGATCCATCACCCGTTTTGATTGCAATGGGACTGGATCGGTCGATCGTAGGAGGTGCTTTGCGGTTCAGTTTATCGGCCATGACAACACGCCGCGAGATCCTCGCAGCCGCCCGGCGAATTTCCCGCGTCGTGGCTCGTTTGCAGGGTTTTTAGCCTCCAGATTGAGTCACTCCCAAACTGGGGTCCTTGTCGGCCTGACCGGCCGACAAGGAGCTGCTGAATTCACTTAAAAAATAGGCCAAAAAAGGCAGTGGCACACCTTGGCCAACCGACCCAAAAAAGGCTATAATTATCGCATTCTACATGCCTTTTTTTGCAGCTTAAGTGAGCAACTACGGAGCGGCTCTTGGTTAAGGGAATATTTACGATACCTTACATTCGAATGGCGCAAGGACCCGACGCGATCCGGTCGAGCTCGAGAGGGAACGATCCGGGGCCTTCCGATTTTATTGGAGGCCCTGAAAACGACCTTTTACGCATTCTCTGCGCGCGGCTGCTTCGAGGCGAACCGGTTCCCAGTCCGCTCGTGGTTTATGGCAACACCGGAGTAGGAAAAACTCATCTTGTCGAGGCTCTGTCCACGTCGTACTCGAGTTTCTGGCCACATGCGACTGTGATCGCGATAACAGGTGCTGACTTTTGTCGCAAGCATGCCACGGCCGCCAGGGAAAACAAGCTCGCCAGCTGCAGAAAAGCGTTCCGCACAGCCGACTTGTTGGTCCTGGACAACTTACAAGAGGTTGCGGCGAAACGCGCCAGTCAATCGGAATTGCAACACACGATTGATACGTTACATACTCTTGGCAGCCGGGTCGTCATCACCTCTGGTAAAACCCCACATGATCTCACCAAATTACTGCCTGGCCTCACCAGTCGTCTCTCCGAGGGCCTCACCCTCAAGCTTAACCCACCTGGCAAAGTCGCCCGAGAAACCATTCTTCGTCAAATCGCCCTGGCGCGAAACCTTCCACTGGATAACGGGGCTGCTCACATTCTTTCTCAGGCCGTTTTGACAAGTGTGCCGCGTTTGCAGCAGGCCTTAAGTGAATTGCATTTAGTCGCACGAACTCGCAATGGTCGCATCGATTCGCAAATGGCCCGTCAGTACGCCGCACGACAAATCACGACTCGTACTGTTGAAATGTCCCGTATTTGTACAACTGTTGCCCGGCATTACGGTTTAAAAATCAAAGATTTAAAGGGGCCAAGTCGCTCCAGATCTGTTGTTTCAGCTCGTAGTATTGCCATGTTTCTTGCCCGTAAAATGTCTCGCAAACCGTTGTCACAAATCGGCAATCATTTCGGTGGACGTGATCACACAACTGTTCTACACGCCTGTAAAAAGATCGAGGGACTCCGTTCAACAGATCCAACAACCGAAAACACAATTCATCACCTGCAAGATGCCTTGTCTGCCCTATAACTTATTTTAATGCTCGTTTCATGAACATCAACATTCGTCTGTGGAAAACACGTTGGATGATTGTTACTGTTTGTTGCTAATCATTGTTGTACCAACTCTTTCAATCCTCCTTTTGATTCATCGGCCATCCCTAACATTCAAATAACCGATTAACAACGGCCCAACGACACCCTTTCCACTAAAAATCATTCTATCTAAAAGCTGGTGAGGCTCGTACTTAGATAAATCCTTCTGGCAAAACAACATTTTTCTGTTTCGCTATACTACTACTGATTAATTTAACCTAAAAGTAATAACTACGTTCCCTTACCGAACCCGTAAACGTGGATCGGTGATCAGCAAAGGCAACTGCCATGAAGATTCAATGTGATCGTGAAAAATTGTGGACTTCTTTCCAAACTGCAGCAGCCGTAGTTCCTGTTCGCAGTCCTAAACCCACACTACAGAATGTCAAACTCAATGTGTCGTCTGAAGCCACAACCCTGATTGCCACAGATTTGGAAGTGGGAATTCGAGTGGATGTTCCAGGCATAGAGGTGGATATTCCAGGTGAAGCCCTGCTACCGGTGAATCGTTTTGGACCAATTTTACGAGAAAGTGTTGATGAGAAACTTTCCATAGAAGCGGATCCACAGGGCTGTATGATTCGTGGCAAACGAAGTGAATTTCGCCTTCCTGGAGCGGATCCACAGGAATTTCCAGAAGTGGTTTCATTTTCAGAAGACAAATACCATGAAGTTCCCGCTCGGTTGATGAAGGAGTTAATTCGAAGAACACTATTTGCAACAGACACAGAAAGTAGCCGTTACGCCTTAGGTGGAGTTCTTTTAGAAATTGAAGACGACAGAATTATAGCCGTTGGTACGGACGGACGCCGACTGGCTAAGATGGAAGGCCCCTGTCAAGCAGTGGGTGGACATTCAGTCGGGGATGCGCAAACAATCGTACCAACCCGGGCAATGCAACTCATCGAGCGGACGTTGTCGGACGCCGATGCAGAAATTCAGTTGGCAGCCAGATCGAACGATGTCCTGATTAAAAATCCGCGGGCAACGATTTATTCACGACTGGTGGAGGGCCGCTTTCCGAAATGGCGAGATGTGTTTCCAAAACGGGAAAACGTACAGTCGATTGAACTAACTGTTGGAACATTATTTGCTGTTTTGCGGCAAGCATCGATCGTTACCAGTGATGAAAGCCGGGGTGTTGATTTTGCCTTTGGCGACGGACTGCTAGTGTTGAGCACATCTACAGCCGAAGTAGGGCAGGCACGGGTTGAAGTGCCGATCAGTTATGATGGTCCACCGATAGACATATCGCTAGACCATCGTTACGTGGCCGACTTTCTTAAAGTGCTTGACTTGGAAAAAACATTCAGTGTTGAATTAACGGACTCGGAAAGCGCAGCCGTTTTTCGGACCGAAGAAGGGTATGGTTACGTTGTAATGCCATTGGCAAAGGAAAGGTGATACTCTAGGTGAGAAAGCGTAGTCCAAGGAAGCTGGGCGATGTCGTGGCAAATCTAATGGCACGGCGTGGTTATGGTCGGGAAGCAGGATCTGCACAATTTGACGAGGCATGGTCCAAGGTGGCTGGCTCCCAAGTGGCAAAAAAATCACGCGTTGGGAATTTAAGGAAAGGGGTTTTGGAGATCGTTGTGAGCAATTCAACAACACTTCAAGAGCTCACGTTTGTAAAACAGCAATTGCTTGACCAGCTGGTTCACGAGACTTCAGGAACGTCCATACAAGCGCTTCGTTTTCGAGTGGGCATGGTCGATTAAAGGTATCAGGAGTAATCATGGCTGAGGAAAAACCTATCCCCGGAAAAGATCAGCCGTTGCAAGACGGTACTGTCTCACCGCCGGAATTTCAGCGGGGTGATGCAGATTATAACGCCGAGGATCTTGAACACTTGTCCGATTTGGAGCATGTTCGCGAACGACCAAGCATGTACATCGGAGATACGAGCAATCGCGGATTGCACCATTTGGTATATGAGGTGGTTGATAATTCCATCGATGAGGCAATGGCAGGATACGCTTCTAGCGTATCGGTTTGCGTCAACAGTGACGGCTCGGTGGCAGTTGAAGATGACGGCCGAGGCATCCCAGTAGAGCAGCATGACCAGCTGTCTCAGGAGGCTGGTCGCCAAATATCGACGCTGGAAGGTGTCATGACGGTACTTAAGTTTGGTGGCAAATTTCAGAAAGGCGCTTATCAAACATCTGGCGGATTGCATGGCGTAGGTGTGACAGTCGTCAATTTTCTCTCGGAATGGGCGGAAGTGGAGGTATGTCGAGATGGCCACGTTTATCAACAAGAATATGAGCGGGGGATCCCACAAGGCGAGGTCCGCCGCGTAGGAACGACCGAAAAAGTTGGCACCAAAACAACGTTCAAGCCGGATCCGCAAATCTTTCAAGTGGTGAAATTCTCGTTTGACACACTACAAAAGCGGCTACAGGAACTTGCTTTTTTAAACCGGGGGGTGCGAATTAATTTTCAAGATGCACGCAGTGGTGATGGTGAGGAATATTACTACGAACGGGGTATCGTACAGTTTGTGGAACACTTGAACCGTGCCAGCGAGCCTCTTCACCGGGATGTTGTTTACCTTACCGCAGAGACCGAAGGCGTCGGCTGTGAAGTGGCAATCCAATACACGACAGAATTTACTGAAAATGTCCAATCCTACGTAAACAACATCCATACAACAGAAGGTGGAACACATGTATCTGGTTTTCGTTCCGCAATTACCCGCTCGCTGAACAACTATGCAAAGAAACAGAACATGTTTAAAGACATTGTTCCCACGGGGGATGATTTGCGGGAGGGATTAACAGCCGTGATCTCCATGCGGATTCCACATCCCCAGTTTGAAGGTCAAACGAAAACAAAGCTGGGCAACAGCGAGGTGGAGGGAATCGTCGCATCTTCCGTAGGCGATAACCTCTCCAGTTTTCTGGAAGAGAATCCAAAATCCGCAAAAATGATGGTTCAGAAAGGGATTTTAGCCGCCGAGGCGCGCATCGCAGCTCGCAAAGCGAAGGATCTGTTACGAGAGCGGAAAGGCGCACTGTCTAGTGGTGGCCTGCCAGGCAAGTTACGCGACTGTTCAAGTCGTGAAGTTGAGAAGTGTGAACTCTATCTGGTCGAAGGTGATTCGGCTGGTGGAAGTGCTGAAGGGGGTCGCCTCAGGGAGTACCAGGCAATCTTGCCGCTACGGGGAAAAATCATCAATGCCTACAAGTCCCGTGAAGACAAGGTGCTGGCTAACGAAGAAGTGCGCAGCATGATCCACGCGATAGGTGTGGGGATAGGTGAAGACCTGGATCTTGAAAAACGCCGCTACGACAAAATTGTCATTATGACCGATGCGGATGTCGACGGGTCGCACATTCGAACGTTATTGCTTTGCTTTTTTTATCGCCAAATGTACGAATTGGTTGCCAATGGGCATGTGTACGTGGCCCAGCCACCCTTGTTTCGTGTCCGATCAAAAAGAACGACGTACTACGTCCAAACCGAAGAAGAAATGAAAACCCAGTTGTTGGAAAACGGTCTGGCAGACTCAGTGTTGGATGTGGGTGACGGACGACAGGTTTCCGGTGCGGAAATGGTCCAACTTTGCCAGATTTTGGTAGCCACGGAAGAAGCCATCAGTGCTCTCGAAAGGCGGGGAGTTAGCTTGAAAGTACACGCTGAGCGGATGGATGTGGAAACGGGCCGGCTACCTGTCTATCACGTATTTCTAGGGAGTACCGATTACTGGTTTACCAGCCGAAAACAAATCGACGAGTTTCTGCAACAGCAAGAGCAGGCCGCCGGACAAGAATTATCAGTTTCAGACATCCCTGAGCCAGGGAGCAATGGTAACGGCGAAGCGGCCAACACGATCGCTTCGAAGCTGCACATTACAGAGCTGCACGAAGTTCGCACGATCAATACACAGCTGGGTGATCTGGTGAAAATGCGATTTGACATTCAAACACTCATCCCCCAGGAGCGTACCGGTGTGGAAGAGGCCCGCTACACGTTGCGGCGTGGAGATGCCGAGATAGGCCTGGATGATCTGCGTGGTTTGCTGCCAGCAGTCAGGGCAGCAGGCGAAAAGGGGTTGAACATCACACGCTTTAAAGGTCTGGGTGAAATGAATGCTGAAGAGCTGCGAGATACAACGCTCGACCCAGAGAACCGGACATTGGATCAGGTCAGCATGAGGGATGTTGGCGCAGCCGATGAAATGTTTCGTGTCCTCATGGGTGACAAGGTGGAACCTCGCCGTGAATTCATTGAAAAACATGCTCTTGATGTGCGAAATTTGGATGTTTAACATGCACCGCGGCTTATTGGTTTGGCTGTTGTTGCTCACGGGTTGCGGAACAAGTGTTGATTTGGCACCGACACCAGAACGGTTGGTCGGAGAACAAAAATTGGCAGCCAGCCGCAAGGGATTGACACCAGATGATCCCATGGCCGTTGAGCGTCTGGAAGCTCAAGCTGTTAAGTTAACGCGTGACAGAGACGGATTGATCGTCGAGGTCAGTTTTCGTGGCAAACTGTTTGACCACGAAGTCCTGGCTTCCCTGGCCAGTTTACAACGGCTTCGTTCGCTGCTGTTCAATGATTCCAATGTGACGGACACAGATTTGGAAGCCGTCGGAAAACTCTCAAGCTTACGAAATCTGGATTTGCGAGGTTGTGAGATAAGCAACGCGGGCGTTGAGCGCCTGGTTGATCTGGAAAGTTTGAAAGCTTTAAGATTTTCTGGCAAGGATAGTTCTACGAGCGTCGACGATGGCGCGCTGGGTGCTATTGCCAGCCTGCCAAACCTCAAGGTGCTCGCCTTGGATTTTTTGTGGGTGAGTGACGAGGGACTGCTGCAGTTACAGGCACTTACGGGTCTTGAGGAGCTTTATCTGGCAGGGACACTGGTTACTGATGAGGGGCTGCGGAACATCCAACCATTGAGCCGCTTGCGGCGCCTGCGACTTGCCCAGACACAAATCACCAACGATGGACTGGTTGTTTTGAAGGATTTGTCGAATCTGGAAGATCTGGATCTTAGTGAAAATGCACTCTTGTCAGACGGGGCGATGGCGGCGGTAGGCAAAGCGACCTCATTGAAAAAGCTTAATCTCTGGCGCGTCGCAATTACCGACACCGGTTTAGCAAATCTTACCGAATTGGTCGAGTTGGTAAGTCTCAATTTGGACAATACGCAAATATCGGACACGGGGTTGCAGTATTTAAAGAAGATGCAAAGCCTCGAATTTTTACATTTGGGCTCAACAGCTGTGTCCGATGCCGGACTGCCACACCTGGAGCCACTTGGTTCCCTGCAGGATCTTAAGGTCACTCGCACTGGCGTCACGGCCGAGGGAGTTTCAGAGCTACAGAAAAAGCTTCCCGGCACACAAATCCAACTGCGTTACATTGAAAGTCAATGACGTTTTTCTTAGGCGACTTCCCAGCCTTCCCGGTATTCCTTTTGAATGTACTGATCAGCCGCTGGGCAATTGACAGCCTTGAGAGTTTTGGCATCCCATTGCAGGGCTTCACCCGTGCGATACGCCACATTGCCCAGCAAGACGGCTTCGGTCAACGCACCAGAGTAATCGAAATTGCACGTAGTAGGTGAACCGTCTTTACAGGCCTTGATCCATTCAGCATGGTGACCGATGGACCGTGGAATCGTGGGGGCGGGAGGTTGATAGCCGGCAAATTTATCAGCAGGGAATAATTTCTTAGCTGAATAGTTGGCAAACATTTCTCCCTCGGTGCCGATAAACATCACACCACTGCTAGGAACAGAATGGCCGGCGACCTTTTTGGGGATCTTGTTCCCGTCATACCAAGTGAATTTTACAGGCGGCAATCCATTGCGTTCGGGAAATTCATACCGGACAACGAGCCCCAGCGGACAGGTTTCTGGGTGAACATCGGGACCTTCAGCTTCGCAGCGGGTGGGATGGCGCAAATCGAGCGCCCAAAATGGCAGGTCCATATAGTGACAGGCCATGTCACCGAGCGTACCTTGACCAAAATCCCACCAACGTCGCCATTGTGCCGGATGATAACGCCCTGCAGCAAACGGTCGCACTGGCGCTGGTCCCAACCAAAGGTCCCAGTTAAGGTTTGCGGGTGGTTGTTGCCCCTTTTCTGGACGCTCCCCACCACCCCATTCTTTGCCAACCCAAACGTGAGCTTCATAAACATCGCCGATGGCACCAGACTGGATCATCTCGACAACCTGACGGTAATTGTCCTGCGCGTGGATCTGGGTTCCCAGTTGTGTCGCAACGCCATGTTTGGCGGTTGCCTCAGCGATTATCCTTGACTCGGCGACAGTATGTGTCAATGGTTTTTCACAATAGACATGTTTGCCTGCACGAATGGCTCGGATGGAAGCGGGTGCGTGATGGTGATCGGGAGTTCCCACCACTACCGCATCAATTTTATCTGCCTCGACATCAATCATCTCACGATAATCGTCGTAGGTTCTTGCCTTGGGGAAATCGTTGGCTGCTCGATCCAAATAATTCTTGTCGATATCACACAAGGCAACGATATGCTCGCCGCGAACTCCGGCAATATCGGCAGCAGCCCGATTGGCCGTGCCAATACAGGCGATGTTGAGTTTTTGGGAAGTTGCTGTCGACTCGGCTGCCGCCGTTGCGGTCCATACGCCACTGGAAAGGGCTGTCATCCCGATTCCTGATGTTTTCAAGAAATCACGACGCGTCGAATTTGATTTGTGAGGCATGAATCAATTCCTATAGAGTGTTCCTAGCAAGAACCAAGGGGAGCTTTATGATATCAAGGAAACGTGACCATTTACAGTCGATAGGGGACCAAGGGTACGTTGTCGATTTGGCCGGGCACAAAGCGATACAGAAACCAGTGCCCATAGAGACCCATGCAGTGAGCGAGTCAAAACCATAAGTCCTTTCTCTGCTGAGGGGTTCCGACCCTTTTCACCTCGCATAGCGACGTTCAAACCAGCGATGACCAGCCGACGGGATGGCCGTGTTAAACAGTTGGTGAATGTTGGCGTGTTGATAAAAACAATGGCGCGGCAAGCCAATGGACGGGAAGCAATCGTTCACGCCCAGGATGGCTGGCGGCAAAAAAATAACGGATCCAAGAGGGACATGAATTTCGACCAAGCGGGCTTCAGTCCGCCATCGTATCGTTTGTAAATTCAATGAACATATTGTGTTCGTCCTATTTGCTCGAATCGACCTCACTTTGAAAAGCCGAATAGATCGGTTACAATTCCCAGTGTTGGCCAGCGGTAGCCTGTAACTGCGCTGTCAACAGTCTCACTATCGGGAGATTAGTTTGAACCGCTCCAGGGAGAGTAAGCCATGCGATTTCGAGATCCCTTTATTATCTTTCTCCTGTTGTTCTTTCTGGTTGGGTCGCCTGTCGCGCCATTATCAGCAGCTGATGAGGATGTGGTTCCGTTGCTTCTCAAATTGCATGCTGTAGCCGCCAAGGGGGTGGGTAACCGAGAAGCTGCAGTTGCTTGGCGCAAATTGGTCAAGGCCGACGTGTCACAATTGCCAGCTATCTTAGAGGGCCTTGATGCGGCGGAGCCATTGGCCGCTAACTGGATCCGTGGAGCGGTTGACACGATCGCAGAAGCCGAGATGAAAAAAAACGGTACGCTGCCTCTTGAAGGACTTCAAGGTTACCTGGACGATGTGACCCATTCGCCTCGTGGGCGACGATTGGCATACGAATGGATCGTTCGAGTTGACCCCGCCGCCGAAGATCGGCTGATTCCTAAAATGCTTAACGATCCGAGTCTTGAATTGCGGCGCGATGCGGTGGATCGTGTGATTGCCCATGCCGAAGCGGCTGAATCATCTGGAAACAAGGAAGCGGCGATCGCCGCCTATCTCCAGGCCATCCCTGCAGCCAGGGATCTTGATCAAATTAAATCCGTTACCGAAAAGCTTCGATCTTTTGGAGCAGAAGTTGATTTGCCAAGTCACTTTGGATTTCTGTTGACCTGGCATTTGGTGGCCCCATTTGACAATCGTGAAGGTGTTGGATTTGACAAGGCCTATACACCGGAGCGAGACGTCGATCTAGAAGCGAATCTTCAAGGTCAGCAAGGCGATGTGAAGTGGGTGTTGCATCGCACCAATGATGAATATGGAGTTGTCAATTTAAACGAGACGTTAGGTAAATTTAAAGGAGCTGTCGGGTATGCCTATACAACATTTGTTACGGCAGCCGATACCGAAGCGGATATAAGACTTGGTTGTATTAATGCTAATAAAGTATGGGTCAATGGCCAGTTACTCACAGCCAACCAGGTCTACCATGCCGGAATGGAGATCGATCAATACCAGGCTTCATGCCAACTGAAAAAGGGTAAAAATGTGATTCTGGTGAAAATTTGCCAAAATGAGCAGACAGAATCGTGGGCCCAGCGTTGGCAATTTCAGTTGCGTGTCTGCGATGAGACTGGGACAGCCATTGCGTCAGTGGTCCGGTGAAATTGGAGTTCCTAGAACAGGAAATGAAATACCCGAAGAAACTTTAACCAACCGAGGCGAGGACCACGCGTCCGGGATTTTTTCAATATTTTAAGGATGCTTCTGACCATGAAACTCCGCTGCACAGAAGTTGTTTTTGCTGCCATTTGTATATTTTATCTGACCGGTGCTGACTGGTTGCAGTTCAGGGGGTCGGATTATCGCAGTGTCAGTGATGATGTAAATTTGCCAGCCCATTGGGATACGACGACCAATGTGGCCTGGAAAGGCCAGCTGCCAGGACGAGGGCTTTCCAGTCCAATTGTTGTCAGTGATCGGGTGATCGTGACGAGCTCCAGTGGTGTTCGACAAGATCGTTTACACGTGGTTTGTTTCGATAGTAAAACGGGTGAACAACTCTGGCATCGACAGTTTTGGGCGACCGGGCGCACGCTGACGCATCCAACCAGTGCCAATGCTGCACCAACGCCAGTGAGCGACGGGCAGCGGGTGATTGCATTCTATTCATCTAACGACGTGATCTGCCTTGATCTGGAGGGCAATCTTCTTTGGTATCGAGGGTTGGCACATGACTATCCCCAGGCAGGAAATGATATTGGGATGTCATCCTCACCCGTGTTGATTGAGGGAGGTGTTGTTTTTCAGGTACAGAATC